>Ga0193727_1001047_pt1 | contig 11313 bp, 11 predicted proteins | sample H2c2metaG_FD_143051 | JGI IMG/M metagenome (GOLD analysis project Ga0193727, IMG submission 143051) | Soil microbial communities from a riparian zone of the East river system, Colorado, United States - H2c2 | ecosystem: Environmental > Terrestrial > Soil > Riparian zone | place: USA: East River...
AGACGCCCGTCACGGATCGCGCGCCATAGCGCGACGTGAGCTTCTGTCTCTTGGGGAGAACCGCTGAATCTGGAATATCGCTCTCCCGCCTCTTCATCCGATATGGTCTGATAGACCAACGACTTTCCAATGGCGCGAGCAATTGTCTCAGTAGCATCGCAAAAGCTCAACGATGTGGGGCCGGTGATGGAGAGAATTCGACTCGCGTAATCCTGATCGAGCACGGCTGCCACCGATACCGCAGCGATATCTTCCGAATGGATAAAAGGCCGGCCCCCGTTTCCCGTAGAGGATCGGACGATTCCTTCGGACTTGATGGAGTGCGCCCATGCGAGGAGATTTGTCATGAATCCCGTCGGCCGGACGAAGGTGAATTCTACGCCGGAAGATCGAATCGCAGCCTCGCCCTTTTCATGCCATGCTCCTATTGCAAGGCCGTGTTCGACATCGAGTGACGAGAGCTTGACGATGCGCCGGACCCCTTCCTCTCTTGCGATGTTCGCCGCCGCCTCGTCTCGCTGCGGGATCTCCGGACCGACGTTTACCAGAAAGAGAGTATGCACGCCCTTCATCGCCGATCGAGTCGATGCCGGATCGGCGAGATCTCCTACGTAGATCTCCACGGCGTGTCCAAACAGAGCCCTCGCCTTGTCTGAGCTGCGTACGAAGATCCTCGGACGCACGTTTTGCGATATTAGCCGCCGCACGACCCGCGCGCCAACATCGCCGGTAGCTCCTGTAATCAGGTATGTCATTCTTTCTCTCCTGGAGGCCCGCCGAGTTCACGGGGTCTCTTAAGAAGAGGCTAAGCGCGTTAGGGACTTTGTCTACTCACATTCCAGTGGCCACCAGGAGGTTGTGCCGTCGCGGTTCGCGCACTGAATTATTGAACGAAAGCTCACATTTGCAGATAAACTCTATTGAGTATGCGAAGACCAGTCAGGAAACCAATTCGGCGGCGTCAGCCGACCCAAAAGAGGGCGCAAGAGACCATCGACGCTATCCTTGACGCGGTGATCAGATTGCTCAAGCGTCGCAGCGCAGCGGCGATTACCACCAACAGCATTGCTGAAGCAGGTGGCGTAAGCATCGGCTCCGTTTACCAATATTTTCCTGACAAGCGAGCCATCTTTATCGCATTGCACGAGCGCCATACCGAACAGGTCGATGAGGTGATCCAGCAGAAGATCGACGAGAGCGCAGGGGAGCCACTCGACCGGCTGGTTTCACATCTGATCGACGGAATGATCGAGGTGCATGCGCGCGATCCCGAACTCGCGACTCTGCTGGATTCTGAGGTTCCTCACAGGGCTGATAAAGCCGGTGAGTTCTCGCTCAGAGTACATGGGGCCCTTCGAAAAGCGCTCGCATCACACACGGAGAGTCTGGGAGGGGCCGTAAAGTTGGATCTGCGGGCCTTTCTTCTCGCGAATATGCTGGACGCTTTTGGACACGCGATTGTGATGCGACGACCGCGTGCGCTTTCGCAACGAAACGCGAGAACCGAGGCCTGTAAGGCGATCCTCGCCTCTCTTAGATCCTAGCCCGCAAACAATGGCAGAAGGCCATCAACGGCATCAGCTTTGAGGAAAGGGTCGCCAAGTTGCCGTGTACTCAACTGTTGCTAACAGGCCAAATCGCTCATCGACCCAGTTTTAGGGCCGTCGCAAAGACTACTCCCCGCAAACAACTACCACTCGACTCGCCATCTAGGCGGAACAACGACGTATGGCCGGATTTAACCTGATCACCGAGGGCACCGTCAATTTTCAAGGGATAGAGGCCAAGGTTCCAGCACTGGTACCGGAGGTCCTTGTGTTCGTATGGACCGTAGTACAAGGCCTCCCAACCCGCCAAAGCCAAGAGTATTAGAAGCGTCCCGGCTACAATAGATCGCCCGATGGTTCGCCTGAGGGACGGTGTCGGCATGGCTGAATTATAGAGTCATATGTGGCCCTGAGCTTGGCTTTGGATGTATGGTGGCCAACACTTCCCCAACTCGTTCTGCACCGAAATTGGGTCATTGACGAATGCGCTGTGATCCGGGCAAAATGGCCGCGTTTGGCGTAGCTCTCTGGAGCAGTTCACACTACAAGGGTCGAAAGCCCAGACTGTCGATGGTTCCATCCGGCGCCATTAGAATCTGCCATTCAGTTGTACCGTGTTCGAACTCGATGTCGTAGACATCCGCGCCGTTCTTCTCGATGCGCTTGAACGTCACTGACTTGATCGCGCCGAAATTGACGAAGATAGTCTTGAGTTGTGGAAGCTGTTGCCGGGTGACGCCAGCCAGACCGGGACTCATGCGGTCATACTTAGGCTGTCCGGCAAGGATGTCTGCAATGTTCTGGCGGATGACTGCCTCGGCGCCCGGCGTGGGCTTCTGATCTTTGAAACGTTGCGAGGCAAGTGCGGCACGGGCTGCCGATTCGTCGGCAATGCGTTTGGCCTCTGCATCGTTCAGTCGTGTCATCGACATATCGTGCCCGTTCTGGTGCAGGACGAGGCTTGAAATCTTTCCGCTAGCGTCTTTGACAAAATCAATCTCCGCATCGACCACTTTCGGGAAGAACTTATCGTTGGCCTCCGCGAAAAGCGGCACGGATTCCTGACCTGTGAGTTGACTTGCCAATTGGTCGCGACTGATCTCGATCGTCATGTAGATTCCCGCTGACATCTGGTAGGCGCCGACGTACTGGTTCAAGGCATCTGACGACAACTTGACCTCTGTGCGTACCGCAGAATGGAAATCCGGCCAACCATATTCATTGGCAATGCTCCTCATAATTTCTGTTGCGAGGCGCGTCCCGCCCTGCGCGTTGGTCAACACCACGGCTCCGTCGCCATGTTTTTCGTACGCGACAAATAGGCCTTCGAAGCCTGCATTCACTCCGCCATGGGAAAAGTAGGGATTGTCGGAAGAACCGCCGATCTCTAGTCCAAGACCCCAATTGCCTTTCCCCGGGTTCAGCATCTCCTCGGTGAGCTTCTCTGACAACACATGATTTGCCTTTCCCTGAAGAGAGTCCTCGATTTCGATGCAGTATCGAGCAAGATCTGGCGACGTGGTCCATAAGCCAGCGGCCGTCATCTCTGGATAGGTGTGGGCACCACCCGTGACCGGATCACCGTTGGCCTCATAGGGAGTCGCCGCTGCTGTCTGCAGGTCAGCAGGGAGCGGCTGTTCGTAGGTGCTGTGCTTCATGCCGATAGGTGCCAGCACAGTGTCATGAATCAATTTCGGAAAGGGCTCCTTCGTCGTGTCGAACAATAGCTGCTGCATTACGACATAGCCGCCCCCCGAATAATTCCATTTACTTCCTGGTTCGCTTTCTACCCGGATGGGAGGCGTGTTCGCTGGTTTCTCGCCATTCAGTACCTGAATCAGATTTGGAACGGGGTCGTTGTTACGATAACCCGGAAAACCGTGGACGGTGATGCCCGCAGTATGAGTGAGCAACTCACGAAGTGTTACCGGCTTCCCATTCGCAGTTGGGCTTTCAGGAACCTTCCATGAGACCAACGTGGAGTTCACATCGGTATCTAAAGACAATTTGCCATTTTGAACCTGGTGAAGTACCGCCATCGCGGCAAGGGGCTTACTGATGGACCCGGCCTGAAAGAGTGTAGTTTCTGTAACCGGGGCGCCTCCTGTCTTCGTTACGCCGAACCCTCGCACCCACTCAATTGATCCATTGTGGATGACTGCAATGCTCACCCCTGGAACGTGGAGGTCGGTCATCCGCTGAGTCAGTCCAGTACAGGAAGGCTGATCCCCTTTGACGATGACCGCCGGAGGCAGACACGAGATCACCTTGTCGAGATGCTGCTGTACGCTATTCGACTCCGGCTTGGGCGAGGACAGGCTTTGCCCGAAATTCGACGCACAGAAACAAGCGATCGTGGATGCGAACAATAACCTCGACCAGGTCAAAATTGAGGACACCTCCGAATGGCTCGAGTGTATATCGTCATTGAAGCAAAGTGAATTCAAGAAATGATTTGGCGATTGCTGATTGCGTTCAACAGCCAGCTTTCAGCCCGATGGGTTTGGTGAATCACTTGGCGCATTCCGTGGGGTTCTGGATTCATATCTTTGTGCTGTTCACTGCGGGTTTCGTGCCGTCCGTATTTTTCCCGAAGCGATGAGTCCTTCGGCGAGCGGTGGCTCAATGAGAGTACATTCGACGATTGAGGTCGAGTGGTGGCCGATGGTGAAGTTTCGAGTGAACGGAACCACAGCCGGCCCCGACTGGACCGGCCCTGGAAAGGCCAACATCTACCGAAGTGCCGAGATGTCGGTGACCCGCCCGAATGCGATTCGGTGAAACCCCACTGACGAATCCGTGCGATCGTAAGAGTGGCCACTCGGAATGTCGGGTGGCAAATCCTTAATTGAAGCGTCCATTGAGAATGCTTTAGTTGTTCTCTGCCCGGTGGATCGTTTTTGCGACGCTGAGCTTGCTGACGCCAATTTGTGGCGCGCAGGCGCTCGGTTCGTCTTCAGCCAGATTCACTGTAGCCACCATCAAACCGAGCGATCCGAACAGAACTGAAGCTGATGGAGACATCGGCCTCAGTCCTGGCGGGTCGTTTGACGCGAAGGCGCAATCGCTGAGAAAACTCATCGAATTTGCGCAGAACATTGGCTACTACAGTGTCGACCAGCGAATCGTTGGCGGGCCGAAGTGGATCGTTTCCGCGAAATTCGACATTGAGGCCAAGTGCGACGAAGAAACCGTGCGTGCTTTCGTGAAGATGCCCCTGAAACAGCAAATTCGCGCTGAGCAAAACATGGTTCAGGCGCTCCTGATCGACAGGTTCAAGCTGCGAACGCATCATGAGATGAGGCGGCTTCCAGTCTATGCGCTGGTTCAGGCGAAAGGCGGATCCAAGATGAAGGCATCGGGGAAGACCGGCGAGGACGAGCTCGGTGATGCGGATGGACCGCCGGGGAATTGGAAAGCAAAAGGCGTGACCATGAAAGTGCTCGCCAACGAGCTTTCGTCGCTCCCTGAGATCGGCGGCAAGATTGTGGTTGACGTGACCGGCCTCAAGGGAAGCTTTGACCTTGTGCTCAGGTGGACGCCGGATCCGACGATGGGGGCTGCCCCTCCGGGCGCCGATGATGGGCTGAAATCCGACTCTTCTGCTCCTTCCCTTCTTACGGCATTGGAGGAACAGCTCGGCCTAAAGCTTGAATCGACAAAGGAGCCGGTCGATGTGATTGTGATTGACTCGGCCGAACTCCCGACGCCAAACTAGGGCGATCATTAGAAAGGGGATTCCTCTTTTGCGAGCTCGGCACAGTTTGGCTATTGTGTTCCTCATTTCAGCGCTCTCTGCTCCAGGCGCTTGGGCACAATCCGTCACTCTGACCGTCAAGTCGAATCTGGTTCTTGTTCCCGCATTGGTAAAGACCCGTGCCGGTGAACGTGTTTATTCGCTCTCGGCGCAGGATTTTTCGCTAACTGATAACGGCGTCCTGCAGATGCTGCAACTAGAAGAGTACGCCGATCGGGAACCACTCGCACTAGCTGTCATCGTTCAGACGGGCGGACAGGCGGCGACGCATCTCAAAGATTACCAGCATCTCGAGCCGCTCCTCGATGCGGTGATTGGAACCGTCCAGCACACGGTAGCCGTAATCCGCTTTGATAGCAAACCATTCCTCGTGCGAGACTTTACCGAGAACACGAAAGATGCCGCAGAGAGCATTGCCAGCCTTGAACCCGGCGGTAATGGTGTCGCTATTCTCGATGCCATCGAATTCGCTATTGGACGATTGAAGGATGTTCCGCCGCGTTATCGACGCGCAATCTTGCTCATCAGTGAGACCTTCGATAAGAGCAGCCAGAGCTCGCTTGGGGATGCGGTGCGAGCAATTGGCGATACAAATACGACAATCTACAGTCTTGCTTTTTCAAGCGCCCGAGCTGCGATTACCCATTATGCGGAGAAGATTCCACGGCCGGGCGGCACGCCGTATTCACATACACCCTATGCTCCCGGCGGTTGCATGAGTCGCGCTCCGGGCGCGGACCCGGACGCGCACGGTAACCGAAACAATCAAGCATGGGATTGCGCGGCCGATCTTCTGCCGCCATTGCGTGTCGCAGAGCTCGCGTTTTTTGCCGCAAAGGTCGACCTGCAGCACAATGTTCCCGAGACGGTGGCTCGCCTCACTGGCGGAGAGTACTTCAACTTCAAGGATGCGAAGTCACTAGATTCGCGCCTTGTTGCCCTCATGAATGACGTGCCGAATCATTATGCGTTGAGCTTCCGGCCCACTTCGCCAACGCCGGGGCCGCATACTCTTCGTCTGAAAGTTACTACACAGCCTGAGCTAATCATTGGGGCGCGCACTTCATACTGGATTGATGACGAGACGCTGGAAGCAAGGTGACAGCTAGTCCAGCACGGGCCCCCGCCCGTCCACTAGATCGGTTTCCGGTCGGATCGTCGGCAACTCGGACCTATTCCAGTTCTTCACCCCGGACCCGGTAGCCGAAGGGGTTGGGGAAGGGTACGCGGTGATCCGCTCCGACCTATTCAAACGGTCGAGAGAGCAATTCGAGACGCAAACAAAAAATCCGAGTCAACTTACTCTGAGCGAAGTACGGAAGCCAAATCTGTGCGGGCCGCCTGCGCCGCGGGTATGGTGCTCGCCAGTAGCGCCACAACGGCCATCAGGGCCAAGGCAAGCGAGAAAGACACCGCATCGCGGGGAGTCACCTCGTATAGAAGGCTCGCAATCAGCTTGCTCAATATTAATGCGGCGCCCGCTCCGGCAATACAACCCAGAGTGATCGGCCGTGCTGCCTGCATGATGACAAGCCGAAGCAATCCTCCTCGTGAGGCGCCGAGAGCCAGGCGAATACCCATTTCATATCGGCGTTGAATCACCGAATAAGCGAAGACTCCGTAGACGCCTACAGCGGAGAGGATCACGGCGAGTGAAGCGAAACAGGTTATCAGCAACATCACCAGCCGCCGCTGCGAAGTGAGACTTGAGACGCGCTGCTCCATCGTTTGGATGTCGAAGACTGGCTGGTCGCGGTCCACTGATAGAACGGCTTGGCGCAGCCGCTCCAGCCTCATCCTTGGCTCCGCAGTGAGACCCAACTCGTCCGAAGCGGCGGCCCCGATGCGTTTCGATCCGAGGTCGAGAAACGAGCTCGCGAGGGGCCGGGCATTGGTATGAATGATGCGGCACCGCATGGGGTCAGCTCTTGAACCGGCTCACGATGGCGGCACCCAGCACAGCCGCCTCGAACCATCCCCAGAGAACGAGGATCCAGCGCATCCACATCAGGAACCAGTAGTTGGTAAGGAGCTCTCTGGAGGGGTAGCGGCAATCGGGGGCCCATTTGTCATCTTGGCCGAGCTTGGCCAAAGGCAATGCGTTGTCGAGCGTGTAAATGAAGGGATTCAGTTGCGGATAGGCAGATTGTACGGGCTTGCCACTGGTGAAGGCTTTGTAGGCTTCCGCTTCAGTAGGTGCGAGCGCACCCCGAGCGCCGGCATACCAAAACAGAGAAGTGAAGAGCAGGAGAGTGGCGAAGACCAGCCAGAGAATTCGGGTGGGTGCCTCTTCGAGCCACGCGAAGGCGATCGCCGCCCTTTTTGCAAAGAAACCTTTCCGGCTGGCCTGGGCGCAGCGAAACTTGTAGGTCACGTATTTTGCGCCTTCATTGTCGCCTTTGTTGGTGAGCAAGGTACGGAGTTGCATCCAGGACTGGGCCTTGGTTTGTACTTTGCGATCCTGAAGCATGAGCCAGCTAACGCGATCCTTCGCGTCGAGTTTATGTTCCTCTGGAAGACGGTTTTTGACGAGTTCTTCTGCAGTAGGTGGTTTGTGAGAGATCAGGTCCTGGTATTGAAAACCGTCGAGCTTAAGATGGTTCTGCGCGGGCCGGCTCTCCAAGCTGTCGCGTAGTACCCTGACACTGGCGCCAATCAGTTTGAGCGTTGCAGTTTGTGGATTGCGGATCAGCATCCACATGAAATCACCGGAAAGCTTAAGGTTGCGGCAAGAGACTTCACCAACTTCGACATCCCAGAATTCGATATCCCCTTTCACTTCGGCGACGGGAAGGCGGATGGCTCCCTTGGAAACGAGGCCATTGCGAAAGAAGACGCCGCCTTCGATCTTTGCCTGATCGAGGATGAGTGCGTTAGTTGCAGCATAGAATTTGGCGCCATCGCATTCGATGTTGCCGGTAACGCGCGCACCAAGCATGCGGACCGTACCCGCGGATTCAAATTCCCCATTCAGGAAGACGTTGTTTCCAACAATCGCATTGTCGAGCGAGAGTGCATCGCCGGAGGCACGGAACTTCGCGCCAGTCAGGGAGAGCTCGCTTTCAATGGTTGCGCCGAGGATGCGAACTTCACTGAAAAACTTGCTTTCGCGAAAGCTGACCGGACCGTGCACCGTGATTCCGTCTGCCTGCACCGACCCCGCGATTTCTGACTCAGTGAGGTAGATTCCCCTAGCTTCGGCGGACATCAAGTTGATCTCTCCGGGAAAGGCGCAGCGGTGAAAGTAGAGCGTGGGAAGAATCTGGCATTCCTCGAAATCGAGCTTCCCCGCGACATTGACGCCCCACGCCCTCAGGCCCTTGGGATCGATGTGTTTCGCAGCTTCAGGGTCAGTGGTCAGCCAGCGAATGAACTCCGGGCGGACCTCGGGACGAAGGGAATTCAGGGCGGGCTCGATTGGATTGATCGAGCCCGCCGAGTCGGTGAGCACCTTGCTCTCCGCCCCGGTCAGATTGATGTCGAAGCGTTGATGCGCAAGCTCCGTGAGTTTGTCGACGCGAATCTGGTCAATCAGGGGCATAAGCTTGGAATCGGAGGTGATCTCCAGTTTGCCCCAATCGCCCAGGGCAGACAAGATCAAAGTTTCACCAGCCCATCAGATTCCCTCCAGGGTTCCCTCGAGAATAAGGCTCCCTACGTCGGTCAGGCGCGTCCGATTTTCGGTTTCAACCTTGAGATGAGTTCGTCCCTTGGAAGTGAGTTCGTAGAACTTGGCTTACAGCGCACCGTCGAGACCGAAATAGAGGTTCCGATTCGCAACCGGCTCTCCCCCGTGGTGACGTGTCCATGCGAAGACTTCGCGCAAGTCCTGCCAAGAGCTCAAACGGGATTGCTTTGGTACGCCGGTGTTAGGCTGAAGGAGAAACAAGTGACCGTTGATGTTCGATCAGCTGCGAAGGAGAATTTTCGATGTGCCGGCCACTCGGAGATCATGGATCAACCTACACTAATTTTCGTTCATCGAGTTTCTACCTGGCCACCGCAAAAACTGCGTGTTGGAAATGCTCAGCCGAAACCAAGGTCTATTGCGTTCTTTTGAGCAACGACTATCAGGAACGCGATGATCGGCAAGGCGTCTGGACCGCTGTAAAGGGCTCGCCTGTTTTGCTTTACGATGTCGAATTGATATCTAAGACTGCAAGTCAACATATCGCGGAGATCACTGGTGACAGATACAGGCTCGATTATTCTCAGACGATCGAATCCTCATAGTTTATGAACCACTGTGAATCATGCGGCATCCGGCAGGGTGACTATTTTTTGCACGATCAGATATATGGCGCGTTTCTCCCGCGGAGTCATGAAGAGGTAGCTGCCATAAGCTTGCGCGCTGTCGAAGCCGAATTGGAAACTTATGCGGCAGGATCAGACCGGGAAACCGCGAGTATCGTCACCGATTACTTCTTCCACGGCGTCATTCCTGAGTGGTCTGCCGAAGACGAAGAGGGTCGGCAAATACTGTCCGACTGCGAATAGTGGACTCCCCGCGGCCCACTTGAACTTGAACCGGTTGGCCACGCCGGATGATTGACGCGGTATTGCAAAAAGCATAACTACCGGTTTGCCCTCTGCCGGTTTGTCTACTGTCGGTTTGTCCACAAACCTACCGGACCACAAAACAGGGCCGAGTGAGGGTGGAAATACGCGTCGGTCTGATACCCGTCAAGATCAGGCGGAGGCAGTTCGGCGGACACTGGCCGACATGAACGAAGCCGCTGCGGCGGCGGACGCTTCCGCGTGCGGCTGAACCAGCTTTTGCGGCTGTCGGGGTAGTTTGGTTCGCAGAGAAGGAGGACTCTCTGTGAACCAACTACGACAGCTCATGCTTGAGGAGTTGCAACGTCGCAACTTCGCCACGACGACCATCCGCACCTACCTGCACGGCGTGACGCACTTCAGCCGGTACTTTCGCCGTCCGCCTGATCAGCTTGGCCCTGAAGACATACGCAAGTATCAGGCGATGCTTTTCACCAAGTTGAAGTACAGCCCGAACACAGTAATTGTGCGGTTGTCGTCTCTTCGGTTCTTCTACATCCACGTGTTGAAGCGCAACTGGAGCATCGCCGAGACGCCTTATCCGAAGAAGGTGCGTCACCTTCCCGGTGTGCTCAGCCAGGAAGAGGTTGCGCGCCTGATTGAGGCGGCGGATACACCGTTTCATCGCATCCTGCTGATGACGATGTATGCCACCGGTGCACGTCGCGCAGAAGCGGCTCACTTGAAGGTGAGCGACATTGATAGCAACCGGATGGTGGTTCATATCCGCGAGGGCAAGGGCGGTAAGGACCGCGATGTCATGCTCAGCCCCAGGCTACTCGAAGAACTACGCGCCTACTGGCGCGGTCTCCGGCGCAAGCCGAAGGAGTGGCTCTTTCCCGGCAACCGCTGGCACACATCCAGCCAACCAGTGACCACCAAGGTCCTGTGGAGTGCCTGCCAGATCGCTGCTGAACGTGCTGGGCTCGACAACAGGCGCATTCATCCTCACACTTTGCGACACTGTTTCGCGACCCACCTTCTTGAAGCCGGCGCCGACCTTCGCACTATCCAGATCCTGCTCGGCCATCGAGATCTTGAAGTCACTACCGTCTACCTGCATCTGTCTCAACGGCATCTGAGTGCGACCGCCAGTCCGCTCGATGCGCTCACGCTAACTTCCCAAGGGGGACAGCAGCACAGTTGAACAACCGGCCACTCGTGGAGATGGCCGACATTGTTCGCAGTGCTGGACAAGCTTTTATCGAACGCAGCCGCAGGTGGATCAACTGGCAACACCAGAAGGTGTTGCTGGCCATCATGCGCTGCCGCACGGCCGCGCTCGGCGGGCATCGCGATCGTTGCACAGGCTGCGGACATACGGCCAAGATCTCCTACAACTCGTGTCGAAACAGGCATTGCCCAAGATGCCAGGGCAACGCGCGCCAGCGCTGGCTCAAGGCGCGTGAGCGAGAACTGCTGCCCACTCGCTACGCCCATGCCGTGTTCACT
>Ga0193727_1001048_pt1 | contig 11313 bp, 10 predicted proteins | sample H2c2metaG_FD_143051 | JGI IMG/M metagenome (GOLD analysis project Ga0193727, IMG submission 143051) | Soil microbial communities from a riparian zone of the East river system, Colorado, United States - H2c2 | ecosystem: Environmental > Terrestrial > Soil > Riparian zone | place: USA: East River...
AACAAGGAGGCAGACATTTCCGATCTCGGCCCCGAAGACGTGGTTATCGTCCCCGCGTTCGGCACGGAATTATCGATCCAGCAACAGATCAAGGACCGTGGCTGCCAGATTGTCGATACCACATGTGGAGACGTGATGAGCGTCTGGAAACGAGTGCGCAAATACGCGAGCGAGTCTGCCACTTCCATTATTCACGGCAAAGCCGAACACGAAGAAACCAAGGCAACCAGCTCGCGCGCGCTTGGCGATGGAAGCGGGCATTATGTCGTAGTTCTAACGCTCGAAGATACCGATTACGTTTGCGACTATATCAGGCACGGCGGCGACAAGAACGCGTTCCTCGAAAAGTTCAAGGGCGCACATTCGCCCGGGTTCGATCCGGACGTGCATCTGCAAACCGTTGGTGTAGCAAATCAAACCACCATGCTGCGCGGCGAGACGGAAGAGGTGCAGCGTCGCGTTCGGCGGGCCATTGTCGATCGAGACGGGCCCGAGCTGGCAGAGAAAAATTTTCGTTTTTTCGACACGATATGCGGGGCCACACAGGAGCGGCAGGATGCGTTGCGCGAATTGCTCGACGTGCCAATGAATCTGCTGCTGGTTGTGGGCGGTTATAATAGTTCAAACACATCCCACCTTGCCGAGATGGGCGAAGAAAAATTGCCCACCTATTTCGTGCTCAATGCTTCGCGGTTGGTTTCCGCCACTGAGATCAAGCATTACAACTTGCACGAAAAACGCGAGGTCGTTTCGCATTTTTGGTTGCCAAACGGATCCGCCGTCATCGGTATTACTGCCGGCGCATCATGCCCGAATAATTTGATCGAAGAAACGTTGATCCGCCTTTTCGAATTGCGCGGTATTTCGCGCCAGGAACTCGAACTGGCAGCGTAACGACAACAACCGCCTTCTCTCGCTGGCATTCGGAGCGAAGTCGGGAATGGAGCGGCTTGGGAAGCCGCGACATAGACGGGAAGGCCGAAGGCTGAGCGAACGGGAAGTGAGCAAATCAAATCTCCAGCTCCCATTCTTGAATCAATTACCAAGAGATGTCTCCCAGCCTTCGCATGAAGCTACGGCGAGGCAAGCGACTTCGCTCGAGGTGACAACAGTCGGACGCGCGTTTTCTGCCCGGGGCGCGAAATAGGTTTGTATGGCGCGCGCAATCTGGAAAGGCAGCATCAGCTTCGGGCTGGTTAACATTCCTATCGCTCTGTATCCCGCCACAAGACGCGAGGAACTGAAGTTTCGATTACTGCGCAAAAGCGATTTGAGTCCGGTAAATTACAAGCGTGTTGCCGAAAAGGACGGCAAGGAGGTCGCGTGGGACCAGATCGTCAAAGGTTACGAGTACGAGAAAGGGAAATACGTCGTGCTTAAGGATGAAGATTTTGAGCGCGTCGATCTGGAGGCCACACAGACTGTGGATATTCAAGACTTTGTTGATCAGGAAGAGATCGATCCAATGTTTTTCTACAAGCCCTACTATTTGGAACCTCAAAAGGGGGGCGACAAAGCTTATGCGCTCCTGCGCGATGCGCTAAAGGACAGCGGCAAGGTTGGTATCGCCAAGGTGGTCATCAAAACGCGCCAATATCTCGCCGGCGTAAAACCGGAAGATGGCGCGCTTGTTCTCGAGTTAATGCATTTCGCCCATGAACTCGCGGATCCAGGGAAACTGCATGTCCCGAAAAAGACCGAGGTCGGCAAACGCGAGAGAAACATGGCCAAATCACTGATCGACAGCATGAGCTCGAAATGGAATCCGGAAAAGTACAAAGACGATTATCGCGAAGCGCTGATGGAAGTAATCGAAGAGAAAGTGGAAGCCGGCGGGAAAGAAATCGAAGAGAAACCGAAGAAAGCGCCCAAGCCGACCAAGGTAATTGATCTGGTTTCCGTGTTGCAGAAGAGCTTGGAACAAACCGGTGCGAAGAAAAAAGCGCCGGTCAAATCGCGCAAGAAACAGAAGCAACCTGCCAGGAAAGCAGCATAGCTGTAGCCGGGGTGGGTGACCCCGGTTGCTGTCAACGGACCAAAGGCAACAGGCTTGACATCCCGTGTCGATATCATTCAGCCTGAACGATTATGAACTCTCTCAATCGCTTTTCAGATCCATTTTATTGCATCATGCGTTTAGTCGTCGGCCTGATGTTTGCCTGTCATGGCCTCGACAAGATATTCGGCGCCTTTACCCCGAAAGGCGAAGCGCTTCCGACCTTGATGGTCGTCGGCGGCTGGGTGGAGATCGTTTGCGGATTTCTCGTTGCGCTTGGTCTGCTGACGCGAGTCGCCGCGTTCGTCGCCTCCGGTGAAATGGCGGCGGCGTTTTTTATGATGCATGCGCCGAAAGGTCTGATTCCTTACGTGAACAAGGGCGAACTGGCAGTGGTCTACTGTTTCGTGTTTTTCTACATCTTTCTGCGTGGTTCCGGCAGTTGGAGCATCGACGCTCTGTTTAAGAAAAAGACGGCAGGTTCTGCCACTTAAGATCGGCACATTGTCATTTCGAGCGAAGTCGAGAAATATCTAGCTCCCATGAACCGCATTATTTCCGGGTTAACGTTCATCCTCGTCGCACCATTGATCTGCGCACAGGAATACAAAGATTTCGGCAAGGACCGATTGAATAATTCACCGCGGCACCGCGAATGGGTCGATATCAAATCGGGCGACCGTACGATTAAAGCCTTCGTCGTTTATCCCGAACGTAAAGACAAAGCCCCTGCCGTGCTAGTCATTCAGGAAATTTTTGGTCTGACTGACTGGCTGCGCAGCATGTGCGACGAGCTGGCAGAAAATGGAGTCATCGCGATTGCGCCCGATTTTCTCAATGGTCAAAAGTTTGAAGATGCCGATAGTGCGAGCAAAGCGGTCTCGGCCGTGACGCAAGATCAGATCAAAACGGTTCTTGACGCGACGGCCGATTACGCGCTCAAAATTCCGGCGTGCAACGGCGCGCTTGCTGTCTGTGGATTTTGTCGGGGCGGGGGATGGGCGTTTGCGTACGCGAATGAAAATCCAAAACTGAAAGCGGCTTATTCGTTTTACGGTACCGCGCCCGATGAAGCTTCCAAAGTCGCGAATATCGCGTGTCCAGTTTACGGCTTTTACGGCGAGAACGATGAGCGAGTGAACGCAACCATCCCCAAGGCCGAAGAGCTGATGAAAGCCGCCGGCAAAAAATACGAACCGGTGATCTACAAAGGCGCCGGCCACGGATTCATGCGTTCAGGTGAGCCGTCCAATCCCGCAGTTCGCGAAGACGACAAGAAAGCGCGCGACGAAGCCTGGGCACGGTGGAAGACGTTACTCAAGCAATTGCCATAGACGTTTCTGTCATTCCGAGCGACGTCGAGGAATCTCTAATTTTTTCCGTGACTCCCCGGCGCCATTGACATCCAGAGATGTCTCGACTTCGCTCGACATGACAAATGTAGCAAGCGACTAGCCTATTTCCCGCTCAGCAACTCATCCACGAGCGGGCCCGCATCATAAACCTTGCGTAGCGCTTCGGTGATGGCAGCGGAATCTACTGACACGGCACGTGATTGTGTGTCGGTGTAAACGCAATCGAGGACCAACGACTGAATGTTGCCGTCGAAAATAATGCCCACGAATTCATTTGCCTTATTTACAACAGGGCTGCCACTGTTACCGCCGATGATGTCAGGGTCGGACACGAAATTAAAATGCGTCGCCAGATTCAAGCTGGCTTTCTTGTCGATCCAACGCTTCGGCAAATCGAACGGCGGCCTGTTGTCGTGCTCGGCGGAACGTTGATATAAACCGGCGAAATCGGTAAAGGCGGGAATTTGTTTCCCGTCCTGTTCGTAGCCGCGCACTGTTCCGTAGGAAAGGCGAAGCGTGAAAGTTGCATCCGGATAACTGCCCGTCCCCTCGGTGGCAAATCGCACTTTGGCGATTTCTGAATAGGCCTGTTTCTTGATCTCATCTTGCGTGTCGTAGATTTTCTTCGCTTCTCTCGCCGGGCCGTCCACGAGCCGCGCGAGATCGATCATTGGATCACGCGCTGCTTGCAACGCGGCGGCATCCCTTCCGTAAAGATCTTTGCGCACAGCGACATCTTTAAGTTTGGTCCCAGAGATTAACTCGACGGCGCGATCGTGCGGCGATTTTCCAGCGAGCACCTTCTTTACGAGCGGATCGTCGGCACCAAATTGCGAAGCGAAATCGGTCAACGAGTCCGTTAGGCGCAATATTTCATAGTCGTCGTAAATAGGTTCGGTCGAAAAAAGTTCCAGCTCCAGTGAATCGCGTGCGCTGTCGCGAAAGTGGGGAATCCGTTCGCCATTTGGTTTGCCGCGTTCGTCCAGCGCGCGAACCAGCAGGCGCGCGTATTTGAAAAGATTTCCGAACAACGCGCGCGGGCCGCGGTAACCAACTGGGGTCGGTCGTTCCTGTTCAAGATAATTGAAAACCGGGGCGTTTTTTGCGATTTCGGCCTGAGCGCGTTTAATTCGATCGTAGGCGGCGATTGTCGATCTTAACTTGGAATCGTGCGCGATTGCATCACGCAGTTTTTGTTCGCGCGCCTGAAGGGCCGACCAGATTTGCGGATCAAGCAGGCCGGCAAGATAACCGTCATAACGTTTCCGGTTGTTTTGGTCGCCGAAAAGATCGTCGCGTGCCTTTCTTGCGTTCTCAAACGACCGAGCACCGTAAGCCAGCCCCAGCACTTCGCGCCGGTTAAACATGCGCAGCAGATACGGAAGAAAACGATCTCGCATGTCGGCCAATTCATCGACGGTGAGTTGACGGTCGGTTTTGCCCGGGCTTCCGCTCACGAAGATCAGCTCGCGATCGCTCGGCCCGCGTGAATTCCATTTAAGGTAATGATCGATCTTCGCCGGTTGTCCATTTTCATAAACGCGGAAGATGCAGATATCGAGGTCGTATCGCGGATATTCGAAGTTGTCTGGATCACCACCGTAAAACGCGATCTGTTGCTCGGGCGCGAATACAAGCCGCACATCGTCGTAACGTTTGTAGCGATAGAGATGGTATGCGCCGCCCTGGTAAAGGGTAACCACGTCGGAACGCAGTCCGGTCTTATCCTTGCTCTCTTTCTCAATCGCCGCGATGACTGAGCTGCGCGCGCTGGAAGCCTGCTCGTTCGTCATTCCCGGTTTCACCGCTCCATCCACGCGCGCTGTCACGTCCTCGATTGACATCAGCACGTTGAGCTCGAGATCGGTCGATTTGATTTCGTCCGCCTGAGTTCTGGCGTAGAAGCCGTCTTTTAAATAATTGTGCTGTTGATCGCTGATTTTTTGCAGGGTGTCGGCGCCGACATGGTGATTTGTTATCACAAGACCATTCGCAGATACGAACGAGCCGCTGCCTCCGGAGTTTAAGCGAACACTCGCTTTTTGCAGATGCTCCAACCACTGCTGCGTCGGCTCGAACTGATACTTCTCTTTGAGCTGCTTGAGCGGTGACGCATTGAAAAGCCACATTCCTTCATCGGCGGCGGCAGACGCAACAAAGGCAATTACGCACACGACGGCGAGCGGTCTTAGGTTTCGCGAAATTTCGGAAGCGGTGAACATCGCGCAGCATAAAATGCTGATCAGCGCGCGACAACCCTGGTTATATCACCTGGCGATCAAGCTGCCCCGCGGGTGAGGATTCAATCGATTAAACAGCACGCCTGAAATTTCGGACGGACGGTTCCGTTTGCGCGCCACCAAGCAACCAAGGGCAGCCAATGCAGCAAGCGATGCAATAAAGAGGACGACGATTGTGATCTCGAAGAAAGTCAACGTCCCGCGCGTGAACACCTTCAAAGCAGCGGCCATTGCTCCTTAAGACAGGGAACCCAATATCGAAGTTACAAAAAAGATCGACAATCTCAGTGTGGCCTCTTTTCTGGAAGATCAATTGCGCGATGGGGTTAGCGGTTCTTGATTCATGACGATGTGGAGGCCCAAGCCGAGAAAGATCCAGCGGCTGGATTTCGTTCTGGCCGGCGCGCAAAAATCCGGCACGACTGCGCTGCATTATTTTCTAAGCAAGCACCCGAACATCACGATGGGTGATCAGCAGGAAATACATTTTTTTGATAACGACGCGTTGTTTGCTTCCGGGGTCGATTACGAGGAATTACACAAACATTATCCGCCCCTTGGTCCCTCAACCATCGCTGGTGATTGCACGCCAAGTTACATTTATCACCAACCAGCGGCCGAAAGGATTTGGACATACAATCCGAAAACCAGATTGCTGATCCTCCTGCGGAATCCTGTGGACCGGGCCTTTGCTCACTGGAACATGCAACGATTCAGAGGTCGCGAGCCGCTGGATTTTTTCGATGCCGTACGAGAAGAGAAAGCTCGTATCGCCGGCGCGCCGCCTGCCGAAGCGCGTCGTTTTGCTTATGTGGATCGAGGATTTTACGCGCAGCAACTCCAGCGTCTGTTCAAATTCTTCCCGCGCGACCAAGTCAAGGCGGTGAAGTTTGAGGACTTTAAGGAAAAACAGCGTGAAACGCTCACTTCCATCTTTTCATTTCTCGGTCTTGAACCACTCCGTTCGGTTCGCAGTAAAGATAGAAATATTGTGCCCTACGACCGGGCGATGAATTGGGAAGAAAAAGTTTTCCTCTACAATCAGTTCGAGGAAGACATCGCCAAGCTCGAGCAGTTGTTGGGCTGGGATTGTGCAAACTGGAAGTTGTAAGATTCGCTACTGTAGGGCAACTGCTCTGGTTGCCAACGCTGGCAGGCAATGCGCCTGCCCTACAATTTCTGAATCTGTTTGAACCGTGGGCGTTGATTTGGGTCTGCTGCAAGCAGCGCTTTCCAACGAAAAATCCGCGCGCCTTGCGACTCAAAGAAAACGCGCAATTCATCCGTGAAAAATGAGGACCCATCCTGCCGCCGATTAAATTCCAGCAGGAGGCGCCCCTCGGGTTTGAGAAATCGAGTTCGGATATCCTTGATAAAAAATTCCCAATTGGCGTGTGTCCATTCGAGCCATTCTCCGTTCTCCGTGCGCGCGAGACGGTGAAAACAGACGCGGTGGCCGGTTACCAGATCGAATTTTCTTCCGAGATCGGGCAACGGCGTTTGCGGTTCGATACGCCCGATCACACGGCGGACCTTGAAGAAGTCAGTTGTTCCGCGAAAGAACGGCTCCTGATCTTGGTCAAACCCGAGTCCTTCGTGACCAAGTAACCGGCAGAGGTAGAGAAAGTAACCCGCGCCGCAACCAAGATCGAGAATCTGCAGTGGCGGAGAACGATCGAGCCAAAGGTCCTGTGCGCGCTTAACGTTCACCCCAATCCAGTACTTTGCGTCCTCGTAAGCATTGATCTTTCGCGCGTTAGGCCTGTAAGGATAGCACTCGCGTAATCTCTCTAATTCGGTCCGATCGATCGTCCCGAGAATTTGCCGAGCGCTCAGTGGGTGAGTGGAACGGGAAACGTGCTCCCACAGGCTTTGGCCTGCGTCGAGTGAAAAGAGTTTTTGAAGCTTCTGCGAAAGTCGCACCCGATAACGATGCAGCGAAGTGCGTGACAGACAAGGCCGACCCAGGGAGCGACAGCTTGGGCAAGCCGTCGAAATAAAGGCCACGGCTAGGAAGCCGTTACTCCTTGATAGCAACCTGGATCAGGCCGGTAGAACCTTCATGGGTCATGAATCCGCTTCCCCAGCCGTTGCCTGGAATGAGCTGTTGCCCGTAGAAGAATTGCTCGTAACGCCAAATCATATCGAGTGTCGCGCCGGTATTTTTTTTCCAGCGAAGCTCGTAATACAAATGGCGTTTCCATGACGGCGAATGGCCGGTCATGAAATTGAAATCGAATGGCGTTGGCCAACTCAGAATGCTCCGACGGATTTTGATGGAAGTGTCGTCGCCCGCGGGCGGCACGGTAGTAAGGTTCTCCGCTTCTGTCCGCGCCGAACCGAAAGGGAAAACTTTTCCGCCGTCTGCCAGGCCAAGCTGATCATTCTTCGTTGTGCCGATGTTCGGACTCGGACCGTTCCTGTCGTTCAGACTTAGCGCGAGATCATTAACGTGAAGGATACCGCCGGTCCCGCTTCCCTCATACGCGATCGAATTGATTCGTGCTGAGGTCATCTCAATGGTCCCAAAACGATCGAGAAAAAGTGAAATCTGGCGGCCGGCGAAAATCCAGCTCGCTACTATGGCAATAACAAACGCGACGAGAATTCCAAGCGTGATCAGGATTTTGCGCATCTTGGCTTCTTATTGTAGCCACGGCGCTATGCGCCGTTTCGGGCAAAACAAGGCACATTAAACGGCCCACAGGGCCGTGGCTACAGCTATGCCTTTTTCCGCTGAATGTAATCGTTCACTTGTTCTTCCAGAATCTCGAGGGGCAACGCGCCATTCTTGAGCACCGCATCGTGAAACTCGCGCTGATCAAATTTTTCTCCCAGTTCTTTTTGTGCGCGGGCGCGCAATTCTTGAAGCTTTAACATGCCTATTTTGTAGGCACACGCCTGACCAGGTGCGACGATGTAACGTTCGATTTCGGATTTCACTTCTTTCTCGCCCATGCCGGTTTTCTCGCGCATGTAGGCGATCGCCTGTTCGCGGGTCCAGTGCTTCGCATGAATACCCGTATCGACGACCAATCGCACCGCGCGGAAAAGTTCGTCACGAAGCCGTCCCAGGTCACCAAATGGGTCGTTGTCGTACCATCCGGCTTGTTTCGCCAGCCATTCGCAGTAAAGCGCCCAGCCCTCCATGTATGCCGTGAACGGAATTACTTTGCGAAATTGAGGGAGACCTTTGAGTTCTTGCGCGGTGGAGATTTGCCAATGATGGCCGGGGACACCCTCATGGTACGCGAGCGTCGGCATGCTCCACTTGGGCACTTCATTCATGTCGCGCAGGTTCGCGAAGAAAATCCCCGGGCGAGTGCCATCCATGGCGGCCATCTCATAATAGGCTCCCGGCGCGGTTGCTTCCTTAAACTCTGGGACGCGGCGCACTTCAATCTTCGCGCGAGGAGTAGTGAGAAATAATTGTTTCGACGAACGCTCTGTCGCCTGCGTGATCAAGTCTGTGTACCTGGCCAACGCGTCGGCACGACCCTTGTCATCGTTCGAGTAAAGAAAACGCGGATCTTTGGTGAGTTTATCCATCGCCTCTCCGATAGGCTGACCTGCAAAACCGTTTGCATCGAGAATTGCTCGCATCTCACCCTCGATGCGAGCCACTTCGCGCAGACCAAGCTCATGCACCTCATCCGGCTTGAGCGTAGTGGTCGTGTTTTCATGCAACTTGTAGGCGTAGAAGGCATCGCCGTCAGGCAATTTCCAGACGCCGTCGTCGGTTGTCGTTTTCGGCAAAATTTCACGAAAATAATCAATCAGTCTTTGATAGGCCGGATAGACTTTGTTGGTTATTGCCGATTCCACACGCGCTTGAAAATTGGCACGATCTGCCTCGCTTAGTTTGTCAATCTTGGCGGCACGGTTTTTGAACGAAGTCGCCAGAATATTTTCCGAAGCAGGCTTGCCGATAAATTCGGTCATTTCCTTGAGGACTTCCTCAACCACGAAACGTGGCGGCAGGATTTGCTTTTGTTCCCGAATCTTCAAACCATCGAGGACTTGGTCGAACTTCTTCGGCAACGCATCGAGGCGCATCACGTAGTAATCGCAATCCTTCCGGTTCAGCAGCCGGTGCGTATTCGCCATGAACGAGGGAAACTCGTTCTGCACTCCGAAGAGCTGATTGATTGGGTAGTCGTGCCATTGCCATTTCTCGCCTTCGGCTTGGACCTGCAAAAACCAATCCAACACGTGCGTGGAAAGTTTTTGCGAAGGCGATTGGCGATCGAGCGGATATTGGTGAAGCTGCGCCAGATTGCGCTTCCATCTGTCGGATTCGCGTTGTTGATGCGCGGGCGATTCGTCGTCGAGCTTTCCATTGTGACCTGTGATCCCGAATTGCTCCACCAAACCGAGCGTGGAGAGTATCTCCGGGTGATCGAAGAGAATTTCGGCAAAGACCTTTTCGTAAAACAGATTCAAGCTCCATGGACGAAACCAAATGAGATTGATTAAGAATATTGCGATCGCGATTACGGCGACTGCAGTAATCGCGCCAAGCCATTTGAGAATGCGCTTAAACATCTTTTATATATCAGTGTGGAAGACGCAGATGATAATATGATGCGTAATACACTCCAATTGGATTCAACGTCGAGTTACGAGAGCATAATCTCGAGGGTTTACAGTGGTTTACGGATACCAGGCCGGTCAATCAGGGTTTTGAGCTATTTGGGTTAACCCGATAACTTATTCTCGGGAAATCCACTATTCCGTTTTCGCAAATCGTTCCAAGACTCTTTGATGGCGAGTGCCGGGTCCAGCAGGATCTCTTGCACCATCGTCTTCATCTCCCGAACGGCACGCCGGAGCCGTCGTCTGACAGTCCAGCCAGGCGGACATATTTCAAAGTCGTTAGGCCTAAACTCTCGACCAACATCGACGGCAAAAACCTCCGCCCATGATCTGCCCCAAGCTTCTTGTGCAAATGCATCATTGTCCGGTTGCCATTCTGCCTCGATGTGCCGAGCCAACGCAGTTGTCAATCCACAGTACCCGGTATCCGCCAAGCCTTTTTTGTCGAGATACACGGTAAGTATCTTCCCGCATCGCGAAGCCTGTAACCATGTGAGCCCTTGGCCTTCGCAATCTAGCGAGCGCAATACATCGCGAGCGACGCTAATAGCGAATGGACCTGCTCCTTGGTTGCGCCGGACCTTCGTATCTTGGAACTGCAAGGGATCGATGTCGATGGCTCTAAGAAAGTTGGGTGCCACACCGCGTGTAATCGTCTCTTCCGTGAACGGTTCAGCAATTAGTTTCGAACTGAAAGCGTGCGCCAACGCGATCAAGTGAGCGTATCGGAAACTTGGGTGCCGAATTTCTGCCTGAACAAAACCCTCGAATGGTTCGCTTCGGTGGAAGGACTTGATCACCTCCGTATAGCGAGAATTCACTAACTGCGATTGGTTGCGGGGAAAAAAAACAAGCTTTGGTTCGAGATTGAGTTCTTCTATTCGACCAAAGAATTGCCTGGCGCAGTCTTCGTATACTAGAAGGTCATCCAAAGCTTCTGAAGAAATAACCACTGCTTCGCATTTCGTATCTTTGATCACGCGGGCAAAACTAGCCGCCGCCCCCTCTGGTGCTGCGGCACCGCTTGCCCACAGAGCTGCCTAACAAGCGGATGATGTCCACCGTGGATATTCCCGCTCTCCGGCACGAAATAGCCGTGCTTCAGCAACTCTGCGCGGTTTTCTTT
>Ga0193727_1001049_pt1 | contig 11309 bp, 11 predicted proteins | sample H2c2metaG_FD_143051 | JGI IMG/M metagenome (GOLD analysis project Ga0193727, IMG submission 143051) | Soil microbial communities from a riparian zone of the East river system, Colorado, United States - H2c2 | ecosystem: Environmental > Terrestrial > Soil > Riparian zone | place: USA: East River...
GCGCGTGCGGCCAGTCTGTTTTCCAGCGCTGTCGGAGCAGAATCGCCGCGTGGCTGAGCGGATCATTCTCGATTCCGCCCAAAAGGGAACGCTCGACCTTCCGGCTTATTTCCACGCACCGATCGAAACGGGAATCATCTCACTTCTTTGCAAAACGCGAATCACGCCAAACCAGATTACGATTGCAGGTCTCATCATCGGTTGCAGCGCGACCGCGGCCTTCGCGCTTGACGGCGTTGCGCTCGGAATTCTCGCTGCTCTCATATTTGGGATCGTAGATGGACTGGACGGGAAGCAGTCGCGCGTCAAAATCGAAATGACCGAGCGCGGCAAATGGGAACATCATCTCGATTATTTGATCGAGAATTCGTGGTGGGCGGCTATCGCCTTTCATTTGTGGCGAAGCGGCCAATTTCCGAACGTGTTCTATTTTTTCGCTTTGCTCATCGGATCGCACTTATTGGATGAATTCGCGAAACGCCGGGCGAAGTTGGCGAAAGGCCGTCTGCTGGATGACGTTACGCCGTTCGACCGTGTTTTCCGATTGATTGCGGCTCGAAGGAACGTTTACGTTTGGATACTGGCGTGCGGTTTTTTGTTAGACGCTTTCCCGCAAAGTTACGCGATCATCTGCGGATGGGCTACCGTTAGTGCCGCCGTTCATCTCGTGCGTTCCATCTGGATTTGTGATAGCGCTGTGCGTCGCTTTGTCGGCATCCGGAGTTAAGGAACGACGAAACATCGATGGAATGCGTTTGGTGCGCGCGACGATTTCTTTGCCGAGCACGGCGATCGGTTTTTCCACGAGAAGCGAAGCACTCACTGCGCAATAAACGCCGCAACCTTCCTGGCACGACTTTTTGCGGTAGTTTGCGTAGAGATCATCCAAAGTGACGTCCATGATGTGCTTGTCCGTGTGCACCATGCTGCAGATCCAGAATTTTCCCTGCGCGGAGACGAAGAATAATTTGTAGCCGGCCATACACGTCCACTCGACGCGTTCGCCGCGGAGGAGACTGCGTTGGTAATTGAGGATGGCCTCGCTGGTGTGAATCTTTTCCCCGCGGCGTTTTCGTTCGATCATCGAATCGATAAAGCGTTCGAGTTCTTCACGCGGCCCGCGATCGACGCGAAACCGATGCAATGGGTCCGCATGCACGAGGCGAACTTCGGTGGGAATTCCGCGCGACAAACCGGTCTCGAGCACGGCCCGCGATTCGGGCAACGTATCGGCACAAATCACTCCGGTGATATGCAGGCTGATTTTTGAATCACGAAAATAATCAAGCTTCGGCAAGATCGTCTTGAACGATTTTTTTGTAATTGGGCTCGGTGTCATCCGGTCAACGCTGATCTGCATGACCTGCAAGCCGGCATCTTCCAGTTCCGCGAGAAGCTTACGAGTGAGGAGAAAACCGTTAGTGGTCAGGCTGGTGGCAAAGCCCAGTTCGCGACAGTAGCGAACGAGTTCGACAATATTCGGATGCACAAGCGGCTCGCCGCCGACGAGAGCGATCCGCATGGTGCCAAGCTCACGAATTTTCCGTATCCATTTTCTCAAATCGTCGAGGCTCGGATGCGGCCGGCTGTTGTCGTACTCGGTGCAATAGGCACAATCGAGATTACAACGATCCGTAACGTAAAGACTGCATTGCAGCGGTTTACGGTCGACGAGGCGCTTGCCGGATTCCAAAATGTTATAGCCGGAAAATTCGCGGCCGATTTTGTCGAGAAGCTTCATGCGATGGTGAAAGGACATCCAGCCTACGATAACTTGCCCGCGAAGCAATCGCGCTGGAGATATCTCTTCATAACGCCCGCGACTTCCGGGAGAGTGTCAACGGCCGTCCGCCAACCGCCAGCCACAAGTCGAGCATCGGCGATACCTGCTAGGCGCCAGTTAACTTTCTCGTCCAAACGGACGAAGCAGACGACCGACTTGCCCCCGTGCATCACCACCGCTGCAACGGCTTCGGTCGCGACTCGGGGATTTAGCGAACCTGCCGATATTTTCCAAGTATTCCAACTAGTTGCCGAAACCTAGCGCATCCGATAAATCACACCTTCCGCGGTGTGCGCTACCGGGCGGTACCGTTCCGCCAAAAGTTTGGCGAGAATTGGAAAATTCTTTACAGGATCCTGCTCGGTTTTCAGGTCGGGCTGAACATCAATAATGTAGGTCGGTGGATGTTTGGCAAAATCTCGCTCGAGGGTGGCCCAGGCGCCGGGCAAGATCCGGCTACGAGTATCGAAACCGGGGATCGGTCCGCCGAAGATATAACCGGTGAGCGGAAACGTTGTGATGTAACGAGAGGCAGGACGTCTGTGAGCGTCTAGATAGATTTCCGGAGTCTGACCCCAGACGAAAATTCTATCGTTAGGGCTCGAATGCGTGAACAAATATCGTCCCGCCTCAGATGGAACGCGTCGCGGAGCCAGCCCCGTCCAGTGTTTGATTGAGAAGGCAATAACCGTGAGAGCCAGCCACGCGTAGGTCACCCCAGGTCGTAGTAGCCAGTAGGGGGGCTGCATCGTCCGGGACCAAAGTCGTGCGTAGTACGGTGCCGCGAGCAGTGCGAGCGGAGGGATCAATTGGACATAGTAGTGAGGGTAAAAGCGAGCGCCCGCCGCAGCGCCGATCGCCGAGGCGGCAAGTAGCCCGAAAAGCGCTGTTCTTTCTGCCGCCCTCCCAGCCCAAATCTCACTCTTATCCCGGCACGCCATTATCGCCCCGATTACCAGAGGCAAACAGGCCCCGAGGAAGGTCAACGTATTTACGATTCCCTTCTGCCAAAACACATGCGGCACATCATGATCGGCAATTGTCCAGTAGAACGCCTCATGGAGGATGCCTTGCTTCCAAAGCACGATCGTCACCAGACCGAGGGCTGCAAGAAATCCAGCCGTAAGCATCGTTGCGTGAATGATCGAATTCATTCGTGTCAAGTTGCGACTAGTTCGATAGCTCGGGAGGAGTAGATAAATGCCGAGGGGGGCCGCTGCTATCGCCGCCGGCTGTTTAAACAGGAAGGCCGCGCCCAAGAGCGTGCCTGCCGCGAAGAGTTCGGGTCGCAGCCGCGACGAACTGCGGCGGAACGAGATTGCCCACGCCCAGATGATAGGGAGATTCATCAGCATCTCGGCGTCGAATGTGAGGTTCTTCCACGTCCACCAGGGTTGGAAAACACCGTAGAAGAGCGCGGCAATCAAACCAGTATTGCGATCAAACAACTCGCGGCCGATCACATAGAAGCCGGCCATCGCGCATAGCGTCCACACGAGTGCGACTATATGAAGCGCTTTCCAATTGAACTCACCTGCTACTTTGAATATTGCGGCGTACGTCCAGAAGAGGAGCGGCGGCTTTCGTTCTACCGCGTCAGCGTAGGGTCGGCCTCCGTCGACGATCTCGTTGGCCACGACGGAATACATTGCTTCGCTGTCAATTGCCCGGGAATGGACCAGGGATGGAAGGCGAATCGCGACCGTGAGAAGGATAATCCCAAGCACGGCGAAGCGAAATTGCCGCGACCCATGAGTTGGCACACCCATCATTATGCAAATTAATTTCCGGGTGTGCTCCTCTTAAGAGAATCGTAAATGCGCGTAACTTTTTCAAAAACGTCGTCAACTGTGATTGCTTGCATACAAAGATTATTGCGGCAGACCGATTGCCGGTTGTTGTAGGCGTTCACGCACGGACTGCAGGCGATGCCGGCCCACAGCGCGGTCGCGTTTGAAGAGCGTGCGGAAAATAACGCAGGTGCTTCCGGCCCGAACAAAGCGACGACGCGAATCGGCGTCATGGAGGCAAAATGAGCCGGGCCACTGTCATTCGTCACCAAAATCTCACTGCGCGTGTAAAGCACGAGCACTTGATGCAGAGTCGTTTTTCCTGCAAGCGGGATGACGCGGCTTGAACCGACCTCATCTGCAAGCCGGTTATTGGGAGCGGCTTCGGCCGGGGCACCGGTAAATCCGATAAACAAGTCTGGGTACCGTTCGAGCAGCCGCCGCGCAAGTTCGACATAACGCAGCGCCGGCCAACGCCTCAGCGGCAGCAAGTCGCTCGCGTTCGGGTTGAGCAGGATGAGTGGCGCAGAACCGATGCGAGGATTTTCGCGCTGCAGCAGGGCATCGATTTCAACAACGTCGGACAGGGAGGGCCGAAATCTTGCGAGTGGCTGGTTTGCAGAAGGCGTAAAGTCGAAAGTCGGGAGCCCCGCCGGATCGCGGGTCAATGCTTCAACCATGGCTTCGAACATCTGACTTGTGTGGAGATGAGGATTGTATAAAAGCCGGTGCGTCATTAAGTCGCCGCGGTACGGTCCGTCACCAAAAAAAGTATGAAAACCCACACGCGATTTGGCGCCGGTCGTGAACGTCAGCATCGCGGAGAAGCGTGTCAGGAATTCCATATCAACAACCGCGTCTATGCGGATTTTCCGGACCCGAAGGACCGCCCGCAGCGCACTAAGCGCGAGTCCGAAAGGGCTCTGCGTTGTGATCGTTATCACATTTCTCTCGGGAATGATTTCCATCACGTCGAGAATGAATCGATTGTCTTCGAATACGACGAAGTAAACGTTTTCACGTCCGACCATTTCCGTCGCACGACGAATTGCGGGATAGGCGAGAACGGTTGAGCCCTGCTCCGCGAACTTGACGAAGAGAATGCGTCGAACTTGGCGCGGCCCTGGCGGCCCCGCGGATTCAAAGATTTTTCTAAGAAGGGTTAAAATAGCGCAAAGCGGCGCACCAATCCAGCGATCGGTGCGTTGCAAAGCTGAAATGCCTACAGGGAGATCCATTCTCCGGCCCTCTTAAGATGGTCAATCCTTGCGAAAATGTTTAGCTCGGGCAAAAGATGGTCTTTTCGCGATTTTATGCTGGAAAATCAGGAGAGTTGCTTTCGCCGTTTTCCGTTCACATGTGATCGCCGGAATGTTTATGGCGATCTTTGAAGGTCAGCTCGGTTATACCTGATTTGTCCAGTTCGCCCAATCCTTCCGTGACCATTCGGACGTATTGTTCCTTGGTCGCGCGCGCGAGCGGCAAATCGAGACCGAGGCTGCGCGCAAGTTCGAGCGCGATCCCGCTATCTTTGGCGGCATGAGCGGCTGAAAAAAAGCAGGTGTGCTCGCGATTTTGCATGTCTTCGCCATCGGTTTCGAGGACGCGCGAGGCCGCGCCAGTCTGCGAGAAAATTTCTCTTAACATTTCCAGGTCGAGACCGAGCGCCGCACCGAGGGCGAGTCCTTCAGCCAAACCAGCTGTGTTGATGTTCATGACCATATTGACCAGCGCTTTCACCTTTGCCGCTTCGCCCGTTTTTCCAATGAACCGCACGGCCGATCCGAGCTCTTTCAAAATCGGCTCGGCTTTGCGGAACGCATCTTCGCTTCCACCGCACATAAGATAAAGCGAGCCTTCGCGCGCTTGCGTGATGCTCGAAGCCATACACGCTTCGAGCGTTTGCGCGCCGGCCTTATGGGCCAACTTTTCAACATCGACATGGACTTGCGGGGAAATCGTCGCGCAGTTGATGAACAATTTGTCGCGCGCATTGACCAGGAGATTGTCCCCACTTCCGCTGAAGATTTCGCGCATCGCCGCGTCGTCGCTCACAACGGTGAAGATCACATCGGACTCTGCCGTGACTTCCGATAAATCCTGGCTCGCCGCGCAACCAAGCTCCTGCGCCAGCGAGGTCGCGGCCGCGCGATCCGTGTCGTAAACGGCGGTGACATGAAAACTGCGATCTCTTAACCGCCGCGCCATGTTTGCACCCATGCGGCCAACACCGACAAAACCAATATTCATGTCCCTAGCTTCTCAGCAAAGAATGGATTGTGAATCTTCTCCTCGCCCACGGTGGTCATCGGCCCGTGTCCCGGACAAATAATCGTTTCGTCGGGCAGCGTTAAGATCTTCTCGAGATTATTTCGCAGCGCCTCCTCGTAGGAAACGTTTCCTCCACCCATCGATCCTGCGAAAAGCGAATCGCCCACAATCGCAACCGGGTGCGCAAGACCGGTCACCACATAGGTCATTCCACCGTGGGAGTGGCCCCAGGTTAGCCTCGTGTCGATTTCAAGATTGCCGAGGCGAAAATGTCTTCCTTCTTCAATCGGTTCTGCGCCGGGAACGGGTTCGCGTGCCGGAGTAAAAACTTGGGCGCCAGTTTTTTCCCGCAGGCGCGGGAGGTCTGCGACGTGGTCGGCGTGCGCGTGGGTGAGTAAAATCAGTTGCACATTCAGTTTTTCCTTTGTCGCAAAACGCACCATTTCACTGCTATCGGCACCGGTATCAAAAACTACCGCCGCGCGGCTCGCGGGGTCCCAGACGAGATACGCATTGACCGCCATGTCGTGATAATTCGTATTGAATTGGGCGAGGCCCTCGCGCTGATCTATTTTTTTTGGATGCCATTCGCCCTTTGCGAGTTCACACAACGCCTGCGCCGCGAGGCCTAGCGCCGGCGCAACGCGCAAAAGTGCGAGCTCATCGAAGTCTCCTTCTCGCAGTTTGCGGATTTTCTGCGAGTCCACCTGCGCCTTTTCTGCCAGCTCAGTATCCGAAATACGTAATCCACGCTGTGCTTTGCCGATGATGTCACTGACGTTGTCTTCGAGCGGAATCATTCTTTCTGTTCGCTAAGCGTTAACCGGTTGCGTCTCTTGAGCGATATGCAAATCGATAATCCGATGTTCCGCGAGTTTCTCAAATGCGACAGCTACATCTATTACTGAAATTGACTTGCCTGTTTCTTTTTCCATCGATGTCATTGCGACGTTATTAATGCCGCAAGGAATGATGTAGTTGAAAGGCGAAAGATCGCCGCACACATTCAGCGCGAATCCGTGCATCGTGATCCAGTGACGCACACCGACGCCAATAGACGCGATTTTACGATGGCCAATCCAAACGCCTGTGAGCCCTTCACGGCGCGACGCGGCAATTCGGTGATCACCGAGAAATTCAATGAGCAGCTGTTCCAGCCAGCGCAAATAACGATGTAAATCTTGCCCGCACCCGCGCAGATCGATAATCGGATAACCCATCAATTGACCGGGTCCGTGGTAAGTCGCCTGACCACCCCGATTAGTCGGAATAAGTGGATGTGGTAGATGCGCCGCGCCCAGCAAGCTCGCCTTATCTGGTGTGCGGCCAATCGTGTAGACTGGTTCATGTTCGAGGAGAAGCAATTCGTCGCCTAACGAACGATCCTGGCGTTTCTTCGTCACGACTTCTTCCTGTAACGCGAGCGCGTCGGAAAATTCCATCCGGCCCAGCCAACGCACCCGAAGACCGGCGGTCATATTTGCGCGCCGCTCGGAACTCCGAGGCGCGCTGCTTCTTGTGAGCGCAGGTGGGTCAATCCGATCGCAAGCGCGTCCGCCGCGTCTGCGCCTGGGGTTTCCGTCAGGCCAAGAAGAGCCCGCACCATAAACGCGACTTGATTTTTTCCGGCCGCCCCCCTGCCGACAGTTGCCTGCTTGATCCGGTTGGGCGCGTATTCAAAAATGGGCAGTCCGTTTTCAGCTGCCGCTAGAATGGCCGCCCCGCGCGCGGCTCCGAGGACAATCGCGGTCTTATAACTTTGCACGTAAATGACTGATTCGAGCGCGCAACAATCCGGTTCGTGTTGGCGAATCAATTCAGTGAGACGATCGCGAATCGCAACCAGGCACGAAGAAGAGCGAAGCGACCTCGCGTTATGAATGGTCCCGAAATAGAGTGCGCGCGGTTTGCCATTGTTGACGTCGACGACCGCGACACCGGTGTCGCGCAACGAAGCATCGATGGCAAGCACACGCATCGCTCGTAACCTTAAGATCGGCAATCGCTCATTCAAGGTGGAATCGCTAAGTGCACGATTCACGCTTGTCGATCTTGCGTTTCACATATGAAACCAGTTGTAGGCGCTGGCAAAGGCGACACTGTTCGCGAAAAAGTCAGAGATCGTAATAATCACTACGATCCCGGCGAGTGTTGGAAGCACGAGGGGAATCATCGCACCAGCCATTAAGCGACCCTGGAAAAAGTAAGGCCGCTCGCGAGACGGATTAATGTAAGTGCCGAAATCAAATTGAAGCGAGAGAAAACCGAGAAAACCAATCGCGGCGATAAAGCTGGCCCCAGCAATCCAAAGCGCGCGACGCTGCGCTTGGTCAACATTTTTCGTTCGGTTCCACAATAGCGCAGCAATGGCAATTAGAAAAAAGCCAAGGGAGGAAAGGACATAAAACACATCCATTGCTTTTGAGCCGATGGTGTGTGCGTGCCACATAAATTCCCCGCGCCAAAAACTGGCCAGCAATTCCGACAAAAAAGTCCATAACCCGGAGAAACTGAAAATTGGATGCGACCACCAGTTCGAGAACGGTTTCGCCGTCCAGCCGAGTAACTGCGCTTTCGAGGCGGCGCCGGTTAAATCGCCGAAATGAGATTTCACCCAGAGCATCCAGGCCGCGATTGGAACCGCAGCACAACAGACTAGAGCAATCAGCGCAGGTATTGCGCCCCGCAAATTTCGGGATCGAGCTCGTGAGAAGCACCAATATGCAATCGCCACTGTGGCGACAAAAATGAGCGGCAAATTGCTTAGCTTCGTAAAATAAGCAGCGGCGATCGCTAATCCGGTCGCGATTCCGAGACTCACACTGGGTTGGTCTTCGCGAAACCAACGAACAAGGCAGATGAACGTGATCCCGAAACAGATCGGCGACAACACATCGTTGTCGATCCCGTAGAATGCATTTTGCGGGATGAATGCGACCGGCAGTGGAACGCCGAGTCGCATTGCAACTTGATCTGGGAAAACGATTCGTGCCGCGACGTAGGCAAGCCGCACGAGTGCGGCTATGAAAGCGACGTTAAGAAATCGAACCCAATAAAGCGCAGTGCCGTCTTTTGCTCCAATCCATTGGCCGATGTGAAACCAGGCGGCCGCCACCACATAATAAAGCGGAGGTTGCAAGCATTCCTGATTTGGCGTGGTGCTCCAGATCTCTTCGATTTTGGCGAGCGTCGGCGCTACCTCTTCCGCCGGATGGGTCCATAACGGCCCGTAGTACCCGCCTTCAAAACTCTCAGGCGCAGCGAGAAATTCGGGTGACGCATATCGCGCAAGGTATGGAAGCGTTGCCGGCGAGATCAGTTCCGCACCGCGCGGAACATGGCCGGACGCATATTTCATTACGAGGTCAAAATGACGTCGCTCATCCACATTGTTGAAAAACGGAAAAGCCGCGGAAAAAACAAGCACGCGTAAAGCGGCGATTGCGCAGAAAGCAATCACCCACCAAAGCTCGCGGCGAGAAACTCTGGATCGCTCCACGAGAGTTTGCCGCCCTAGTCCGCTTCGCGGCTCCGCAGGAGGAGCGGCGCAATAGTGTCGAAGTGACGGGCGACGTAGACCAGGTAACCAATAAATGATGCGAGCTGAAGACTGATCAACCAGGTGTGACCAGCGCGGGCAATGAACAAATCAGGACAGCTCCAGATGGCAAACGCGCAGCCGAGATTGAGAAGGAAAAGTAACGGAACAAGCAACCAGATATTGAGCAATTGATCAGCCTTGGCACGGGTGTAAAGGGCTCGTTCGGCGTCGTTGCTCGATTCCGCGACACGCGCACGAATCAGCCGCATATCGTAGATGAAAAGCAGCCAAACGACTGCCGCATAAGCGGCGCTTAGCTGAAACCACGCCAGAGGGCGATCGAGGTGGCTGAAAAGAATCGCCTCGCCAAGCGCGCAAGCGATGTAGAAAAAGTTATGCCCAAACTCAAGTGGCCATTTAATCAAGGTGAGCGTGTGAATGATCGACCGTGACCAAAAAATAAAGATCACGCACAGTCCGGCACAAAACGGCCGGGCCAATCATCAAGCTGCTCCCAAAACAGATCACCACGCACCCGACGTTTTCGGTGGTGTTCGCTGTGTTAGTCATCATCCTTGCGTGTCTTGCCGCTGGACTTTTTATGCGACTTCCAATTATGCGAGCTATCGGAAGGTGGATTGAGCGCCATCTCCTGCAACCGATTCCCGGTTACCGGGCTATTAAAAGCCTCGCGAGTGGGCTCTCCGGTTCCTTGGAAGAGAGCGCATTTAAAGCCGCGGTTCTCACCTCACCCGACGGCGGAGTCGAACTGGTTTACTTGATCGAAGATCACGGCAACGGTCTGGCTACCATAATGATTCCGTCTGCTCCGAACCCGATGGGCGGCGCAATTAAAATCGTGCCTCGCGAACGGATTCAAATTCTCAACGTCAGAATGTCGGCAGTAGCGCGTGTCTTCAGTCAATGGGGGGTGGGGGCGCAAGCCTTATTGCCAAAGGGAAAACTCCCGTAAGCGAAGATGCGGGTCATCAAGCTTCACTAGCGAAATTCAAAAATTTGCGGCCGAACCTTCCAGTTGCGCCAGGAACTGGAAGCGCGAGTCTATCGCCTGGAAGATCGCGTCGCTCCCGCCCATTAGAATAGACAATGAAACTTCCTCCAGACGTCCAGTTTCACGAAGACATTCACCTGTTGGTTTGGAAGCCGCTCGGTGTCGTAAACGAAGCGGTCGTAAACGAGATTCTCGCGTTCCTGGCCGACAAGGAAGCGAAGTCCACCAAACCGTTTAATCGATTCACCGATACGTCAGCCCAGGATGCGGTCGAACTCACCTTCAAATATATCTTTCACGTGGCTCTTTGCCGGCGCCTTTCCTATGCCGGGCACCCGCCGGTAAAGTCCGCGTTTTTCGTCACTCACCCGCAAATTGCCCATCTCGTTAAAATTCACGCGCTTGTGACCGATCACTCTCCGTTGCACGTCGAGATGTTCGAGGAACGCGAAGCCGCCGCGAAATGGCTCGGTGTTCCGGTCGAACGACTGTCCGTGCAGGAATAGTTGGGCCATTTCTGGTGCTCGCCGTTCTGACCGAACGGTGGATGAGATGAAGGTCCAAGGTCCGCGTTATCCGTTAAGAAAAACAGCGCAACCTCTGGATGATGGTGGCGAGGGTGAGCTCAATGTTAACGACAATGGTATCCAGCTTGCGGCTCTCGCTCGACGGATTCACGATGCGACTGGTAATCGCCCGGCGATTAAGATGATGTCAAGCTACGGCGGCGGTTATTCCAACCGTTTCAGGGCGTAAACCGGCCAGAGGTCGGTTGCTACAGGAAGCTGTAGCCACGTCGCTGCTTGCCGCGCCCTAGCATCGGGACGGCGGGGTGCGACGTCCGGGCGAACTTGGAAAGCCTGGCAGGCTGCTACAGTACGATCGGCCCGCTCAGCGAGCGAGGACGACATC
>Ga0193727_1001050_pt1 | contig 11294 bp, 10 predicted proteins | sample H2c2metaG_FD_143051 | JGI IMG/M metagenome (GOLD analysis project Ga0193727, IMG submission 143051) | Soil microbial communities from a riparian zone of the East river system, Colorado, United States - H2c2 | ecosystem: Environmental > Terrestrial > Soil > Riparian zone | place: USA: East River...
GTGCGGTAATGTTGTCAGCAAGCTGCCGACGACTGCAGGCTAGCAGCCTGCGCTCCCCACCAAAAAAATTTTTGCGCGCATTTGTCGATCTTGGGTAGAATTGGCGGATGCTTGAAACGGCGACGCGCAGCAAAAAATCCGCAGCATCAAAACCCGCGCCGCATGAGCGCTTTCTTGAAGCGTTTCGTTGGATGCTGCTCGCGCGCACGCTCGAAGAAAAACTCGTAAGTCTCTATCGCGGCGGTTTGATCACGGGTGGCGTCTATGTCGGCCGTGGCCAGGAAGCGGTCAGCGTGGCCTGCGGATTGTTTTTGCAAAAGGGCGACATCTTCGCGCCGCTGATTCGCGATCAAGCAGGGCGATCGGCGTTCGGCGAACCGCTTATCGATGTTACGCGCACTTATCTGGGATCGCGACAGGGCCCAATGCGCGGACGCGACGGCAACATTCATCGCGGCCGACCACGGAACAATCAGCTCGCCATGATTAGTCACCTCGGCGCAATGGTCTCGGTCACGGTCGGTGCACTGATGGCGAAGCGATTCCACGGCGAAAAAAACTTTGTCGGCCTGAGTTGCATAGGCGAAGGGGGGATGCAGACCGGATCGTTTCATGAAGGCATGAACCTCGCGGCTGTCGAACAGGTGCCACTCGTCGTCGTTGCAACGAACAATCATTACGCCTATTCAACTCCGAACGACCGCGAGTTTGCGTGTCACGATCTGGTTGACCGCGCGATCGGCTATGGCTTCGAAGGCTATACGGTCGATGGGACTGACCTGACAAATTGCCTCGATGTGATCGGCAGCGCGGTAAAGCGCGCGCGCGCGGGGCGTCCACCGCAATTGATCGTCGCTTCCACCCTACGCCTGTCCGGTCACGGCGAGCACGACGATGCGAGTTACGTGACGGACGAGATCAAGCGTCAACCGTTTGCGCGAGATTGTTTGAAGGTTGCCGAGCAGACGATTGCTGATCTTCATTTGCTCGACGCCGAGACTCTCCGCGAGTGGCGCAAAGACGCGGTCGCACAAGTGGATCAAGCGATTTCCACCGCGCAAAAAGAAGCCGCACCCGAAGCTGATGAAGAAGATTGGTACGCGATCTCGACGCGCGATCTTGTCGATTCTCTCGAATGAGCATCACGTACCTGGAAGCTATCCGCGAAGCGCAGGCGAAGTTGCTTCGCGATGATGAACGCGTTTTTATTTACGGGCAGGACGTTGGCGGAACGTTCGGTGGCGCCTTCAAAGCAACGAAAGGCCTCGCGAAAGAATTTCCCGGGCGCGTGTTGAACACGCCAATCAGTGAAGACGCGATGGTTGGGACTGCGATCGGGGCCGCTATGCATGGGATGCGGCCGATTGTCGAAATGCAATTTGCGGACTTTTCCAGCACCGCGCTCAATCAAATTTTAAACAACGCCGGGACGCATTATTGGCGGACGGATGTTCCAGTCCCCATCACCGTGCGTTTACCCTCGGGCGGCACAAAAGGCAGCGGGCCCTTTCACAGTCAGTCGATGGAATCGCTCTACGCGCATTATCCGGGGCTGATCGTCATGACGCCGGCCACGGTGGAAGACGCGTATAGCATGCTTATCGAAGCCGTGGCGATTGACGACCCCGTCGTCTACTGCGAACACAAATATCTCTATTACCACCTGAAGGCGGAGAACCTGCCGACCGAAAGCTTGCCCACAGGCAAAGCGCGCATAGCGCGTGAAGGTCGCGACCTCACCATTGTCACTTACAGCGCGATGCTGCACGAAGCACTGGCGGTCGCCGAACAACTAGCCACCGAAGGTTTTGAAATTGAAGTTGTCGATCTTCGCTCCGTTAAGCCTCTGGACACCAACACCGTTCTCGCCTCGGTCGCGCGCACGGGACGCTTGCTTTGCGTCGGCGAATCATTTCCATGGGGCGGCGCGACGGCCGAGATCATTGCCCGTGTGACTGCGGAAGGTTTTCATCTGCTGGACGCAGCGCCGCAGCGTCTCAACGCCAGGGACACGCCGATCCCGTACCATCCGAATCTGTGGTCAGCGCATCGTCCAAACGCAAAAGAGATTGCGAGAAAGGCCCGTGCTTTGCTTCGAGAATAAAAATTTATGCCGCAAGTTCCCATCATCATGCCGCAGCTTGGCGAATCGATCGCGGAAGCCACGATTGTCGACATCAAAGTGAAACCCGGCGACGAGGTCGTGGTCGATCAGGAAATTATCGATGTCGAAACCAATAAAGCCGTTATGGGCGTGACCACGCCTTGCAAAGGCAAGATCGACAAAATCACTGTGCAGATAAAGGAAACGTATCCGGTGGGTGCGGTGCTCGGTTACGTGGAAGCCAGTGAAGAAGACGCCGCCCGGTTCAAGAAAACAGTTCCCGAACCGCCGAAGGGAATGGCCATGGAAGTTCCCGGTCGCGAAGAACAAGCTGCCGTGGCAATGCGCGAGAGGGATGGTGAAGGCGTAAGGCGTACCGGCGTTTTACCTGTTCCGGCTGCTGCAAAAGGCGCCGGATTTTTATCCCCGCGAGTGCGTGCGCGCATGGAGGAGCTGCAACTCTCCAATGCCGATCTTGCCGGAATTCCTCCGACCGGCACTGGCAGCCGTATCACGATAAAAGATCTCGAGAATTTTTTGCATAAAATTGAGAACCAGCAGACCGAAGAAGCTTCCGCAATTCGCGCAGGTGTCGCTGATGCAATGCGCCGGAGCTGGAGCCGGCCGCTTGCAACGATCGGTTCGTCCGTGTGCCTCGATAGCGTATTGCAAGATCGACAACTACGCGATCCCAAGCCCGGTCCAGCGCTTTACGTGGTACGTGCTCTTGCGCTCGCGCTCGCCGAGAATCCATCCGCGGCATCAAAATTAATCGGTGGCCGAGTGGTGCAATCGAATTCAATCGATGTCGGCGTGGCCGTGGAAGCCGAAGATGGAATTATGGTGCCAATTATTCGCTCCGCGGACAAGACGTCGCTTGCCGATCTTACAGCGAAATACAAGGACCTGGTAAATCTCGCACGGCAACGTCGCATCTCGCCCGACATGCAAGCTGGCGGGATCGCCGCGGTTTCCAATTTCGGAACCTTCGGCGTTGAATGGGGGACGCCGATTCCACTTCCCGATCAGACATTGCTGCTCGGGCTCGGAGTTGGGAAGAAAGTTCCCTCGTGGGATGAAGAAAAAAAGGAATTTGTTCCAAAGACCGAAGCGCAGATCACACTTAGCTTCGATCATCGCAGTATCGATGGCGGGGGTGCGGGACGTTTGCTCAAACGCGTGATCGAGCTGCTGGAAGGTCCGAAAAACCTGTAGCGTGCCTTAATCGCCGCTGGAAAATCGCAGCGAAAAAGCTAAGCACAATTATCAGAGCGCAAGCGACCGCTGCCGCGCTTCCCCACGTCAACCAAGGCGGCCGGTAAGTGAGGATGAGTTGTCCATGTGAACCGGCTGGAACTTCGACGATCGGAAATAATCCGCGATAAGAAGTGACCGGGAGCTTTTGATTCCCCAGTTGCGCCTCGTATCCGCGGAAGTACGGCCGCGAGAAGGTCAGCAGTGCAGGCCGATCGCCGCTTGGAACAACGACATCTCCTTCGACGCAATTTCGCGAATCGTTTATTCGTGAAACCGTCGCGGACACAAATTGCTCGTTAGGCTGCGAATCAATCGAAGTGATCGAGCGCACTCCCGCGAGCGGCGCGCCGTGCCGGTGAAAGACGCGCCCCTCGTCTGTCGAAACAACCAGCTGCCACTCAGAGGCCGGTTGAGGAGCGATATCCAATTCTCGCGCAACAACGATTCCGTCCACGCCCAACCGCGCGAGTTCACCGCCTTGGCCCGCCTGTTCGCCGACCAAATATCTTCCAGTTTCGGGATCAATTTCACCATGAATCGTGGCATAGAATTCGCGCGCGACTCCAGCGGGTCGGATTGGGCTGTAGCCATTGATGAAACGCAATCTCGCCCACATGGATGTGCTCCCGGGACGCACAATTTGTCCGACCGGCTGAGGCCTTTTCTCTATTCGGTATGTGTACTCCGCCCATGGATAGATGCTGAGGTAAAGGCGGTGCGGATCGAGCGGTGAAGGTTTAAGCAACTCTTGTGAGAGGTTGTATTTGGGAACGCCGCAGTTTGGCGAGATGCAGAGATACGTCGCAAGGAGGGCGAAAAATGTGATCGCCGGAGGTGTCCATCCGCGAAATCCGGAATCGCGCAAAAAATATTCCAAAAAGTACCAAAGCGCGGCGAGCCCGAGAAAAATCCCGATCAACGGAAAAGCGTAGGAGCCGCCCGTTCGGAAGATCGACATCGTAATGGCTGTCAAAACAACGAGCGCGAGCGCCGTTGTAGCCGGGGTCGCTGACCCAGGCCATCGAAGCCTCGATCCCACGCCGCGCAACATTTGCAGCGCCTCTGCGGCGCAAATGGCGAGAACCAAATGAGAAAACGGCAGCCACCGAAAACTCCACCGAAAAAGTCCGGCGGTTGGAATCATTGAGAGCAAGAGCACGAGTACAAGCAGGATCAGCTCCCATTTGATCCGCCTAACGAGCGTCCGCCCGCGCCAGATGAATCCAGCGATGAGCGCCACTGGAGCTACTAGTCCGCACGCCAATTCCGTTCCCGGATGCGGCACCCGACGCGAGGAGAAATCGGTCCAATTCACCGTCCACGACGGAAGAATCAATCCAGGAAGCGCGGCTGGCGGGACGAGCCATTGCCAATGCGCGGACGCCGGCTGCACTTCGCGCGCTGAACCCTGAACGGCATCAAGAAGTGCGAGCCATGCCGGCGCGGAAAGTCCTAATCCGAGCAGCGTGCCGAAACACAATGGTAAGATCGACCAGGTGCTTCGGGTTTGAGCTAACGATTTGATCGACAACCACCCAATTAGAAGCACCAACATCACGACCGTGTAAGGAAAGCCGCCGGTAACGACCAGATAAACAAACGGCGCCGGCCATAAGAATCTCCAATTCGTTCTTTTTGTATCCAGCGCTCGTTCGGCTCCCCACCATGCCCAAGGTAGCCAAGCGAACGCGCCGAGCGCGCCGAACCAATCGGTTGCGCCCCAACAAATGATCCAGCCATTCAAGGAGGCGACCAACGCGACGAAGATTGAGAGTGGCATTGAAAATCGACGGTCCCGCGCAAGCAAAAATGCGCCGACCGCCAGGACAAAAAGATGGGTGATGGAAAGAGCGGCCGCTTGTTGTGAGAATGTCAGCGGAAATTTCCAAATGAGAATGACGGCCGCATTCACAAAAATCGAGAACGTGCCGTACTGAAATTCGCCGGCGAGATTGCCGCAGACCCAGGAATAGGGACTCAAGAGCGGCCAATGGCCTTCAGACCAGCTGCGCGCCACGTCGGCGAACACCGGCAGGACCGACAGCTCATAATCGTCGTTCCAGAAAACGAGTGGATCATGCCAGAGCAGGATGAGGCAAAATCCAGCGACGATCAGGCCCGCTGTAATTGCACCCGCGATTGTAGAACGCGTAGGTCGCGTTTCGGACATGCGGCAAGTTCAACGCCGAACATCCAACATCCAACATCCAACATGCGACGGAGCAGATTCGAGGCTCGGTGTTCGGCGTCGAGCGTTGGACGTTTTCGTCATCCTTACAAAACGACCGGCTTCCCCTCGGTCATAATGAGGACCTTCTCCTCGATCCCGTGCGCACGGGCGCAGGCGAGCAATCGTTCCGGCGGCTCGTGCATTGGCTCAAAGCCGAGCCGAAAGGTTCCGTAATGCATCGGCACCAACGTTTTTGCGCGAAGCTCGAGAAACGCGTTGACCGCTTCTTCGGGATTCATGTGAACTTCGCGGCCGCTCGGAGCCTCGTAGGCGCCGATGGGAAGCAAAGCAATGTCGATCTTATAGCGCTCGCCGATGTCCTTGAACCCTGGGAAGTAAGCGCTGTCGCCGCAGTGAAAAATGGTGCGGCCGTCCACGTCGATGACAAATCCGCCAAAGTCGCGATGCAAATCTGCGAGAAATCGCGCGCCCCAGTGGTGACATGGCGTGAGCGAAATTTTAAGCGGGCCGAGTCCGATCGTCTCCCAGTAATCAAGTTCATGCACAATGTGGAAACCGAGATCGTGCACCAGGTTTCCCACGCCGATCGGCACCGCAATCGGTTGATCGGCGGCCACGCGCCGCAACGTGCGCCGGTCTAGATGATCGAAGTGGGCGTGCGTCACCAAGACAAAGTCAATCGCGGGCAGATGATGAAGTTCGAAGCCCGGTTGTTTCAGTCTTTTGATGACCTTGAGCCACTTCGACCAGTTCGGATCAATTAAGACGTTGACTTCGTGCGTTTGGATCAAAAATGACGCGTGTCCGATCCAGGTGATGCATATCTGGCCTTCCCGGATTTTCGGAAACTGCGGGCGAACGTGATCTCCGGAGCGTTTAACGAAAAGTGAAGGGATCAAGACGCTGGTGAGAAAATTGCGCTTGTGCCAATCTGCTCGCGGTCGCAAGCGCACGCGCGTGGAGCGTTTGGTGGCGGCGCCGTCCCCCAATTCCTGGCGAACAACATTCTTCCGGCTTTTTTTCGAAAAACGAATCGGCATTTCCGCGAAACCATATAAGCTTGCCCCTGTGAAGCAAAACCTTTCACGCCGATGAACAGTGGGATTGTGAACGCTCGGAAAAAAAGCTTTTGCGTCTCCTATGGTGATCATAGCGATCGCTGTTGATTGCGGATGAATTCCGCGTTGAGTTGTGCGCAATATGCGGAGTTGGAAAATTCTCGTTCCTGCCTTTTTGATTTGCTCGGTCGCCTTCGCGGTTGAATCGCGTTTGCCGTTCAGCACGGTTTTTAAAGGCCAGGACCAATTCAATCGGCTGGTTTCGAAAGCAAAAGCCGGAAATTGGAGCTCACTGCCGATCGGCGAGCGAACGGCGGTTGTCGGTCAGGCATTGACGGGAACGCGCTACAAACATTTCACTCTCGAGATCGATAATCGAATCGAATCGCCCTCGGTAAATTTTCAAGGGATGGATTGCTGGACGTTTTTCGAAATCGCGATCAGCTTCGCCCGGATGCTAAACGAGTCGCAATCGACTTGGACTCCGGAGCGATTATTGCATTACATCGAGCTCGACCGGTATCGCAGCGGCGAATGCACCGGCGAATATCTCTCGCGACTGCATTATTTAGAGGATTGGCTTTACGACAATGACCGGCGCGGCTTGGTGGAAGATCTGACGCGCAGTCTCGGCGGCGTGAACGTTCCGCACTCGGCGCGCGAGATGAGTGTGGGCTGGCGGCATTACCGTTATCTCGCGGCAAACCGCTCGTTGCTAGGGCCGCTCGCGCGCATGGAAGCCAATGTTTCATCGCGCCCGCTCTATCAAATTTCAAAGAACCGCGTCGTTGGAATTGAACCGAAATTACGCAGCGGCGACATCATCGGAATTATCGGGCGCGACAGATCGGGGCTTTACTCCACATCGCATGTCGGGCTCGCGCTGCGCACGAATGACGGCGTCTTGCATTTCATGCACGCCTCTTCCCCCGGAAATTCTGGCCGCGTCATCGTAGACGCGGAGCTTTCGAAATATCTGTATCGCTACCGCTCAGACAGCGGAATCCTGGTCGCGCGTCCGTTGCGTTAGGTTGTTTCCCGCTCCTGGAATTCCGCGAGCAATTTCTCTAGTCGCTCAAGGGCCTCTTCCGCATCGACGCCGTGTGCCTGGAGTGTAGCCGTGGCGCCGCAATCGAGGTTGGCGCGGAGGATGTCGATGAGACTGGCAGCCGAATATCGCTTCCCGCCTTTCACGACCCAGATTTCCGATCGGAAACTGTTCGCGCGTTTGACGAATTCGGCCGCCGGACGCGCATGCAGACCAAGCTCATTAGTGATGCGCACCTCGCGTTGCGCGGAGACGGACGCGCGCTTGTCGCCAAATCTCATGCCTGACTCGTGCCCCAGCGGCGATGAAGAAATTTTTCCATCGGAGAAAAGAAAATCTTGTCCGCAAGCAAACCGATAACAACGATCACGAGCATGATGGCAATGACTTGATCCATCGCACTCAATTCGCGTCCGTAATGCAGAAGCTGACCAAGGCCGAAACCGGTTAAGATCGTCACAAAGATTTCCGCAGCCATCAGCGAGCGCCAGGCAAAGGCCCAACCTTGTTTCATGCCGCTGACGATGAATGGTAGCGACGCTGGCAGGATGACTTTCAACCAGATGTGCAGGCGCTTCGAACCCATCGTAAGCGCCGCGCGGCGATAGATCGGCGGAACATTTCGCACACCAGTTTCGGTGGCGATAATGACCGACCAGAGAGTTCCCATCACGACCACGAACAACATCGCCGCTTCGGTTTGTCCGAACCAAAGCAACGCGAGTGGAACCCAACAAACGCTCGGCAACGTTTGCAATCCAAGTGCCGTCGTTCCGAGCGTATCACGCAATAAATTCCAGCGAGCGATCAGAAGTCCGAGCGGCAAACCGACGACGATTCCGATGAAATATCCGATTAAAAGGCGACGCATCGTGATCACTGTTGCGCGGCCGAGCGTTCCATCCTCAATCGCGCCCTTGAGGTAATTTGCCACCTGGAGCGGAGACGGCAGCAATACCGGCGACCAGATCTTTGCGCGAAAAAACGCTTGCCATAGGAAGAGAAGCACAACGAAAAAAAGTGCAGCTGAAAGAAATCTTTTCATTTGCCTTCCTCGCGTCGCTCCTCGCTAAACTTTCTTAGCGAACGGATGATTTTCGTCGCGTAACCCGCGAGATCGACACTATTGATATCGCGCGGTCGCGGCAGGTCTACGACAAATTCCTCCTGAATGCGGCCGGGATGTGGCGAAAAAAGCAGCACGCGCTCCCCCAGGCAGGCGGCCTCGCGCACATTGTGGGTGACAAAGACGATTGTCTTTTTGCGCTCTTTCCAAATTCTCTGAAGGTCGCCGTAGAGTTGTTCCCGCGTTAGAGCATCCAGCGCTGCGAACGGTTCATCCATGAGAAGGACGCGTGGATTCGGAGCGAGAGCCCGGGCCAAAGCGGCCCGCTGCTTCATCCCGCCGGAAAGCTCGTGGATATTTGCGTGCTCGAAACGGGTCAGGCCGACAAGTTCGAGATAATATTTGGCGACGTCCCGGCGATCTTTATTCGTCAAGTTGGGCTTCAGCTTCAAACCGAAGAGCACGTTGCCAAAAACATCCAGCCACGGAAAAAGCGCTGGTTCCTGGAACATCACCAAGCGCTCTCGCCCCGGCCTGGTCACCGGCTTTCCATCGGCGAGCACACTGCCGCTGTCTGGCTTTTCCAATCCAGCAATGATGTTCAGCAATGTCGTTTTCCCGCAACCGCTCGCGCCGACGAGGCAGACGAACTCACCTTCGTCCACTTGCAAACTCACACGGTCGAGCGCCAGGACAGTGCCTGATGCGCTTTGAAAACTTTTCGACACGTTGTCGATCGCGAGCTTCGAGGGCGCGATGACCTCGAGCTCCTCAGTAATCGAACCCGTCTTGTGCCGAAACATCAAGGAGTCTCGATCATGCGGGATGTATCTGTAAAGCCTTTGGCAAAGCCGGTCTGTTTTGCGTCCTCTACAGATTTATTCACGAGATCTCGTGAAACCTCAGAAGTGAATTTGATGCGCTTCCAGGCTTGCGCAATAACATCAGGCGCAAAGTCAGATTTAGTTTCAGCTTTCAGTTCATTGATGAGCAGTTTTTGCGCTTCGGCTCCGTTCGCCGTGATCCACTGCGTCAACTCCGCATTTGCAGCGGCAATCTTTTTTGCAAGTTCACGCTTCTCTTTGAGGAACTTCACGCTAGAAGCCAACCATGTTGTGATGATGTCTTTTTCTTCGAGAAAAATCCGCCCCTTCGCATCCCGCTCCAAGCGCGTCACCCAAGGTTCGACAGTCCAGACGGCGTTGACCCCGCCGGATTGGAAGAGCCCTAGCTGATCCGGATTCGGAGTCGGCACGACGGAGACGTCTCCACCGGTCATGGTGACATTGAAACCCTGCGCTTTCAGCCACGCCCGGCACGAGATGTCCTGGGTGTTACCGAGCTGTGGCGTGGCGACCTTTTTCCCGCGAAAGTCCGCAGCCTTGTTAATGCTGCCATCCGCCGGAACGACCAGAGCTGCTCCTCCGTTGGCGGCACCCGCAATGATGCGAATTTCTTCGCCATTCGATTTGAAATGGGCGTTAAGAGCGGGATTTGGACCCACATAAGTGACGTCGAGCGATCCGGCGAAGATCGCCTCCATTGCAGAAGGTCCCGCGTTGTAAGTGAACCATTGGATCTCGACATTGGGACCGAGACGTTGCTCAAACCAGCCTCTGCCCTGACGCGTCAAGGCGTGAGCAATTACACCTTGGGCGTGCGTGATATTCGGGAAATGCCCGAAACGAATCACCGTTTTTTCTTCTGCGCGGGCGGCTTGCACGAAAAGCGCAAGCGTTCCGACAACAGCTATCAGTGTTTTTGTCTTCATAGTTTTGTTTTCAACAGGAGAATGTCATCATGAGATAAGCAAAGTCAGCATCGTCGCCCCGCCCAGCCTCGCTGACATACGAGCTCGCCTTAATTCGTTCGAACTAAAACATTACTTGGATGCGTCCGATAACTTCATCGAATTGGTCCTCGCCAAATTGAGGATTCGCCTCTCGGAAATCCGACCAGGTATGGATATAGTTCACCATCAGCTTGAGGTCGTCGCCGTGGATGTAGTAGTTGAGGCCGCCGGTAATGGAATGGATCCCATCGTTGCCCTTTTGCCCCGGATTTAAATCCTCCCACCTGACGGCGGCTTGAAGCTTCTTCGGGATCAGGAAGTAACCTGCCGTTATATAGTACCCGTTCGTTGTGAAGTCGGCGAACCCTGGAGGCACCCCGTTCACAGTGCGACCGTTCACTTTTTCTTGAAGGTATTCACCGATTAAATCAAACGGACCAAGTTTGAACCAGGCATCCACGCCCCACGCCGTTCTTTCATCTGCCCCCGGCAGGACGAATGGCGAGAGGGAACCGTCGGCGTTTACCAAAAGATTCAATGATTGCGAGATATTTGTTCCCGCGTCATCGCGACTGTTGAGCACGTCGCCACCCAGCTTGAGACTGGACTCCTGACCGAAGATTTTGCCTTTGAACGGCATCAACTCCAGCCGCCCGACATACATGAAGTTATTGTTGTCGTTAACGCTGACGTTGCGTCCGTTCCCGTTGAAGATGCCAGCGTAATACGTCAGGAAATCCTTCTGCTCAGGCCAAATGTTCGCGAAAGGTTTTCCCCA
>Ga0193727_1001051_pt1 | contig 11293 bp, 13 predicted proteins | sample H2c2metaG_FD_143051 | JGI IMG/M metagenome (GOLD analysis project Ga0193727, IMG submission 143051) | Soil microbial communities from a riparian zone of the East river system, Colorado, United States - H2c2 | ecosystem: Environmental > Terrestrial > Soil > Riparian zone | place: USA: East River...
GAAAGATACAACCCTTCCATTGGAGAAAGTGACGACCTTGTAGGGATACGGAATACTTGGCGGTATGTAAGAATAAAAGAATGGATCGTAGAAGGGGCTGCCAAAGAACACGAAGCTGCAACCATTGTGGCGATGATGCCTTCCCGCGACGCCAACGCTAGTTAATCCGAACCCATAATCGAACCCATAACCAGGCCCATAGTAGGGATAAGGATACGGATAAGAATAGGTGGTGTAATGCACGTAAATCCAAGTCTCGGTTGGGCGACCGCGCATATTGCCCACAATTTTCCGGTCCGGAGAGCCCCAGGCCAGATACACTGCGTTTCGTGACATTCCGTCCCGAATTTGCCCCTGGCTCACCAATGCCTGATCGCGGGCAGAAAGGCTCTGGTAAATTTCAGGGTGTCCGGAAATCCGCGTCTCGGTAGTAGAACAACTGGCGAGAATTAAAGCGCTGACTGCGGTACCGAACGTCAGCGCCCATCGAGGAATGCGAGGCCTCACACGAAAAATCATACAGACCCGTTTTATTGAGTCAATTGTTCCAGTTTCTTGATTCAACAGTGCGTTGACCATAAGGTGGCTCTGAATGCAGGATCGCTACGGCCATCGGATTTCCTATTTGCGCGTCTCGATCACCGACCGCTGCAATGAGCGCTGCACTTATTGCATGCCGCAAGAGTTGCAGGAGTGGTTGCCACGCGAGGAAATCCTGACTTTCGAGGAAACCTTGCGCCTCATTCGCATTGCAGCCGAACTGGGGGTGTCGAAGGTCAGGATCACAGGCGGCGAGCCGCTCACTCGTCGCGGGGTGATGGATCTCATTCGCGAAGTTCCAAAAATTCCGGCGCTTCACGACGTAGGTCTTTCGACGAACGGGACGCTCCTCGCGCGTGAAGTTGAGTCAGGTACAACAATGGCGCGCGCTTTGCGAAACGCCGGCGTGCGATCGGTCAACGTCTCGCTCGATACCTTGGATCGACATATTTATTCCGAAATCACCGGACGCGATTTGCACGCGCAAGTTATCGACGGAATTGACGCGGCCATCGCGGCTGGATTCGATCAGATCAAACTAAATACTGTACTGATGCGTGACCGGAATGAGGACCAGTTAATTCCGCTGATCGAGTTTGCCGCGGCGCGCAATTTGATCCTGCGTTTCATTGAGATGATGCCCGTCAGCACAACCGAAGTTCTCGATGAAGAGAACTTCATGTCGATCCTTGCAACGAAACGCATGATCGAATCGCGTTATGGCAGCTTAGTCCCGGAGCCGGAGTTTCGAACCAATGGCCCGGCCACCTACTATCAAATACCCGGCCGACGGCAGCGCATCGGTTTTATCGGCGCGATGACGAACCTGCATTTTTGCGAAAGCTGCAACAAACTTCGCCTCACCTGCGATGGGAAATTGCGACCCTGTCTAGGCAGTTATCTCGAGTTTGATATTATGAAGCCGCTGCGTGCGGGCGCGAGTGATGAGGAACTCAGGCAATTCTTTCTCGACGTTGTCGATCGAAAGCCGGAGCAGCACGACTTTCGCGAAAACTACAAACCGAACCGCAAGATGGTCGCAATTGGCGGCTGACAATGATGCGTCTTACGCACATTGGCGCGGATGGCCGAGCGCAGATGGTCGACGTTTCGGACAAGCCGCTCAGCGCGCGTGTCGCAATTGCCAAAGGCAAAATCAAACTTCAACGCAAAACGCTCGAACTAATTTCCGGCGACCAAATCGCAAAAGGTAACGTTTTCGCGACAGCGCGGATTGCCGGTATTCAAGCCGCAAAGCAGACCGCACAACTGATTCCACTTTGCCACACGCTACCGCTAAGCGAAGTTAAGATCGACATTGCCACATCGGTAGGCGGCGCCGAGGTAACCTGCGTTGCGCGGACTGTTGCGCAGACTGGCGTTGAGATGGAGGCACTCGTCGGCGTCACGATCGCGATGCTCACGATTTATGACATGTGCAAGGCCGTGGATAAGGACATGCGAATCTCGGATGTACGTTTGGTCGTAAAGACCAAACGCCCTGTAGCGGCGGCGGTCCATGATGGCCCGAACCAAAGCAGACGAGTCCGTAAACCGCCGCAATAAAGTGCAAATACAAGTTGGCATTATCACAATCTCGGATCGCGCGAGCGCTGGTGAATACGAAGATCTTGGCGGGCCGGCGCTGAAGGAATCCGCGCAGAAAAACGGCTGGCAGGTCCTATCCGAAGCAATTGTTCCAGACGATGCAGAGCGCATTCAGGACGCGATTCGATCGTTTTCCGAACGAGGTTGCGGCTTGATTTTGACTACCGGTGGAACTGGCGTCGGCGCGCGTGATGTTACGCCGGAGGCAATTCGCGCCATCATGCGCGTGGAGATTCCGGGATTCGGCGAAGTGATGCGGGCTGAATCCATGAAGATCACACCCAATTCAATCTTGTCGCGCGGTTTGGCGGCGATTGTGGATCTTTCCCTCGTGATCGCGCTCCCAGGAAAACCGAGCGGCGCGGTGGAATGTCTCGGTTTTATTTCCGGCGCGATTCCACATGCCGTCGCGCTCGCACAACGCAAGCCAACTACGTGTTAAAACGTGTCGCCGCCAATTTGCGGGAGGCGCCTCCAACGGCGAAGCAGCTACAACTTAGTCGGGATATATAAGCAGTCGCATTAGTTGCCTGCCGTAATCTGTGAGATGCGCACTTACGCCGCGACCGGAAACTTCGTCGCGCGTCAAATAAGAATAGTCGATCGAGCTTTTCTCGATGTAACTAAGCTCCGGCTGTGTCACGTTTTGGTCACTTGGTTCTATTTTCAGAGGCAGTCCAGAGCGTGCAAAGGAAACTTCCCACGAGGATTTGGGATTCCGAGTGCCCGCCGTGAGCATCCAGGGATACAGTTTTGGCAATTCGAAATGCCGCGATTTAGGCAAGGTCACCTTGTAAGATATCTCCTCGTCCTTGAGAAACTCGGGAATAGTGAGTGAGGGATTTTTGCGAAGGGCGAGATAGAGCCGCGCGATATCGAGACCGGCGAGATTCATGCCATTGTAGATGCCATTGTAATTGGGATCGTCTTTGAAAAATGTATCGTGCCACGACTCAAACGCGTGGCTTAGCAACAAATTCAATTCGAGATGCACGTGTGCACGCTCACGATTGATTCCTTTGCCGGTGTAACCCATTACGGCGATCGGCTCGCCTCTTTGGACCGCTTGCCCTGGCTTCACTGTAATCGTGCTCAAGTGCCCGTATAAACTGTAATAGTTCGATCCCCCCCAACGGTGCTCGATCACGACGTAGCAGCCGTAATTTGAATGGCCGGGCACGAGATTCGTGTGAACGATTTTGCCGTCCGCGATCGCACGAACTTGATCGAGCGGTTCGCCGTTTGCGTCTCGATGCACCGGTTTGATGTCGATTCCTTCATGAAAGCGCGTGTAAACTGTGCCAGCCGATGTCTCGGTGGGGTCGCGCACAAAACCGTATCGGCCGCCTTCCCACGGCGTGGATTCCATGCCTTTGTAATTGCGCTCTACGTACTGATAAAATGCGGGTCCGTCGCCTGAAAAAAGAGCGTCGTTGTCCGTTGGCAGAACGAGATCGACAATCGTTCGATCCGTCTGGGCCATCATTGAAAAATGCAAAAGAAGGCCGACCGAAACTGCCGGAGCGAGTAATCGCATGACCGATTATCGTTTACGTTGACCGATCAACCGCCAGTCTTTTTTCATCAAATCAATGTCTGCACCGGTCAGTCCAGAAGGGACATAGATTCTTCCGTCGGAGACGCGCTTGTCGATTTCGAGTTCCGTAATCGGGCGGCCATTGATAAAGACAAAGAGGAAACTGCCCCGGCGTTCAACACTTAAGGCGTCGAGCGCAACTCTTCCGTGCTCATCGAGTTGAAATAGCGCACCATAGGTTCCGTTGGCTGCCGCGTAAGGATAAAACGCGATGACGTCCTGCTCCGAGATACGGGGCATTTTTTCGATGGCCACATCTTTTCCCGATACTTGGGCGCGAACAGACGTTGCGAACACGGCTGTGTCTCGCTGATTTGCCTGCGCATGAACCCGGAGCATACAATGCCGTTGTTTCCCAGCGGCTGCGGGCAGCGTGAAAAGCGCGCAAAAGGCGAATACACCGACAGTTTTCATGTCAATTTGATAAAGGGTTTGACAGGATTTGCAACGTTTGCTGTTTAAGCCGCTTATGGGGCGACGTATTGTTTTCCTCCTTGTGATGTTTGCGATTGTCGCTCGCGCGTTCAGTCAAGATGCCGCGCCCACGGCAACACCGCGCAGAGGCTGGCTGGGCCGCCTCCTGCATCCGTTTTCTTCAGAGCCGATTCCGAAATACAAAAATCCAAGATTGCGTGGCCTCACGCTCGACCTTCAGATCACGCCACAGACCGTGAAGCTATCGGAGGTGCGTCAGCTCGCCATCAAAATTTCGGTGACGAATCTATCCAAGCGGCCCATCCCCCTCGATTTTTCCACCAACCAACGGATTGAAATTTATTTGAGGAACGCCGCTGGAGATATCCTCACGAAATGGTCCGACAATCATGCCATCACGGAAAGGCCTGGCACGGTATTGATCAACCCCCAGGAACGCGTCGAATACAACGAAACGATCGCCACGCGCGATCTCACGCCCAACAAGGTTTTTGTCGCCGAGGTTTTCTTTCCTGCATATCCGGAATTACAAATCCGGCAAAAGTTTCTGGCCGTGCCGTGAGAACCTTGATGGTTGACAGCTGATAGTTGATAGAGTCGAACGTGACCGCCGATCAACCATCAACTACAAACTATCAACTCTTTTCTGACTACCACACCCACCCTCAGGGGCACCGAGTGCAGCCGTACACACAGGCGCTCCTTCAACCGTGGGTGGATTCGGGGCGCAAAAAGGCCTTAAGCGAGATCGCCTTCACCGATCACGATCGCTATCATGCCGGAATCAGTTTTGATGCGATCGATCGTTTGCGGGAAAGAAACGTCGACCTGAGAATTCGCGCCGGGATCGAACTGGATAATGACCCGATTCGCTCAGCGGTTGGGCGAAAATGGATCGAGCAACATTGGAATAAGCTCGATTTTGTCTTGGGCTCGGTCCATTTCCTCGATCGCGAGGATCAGATGTTCGACAGCGTCCCGGCCGGCGCCGAGCAATTCGATGGCAGAGATATCGACGCCATCTATGCAGATTATTTTCGGCGTGTCCGTGAAATTGCCGCGACTGGGCTTGTCGATTGCGTCGCTCATCTCGACCTCATAAAAATCCATGGTCATCGGCCAAACGCAGAGATCGACGCGATCGTTAGCGAAACGCTCGATTTCATTCGATCGCGCGACCTTGCGATTGAGTTGTCGACCGCTGGATGGCGCAAGCCGGTAAACGAACTTTACCCAGCTGACCGGATCATCGAACTGGCGATGGAGAAAGGCGTTCCCTTTACGACGGCCTCCGACGCGCATTCGCACGTGCAACTCGCGGAAAATTTCGCGCGTCTATCGGAGAAAATGTCCAGATTCGGAATTCGCGAAGTATGCGTTTTCGAAAAACACAAACGCGACCTACGCGCAGTATCGCCAAGCGTGGCGGGAGCGCCTCCCCGCTAAAATTGAAGATCGAGTTGCGACCTTTCTTGGTCTGACGATGGTTTTCGGGTTTCGGAGGGCAGGCGCAAATCAAGCTCGAGGCGCCGGGCGAGTCGCTGACAGGTTTCGGGTGCAAATCCTTCGAAGTGGTTGCTTACAAACGCCCAGACATTGCGCACCCCCGAAAGATGCCGCTCAATCTTGAGTGACCAACTTTCGATGGCAGCCTCTCGTTTCCAGAGCAACTTCTCATAACGATGGACGTGCTCTCCATCGACATCGTATTTCGTTGCATAATCGCCGAGTAAGCGGAGATAAAGAAAATCTGTAGTGAGCGGCAGGAATTCGAAGGGTGCGAGATTTCGTTCGTTAAGCGGGGTCGTATCGGCCCAGGCCCAGCAAACATGATTTTTTTCCAGAAGATGGATGAACTGCGGGCGGTGCCATCCCGCGTGTCGAAATTCAATCGCGAAGCGGAAATCGCCGGGCAGTCCTCTGAGAAACTCGCGTAGAACCGGCTTGCCATCCTTTGGTGCAAAGGACGGCGGAAGCTGAATGAGAATGACCTGAAGTTTTGATGCAAGTGGCTCGAGGGCACGGAGAAACGAATTCAACTCGGCCGTGCAGTCGCGTAGCCGGCGGGCGTGCGTAATATCGCGGGGAAGTTTGCAGGCAAAACGAAAAGCGGCAGGAGTCATCTCGATCCAACGGCGAACGGTTTTTTCCGAAGGAGCAGCATAAAAGGTCGAATCGACTTCCACAGCCGGGAAGTAGTTCGCGTAGAATTCGAGCCATTGTGAGTTTGGCAAATCCGGCGGATAAAAAGCGCCCCGCCAACCGTCAAAACTCCAAGCACATGCGCCTATGCGTATCTTTTGCTGATCGGTAAGATTCAAATGAAATGAGAAGAGAGGAGATTGATCAGTTTTGCGTCCTTCGAAAAGATGTTACTGTGGCAGATAGCGATAAATATTCGGGCTCTCGGCTGCGCACAGATGGCGGCCTGATGAACTTGACGGAACGGATAAGTTAATTACCCTCCCACACCCCATGCATCTCGTCATTCGGACGTTTTTAGTTTTTGTCGCCGCTGCATTCGTTTTCTCCGAATCGGTCGCGGCGGCCATTGTCTTCAAACCGGGAAAGAAACCGGACTTCGTAATGCCCGGCGAGGAGGAAATAAGCGGGAACGCAGCGGAACTGTTCCAAATCGCGCAAACTGCTGAAAAAGAAGGCGACATCAAACGCGCGATCAAAGCTTACAGGAGCCTTGTCAAACGTCACCCCAAAGATGCCCTTGCGCCTGGAGCGCTCTATCGCGCGGCTCAGCTGTACGAAGAAGAGCACGAGTACCTCAAGGCGGCGGAATCATTTGTCAAATTGGTGGAAAAATATCCCAGCAGCCCGCACTTCGATGAGGCGATCGAGGCGCAGTTTCGCATCGGGGAAATGTATCTGGGAGGGAAGAAGAAAAAGGTCCTGGGGATCCCGTTTGGAAACTCACTGGATAATGCGGTAACCATTTTCGCCGCTGTCGTCCGCACTGCTCCGTACGGAAAGTACACGGCCCGCGCACAGTTTAACATCGGCCTGGCGCGAGAGAAACAGGGCGCAAGCGAGGCGGCGATTCAAGCCTACCAGGCAGTAGTGGACAAGTTTCCGGACGAGCCGATCGCGGCGGATGCGCAATATCAGCTCGGTTATATCTGGTTCAAGGCCACGCGAACTGGCACACAAGACGCGGCTGCCGCCAGCAACGCCAACACTGCCTTCCAGGATTTCCTTTTTCGCCACCCAAACAGTGAGAAAGCGGCGCAAGCGCGCAAGAACCTTGAACTGCTTGAGCACAAGCAGACAACCAATTCCTACGAAGTAGCCAAGTTTTACGACAAGCAGAAATATTATCGCGCCGCCGTCATGTACTACAACGAGGTAATTCGTCAGCAACCGGGTTCGACTGAAAGCGATCGGGCCAAAAAGAGGATCGACCAGTTGCGGGTAAAAGTGGGCGACGCCGCGCTTCAGCCGGCTCCTGTCACGGCGCAGGCTCCTAAGAAAAAGGGAAGCAGCCCATCCGGAAATCGAACGGCCGAACGAGGGCCGGCCGCGCCCGGTTCGGCAAACGACCAAGCGCCACTACCTTCCCCGGATACTGATGTTTCGCTACCACCGCCCGCTTCGCTTTCCCCAGACACAACAACTGCGCCTGAACCCCCATCGGCTCCGCCGAGCACAAACACAAGCTCTGACGCGTCTCCAGATCCGGAGACATCTGCCTCTCCCGAAGCGTCCGCCTCACCGGCGCCGTGAAAGCGATCTTTGCGGCAGTATTTGCCTGCTTTGTCCTGGGCGGCTGCCTTGGCTATCACGTTGGGCCAGTAAAGCCATATTACCTGCGCGATGTTCACACTATTGCCGTTCCGACTTTCGAAAACAAAACCCTCCTCCCCCATATCGAAGTGTTGGTGACTGATACGGTGATCAAGCAATTGCAACAAGATGGGACATTTCAGATTGCAAGGGGCGGAGATGCGGATGCCACCTTGAAAGCTGAAATCACGCAAATCGACAGGCTGCCGGCACGGTCTGTGCGCGGGAATGTGCTTCAGACCATTGAATTTAATCTTTACATGCGCCTGAAATACACGCTTGTCGCCCGAGATGAGACGCCAATAGCGCCCCCAGCTGTAGTTTCCGGAACAACGAGCTTCTTTGTGAGCACGGACGTAACGACCGACGAACGGCAAGCGCTGCCACTCGCCACAGAAGACCTGGCCACCCGATTAGTTACTCAACTGAGCGAGGGGTGGTGATGCTTAATGAAGGGGGAAGAAAAGCTTTGGTCAATCCTTAACGACAAGCTTGATACGTTACGTGCCACTAATCGTCTACCCCAGGCAATTCGCGTCGCGGAAACGGCGCTCGAGATTGCCAAGCGCGCTTTTCCAGGGGCTCAGGCGCCATTAGCAACTAGCTTCGAAAATTTAGGCCAGCTTCTCGATCAAAAGGGAGACTCCGTCACCGCCAGGGCATATCTGTCGAAGGCCCATGCGATCTTGGAAAAAGTAAAACCACCGGATCACCGCGCTATCTTTCGCTCCGCGCGCCGGCTTGGATTCTTATGCGATAACCTCGGCCAATCCGAGGAAGCGATCCGCTTTTACGAGAAAGCCATCGCATCCGGAATCCAGCTCGACGACGTCCCTTACTCCGATCTTGGCACAATGTTGAACAATGTCGCCCTTATCTTACGCAAGTCGGGACGGCAAAAAGCGGCGGAACCATACTATTTACAGGCCCTGCAGATTTACGAGAAGCAGCTCGGGCCCGATCATGCCGACGTAGCGTCAGTTCTCAATAATCTGGCTGTGTTTTACACCAATGAACGCCGCTATACCGAGGCGGAGGAAATACATCTTCGTGCGTTGACTATTCGCGAGAAATTGCACCCGGGCGCGCATCCCGACGTCGCGCAATCAAAATGCAATCTTGCCGTCGTCTATCATTCCCGTGGCGATTACGCCAAAGCGGCTGAGTTTTATCGCGATTCGCTTAAGATTTGGGAGTCGAGTGAAAAACCCTCCCAAGATTACGAGATTGTTGTGTCGAATTACGCGGACCTTTTGCGGTCTCTCGGCCAAGGACGTAAAGCGCATCAATTGGAAGTTCGTGCCCGCAAGAGACGTTCGGGCTAGTTTGACCAGGCTTCGAATCGTTCTTCTCTGTCGTAAGTTGATTTGACCTTGCGGCTCGCGCGCCCATGCGCATTGTACGGCCGCTGTCGTTTTGCTCGCGTGGCGGAATTGGCAGACGCGTACGGCTCAGGACCGTATGGGGCAACCCGTGGAGGTTCGAGTCCTCTCGCGAGCAACGTTAGCTTCTATCGCGCTGGCGTCTGGTTAACCAGCTTCTTCAGCAAAGGCAAGGACAACAGGAACGGCGGGACACCGGTTCGAATCGACCGATTTACCTACCCGCACCTTTCCTTCTTGCCGCCCAGCGAGCTTTCATCAACTGGGAAAGCCGCTTTCGACCAGCAGGAGTTATTCCACCTTTCTTCTTGGCGCCGAAACCTTTCGCGGTCGTTTTTTGGCCGGCCTTTATCCTTGCCCAACGAGCTCTGGCAGCGGCCCTAAGTTTGGCGCGAGTGGCAGCCGGCATCGGGCGGCGGCCCCCTTTGGCAGTTGCAGAACTTGCACGCGAACCTGCCAGGATTGAGGAAAGACGTTTTTGCAGCGTGTCGATTTGCCGGCGAATCGAGACGGCTTCTTGTAAGGCGTGAACAGATATATCCATGCCTTCTCACATAGCCGGGGTTGGCTGTGATGGCAATCAACTTTTATAACAAACCGGATATTCGAAGTTCTCCTACCTGCTTTCACCTGCTATTACCTTCCAAGTAACAACAGGAGAAGGGCAAGCCGCCGCGAAGCCGCGAGTTGATCGTGAAAGGTACTCTTAAATGACCAAGTCCAGTATCGCAACACAACCTGAGCGAGTCCGGAAAATGTTCGGAGCCATCGCCGCGCGCTACGATCTCGCGAATCATTTGCTCAGTTGCGGGATCGATTTTTATTGGCGAAAACGCGCCGCTGAAATCGTCGCAAGCTGGCGACCGAATAAGATTGTCGATCTCGCTTCCGGCACCGGCGATTTGGCGCTCGCGCTGCAAAAGAAATTGCCAGGTGCGGAAGTTGTAGGTGTCGATTTCCTGCCGGAGATGCTGGAACTGGCGAAACGAAAAGGGGTGCGGCAAACGGTTGTTGCCGATGCGATGAAACTTCCGTTCGCCGATGCTTCATTCGATTGTGTTACCGTCGCGTTCGGCTTGCGCAACATGGAAGATTGGGGAGAGGCGCTGAGCGAGATGTCGCGTGTGCTTAAGGCCAATGGCCACCTGCTGGTCCTTGAGTTCTCATTGCCCACGATCTCCATCTTGCGAGCGATCTATCGATTCTATTTGCATCGCTGCTTGCCATTGTTCGGGTCCTTTCTGACAAGGACGAAAAGCGCTTACGATTACCTTGGCGACTCGATTGAAGATTTTCCGGGCGGCACTGCCATGTGCCAACTGATGGCAGCAAGTGGCTTCCGCAATGCTAGCGCTCAGCCGCTCAGTGGGGGCATCGTTACAATCTATACAGCGGAATCGGTTTCACGCAGGGAGTCCTGTAGCGGCGGTCTATAACCGCCGGAACCAAAGCAGATGACGCTCATAGAGGACGACGACAAGCAATCAGCCGAGCAACTTCACTACGGCCTCGGTCAAGACAAGCTCGTGGTCCAGTTGCGTCGTTACAAGCTGAAGATTTGCCTCGAGACACGCTTGCATGGCTCGAACCAGCTGTTTGGTTTCGAACTGATGTGCCTGCTGCGCGGCGATTCCCAGCGGGTAAGCGTTAATCGAACCATCTTTTTTGCGCGGTAAATGGTCAGTTGCCTCAGCAGACAAACGATTGATCGCCGAGATAAATTGGAACGGCGAACGCGGGCGCGCGAGTCGATGGCGCTCCATTAAATCTTTAGCGAGTAACAAATTGCGGACCGTTGGCAGAATTGCGACTAGCAAAATACCAATGGCGTTTTCGCCTTGATCCAATAACCGTCGCACAAGCGTAAGAGCGAGCTCCAGATCGCGCATTGCCAGTGCATTGCTCAATTCGAAAATGACGCCCGCGCGCGAAAGCG
>Ga0193727_1001052_pt1 | contig 11287 bp, 9 predicted proteins | sample H2c2metaG_FD_143051 | JGI IMG/M metagenome (GOLD analysis project Ga0193727, IMG submission 143051) | Soil microbial communities from a riparian zone of the East river system, Colorado, United States - H2c2 | ecosystem: Environmental > Terrestrial > Soil > Riparian zone | place: USA: East River...
GTAGTCCGTAGTCCGTAGTCCGTAGTCCGTAGTCCGTAGTTCTTAAGTGCCACGACATTGTTGACACCGAAAAGTGTCATGGCACTTATCAAGTAGTCAGTAATCAGGCGCCGGTGGACAGTTGCGAGTCGTCACGGTCAGCAGACTTGCTTACTGCTCGAAGCTACCTGGGCGAAACCTACAACCAATCACCCGACGCCGACCACGCGACTACTACTACTGACCCCTACTGACTACTGACTACTGACTACGGACTACGGACTACGGACTACGAGCCGCGTGGTTCGTAACTCGTTAGATTCCTCGATTTGTCGCGGTGCCGTTCGATCGCAAGCTCTATCAGACGATCGATCAGCTCCGAATAGCCTATTCCGCTGGCGGCCCACATCTTCGGGTACATGCTGATCGAAGTGAACCCTGGCATCGTGTTTATCTCGTTTATGATCACGCGGCCGCGTTCGACAAAGAAGTCCACACGCGCAAGTCCCGACCCATCGATAGCCTTGAAGGCCGTTATCGCGTCACGCTGAATGCGCTCGGCAACTTTCTTCGGGAGCCTGGCCGGGACTTCGGTCCTGGAAGCGCTATCGATGTACTTGTCTTCGTAATCGTAGAACTCGTGACCGACGATTATCTCGCCCGGCAGACTCGCTATCGGCTGCTCGTTGCCCAGCACGCTGACTTCGATCTCGCGTCCGACGACTGCGCGTTCGACCAGTATCCTTCGGTCGTACCGCGCTGCGTCGTCGATCGCCTCGCGCAGTTGGTCTTTGTCTTCGGCTTTTGATATGCCGACCGACGAGCCCAGGTTCGCGGGCTTTACGAATACGGGAAATCCGAGCGAGCGGGCAATCCGCTTGATGATCGGCTGCGCGTCTTCTTCCCAGGTCGCACGCAGGAACCATTCGTACTTCGCCACGTTGAGACCGGCCTGCTCGAACAGGTGCTTCATCACCACTTTATCCATGCCCGTCGAAGAAGCCAGCACACCGCAGCCGACGTAAGGCACACCCGCCATATCGAACAGACCTTGAATGGTGCCGTCTTCGCCATAGGTTCCGTGTAAGACTGGAAAGACGACGTCGAGTTGCTCGCTCTTCGGTCCGCGCGCGCCGGAATCAAGTCGGGTCAAGCCTTGTCTTGTGGGATCGCCGATGAGCGCGACTTGTTGGTGATTGTTCGACGCCATCACAGCTTGCGGAAGCAGCGCAGTCGCGTTGCCCGAGACGAGCCAGCCGCCTTCCTTGGTGATGCCGATAGGAACGACTTCGTATTTAGATTTGTCCATCGCGTTGATGATGGACTCGGCGGACCTCAGTGAAACTTCGTGCTCGCCCGATCGCCCGCCGAAGATGACGCCAACCCTGAGTTTCTTGCTCAATATGTCCTCTCTGGGAGCGCGGGCGTCCCGCCCGCAGTCTTAGTAGACTCAAACCATGCAGGCAGGACGCCCGCAGTCTTAGTAGATTCAAACCATGCGGGCGGGACGCCCGCGCTCCCAGGAATCAAATTATCTTCTTTCCGAGAGCCGACAGGATCAACTCGACGGCGAGCTGCGCTGTTTGATTGCTCACATCAAAAACTGGATTCACTTCGGTAAGCTCAACCGAGAGCACGCGTCCGGAATCAGCGATCTTCTCCATCGCGAGATGGCTCTCGCGATAAGTGGCGCCGCCGCGTTCCGGGGTCCCGACTCCGGGCGCGTAAAACGGATCGATGAAGTCCATATCCATCGTCACGTGAAACCCCGCAGTGTTCATCGAAGCGATCTCCACCGCTTCTTCGACGACATCGGGGAAGCCGCGTTCGTCAAGCTCGCTCATTGGGAAGACTCGCACGCCCGTGTTCTTGATGAACTCGCGTTCGCCCGGATCGATGCTGCGCGCGCCGATAACCGCCGCGTTCTCGGGCAGCACCTTCGGCGCAAATCCCGCCACGTGAGTCAGCTCGCGCGCCCCATAACCCAGCAGCGCCGCAAGCGGCATCCCGTGTATGTTGCCGGACGGCGAAGTCTCGGGTGTGTTCACATCGGTGTGTGCGTCCAGCCAGATGATGCCGATTTTCTGCTGACGCTTGCGATAGTAGCTTGCCACACCCGCGACGCTTCCTATCGCGATCGAGTGATCGCCGCCCAGGATCACCGGCAACGCGCCTTCGTCCAAAGCGGCTTCAACCATCACCGCGAGTTCTTCGGCTGCCTCGGCGATCTGCGGCAAGAAGTGCGCGCGAGGACTGGTTCGCTCGATGGCTTCCGCCGGGTGAACGTGGACGTTGCCGGCGTCCGACACTTCGTAGCCGAGCAGAGCGAGGGCCTGATTTATCCCGGCTATTCGAATAGCCGACGGGCCCATGTCTACGCCGCGCCGCCCCGCGCCCAGGTCCATCGGCACTCCGATGATCTTTGCCTTCTTATTCATCACGCGTTGCGCCGTCTCAACATTCAATACGACCCCGGAACGGATAACTTTGACGCAGGGATATTCTCCCATTCCGCCGTTCGAGTCGCAAGATAGGCGACTGATCAAATGGGCAAGAATCCGCAGGATCCGTCAAATCCGTGCAATCCGTGGGCTATGCTGCAAGGGAAGAATCCCGCTTGCAAGTGCCGCATAGACCGCGGGTGACACTGATTCGACGGATTCGCACGGATCTAAGTGACGTATACGCTGCGAATCTCTAGCTGCCGGCGGAGACTCCCGGATTGGCTTGAGGCGCGAGCCCGTAGGTTTCAGCCTGGCTCGCAATTCTGATGGCAGCCAGAATCTTGGGCACGTAATCGCGCGTCTCTTTTGGCAGTAATTGCTTGTTGTAGAGGTCCCAGAAATCCGCGCGGCCATTCTTTACAATCGCGCCCATGACTCGCGGCTCGCCGGAGTTGTAGGCCGCCATTGCAAGAGTCCAGTCGCCGAAGATGGTGTAGAGGTCGCGAAGATAAGTTGCCGCAACTCGGGTCTGCTTGAAGGGGTCTGCGCGCTCGTCGTTTCCGCTTTGAACTGTAAGACCGTAGTCGGTCGCCGTCGAAGGAATGAATTGCCAGATACCGCCTGCGGCTGCGGGCGAAACGGCCTGCGGATTCCAGACGCTCTCCACAAATGCGAGCCACACCAGGTCTTCAGGAACGCCCGCGCTGCGAAACTCGGCGCGCGCCATTTCGAGATAAGAATCGCTGCGCCCTATGCCGACCATCATAGTCCTGCGTCCGCCTGGCGTCACACTGTAGTAGTTCATCCAATACTCGATCGCCGCGTTCGTATCGAAAGCCATGTCGCCCACGGTGTATCGCTGCGGCGTGCGATGTCTGCGCTCGGACAAATCGTCGTTCGAGGTTGAGGCGAGAGACTGGGGTGCAACCACGCCCGGCGCCCGAGTGATTGAGCCTTCTGATGCGGCTTGCGACCCTACATCTGTTGCGACAGTACTCCGATTGACGTTCTGAACGGACTTGGCCGCCGATTCGGCTGAGTTGTCCGCACCTTTGATGACCACCCTTCTCACGCGCTTCGCAACGCGATTGTAGTAATGGACCAGGCGCGGGTCCGTTTCCGCGCCGTCCGCGAGTATGTTAATCGCTTTGTTGAAGGCGCCACGCCGGCGGCTGAGGCCGAGCGGCACGGCTATGTTAACAGGCGCAGCGTTAGCGGTTGCTAGCGGCTCGGGCGAAGGCTTGTAGCTGCCGGAGTCGAACAGAAGCATGCCGCCTCCCAGGGCCAATGTGAAGAGGGTTGAGAACAGCTTCTTAACTATTAGTTTCTTTGACGATGAGGGACTTGAGGTCGGGGCAAGAAACGGGTTCAGCTTCATAGACATTCCTATCTCGTATCGCCGGATGCGCCGGGTCGGCTAAAAGTTATGTGTTTTGGAAATTGGGACTACGAGGTTTGAACTGCTTTGAGAGGCCGCTCTACTTCAGCAATCTAATCCCCACCCACACTCCTGGTTCGCTTCTTTGTTTTTCGGATCTCAACTCAAAGGGGTAAATACTATGATGCCAGAACCGGCTGTGAGCGTCTAGATGTGTCAATCGTTGCAATGAAATTGCAAGAAAAGGAGTTCAGAGTACAAGCTTCAGCTTGCTCTTTTCGCGGCATGAACGTGAGCAGCAAGCTAAGCTTGTACCCTGAACCTCAAACGCGATTTCATTTCGTTCTTCGATCGCGTAGAAGCGCGACAGCCTCCTTGGCATCGGCCGCGAATGATAAGTGTGTCAAGTCATCGTCAGAGATGACGAGATGCTCGCGCAAACACTGGATAGCCCGAGGCCAGCACTCGCCGACTAGAATCAGAGGCCGCGGCGGAAGCACGTTCATCGCAAGCTTGTTCCACACAAGCGAGATCTCGGTGATGGTTCCCATGCCGCCGCGCAGCGCGATGTATCCCGCCGATTCGAGAATCAGCGTTTGAAGGCGCGCATAGAAGTCCGCGCTCGGCTCAATCTTTTTCAGGTAAGGATTAGGCGCGGCTTTGAATTGATTCATCGTGACTCCGATGACGTGGCCGCCCGCTTCGTGCGCGCCCCGGCTGATGGCTTCCATCACACCGTAGTATCCGCCCGAAGCGACTTCGAAGCCAGCTTCGACCAGCAAGCGCCCGAGCAGCAGCGCTTCCTGGTATTCCGGTGAATCGGAACCGCAGCGCGACCCGCCAAACACCGTTATCCGCTTTCGCGCATCTTGTTCAATCAAAGCTTACCTCGCTTTGTCTCACCATATCTTTACTCGCAAGGCCTCGGGCCTTCCTATCGAGCCGGCGCCGCAACCAAATGCGCTTAAAAACTCGGGCATGTTCGACAACGGGCCAAGCACGCGGAAGCGTGCGGGCGAGTGCGGGTCGGTGGCAATCATCAGGCGCACAGCCTCGGGCCGCATGTTGCGCCGCCATCCTTGAGCGAAAGCGAGAAAGAAACGCTGCTCCGGCGTGTATCCGTCGAGTTTCGGCGGGCGCGGTTTGCCCTCAAGAGATTTTTGGAATGCGAGGTATGCGATTTTCAGCCCGCCAAGATCGGCGATGTTCTCGCCCATGGTCAGCTTGCCATTGATACGAAGCATGTCCACCGCGATATAACCGCTATACTGCTTTTCGATCAGGGCCGATCTGGCGTTGTAGTTTTTCTCATCATCGGGCGTCCACCAGTTTTTCAGATTTCCGTCAGCATCAAATTGGCGGCCCTGATCGTCGAAGCCGTGCGTCAACTCGTGCCCAATGATGCTCCCTATGCCGCCGTAGTTCGTCGCGTCATCCGCCTTGGCGTCAAAGAACGGCGGCTGCAAGATACCGGCCGGAAACACGATCTCGTTGAAGTTGGGGTTGTAATACGCATCAACTGTAGGCGTCGTTATTCCCCACTCGGTGCGATCAATCGGCTTTCCGATCTTCTTGAGGTTCCGCTCAAACTCAAACTCATCGGCCTGCATCCCATTCAGAACGTAAGATCCGCCGTCGACTGCAAGCCCCGAGTAATCCCGCCACTTGTCGGGATACCCGATCTTGACGGCAATCGCGTCGAGTTTTCTCAAAGCCTGTTTGCGCGTTCCTTCGCTTATCCAATCCAGCGCCCCGAGGCGGTCGCGCAGAGCGGCCTTCAGATTTGCAACCAACTCTTTCGCTCGCGACTTGGCCTCGGGACCAAAGGCTTTATCAACGTACAGTTGCCCGAGCGCCTCGCCCAGGGCTTGATCGGTGGCTTGCAGCACTCGCTTCCATCGTGGCCTCAACTCTTTAGCTCCGCCCAGTATGGTTCCGTTAAACCGAAAATCCTCCTTTACGAAAGGTGAGCTGAGCTTACCGGCGGTCGCGTTTATGAGATGCCATCGCAGATAGGTCTTCCAGTCGTCCAACGAGACGGTTGTGAGCATCTTGCCGACCTCTTTGAAAAACTCCGGCTGCCCCACGTTGATGTCTCCAGGGGTGGCGAACCCAAGGCCCGCGAAGTAGCCGTTCCATGCGTACCCGGCCGTCATGGCGTTAAGGTCCGTCAGACTCATCTTGTGGTAGACGGCATTGGGGTCGCGCTGCTCAACCTGGGTCATCGAAGACTTCGCCAAACGTGTTTCCAAATCCATCACGGTCTTTGCTTCATCCGCCGCTTGTGAAGGCTTGTCGCCGAGCAACTCGAACATCTTTGCCACGTGCTCGACGTATTGCTTGCGAATCTCGTTCGACTTCTCATCGACACTGGTGTAGTAGTCGCGGTCGGGCAAACCCAGCCCGGCCTGGTAAAGATTAGCGATGATCCGGGTGCTGTCTTTGAAGTCCTGATAGGCAAAGAAACCGTGAACCGCACTGATATTCAGTCTGTGAAGATGCGCGATTTCATCCTGAAGAGATTGAATGTCCTTGATCGCCGCGATGCGCGCGAACTCCTTATTGAGCGGCGCAACTCCGCCGGCCTCGATCTTTGCCTCATCCATTCCCACGCGATAGAAGTCGCCCACTTTGCGCGTCACGCTTCCGGCAGGCGCGTTTTTGTTCTGGGCGGCGTCTTCGAGTATTTGATGAAGAACCGCGAGATTCTTTTCATACAACTCGCTGCCGGCTCCCCAGGAAGTTCGGTCCGCTGGGATCGGATTCCGCTCGATCCAAAGACCGTTCGCATACAGGTAGAAGTCCTGGCAGGGCCGCACGGTAGTAGCGATGCTCTTGAGATCGATGCCGGGTCCGGTTGGCTCGGATGATTTGGTGGGTGAAAACAGGCCCGCGCCCGTAGCGTTCATTGCGAGCAGCAAGCTCAGAACTGAAAGCTGCAGTCCCTTTGCGGTATTCATTGATTGGTCTCCAATATTGCTGGTTTGATTTCACTCGTCTCGAGCTGGCACTGAAATCTTGTAATTGTACGCTAGACGAGACCGCTAAGGTTTCAGCCGATAGAGCATCCTGGGGAAGGGAATCGTCTCGCGGATGTGGTCAATGCCGCAGAGCCATGCCGTGCAGCGCTCGATCCCCATTCCGAACCCGCCGTGCGGAAACGTGCCGTACTTGCGAAGATCGAGATACCAGTCAAAAGCTTCTTCGGGCAGTCCGTGCGCGTGAAGCTGCTTCAGCAGATAGTCCAAATCGTCCGCGCGCTGGCCGCCGCCAATCACTTCGCCGTAGCCTTCGGGCGCAAGCACGTCAACGCACATCGCAAGCTCGGCCCGCTCAGGATCGGGCTTCATGTAAAACGCTTTCACAGCCGCCGGGTAGCGATGGACCATCACCGGCCTGTCGTACTTGCTCGACAAGTAAGTCTCGTCGGGCGCGCCGAAGTCACCGCCCCACTCGAACGCATTCTCGAGCTCGCCTTTCGCGTGACCCTCTTGAAGCATCTTCACCGCGTCGTCGTACTGAAGCCTTGGGAACGGCGTCTGAATCGCTTCGAGCTTCGACACGTCGCGTTCAAGCTCGGTGAGCTGGCTCCGCCGATTCTCGAGCACCCGATGTACGATGAACGTGATGAAGTCCTCCGCGAGATTCATTATGTCGTCGAGCTCGGCGTAAGCGACTTCCGGCTCGACCATCCAGAATTCGGTGAGGTGCCGGCGAGTCTTCGACTTCTCAGCGCGAAACGTCGGCCCAAAGCAGTAGACCTTTCCAAAGGCCGCCGCGGTCGCTTCGTTGTAGAGCTGCCCCGACTGAGTCAGGTACGCCTTCGCGTCTTCAAAGTAGTCCACCTCGAAAAGCGTCGTCGTGCCTTCGCAAGCTGCCGGCGTAAAGATCGGCGTGTCCATCAGCAGGAAACCATGTGAATCGAAGTAATCGCGAACGGCTCGAATCACCTCGGCGCGCACGCTCAGGATGGCATGTTGTCGCTTCGACCGAAGCCAAAGATGACGATTGTCCATCAAGAACTCGACGCCGTGCTCTTTCGGCGTGATCGGGTAAGCATCGGCGACCTGTAGGACTTCGACGCCAGTCACATCAAGCTCGTAGCCCCCCGGCGCGCGCTCATCGGCCCGAACTTTGCCGGTCACGATTATCGAAGACTCTTGAGTAAGCTTCTCAAAGTCGTTCCATACTTGCTCCGGTACGCTCTTCTTAAAGACGACCCCTTGAATCAGGCCGGACCCGTCGCGCACCTGTGGGAAGATCAGCTTGCCGCTCGAACGAAGGTTATAAAGCCAGCCCTTTATCGTAATCTCTTCGCCAACGTGCTTTGACACATCTTTAATGTAAGTTTGATCCATCGCAGCTCCTGAGTTGTCACTGAAGTTCCGTATTAATCAGTCATCCTACTATAAAGCGGCAATCAGTGACGAGTCGCGGTGGGTCAGTTTGAGTTCAGAGTTCAAGCTTCAGCTTGCTCTTTCCGGGCGAATGAACGTGAGAAGCAAGCTGAAGCTTGAACTCTGAACGGTTCACTGTCTTTATGCAGTACAGGCTGATTCGCATCGGTGCACGTGCTTAGCTAGGTGTTGCGATGCACGTCACGTTTAAGCAAGTTTTCAGTAGCCGAGCCGCTGGCATTGCGCTTGCTCAGAGTAGGTCGAGCAGTTAGTGACTCAAACGGAGGTAGACTGATGGCAGATCGAATCATAGAAGAACATGTTCATTCGGACGGCGGCGGCAGCGGCGCGCTGATGGTATTAGCGGTTGTGCTGTTTATGCTGGTGCTGTTGGCTGTGCTTTATTTTACCGGAGTCTTCCGGCGCGGCCCGGCAAAGCATGAAATTGATGTGAACATCAACAAGCCTGGCGTCGTGCTGATGCTTCGCTAGCTGAACTGAGCAGGAACAGCCACTATCCCAGATGAGCCGCCTCGACAGATCGCTGGTCGACGCGGCTCATCATGCTTATCGCATCGGTTTCACGCTAGCATGTAACGCCCTGACTTCTTCGTGCCGACACGGCGCACCAAGCCTGCTTCGATCAGCGGATTCAGCAAGTCCATCGCGCCTTGTTTCGAAACCCCGATGCCTTCCCAGATTTCCCTAGGCGGTAGGCTTTTGTGATCTCTGAGCAGGTGAAGCAACTGTTCCTGCTTCGGGCGCAGGACAATTTTCTTGGCGCCGCTCTTGGCAACGAGTCGCTGAATTCGCAACCACACGTTCTCGAGCGTCAAGTGAATACCCTCCGCACAATACTCCAACCATCCAGTCAGATCGCCGCCTTGCCGCCTGACCGAGTCCAACGCGTTGTAATAGCGCGGCCGCTCCAGCCAATAGAACTCGTCGATCGAAAAGATGTGGTGTGTGTCAAAGCCTCTCCGGTAGAGCTCCCACAGCGCCAGAGTCCGACCCGCGCGTCCGTTGCCGTCCGCGAACGGATGAATCTCCTCGAAGCGATAATGGACGATTGCCGACGTCAGGACCGGAGACCACTTGCGCGAATCTTTGTTCCACCATTTCAACAGCTCGGCCATCAGTCCGGAGACCTGCTCGGGCGGAGGCGGAGAGTAATGGCCTACGGTCACTCTGATGTCGCGATAGCGCCCGGCCTTTCCCTGATCCATCACGTCGCGGGCGATGATCGCATGGAGCTTCAAGATTTCGTTGTGAGTGATCGTGGTTTTCTTGACGTTACGTTCAATGAATCGCAGTCCGGCGAAGTAGTTCAGGACCTCTCGTTGCGATCGTTCGGTCACGGCCACTAGTTGCCGTCCGTCTTCAAGAGCTCTCACTTGTTCCAGGGTGAGAGGGTTTCCTTCAATGGCGGTGGAACTGTGAGTGGTCCGAACGCGCGTGTCTTTTTGGAGCGCAGGAATCCAAGGGACCTGCACGGTCGCCGACAGGATCTTTTCTCTCAGCGACGCGATCTCTTCAATGAGAGCGAGCAAAGACGCAGTGACAGTAAATGTCGGCTGATATGACATCGACCAAGACTGTACAGATCAGTCAAGCGTGAGTCAAGTTATTGGTCAAGCGGGGTTAGATCGCGGTGTCACTGTCGTCAAAACCAGGACGTTCATTCTGGCTTTTGTGTAAAGTCAATGCTGATATGCTTAACACAAGATTGATTGTGGCAGGTTGGCTTTAGACAAACCGGACAGCCATTGACGCTTTTCGTGTGACAGTCTATCGACCGTTCTGCTTCAGCCTGGCGAGAAACTCAACGTTGGTCTTAGTCTCAGTCAATCCCTTCAACAAAAGCTCCATCGCTTCGATCGACTTCTTACCCGCGAGCGCGCGACGAACCAGGTTGATCAGAGGCATTGTCTCCGCATCAAACAGCTTTTCTTCCTTGCGAGTGCCCGACTTCGAAATGTCGATCGCGGGAAAGATTCTCCGCTCGGCGAGCTTGCGATCCAGCACGATCTCGAGGTTGCCCGTTCCTTTGAACTCCTGAAAAATCACGTCGTCCATTTGGCTCCCGGTGTCGATCAAAGCCGTTCCGATGATCGTAAGCGAGCCGCCCTCTTCTGCTTTGCGAGCAGCGCCAAAGAACTTTCGCGGAAACTCGAGCGCTCGCGAATCGACGCCGCCCGACATCGTGCGCCCTCGCCTGCTGGTTTCTCGATTCGACGCGCGGGCCAGCCGAGTGATCGAATCCAGAAGCATCACCACGTCTTCGCCGCATTCGACCATGCGTTTGACGCGTTCGCTCACGAGTCGCGAGACCTGCAAGTGAAGATCGGCGTTCTGATCGGCTGAAGATGCGATGACTTCCCCTCGCACGCGGCGTTTGAGGTGAGTCACTTCTTCGGGACGCTCGTCGACCAGCAGCACGAACAGATGAATCTCGGGATGGTTGTCGGCGACGGCTTCGGCGATCTCTTCGATCAGCGTGGTCTTTCCCGTCTTGGGCGGAGCTACGATCAGGCCACGCTGGCCCTTGCCGATCGGAGCGATCAGGTCGAGCACTCGCATCGAAATATTGTTGCTTCCCTTCGACAGTTCGAGCAGTTCGGTCGGGTCGATGCTTGTGAGGCTGGTGAACTCGGGTACGCGAGCATAGTCGCCGGGGTCGAGCCCGTTGACCTTGTCGATTTGCGTGAGCTGATCCGCTTGCGTGCGCCCGCGTGAGTCCTGCCCGGGACCGGCCACGCCCTCGACCTGAACGCCTTCGCGGAGCGAGTATCGCTGGATGAGGTTCCGTGGGACGAAAACGTCTTTCGCGCTCGGCCGGAAGTCTTTGTCGGCCTGCCGCAAGAAGCCAAAGCCCTTTTCGTTTATTTGAAGAACACCGGAAGCATTTGAATCAGGTTGCATTCATAACTCCGAAATGGAAGATGCATTTTCCCCGAAGGGGATCCGGCCCCAAGCCCAGGGTTGCTGTACTCGGCTACCCTGGGAAGGACGGCGAATGAGTTCACAACCCCAACGGGGTTGCGCCAAGACTGGCCGCGTACACCGACCCAGCGGATTGCCTTTGTCGT
>Ga0193727_1001054_pt1 | contig 11271 bp, 7 predicted proteins | sample H2c2metaG_FD_143051 | JGI IMG/M metagenome (GOLD analysis project Ga0193727, IMG submission 143051) | Soil microbial communities from a riparian zone of the East river system, Colorado, United States - H2c2 | ecosystem: Environmental > Terrestrial > Soil > Riparian zone | place: USA: East River...
ACCCTGACGTTTCGATGTCGCCGGATGCGAACGCTCGCTTCGTGAAGATCAACGAGGCTTACCAGATCTTGAGTGATCCGCATCGCCGTTGGGCCTACGACAACGGCCAGTATGCCGACTCGCAGCGGACCTTCTATGCATCGCGGCAGGCGGAAGTCGTGACCAAGCAGCGCCACTTCGACCGCATAGTCGATGAGTGGATGGCGCGCGAGCGTCAAGAAACGGCGGCGCGATCCCACGCCGTGCTCGTAGTCGTCCCATTGTTTCTGTCAGCGTTTTATGTGATGGCCTCGAAGGCGACCCTCGCTCAAGAGCTCAACTTGATTGGCCGAATAGTCGTGCTGGCTCTCGCGCTCTATGGATTGATCTACCTGGTGAAGAACCTTTCGATCGTGCTCGCTCGTTACACCTATCACGTTCCCGACCACTTGACCTCGGTGTTCAGCGAGGAGGAGACGCCGCGCGACAAGGCAATCAGTCGGCGCGCCGGTTTGATCTTTTTGGTGTGCGGATACATTGTGTCGCTGGGGCTCGGCTACGTTGTGAGCAAGTTCGTGCCCGGCCACTACAGCATGGCCAGCACGCTCTTCGGCGCATTTGTCTATACGCCCATAGCCGTGCTTATGGTTGGCGGGCTACGCCGAATTGCAAATATCATAGATCGACTGTGAGCCGCCTGGGCGACTGACGATTGCCTACTTCTTAAAGATCTTCTTTGCGATTCCGCCGACGTCGGATTTCCAGATGCTCTTCACTCGGGCCGCCGCGCCCGCCGCTTTACTTTCCACTTCGTGCTTTGCTACGCGATTATCGGGGTCGAGCGACAGCGCTTCTTTGAAGTAGTTGTTGGATTTCTTGGTCAGCCCTACTTCTTTGTAGAGTAGTCCGAGCTTAACCCTGATGTGCACGTTGTATGGGTCGAGTTCGGCTGCTTTGCTCAGATGCTCCTCCGCCTCGTGGCGAGTGCGCGGGTTTCGGACCAGGGCCATCCCAAGATGAAAGTGGTAAGGCGCGCGGGTTGGATCAAGCTTGACGGCCTCGCGCAGCATGTGGACCGCGCCGTGATATTGCTTCTTTTCGAACAGCCCGCGGCCCCGGTTGTAGAATTGTTCGGCGACCTGCGCGGGATTGTTGATCGCGGCGCGAGCTACCTGAGGCGCCTCGGCCGGGGCTATGGTATCAGGATCAGCGTACTGCAGAGGGCCGCTCGATCTCGCCCGGTAATTTTTTGCTTTCGACTCGCCGCTGCCATTCGCCTGCTGCAGAGGCGAGCCGTTTTGTGGAGGCTCGGCCTTCGCAATCGGCGGCATGTTGATCGGAGAGGCCGGTTGAGAGTTTGGAGATTTCCTGATTCGCTCATCGTAAGCGGCGCGTTGCGATGGCTCGGACAAGGTATCGTAGGCTTGTGTTATGAGTGCGAATAGAGTCTCGAGCTGGCTTCGAAGCTCACCCTGCTCGGAGTGATGGTGGCGGTCAGGATGAAATTTCTTAGCAAGCTGATAGTACGCAGCCTTGATTTCGGCGGTCGTGCCTTGCCGGGTAATCCCCAGCACCTCGTAATGATCGGCCGAAGCGTAGAAGTGAAGCCGGCGGGCCACGTCTTCTCGCAAACGGTCCATCGCTTCGGCGTCGATCTCCTGCTCATTCGCCGCGTCTCTCTCGCGGCCTACTACCTTCAGGAAACCGGCCGCGATGAGCGCGCAGACCGCTCGGTGCGCGTCCGACTCCGGTATGCCGGTTAGCGAACCAACTTCACTCACCGGCGTGGCGGACTCGATACGCGAGAGCACATAGCTTTCGAGGGACATCAGTCTTCCCGAATCGAGTTGAGCGGTGCGCGTTGTTGCCCGAACGAGCACGCCGTCGGGCGGCGCAAGCGCATCGGCGATTTGCTTGATGCCGGCGCCGTGCCGTGCGCCTTCAAGGAGAATGTCGGCGGTGCTCATCTCGAGAGTGACATCATGAGCGGCGCGTATTCGCGCGTCGAAAACGTAATCGCCCTCGATCCACTCGAACAGCGAACGGAGAATTTCCATCACCAGGTCGCGAACGAGCTTGCGCATCTGAGCTTCGGCGATCACGGCCATTTCGACCAGTGTCGACGGCATGCGATAGGGCCTGTCGGCGCGCTGTCTCGCTTGCTCTATCTGTTCCTGGCTGGCGAGTCCTTCCGTGATCAGTCTGTTCTCGAGCTGCTCATTCGAGAGGTTGCTGATCGCGTACACCGGCACGCCCGAGTCAAAGAACAACGCCTTGATCGTCTTTCCTCTCGAGAGTCTGAGCAGGCCGCTTGCGTTTTTGTGAGCGATCTCGCGAATGAGGTCCGCGACGAGCTTTTCGCCTAGTTGTCCGTGCACCGGAGCTTCCCTGGATACGATGGCGCAACACGACGCGCCCAATCTGCGCGTTCGATGTTCTGGAAAGAGTGGAGGGGCAGCGCTGACAGCATTGTAGGTGTAAAGAAACATGGGTGCAAGAGTCTATTAAGTCGTGGTTTGCGGCTAAGTGTAGAGGCACAACACGCTTTTCTTTTTTGCATTTTCAGATTTTTCAAATACGGAATAAGAATGGGAGCCAGAATCCGGGCGATCCACGAACTCCCGTAGTCTTCTTTCTGTGTTGGTCGCCAGGAGAACCGCCAGGAGCGCCAAGAACGCTAAGATCACCAAAGGAACCTAACGAGGGCGTTGGCGTTCTTAGCGGCTTGGCGGTCAGTCATTTCGCCCTCAAGACGGAGCAACACGAATTTAGGACACTACCCGAACTCCAATCAAATTGACTGACCACTGTCCAGCCGCTACCATAAACCCGCTGCACGCCAACAAAGAGACCACCATGAGCGACGCCCGCCACACGCCGGTAGACCAGGGAGTGCGACCTGGCGATAGCGGCTCAAACGACTCGCCCCCGAGTCCGAATCAAAGAATCTTCGACGCGCTCGCGCGTTTAGCTCAAGGTGATTTGAGCCTCGGGATCAACGACGGCCACATCGATCAAGATGGCCCGAGCCGCCAGTTGCTGCTAAAGCTCGATGAACTCGCTCGCCGCCTGCGCTACATCGTCGGGCGGCTTCAGCGCGCGGCCGACTCAATCGAAGCGGTTGTCGGTGAAGTGCTCCGCGGCACCCAGACGCTTTCGGCGGGAGTGATCGACGAGGCCAAGTCGATCGAGGAAACCTCGAAGTCAATCTCCGAGATCAACTCGTCGATGCATTCGGTGGGTGACAGTCTTCAAACATTGGCGAAGCTGTCTCAGTCGACTTCCGCGTCGGTTATGCAGATGGCTCTGTCGATCAACCACGTCTCGGAGAACGCGGACGAGCTTGGCCAGTTCGTCGAAGAGACCGCCGCCGCGATCGATGACATGGCCTCCAGCGTGCGGCAGGTCGCCGAGTCGACCGAAGCGCTTGCCGAGTCGGCCGAGAAAACCGCGCGCGCGATGGAAGCAATCGACGACTCGACTCAAAGCATCGGCGATTCGGTGAACGAGACTACGGTGCTCGCCGAAGAAGTCGCCCGCTCGGCCGGCTCCGGCAGCCAGATCGTCGCCGAGACCGCTTCGAGCATGTTGAAGATCAAAGAAGCAATCGACGCCGCAACCGAGACGATCGCCCGGCTTGGCAAGCGGTCCGAGGAGATCGGCGAAGTCACTCACGTAATCAACGAGATCGCGGACCGCACGCACCTGCTGGCGCTCAACGCCGCGATTCTAGCCGCGCAGGCCGGCCCGCAGGGGCGCGGCTTCCGCATCGTCGCCGACGAGATCAAAGAGTTGAGCGAGCGAACCTCGGCTTCTACTCGCGAGATCGAAGAAATGATCAAGTCGGTTCGCGAGGACGTGGCCGAGACTATCGAACGCGTTGCGGTGGGCGGCCAGCGCGCAGACGAGGGAGTCGACCTGGCGTCGCGGGCGTCGGTGTTGCTCGCCGAAATTCGACAGAAGACCAACGCCGCGTCCGACCGAATAAGGGTGATTGCAGACTCGACCGCGATCCAGGCCGCCGAGAGTCATACCGTGCTCGAGGCCGCCGATCTGGTGCGCCAGCAAGCCCGCGGTATCGAGCGCGCGACGAGTGAGCAAGCCCTCACGTCCCGGCAGATCGGCGAGCGCGCGGTTCATATGAGCGAGCTCACCGGGCAGGTCCGCCGCGCTACCGGCGAGCAGGCCAGAGTCTCACGCTACATCGCTGATGCGATGGAAGAATTGACGACCGTGGTCGAGCAAATCCGCGTGGCTTCCGACGAGCAGTCGGTTGGAGCCGATCAGGTCCTGCGAGCGATTGAAACCATTAAAGAAGTCGTGGATCGCAATCAGGCTTCAATCTCGGGCATCAACAGCGCGGTCGATCTTCTGGTGCGCGAAGCGGAACTGCTAAATCGCGAGGTCGAGACGTTCCAGTTGCCCGTGCCCGATCGCGGCGGGCACCTTCGCTTCGCGTTGCGCGCGTCGCAAATGACGCTCGACCCCGCGACGATCTCCTCGATCTCGCGAGTCGAGGTGATGTCGAATATCTTCGAGGGGCTGGTCCAGTTTGGCGAGCGCGCCGAGATACGGCCGGCGGTCGCCGAGCGCTGGGAGATCTCGCCGGATGGCCGAATCTACACTTTTCACGTGCGCGAAACCGGGCGCTTCCACAACGGCCGGCGAGTCCGCGCCGACGATGTGAAGTATTCCTTCGAGCGGCAGATGCGTCAGAACGAAGAGGCCGCCGCCTGGGTGTTCAGACCAATAGTGGGCGCCGAGCAGTTTATCTCGGGGGAAATCGACTCGGTCGCCGGCATCGAGGTAGTGAGCGAGCAAATCGTGAAGATCGAGCTTGCACAGCCGGTGGCGTTCTTCCTCTCGACGCTTTGCATGGACTACGGTTACATCTTGCCGCGTGAGGAAGTCGAGCGGCCGACGCCGGACTTTTCGATTCGTCCGATAGGCTCCGGTCCGTTTCGCGTGGTCGAGCCGGTGCTTGGTAGAGAAGTTCAGCTCGAGCACTTTCCCAACTACTGGAATCCGGAGCAGCCTTACGTCGATCGTTTGACGGTGCGCTTCGGAATCAGCGCGGATGAGATCTTTGGCGCTTTTCTGAGCGGCGAGCTGGACTATGTCAGCGACTTGCCGCTGACTTACTTGAATCAGTTGAAAGAGCGATTCTCTGATGTGCAAATCCTCGAAGCTTTGCAGCTCCAGACACGAATGCTTGTCTTTGACTGCGAGCAGCCGCCGCTGACCGACCGTCGCGTCCGGCAGGCAATATGTTTTGCGATCGATCGCGAGCGTTTCGTGCATCAGGTCTACGGTGACATGGCGGAGTTAGCGATAGGTCCGATACCGCCGGGAGTGTTGGGATATCATCCGCCGGAGCATCGCTATGATCACGATCCGGTGCGTGCTCGTGTGCTGCTGGAGGAAGCCGGATACGGCGGAGGCTTCGACACGGAGGTGTGGTGGCCGCAATCGGTCAACACCGCGGTCGAGTGTTTGAAGGACGATCTCGCCGAAGTGGGCATCCGCGCTGAGTTTCGTTACGTTGTGGCCGAAGAGATGCGGCGAGCGCTCAAGCTTCGCATGGTTCCGATCGCAGGCCGGGACTGGTACGCCGACTACCCGGACCCGGACAATTTCACGTACGTTCTGTTCAACTCACGTAATCGTGACCTGTTTGTTGGGGCTTACGCTAACGAGGAAGTCGACCGCTTGACCGATGAAGCAAGATCGGTGATGAACCGCGAGCAGCGTGAAGGAATCTATCGCGAAGTGACCCGCTTGTTGCTCGAGGATGCGCCGTGCGCGTTCCTCGCTCACCGCCGAAGCTTCGTCGCCCACCGAGCCGATCTCGAAGGGGTGACTTTGCATTTGCTGTCGCCGTTCGTTTCGCCAAAGGACTTGTGGTTTGCGAAGAACGGCGAAAGAACCTAGTACTCAGTCACCTCAAAGATGATGGACCGAAAGACCATAAACCATTGGAACGAAAGGGTGCCGATATATCAACATAAGTGTGACTGAGTACTGGTCCAATACTAAAACCTAAAGGGCGGCCTCGTGGCCGCCCTTTTTCTTTGGAGCAATCAACTCGCGCGGCCTATTTCAGGTTCTTCAACTCATTTATCCGTGCCCGCACAGTGCGAACGTAAGTCGTTACTTCCCAGTCGCTGAACCCCCCGGCTCGGAACGCATCCGAGAGCTGCTTGTCTGAAAGCCGTCCTAGAAGATTTCCCATCCAGCGGGCGTTCTCGACCGTGACGCCCTCGAGCGCCTTCGGGTCCTTGCCCTTGTAGTTGAAGACGACGTGCCCATTGCTCACGCCCGTGATGAACACCTGATCGGAATAATCTCCGGCGTCGCCTTTCGTTCCCGCAGGAGCGCTGGCGAAGAATGGGATCTTGCGGAAGGGCGATCCAGTCTTGCCGAGGGTGCCGCCCAGGTCCGAGACATAATAGATCTGCTCGCTCTTATCACCACCGCTCTTTTTCGAGGCGTGCACGATCTTGTTATTGACGTCCTTGAGGTCCCAATTGTTGAGCAGGGCCATCAGAACTTTCAGTCCTTGAAGCTCTCGGGTGCCGGCGAACGGATTCGTATGCCACGACCAGATTCCGATGTCTTTGAAGCCATCGTCCCTGCGCTTGAAGCGCACATCCCAGACATCAAAACCGCCTCTGCCTTCGATGTGTGTCCGTTTCACGAAGTAATCAGTGTCGACGTGGTAGCCGGCCGCCCAAGCGATCCGCGAAGCTGTCGGCGACGGCCTCGCTTCAGCGCCAAACTTGACTTGCCATTTGCGGCCGCGGTCATCGTCCACGTTGATCTTTTCGGAAGTCCCTGACTTCGAGCGCTCGATGAAAGTGAACTTGCCTTTCGAGTCGGGCGCACCATCCGCGCCGCCAGGACCGTTGAACAGATCGCGGCTCTCGATGTCGCCAGGATCTTCCCACAGAACTGCGCGTCCACCGCCGGCGTCGACTTTGTCTGCCTTCTGATCATCCTTCTTCTTGTCCTTCTTGTCCTTGTCCTTATCTTTGTCTTTCTTGTCCTTCTTCGGTTTGTCTGCCTTGTCGGCGTCCTGCGTTCCAACGTACGCGCGCGCTGGAGCAACCATGATCGAGCCAACAAGCAAGCAGATCATCGCGAGCACGCAGAGCGTTCGATTTCGGATCATTTGCGGTCTCCTCGATTCAAACTAGATGCACATCAGTAGCGTCAACCTGCACATTATAGTCGTCAGGCAAACCTGTGCAAGGGCTAAATGAGAATTCCGGGTTGAGCAAAACTGGTTGTGAGTAAAAGAGGAGATTAGCCGCCGGTGGAGGGTGCCTTTAGTGAGCAAGACGGGCCAGAAGCCAGGCACTGGGCATGAGCGCCTCGCTTCTGACCCGCGGATTCTTCAGTTGGCGCGTTCGACCCAGTCGCCAATATTAACCTCGGCGGTGGTGCGAGTGATCAATGCGACACAGGAATTCCTTTCGACCTTGAGCACGATCAGCTCGCCAAGGACCTTGCGCGGTATCGACGGGCGCTTATCGAGGACATCCTTGCGAGGAACGCGCGGGGCCTGGATCGACAGGTCGCCGCCGCGATAACGCTTACTGCCGTAGCCATCGCTTCGACGCTCGACTATGTTGTCTTCGGGAGGATTGGTAACTCCCTCCCGTGCACCTACCTGCCGGTAGATGGTGAAATAATCGCCTGGACGCACATTCTCGCTATCGCCGAGATCCAAAAAAACGATGCGGTTCGCCGAGAGGTACTCGTGGTACTCGGGAGCCATCACTATTTGACCCTTGGCGCCACCCGATCCCTCGCTGTAGCGCGGCAGCGGCCGCGCGTCTCGCGCTCCGGGTCCGGCGTACTCTTCGTAAGGTTTGAGCAGGTCGCCCAACTCGACCATATCGCAAGAAACAGTTATCTCGGCCGTTGAAGTCTGTTCCTGTACCTCGAGCACTCTGAGCAACCCCAATTCGCGGACGTAATAGCCCAACTTCTTCTTGGTAAACGGGTGTTTCACCTTGCCGATTGGACGGATAATGTAATAGGTTGCGCCGGGTTGCACACCCGCGCCACGTCCGCGGTTAAGAAAAACCACGTCGCCTTGCGTGAACACGCCCTTTAGATTCTCCGCCTCTGCGCCAACCACCTGCAGGTCCACGCGAGGCGCGGTGTCAGCGATGAAGCCAGTGCAGTAGATGTCCGACCTTTTTGCGACCGGCTCCGACTGGTCGACCTTCGCCTGCTGAGCTACGACGACTTGCAACGCGGATGCGAGGAACACTGCGATCAACGCGATGGTCAAACGGGCTTTACGTTTCATTGCTTCTCCTTCGGGAAATGGTGGGGTTCTGGTTGGTATGGATCCCAGGGGCTGGCTGGCTCAACAGCCCGGAAAGTAGCAAAGTCCCACTGGCAAGTCAATAATAAAGGTCGATAAGCGCTTGGGGTTAGTGCTTTATCTCGATGGTGAACCGGCGGTGCCGAGGCAGTCGCCGGGCGTCGTTCGGGTGCAAGCCGGAAGGCGGTTCGACGCTCCTACAATTTGCTTGACACCCCTGCAAATAAGGCGATAATGGCAGGCAGCCGCTTGGGTTGGATTCATAACTCGCACTATTAGGCAGTCAAAAGAACTTTCGGAGTTGGTGTAGCCGGAGCGTTAGTCAACGTGGCTGGCCCTCAGGGAGCTTGTAGCACAGTCAGCCAACAACTCACTGCCATAAGTTGACACAAGCACGTCGCCGAGTCGGGCGCCATATTGCTTGTTGCCCCGGAGCATCATAGGAGGCCTACAGTGGACGAGTACACGGATCGCGTGCTGAGATGTATCGACTGCGGCGAGGAGTTCACTTTCACCGCGGGCGAGCAAGTCTTCTTTGCGGACAAGGGTTTGAGAAACGATCCCAAACGTTGTAAGCCATGCAAGAGCAAGAAGAACGAACGCATCGCCGCCAATATGCACTCTTTCGGGCAACCTTTTCCTCGCGAACGAATTGAGGTGACGGTCAGATGCGCTTTGTGTGCGATTGAGACTACGGTGCCGTTCAGACCGACCCAGGGACGCCCGGTGTATTGTCGTGATTGCTTCTTGAGGATGCGCGCTTCGACTGCGCAGGTTCATGTTCCTCTGGTTTAGCCACAAGCGGAATTGTGCGACGGTCGCGAAAAACACCAGCCTCATCGCGAGTCGTTAGCTTCAGCCTCCTACGAAGAAGCTGACTCGGATCTCACGCAAAACAGTGCGTCGGCTCGTCCAGGTAGGCGCGCACTTTTTTCATGTCTTCCCAGACTTCGCGCTTCTTGTCGGGTGAACGCAGCAAGAAGGCCGGATGAAATGTCGGCATCAGCTTGACTCCGTTCCACTCGCGCCACTCACCTCGCGCTCGTGAGATCGGCTCTCGGGTTCTCATCAAGCACTGGAAAGCCGGAGAGCCCAGCGCAACTATTACCTTTGGCTTGATGAACGCAAGCTGCCGAAATAGGAACTGCTCGCACGTTTCGACCTCGTCCTTCTCAGGGGTGCGATTGCCGGGCGGGCGGCACTTGACGATGTTGGCGATGTAAACATCTTCGCGTCTCAGCCCGATGGCCGCGATGATCTTGTCGAGCAACTGGCCGGCCCGCCCAACAAACGGACGGCCGGTCGCGTCTTCTTCGGCGCCGGGACCTTCGCCAATGAAGACGAGCCGCGCCTGAGGGTTTCCTTCGCCGAAAACGATGGTCTTACGATGTTCGCTAAGCTTGCAGCGCCGGCAATCACCGATGTCTTCGCGGATTGATTCGAGAGATGCGTCGCGGGCTTCGAGAACTGGAAGCGACGCGCTTTTCGATCGTGCGCCGGCTGCTTCGTCGGCAAGACCGAGGTCGCCGAACAGAGGCGCCTGCTGCGGCTGCGGCGTCGGCACGACTGTTGGGATTACCGGTTGAACTGTCAGAAGCTCAGGCTCGGTAAATGTTTCGGCTGCAAGCGAGGGCAAGGAGACTGAAGAAGCTTGTGCCTCAGAACCGGCTCCGCAAGCCGGTTTCGTCCCGCCGGCCGAGCCGCCTAAGTCGGTAATACCGATGTCCCGGTAGAACCTTAACTGCTCCTCGAGCTGATTGGCGACCTCGGCGACCTCATCGGTCATCTTTGACATACGCCGGCATTCTCCGCCAGAGGTCCGCTGAGGGTCAAGGACGGCAAAGGACGCTTGCTTGACTGCCGATTGACGCTCCTGAACCAGGTAGAGTTGGCTCAATAGGCGCTGAGGGTCACCCAACTCGGGTCGTGTAACATTCAGAGTTGCTGCCGCGTGGGCTCCGATCGAGGCGCCGCAAATGGCAGGCGAGAATTAATTTACGGCATGGCATATGTGATACCGTTGCGCAACGGCTTGGTCCAGTGAGCGCGTTTTGACAGGAGATGCCGGATGCGCCGAAAGATCCCAGCACTGCAATTGATGTGGCCGCTATCGGGGACTAAGCGGAAGCGGCTCGCCGGCAACGCGCGCGACGGTTAGAACCGAAACTCTTAGCGCGCCATATTCGAGCAGCGTCCGTGCTACAGCACGAATCGTGCTGCCGGTTGTCATTACGTCGTCGACAATCAGAATCGACGCGTCTTCAATCAAACGAGGGCGGACGACCTTGAACGCGCCTTCAACAGAGTCCGCCCGATCGACGGCGTCAACCCCGGCGCGGTGTCGCTCGGTGGAACGGGCTCGTACAAGCGAGCCATCATCAAGCGGCAAATCGAAGCTGCGGGAAATCACCCTTGAAATAATCTCAGCCTGATTGAACCCCCGCTCGCGTTCCCGCGAACGGTGAAGCGGCACCGGAATCACCAGATCGCTTTCGAGCGCCGAGCGATGCTGAGAAAAGGTCCGGTTGATTAGCTGACGCAAGCGGCGGCAAAGATGTGGATGGGATTTTAGGAACAGGATGCTGGCCTCGAGAGCGCCTGAGTAGATCCCGCACGCGCGCGCAGCCGAGAACGGAAGCGAAGCGCAACCGCCGCACGTTCGTAGGTTTGTTTCACATGGCTGGCCGCTGGTTGGAGCCGCGGGAGTTCCGCACTTCGAGCAGACCAGGCCGGTTATGATTTCCGTGATTGCCGCGTCTTCCCAACAATGGGCGCAAGCAACGCCGTCATCCCAGGACTCGATAGCGCAGCCGCAGACCTTGCATTGAGAGGGGTACGACAGGCCAAGAAGTCCGTCTCTTGTTTCTCGAAGCGCCCGAAGCAGCACGCTTTGTCCCTCGAGTTTGAAAGGCAGGCGACGTCAGGACGAAGCCAGAGCCCGCAAAACCTCACGC
>Ga0193727_1001055_pt1 | contig 11267 bp, 11 predicted proteins | sample H2c2metaG_FD_143051 | JGI IMG/M metagenome (GOLD analysis project Ga0193727, IMG submission 143051) | Soil microbial communities from a riparian zone of the East river system, Colorado, United States - H2c2 | ecosystem: Environmental > Terrestrial > Soil > Riparian zone | place: USA: East River...
CGTGGTCGGTACCGGCGTTGTTCGAAGTCATCGAGCGGCCGAAATCGGACGCCGTGAAAGCCGTCGCCACACTTGCCAACGTGGCGCTGCCGCCGATGCTCACACTGTTCAGGGCATTGTAGAAACCGGCCAGCGCCCGCGACAGTACCGGGAGCAGGTCCACATGTTGATTGATTTCATCGGAGTGCGTGTCGTAGCCGCCCGTGTTGACGAAAAACACCTGGCGGCGCAGACCGCTGTATTGCGGCACGCTGTTGAAATATGCCGCGTAGATGAGTCTCGCCGCGGTTTGCAACTGCGCGTCGAAGTTGTAGCCGTTCGCCTGCGGGAAAAAGTTCTTGGTCGGATCCACGGGATCCTTGAACGTCGGCACTCCGGCTGCATTGAGCGCGGCGTTGATGATTCCTGCTGTATTGGTGGCGTGGTTCATCGTCGCGGCGAAGGTACGCTCCAGGACATTTGCCTGGGTGCCCGATGCTTGCAGCGCGTTGAAGACGCCCGGCAAGCCGCTGATCGATGGCAGATCCACGGTCAATGGAATGCTGGCATTCATGATGTAGCCGTTGACTTGCTGACCACGTGTGAACGCGTCTTGTCCGCTGAACGACGTCATGACTGGAATGTTCGCCGGATTCGCGCTCGCGACCATGTCGCAGATGCGTCCGCCCCAGCCGGTCGTGGGAGTATTGGTCGGCGGCGATGACTGCCAGTACGCCGCCTGGTCCGCGTGTGAATACAGCTGCGGCGGCACCGCGCCGTTGTGATTGTAGTCATACTGCGTCGTCGGCCGCACCAGAGTGCCTACGTTCGCCATGATCGCCAGCGGGCTGTTGGGTTGGTTGAACAGCGCCGCCAGTTCCGGCAGCTGCGCATGTAGCGCGTATTGGACGCCGTCGCCCGAGCTTCCGGACGCATCGGTCAGCGGATTCAATTGGTTATGATCGAGCGCCAGTTGGGGCCGCACGCCACCGGCGCCATAGAAGCTGTTGAAGTTGGCCAGCGTATACGGCGCAATCGTGTTGAAGCCATCATTGCCACCGTACAGAAAGACGCAAACCAGCGCCTTGTAGTTGCTGAATGCATAGTCCGTGGCACGCGTCGCTGCCTGCAGCAACTGCAGGTTGCCGAGCGCTGAATATACGCTGGCGCCACCGAGCGCGGCACTCAGCGTCTGGCGGATGAATCTGCGGCGATCGGGTCTCATGGCCATTCCTGATTCAACATAAGCTATTTTTGGATCATGTATTCGGGCGACGTCAGCAACATCGCCAACAGCGCGTTGACGCGCTGCTTGCTCGTGCCGCCCAGGGAATTCATCCACGTCAGCAGCGTCTGGCGCATGAATGGCGACATCTGCCCGGACATGAAGCGCGTGTTGTACTTGTCGATCAAAGCAGCCGCGCCGTTGGCGGTCAGGAACGCGGCATCCGACGTACGATCGGCCGCTACCTCACCGGGACCTCCCGCATAACTGTTGCCGGGACCGGTACAGGCATCCGAGGTGTCGTAATAAATCGCTTTGCCGAACGTGCTATTCGCCGAATTGCTGATTAACGTATCCGTGTTGATCTGAAACTCCGGGCCGAGCAGCCCGAGGCCGGCCATTTCACCCGACGGAATGAAATCCGGGCGGAAGAAGTTGAACACCGTATTGGCGTTCAAAACGGCCTGGCCAACACCGCTGCCGTAGATGGTGTCGCCCAGACCATAACCGGTGGAGTATCCGGAATAACGATACGGATTCACGTAGAAGCCGTCGGCGAAGCCGGTGCCGCAGATGTGCACCGCGTTCATTGCACGCCAGAAATGCGTCACGCGAAGATCCGGTTCGCGCAGCTTGCCGAACGTCGTCGGCGCCCAGAACTGGCCATAGCGCGCTTCGGCATCGAGCAGGATCGCCTTGACCACGGCGCCGAGGTTGCCGCGAGTGCCGGTGCCGTCGTTGTTGAATATCGCAGTGACGCGTTGAACGTATTGCGGACTCGGGTTGCTCGTGACGAGGCGTTGGATCAATTGCTTGCTGATGAAAGGGCCAACGTTCGGATGGTGGAAAATGTTGTCGAGCGCGAACGTCAAGTCATAGTAGGGCGTGTTGATGACCGCGCTTCCGCCGACCAGCAGACCAGCGTTCTGCGCGCCGGTGTAGGACAGCAACTGCTTGTTGAGCATGTCGTCGGTGTGCGTGCCGTCGTCGTGATAGCTCGGATACGCCACCATCGGTGTGATGAAGTCGTTGCCGTGCGGGTAGCAAGGCCAGAACGCACCGCCGCAGTAAGTCGCCCAGTCCGCCCAGTTCCAGCCGGTAAACACATGCGCAAAGGCCGTAACGACGGCCTGGCCGTAGGTCGCAACGGGCACGCCGCCCGACAACACCGGCGTGCCGTCGTCTTTGAGCATGAACAAGCCGATGCTGAAAAGCTGATTGACCTCTCGCGCATAGTTCTCGTCGGGATGCTGGTTCAACGTAAGATTGGCGCGCGGATTGCCGATCATGTTCAGGTAGACGCCCATGGTCGGGCTCAACGTCACCTGCTCGAGCAGCGCGCGGTAGTTGCCGAACGCGTTGTTAACCAAAACGTCATAGAAGTAGGACTGCCCGTCCGGATTCTGATCCAGCATCGTGTTCTGTTCGGAGATCACGAAGATCTCGCTCAGCGCAAATGCCACGCGCTGGCGGAGCTGGTCGGAATGGTTGATCGAATTGTTCTGCGGATCCGTCCCGCCCAGCGCGCCACGCAGCCAGGCTTCCTTGATCGTCGTGTCGCCGGGATTTTCGTGCAGCGTGCCGGTGACCCAACCGTAGTAGTCCAGCATCAGCGTTGGCGTCGCCGCAAACTGTTCGTCCAGCCACGCCTGATAGCCGGCGCCGCCATTGCCAGCAGCGAGCGAGCGCAGGTGCGCGATATCGACATCGGTGGGCCCGAATGTGGCCTGAGCGAGAAAACGCGCGGCGTCGGCATCGTTGAACGGCCCGGCGGTCGAACCCTCCATGCCGTCGTGAAACATCGGGTCCGGGAAATGACTCAACCCGGCGGCTTGCGATTGCGCACAAAGCGTCAACAGCGCCAGCACGCATATGCTGTGAGCCCGCCGCGAAACTCCTTCCAAAGCGATCATCTTGCCGCTCTCCCCTGCCCGCCACTGCCGCGGAACTTCAACAGGTAACGATCGATCGCGGTCGAACCGAACATCGCGATCGAGACTGCATCCCGGAGCACATCACGGCGCCCTGGCAACCGGCGTCGGCGTCGCTGCGCAACGACAGTCTCTACGCAAATTCAGCCAGCGCACGGACACGCACGAGACGATTGGCGTCAAGACGCAGACGACCGGTGTGAATTGATCAAATTCTCGATTTACCGATCGTGACGCACGTCACGCTCAGCGCATCGCCCACAGCTCGGCATCGAGGTTGCGCTGCCAGCCGAAGCGGGCGAGGTCGACGCGCCCGTTCGCGACGACGACGCCCTCCTCGATCAGGCGCGCACGCTGTTCGCGAAAACCGCGGCTGCCGGATGCGAATGCGAACCGTCCGTCGGATCGCAGCACGCGATGCCACGGCAGTTTTGCCTCGGCGCCGGCATCGCCGAGTACGCGTCCGACCAGGCGCGCACGGCCCGGAAGCCCGGCGCGGGCGGCGATTTCGCCATAGCTCGCCACGCGACCACGCGGGATCGCCGCAATCACGCGCCGGATCGCGGAGTGTTCGGGTTTTGCAACATGGGCTTGCGTCATCGGCCCGGCACGTTAGCATAGGCGCCAGTCACTGGAGACGCCTGTGCAATCCTTCGAAGAAGTCCGCGCCTACATCACGGCGCAGCGGCAGCTGCGCATCAACGACCCGTACCTGATCAGCTTCGACCTGCTGATGGAGGGCGGCAAGCGCCATCAGGGCCTGTACTTCGCCGAGCTCGAAGGCGACGACGGCCGCAAATACCTGCGCATTTCGACCCCGATCGGCCCGCTGACCGGCGTGGATGCCAAACGCTGCCTGCGCTTCAACTGGGAACAACGCGTCGGTTTTCTCGCCGTCAGCGACCTCGACGGTTCGCCGTACCTGCAGTTGTGCGAGAACCGCCCGTACGAACTGCTGACCCCGGCCGAACTCGATCGCCTGATCGGCGAGATCGGACCGCTCGGTGACCGCCTCGAGGAAGCGATCTCGGCGGGTGGCGACTCGTTCTGAATCACTCGCGCCTGGCAAATCGTTCGCGCCGGGCGCCATCGTTTGAGCCGCATTTTTCCAAAAAACGGCGCCGGAAGGTCGACACCGGCAGCCGCGATACATGCGCACGTTGCCGCCGGGCACACCAGCCCCGGCTTGAACGCCGCGTCATCGAACCTATCTTGCAGTGATCTGCCGAAGGATGTCGAAATGTCGCAGCACGCCATGATCGACCTGATCACAAGGTACTACGCCGCATTCAACGCCGGCGACATGCAGACCTTCGAAGGCCTGCTGGCCGACGACGTGATCCATGACGTGAATCAGGGCGGACGCGAAGTCGGCAAAGTCGCGTTCCGCGCGTTCATGCAGCGCATGAACGTCGCCTACAGGGAGCAACTGACCGACATGGTCGTGTTCGCGAACGCAGACGGCTCGCGCGCCGCCGCCGAGTTCGTGGTCAACGGCGAATACCTCGCCAGCGATCCGGGCTTGCCGCCCGCGCACGGCCAGAAATACCGCCTTCCGGCCGGCGCGTTCTTCGATCTGCGCGACGGAAAGGTCGCGCGCATCACCAATTACTACAACCTGCAAGACTGGCTTGTGCAAGTGAGTTGAACGAGCTGGTCAAGAGTGAGCTTGGAGCTTCCCTTCTCCCGCTGGCGGGAGAAGGTGGCCGGCAGGCCGGATGAGGCTGGTGCGCGAAAGCGCGAACCGCCAAGCCAAGCGCCACCTCACCCGCCCCACCTACCAGTGCTGCCGGTGCCATCAAAAATTGCGGCATGACTCGCAGCACGGGTAGGTGAGGCGACCTCTCCCGCCAGCGGGAGAGGTGTGCAGCAGAAGCCGCAGCAGCGCGCTTCTCGAGGAGATTTTCAGGATTGACGATGAACGCGACCGACACCTTCACCTTCAAGCGCATCACCGGTGCCGACATCGCCGCGTACGTGGATGAGCTGGCACGCCTGCGTATCGAGGTGTTCCGCGAGTTTCCCTATCTGTACGACGGCGACGAGGACTACGAGCGCAAGTACTTGCAGACCTACGTCAACTCGCCGCGCAGTCTGGCCGTGCTCGTCTACGATGGCGCCGAGCTCGTCGGTGCCTCGACCGGCCTGCCGATGCAGGATGAAACCGCGGAGTTCCAGAAACCGTTCGTCGACAATGGTTACGACGTGGGCAGCGTGTTCTACTGCGGCGAATCGGTGCTGCGCAGGGATTATCGAGGCCGCGGCATCTACAAGCACCTGTTCCAGGCGCGCGAACAGCACGCTGCCGAACTGCCCGGCATCGCGCTATGCACGTTCTGCAGCGTCCGTCGCGCCGCCGGGCATCCGCTGCGTCCGGCCGACTACGTCCCACTCAATGCGGTCTGGCAGCGCTTCGGCTACACCGAGCAACCGCAACTCGAGGCAAGCTACGTCTGGAAAGACATCGACCTGGCCGAGCCGAGCGCCAAGACGATGCGCTTCTGGACCAAGGCTCTGCCGAAGGATCCGCGCACATGACTCAGGCCTTCCGCATCGCCGCTGCCCAGTATCCGCTCGAATTTCTCGGCGATTGGGCGCGCTATGAAGCCAAGATTTCGCGCTGGGTCGACGAAGCGGCGCGCAACGGCGCGCGCCTGCTGCTGTTTCCCGAATACTTCAGCATGGAATTGGCCTCGCTGTTCCCGGCGGAGATCCACGCCTCGCTGCCAGCACAACTGCCGGCGCTGCAGACCGTGCTGCCGCAATTCCTCGATCTATTCGCGGCGCAGGCAAAACAGCACGGCGTGCTGATCTGTGCCGGTAGTTTCCCGGTCCAGGTCGGCGCCGGCTTCCGCAATCGTTCGTACCTGTTCCATGCCGACGGCCGCAGCGAGTTCCAGGAAAAGCTGCAGATGACGCGCTTCGAGCACGAGCAATGGCTGATCCAGCCCGGCGACGAGGTGCGCGTGTTCGACACCGAACTGGGCCGCATTGCGATCGATATCTGCTACGACAGTGAATTCCCGCTGATCGCACGGCGTCAGGTCGAGATGGGCGCCGACCTGATCCTCGTACCGAGTTGCACCGACACGGTCGCCGGCTACTGGCGCGTGCGCATCGGCAGCCAGGCGCGTGCGCTCGAGAATCAATGCTACGTCGTGCAGGCCTCGACGGTCGGCGAAGCGCCGTGGTCACCCGCTGTCGACGTCAACGTCGGTGCGGCGGCAATCTATACGCCGGTCGATCGCGGCTTTCCGGACACCGGCGTGCTGGCGAGCGGAACGATGAACGCGGCGCAGTGGGTTTTCGCTGACGTCGATCTTGGCGCAATCGCCGAGGTACGCCGCAGCGGCCAGGTGTTCAACTATCGCGACTGGCCCGCGCATCTGCGCGTCGCGAAGTAGCGCCACTCGCTCGTTGCGAGCTGCATCGCTGCACGGCTGCGCGGATCGATTTGCCTCGCAGCCCGGTTCATCGCGATGAACATCATCTGAATCAATTCGGCCCGGACGCTTGCGGCCGCAGCGGACGTTCGCATTGCGTTCAAGTGCGCCACGTAAGATGTGGAGGTGCAGCAGGTTTTCCGACAAGACTGCGTCGGCAAGCAAGCCGCGGACTTTGAGCGGACGCTTCGTGCGCGCCGCGCCCGCACCAATTTTGGAGACAGCCCATGGATACCCGATCGATTATCGCGCCGTTGTCCAGCGCCACGAAAAATCTTGCTGCCCTTGCCAGGAACATCGGTGAAAGAGGCTCGCAGCTGCGTAATTCATTCCATGAAGAAGAAGTTCGCAAGCAGCTGATGCTCGCGGCGGAGACATTGCGTGACGCCGCCCACGATGCGACCCGCGCCGTGCGCTCGGCCGCCGCGCCATATGCACAGAGTGCGCAGGAAATCGCCGTAGCGACACAGGAGCAGATCGCCGACGGCGCCAAGGCAATTGCCAAGAGAATGCGCGACAAGCCGAATGTCGTGACGCGCCATCCGTACGCGACCGTGATCGTTGTCGCCGGCGCCGCCTGGCTCGCCGTGCGCGAATGGCGCAGGCGCCGCAATTCGCCGGCCGTCAAGAAGATAACGGCGGCGGCGAGGAAAATCGCCAACGGCGCGAAGAAGCCGGCACCGCGCCGCCGCGCTGCCGCGTCAGCCAGCACCAAATCCACGACTGCGATGCATTGAGGATGCAGCGCCCGCCGTGATTGCGGCGGGCGCATTTGCTCCCGTGCAACGGCGCCAAGCGTCCGGACCGCAGCGCGTCGGGCGCTCGCACGAACCTTTCAAGCACTGACTAGCCCGCCTACGAAGAATTTGTTCAAGGCAAGGCGCTCGGGCGAAACGGTTGCGCCTTGCGCGTCGCGTTGAACTCGCTGTGTCGCCGCCCTTGGTGCATCATTGTCGACAATGGCCAATGGATCGGAGACGGCAATGGGCGAAGCGATTCGCTTCGAGACGATCGACGACATTGCCGCATTCCGGCCGCGTGCCACCGTGTCGCTCGACGAGGCCATCTGGCTGATCAAATCCGCGATCGAGTCCGCGCGCGAGCGCAAGATTCGCCAGCTGATCATCGACACGACCGGACTTGACGGTTTCGGCGCGCCGAGCGTCGCCTCGCGCCACCTTTTGGCGCGCGAAGGGCCGGCGCCGCGGGCGGTGCAGTGCAGATCGCCGTCATCGCCCGGCCCGAGATGATCGACCCGCAGAAGTTCGGCATCGTGGTCGCAACGAACTTTGGCGCACTGGCCAACGCGTTTGCGAGCGAGGCCGAGGCGCTCGATTGGCTGCGCACGACACGTTGAGCGCGACGCCGATCCAAACGATCGGCCGCACGACGCATGGCGGACCGCTTCCTTCCTGTCCGCACTACTCTTAGTATCGGCCGCTGGTCCTGCTGCCTGAGCCATCATGCCGACGCGTCAAGCCGAGTTGCATTTCCGTGATTGCACATGGCGCCAGACAAGCTGATGTCGCGCACGCGCCTGTTCGTACTCATCGTTTTGACCATGATCGCGTTCGCCGGCAACTCGCTGCTATGCCGTCTGGCGCTGCGCAACACCTCGATCGACGCGGCCAGCTTCACCGCAATCCGCCTGCTGTCCGGCGCGATCGCGCTATGGCTCATCGTGCGCGTGCGCGATGCAGCACGCACGGACCCGGCGGCGAACGTCGACGGCTCGAACTGGCTGTCGGCGTTTGCGCTGTTCGCGTATGCCATTGCCTTCTCGTTCGCCTACATCAGTCTTTCGGCCGGAACCGGCGCGCTGTTGCTGTTCGGCGCCGTGCAGGCGACGATGATCGGCTGGGGACTTTACCGTGGCGAGCGATTCCGGCCGGGCCAGGTCGCCGGCCTGTTGCTCGCCTTCGCCGGCCTCGTCGGCCTGCTGCTGCCGGGCATCTCGGCGCCGTCGTTGCAGGGCTCGGTACTGATGCTCGGCGCCGGCGTCGCCTGGGGCGTGTATTCACTGCGCGGCCGCGGCATCGGCGATGCGACGCGCACGACGGCCGGGAATTTCCTGCGCTCGATAGCCTTCGCTGCCGCCGTGAGCGTCGTCGCGTGGCCGTGGTCATCGCTCGATCATGCCGGGATCCACTACGCGATCGCCTCCGGCGCGTTGACCTCCGGCGTCGGCTACGCGATCTGGTACACGGCGCTGAAAGGACTCAGGGCGACCCATGCCGCGACGGTGCAGTTGAGCGTTCCGGTGATCGCGGCGATAGGCGGCGTCATCTTCCTCGACGAACACGTTACGTTGCGCCTGCTGGTCGCCGCGGTCGCCATACTCGGCGGCATCGCGCTCGTCGTCCTGGGTCGCCAAGCGGCGAACTAACGGAAACTTACAGCAAATTTCCCGTGGTCCGAACATCACTAAGCGCAACGTCGCACTATCGTCAAGCGGAGGTTCCCATGCAATGCTCCTGCTGCCACTCGGAAAGTGAGAATCTGCGCGAATACTCCTTGTCGGCGACCGATGCCAGGGACCGCAAGACGATCCAGACCTTCCACCTGTGTGCGATCTGCCGGATCGTCTACCTGATCAAGCCACGGCAGATTTCCGCCCGCACGCGTCACGCCCCTCTCGCGGCACCCGCACGCAGCGTCGCCTAAGCGCACGCAACCGGCAACTGTCTACCTGAGACCTGCACGCTGAGACCTGCACGGGCACCGAACTCGTGTTGGTGCGTGCCGCGCGACGCCATCGGCGAACGTGAGGCGCATCTACGCGCCTGGCCTGCGCGCACGAGGAAATCCAGAATGTGCCGGACACCGGCCACACTTGCATCGAGTCGGTCCGCTGCGCCTGATTTTTTTCCAGGCCTTGTTCAAGGCGCGCCGCGCGCCGCGACCCGGGACAAGCTGGCCGGCCACACGTCGCTCGACTGCGTTCACATTCGGCAGACAGGATTTCCAAATAATCCCCCGGCAACGAAGATGTTTCGCCCGCGCGGCGCCCCTTTTTGCGTGTTTCATATGGCAATGCTTCGCCTCAGTCGATCGGATCCGCGTATCGGCCGCCATCCGGCGGTCAGGCAGACGCACTGAACACGGTGGTTCATGACAATCCAATGGGGAAAATGATGACTCGGAAGGCGATTGTGGTCGGTCTTGCCTGCGCGTTCGGATGCGCAACAGCGTGGGCGGGAGTCGGTGTGTGGTCTGGGCAGGGCCCGTACGGCGGTTATGTCTTCGACATCCTGCAAGATTCTTCCACGCCGAACACGCTGTACACCTCGACGCGTTCGGGAATTTTCAAGAGCACCGATGGCGGTGGTAGCTGGGCGCCGGCCATGAACGGCATCGTCGGTTCGGTATCGTATGGTTACCCGCTGGCGATCGATGCCGACAGCACCGGCACGTTGTACGCCGTCGACTCGACCGGCCACATGTATCGCACGACGGACGGCGCAGCCAACTGGTTGCAGACCGGTTATCTGTTGCCGCCGGTCGCGGGGATATCCCAGGTCACGCAGGTGACCGATGCGCCCGCCTCGACGACGCGCGTCTATCTCGCTACAGTTGCCTCCGGCATTCTCGTCAGCAACAACGCCGGCGCGACGTTCACTGCGTTGAATGGCAGCGGCGGCAACACACTGCCCGCCGGGATTCCGTTCGCCACGATGGCGGTCGATCCGACCAACCCGAGCAACCTGATTGCCGGCACGGCCGAATTCGATGCGGGATCGGGACCGGACGTGCCGAGCCTGTATCGCAGTGCCGACGGCGGGCTCTCCTGGAATTCCGTCCTGACGATTCCGAGCGGCTTCGGCGAAAGCTACCACTCTCCGGTTACCGAAATCAGTTTCGGGCACGGCAACGAAGTCTACGCGGTGATATTCGATCCGCAGATTGGATCGTCCATATTCCAGAGTGGCGACAGCGGCGCCAGCTGGAATGAAGTCGTGACCAGCACCGCGAACATCAGGGGTTACCTGACCACGATCAAGGGCGATGCGACGGGTGCAAATTCGGTTTATGCCGGTGGTTTCTTCGGCCTGAAACACTCCGCCGATGGCGGCGTGACGTTCGGCGACGTCGCCACCGCGGCCAACGGGTTCTCGCCGAATGCCACCGACGTTGCCACGGCATCAAGATTGCTGCGCTCGGGATCGACCTGGTACCTGGCGAGCCAGGAAGCCGGTTTGTTCAAGAGCACGAACAGCGGCGGGGCCTGGACCAGTTCCAGTCTCGGCATCGAAGCGACGAACATCCGCGCACTCGGCATGGTGCCGGTCAGTGCATCGCCACCGCGTATCCTTGCCGGCTACGGCGACGCGTTCCGGCCCTCTCCGGGCGTCTATGCCGGATTCGACTCCGGCGACGGTGCCATGACGTGGGCCAATTCGAACAATGGCCTGCGCGCCTATCAGATTCGCGCGATCACGATCGACCCGACGACAGCGACCGGCGCGCCGGCATCGACGAGGGTCTATGCCGGTGGCCGTTCCGAGCAGGTTGTTTCGATCGCGCCCCGAAATGGTGGCGTCTACAGGAGTCTCGACGGCGGCTCGACCTGGACCACGATCGACAGCGGATTGCCGTTGCGCTACGTCGGCACGCTAAATCCCGCCGCTCCCTTCATCGGCACGGTTCGCAGCATCGTCCTCGACCCGCATTCGTGCGCCGGCTATCCCA
>Ga0193727_1001056_pt1 | contig 11266 bp, 7 predicted proteins | sample H2c2metaG_FD_143051 | JGI IMG/M metagenome (GOLD analysis project Ga0193727, IMG submission 143051) | Soil microbial communities from a riparian zone of the East river system, Colorado, United States - H2c2 | ecosystem: Environmental > Terrestrial > Soil > Riparian zone | place: USA: East River...
CGACACGCGTTCGACATTTCTGTCAGGGTTATACGCGCCGTTCGGGATGACCCTCGTTGGTGACGCGCTCTACGTCGCGAACAGCGACGGCATCGTGCGCTTTCCGTACGTGACCGGGGTGACCAACATCGTCGGACCCGGCGTCAAAGTCGTCGATCTGCCCGCGGGCCGGATCAATCACCACTGGACGAAGAATGTCATCGCCACCCCCGATGGGTCCAAGCTGTACGCTTCCGTGGGCTCCAACAGCAACGTGATGGAAAACGGATATCTGCACGAGCAGAACCGCGCGGCGATCTGGGAGATTGATCGCGCGACCGGCAAGCACCGCGTCTTCGCAACGGGTCTTCGCAACCCGGTGGGCCTCGCGTGGGAGCCGGAGAGTCACGCCCTTTGGGTCGCGGTGAACGAGCGTGATGAGCTCGGCAGCGATCTGGTGCCCGACTACATCACGTCGGTGCGCGACGGCGGATTCTACGGCTGGCCGTTCAGCTACTATGGACACCACATCGATTATCGGGTCGAGCCGCAGAAGCCGGAGCTGATCCACCGCGCAATCGTTCCCGACTACGCGCTCGGGCCGCACACTGCGTCGCTCGGGCTCGCGTGGTCGGGCGCGAATACTCTGCCTCCCCGATTCAGCGAGGGGATGTTCGTGGGCCAGCACGGTTCCTGGAATAGGAAACCGTGGAGCGGCTACAAGGTGATCTTCGTTCCCTTCTCGCACGGTCGGCCCAATGGCCAGCCGATCGATGTGCTCACGGGATTTCTCAAGCCGAATGGGGAGGCGTTTGGCCGGCCGGTTGGTGTTGCGGTAGACAAGACCGGGGCGCTGCTGGTGGCGGATGATGTTGGGAATACGGTGTGGCGCGTTACAAGGCGTTGATCAGCGATCGGGGCACGACGAGCGAACTCAGATTCAACCCTTCGGACTCAACAACATCTCATCCAGGAACCGGTGCCCGCCGGTCGCCTTTTCGCCCCGCGTTTTCACGAGCGTCATCACAAGCCGATCGATCGTCCGCGTCATGCCCACGTAGAGCAGCCGCCGAGCCTCCTCGAGATCGAGTTTGCCGAGCACTCCGTTGCGCGGCGTGGGAATGAGCTGCTCGTCCTCGACACCTATGATGTACACGCGCGAGAACTCCAGCCCCTTGGTCGAGTGCATCGTCAGAAGATTCACCCGGTTTTTTTCTGTCTCTGCGCCATCGTAGCGCGAGAGAACGGCGCGCTCGAGAAACGAGCACATCTGCTTCGCCAGATCACCCTCCCCGCATCCTTCGATCAGGCGACGCAGCCTGCCCATTATCTCGGGGTATCGCTTCTCGGCCGATCGCTCCGAGCGCAACCGCTCCATCAGCTGATGTCCACCGAGCAGCGCTATGAGGTCTTCGACGGTGGGCAGCGTCGGGTCACCGGAAACTGCGCGCTCGGATTCGTAGCGATCGAGACAATCGCTGTGTCGGCCGAGCGAGTAGACGGGAACGAACCCGAACATTTTCCGGGCTTCGTCGCACCATGACTCGCGATCGCTGAGCGCGAGCGCGATGCCGAGCTGATCGAGGAGATTCACGAGCGCGGTCTTGCGGGCGTACTCGAGCCTCGTCGCGCTCAGCATCGGAAAGAGCTTGGCCAGCACAAGACAATCGTCGAGCGCGCGATGCGATTGGCCCGTCGGGATGTCGTACCGTTTCGCGAGGTGTTCGAGTCTCCGACTCGTTGCGTGCAGCGTTCGCGCGAGCGGAAGCGTGTCGTAGGTTGAGAAATCGCCTCCCCGCGGAAGATGCCTCGCCATTCGTCGCAGGATCGGGAAATCGAACGTGTAACCGTTGTGCGCGATCAGCACATCTGAGCCGCAGAATTCGCGGAACGCCGGCCACATCTCTTCGAAGTACGGCTTGTCGGCAACATCCTCCTCGGAGATGCCGTGTGTGTCCCTCGCGCCGGACGTAATGGGGACGCGCGGCCTCACCAGCGTCTGGTACTCCCCGACGATCTTGCCGTTTCGAACCCGCACCGCAGCGATCTCGACGATCTCCGCGGTCTGTACTTCCTTCCCGGTCGTCTCGAGATCCACCGCCGTGAAATCGCGAAACGTGCTGACGAATGATTTGGTGCGCACGAGCTGCGCGGTCTTGAAGAGTCCCAGGCCGAATCCGAGCGATGGGAAATCCTCCGGCTTGATGCGCAGCGCACTCGCGCTCGGTGCGCCACCCAGCTCCACCGTTCTCACGCCCATCTCTGTCAGCATTTTCTTGCCGGCTATCTCGGCGCCGCCAGCGCGCGACATCCAAACGGGCCGGCCCTCATCGATGCACCGCTGAATCCGTTCAGCGGCACCGACGACTTCCTCGTGTGACGCCGGATCGCTCAGATCCTCCTGGTGCTCCTCGAGAATCGTGCGGTACGTCCCGACCTTCTCGGAAAGAATGTCATCGACGAGCGGCCGAAGAGCTGTGTGGCTCTTTCCCAGAGCGTCGAGGTTCTGGAGCGCATAAAAACCGCGCCAGATTTTCTTGGCGTCGCCGTGTTCGCGTGGAAGCGTGCGCGCCATGTGCTCGAGCTGCTGCACGAGACCGCGCCCCGTTTCTTCCGCCCAGGCGCGGGCGCTGTCGAAGAGTGCTTCCGGCAGAACAGTCTGGTAGAAAAGCTCCTGCTGAATCTCGTCGTGTGGATTGGCGATCACGCGCAGCGCGGCGAGAACGTAGGCGACCACCTTGTCGTCGGAGAGGGCGCGTCCCTGCGCGAGACGGCAGGGGATTCCAGCATTGAGGAACGCCGTTTCGAGCGCGCTGCCGATCTTGTGCGTCCGATAAAGCAACGCGACATCGCCCCAGCTGAGCGACGGCTCATCCGCGGAGCGGCCCCGAAGCAGGTCCTCCGCGCGATCGCGCAGCAAGTCTTCTATGATCCAGATCGTCTCGGCGGCCTCGTCGGCGAAATTGCGCGCTGTGACGGCGAACTGCGAATCGCGCGTGGTGGCCTGCGCCTCCCGGTTCGCGAAGATCGACTCGTTTATAGCGATCAGCCGCCGCGCGTAACTCATGACGGCCGGCGGGCAACGGTAATTGTCGCGCAGGTGGATCACATCCTCCGGCGCGATGGCGAAGTCCCTGCGAAAATCGAGAAAGACCTTCGGGTCGGCGCCCGTCCATGAATACACCGACTGTTCGTCGTCGCCCACCACGAAGACATGTCGATGCTCGCGGGCCAGCTCTCGTATGACGGCGTACTGGATCGGATTGAGGTCCTGGAATTCGTCGACGAGCACCGCGTCCCAGCGCGAGCGAACCTCCGCCGACACCGCAGCGATCCTGAGGAGCTCCGCCGTCTTCAGAATCAGCGTGTCGAAATCAGCCACGTTTCGCTCGCCGATTATCTGGCGATAGCCGTCGTAGTATTTCTGGTACTTGCGGCTCATTGGCTCGCCCCGGAAACGATAGCGCGCGAATGAGTCGAGCACGCTCTTGTGCATCTTCGTCGGAACCCTGAGCCGGCGCAGCACGGATCGCTGGTATGGCTCGTCGGCGATGCCGAAACCGGGCTGTAATCCCACTTGCTCACCGAACTCGCGCAGCAGCTCCGCGCAGAACGCGTGAATCGTCCCACGCTTGACGCGCTCCACGCGGGGGCCGAGCTCTCGCGTGAGGCGCTCCGCGATTTCACCGGCTGCCTTGTTGGTGAAGGTGAAGACGCAGATGCGTTCCGGTTTGATGTCGAGCTTGTCGATAAGGAAGCCGATCCGTTCGATGAGGCAGAACGTTTTGCCCGCGCCCGGGCCCGCGAGTACGAGGAGCGGTCGCGCTTCAGCTTCGATCGCAAGACGCTGCGAGGTCGAGGGCACGCGCGCAACAAAAGCGGCGTCGTTTCCCACCGACGCCGCTTCAGCGATGTGCGCTGTGTCCGTTGGCGCGGATGCGTCCGCGCGGGTGCCGGAGATCGTCAGGTCGGCGACCTATGAAGTCCGGTAGAAGAACTGTTCGCGCACGATCTTTCCGTCCTTCACCTCGTAGAGTGCCATCTCTTCCATCGGGGTGCGCTTGCCGGAGGGTTTGGAGGTCACGTCGAGGTTGTAATAGACGGCGAACTTGTCCTCCCCAACGAAGGGCCCCTCAATGACAGAGCCGTGGACCTCGTTGTTCTCGCCCCACCATTTGTTCTTTTCCCGGATCGCGTCAATTCCCTTCATTTCGCGCGGCATTGTTTCAGTGCCCATTGATTCGACGCTGACGATGTCCGGCGAGTAAAGGTTCTCGATCGCTCCCATAAAGTTGCCGTTCTTGCAGAAGGCGACGAGCTCTTCGGCGACGGCGGCGGTAGCTGTGGAGCTGGGTGCTGCGGTAGTCATGATTTCTCCTTTTCAGACCTTGTTTCATACTAGCAAAAGGATTGCCGGGCGCCAGACGAAGAGCCGCATTAAGTTGCTTCGTGCCTTCCAGCAAAGTGGACCTCACGCCCGTAACGAGCCCTCGACAGATCCGCATCGGGGACTCGGATGCCTCCCCGCCCAGCGGTCTCCCCAAGCATAAGCACCTCGCGGAGGCCGCCGAGGAGCAAGTCGACCGAATCAGAAAGCTCCAGCAGAAGCTCTACGCGGACGCGAGGTTCGCGCTACTCGTCGTCCTTCAGGGACGCGATGCGTCGGGGAAGGACGGGACGGTCAGGAAGGTGTTCAGTGGGGTCAATCCCATGGGTTGCGTGGTCACGAGCTTCAAGGCCCCGACCGAGATCGAGCAGGAACACGATTACCTGTGGCGTGTGCACGAGCGCATTCCCCCGCGGCGGATGATCGGAATCTTCAACCGCTCGCACTACGAGGACGTAATCGTTCCTCGCGTGCACAAATCCATTTCGAGGCAGACACTGTCCGACCGGTTCAAGCAGATCAACGACTTCGAGCGAATGCTCGCCGAGAACTCGGTCGTGATCCTGAAATTCTTTCTGCACGTCTCGCGCGACGAGCAGAAAAAGCGGCTCAAGGAGCGGCTCGAGGACAAGAAGAAGAACTGGAAATTCCGCGCGGGAGATCTCGAAGATCGCGCGCTATGGGACAACTACACGAAAGCATACCGCGAGGCGATCGCTAGCTGCAGCACGAGCTGGGCGCGGTGGCACATCGTGCCCGCTGACGACGAGGACGCGCGCGACTTTCTCGTCGCCACCAAAATCGCCGACACGCTCGACAACCTCGGCCTTCGCTACCCTCCGCTCGATCCGGATCTCGAGGGGATCAAGATCAAGTAATTAGCCGGTGTTCCTCAATCCCTGAGCTATTCCGCTCAACGTCGTCGCGAGAGCTTCGTCAACCGCTTCCCTCTCCCGCTGATTCTTCGCGACCCCCGTGCGCTTCCTGCGCAGCAGCGATATCTGCAACAGCGAGAGCGGATCGACGTACGGATTCCTGAGCGCGATCGCCGATTGCAGCACGGGAGAATCGTCGAGCAGCTCACTGTGCCCTCGTATCAGCAGGAGTGCCTCGACGGCCATCTCGAATTCGTGAATCAATTGGTCGAGCAGCTTGAGATCTCCACCCAGATGGAGCACATACGCTCGCGCGATTTCGATGTCCGTTTTCGCGCAAACCATTTCTGCCTTTCCCAGCAGATCATCCACGAACGGCCAGCTCTCCGCCATCCGCTGCATCCGGCGCAATCCGGCACGGGTGGATACCTCTTCGCTGAGCGCCGTTCCGACGCCAAGCCAGCCGGTGAGCATTAGCCGGATCTGCGTCCAGCCGAATCCCCACGGAATCGCGCGGATGCCCTCGATTCCGGCCTTCGCGCCCGGGCGATACGCGGGGCGCGAGCCGAAACGAGCGTTGGCCAGCTCGTCGATCGGCGTCGCCATCCGAAAGAGCTGAAAGAGCTCTTGGTTGTCGTAGACGAGGTTGTGATAGACGTCGCGTGAGCGCGCCGAGACACGGTCCATCACTTCCCGAAAATCCTCGACCTCCTTGATGCCCACCTTTTTTCGCCAGTCGCTGAACTCGTGAAGCAGCACGCCCGCCGCCGTCACCTCCAACGTCCGCTCGGCGACAGGCAGCAGCCCGAATTGCTGCGAGATGATCTCGCCTTGCTCGGTGATCTTGATGCGGCCCTGTGTCGTGCCTGGTGGCAACGCTGCGAGCGCACGGTACACAGGGGAGCCGCCACCGCGCCCGACGCTGCCACCCCGCCCATGAAAAAGACGAAGCTCCACCCCAGCCTCTTTGAAAACGTCCGCGAGTAGCTCCTGCGCGCGATACAATCCCCAAGACGACGCGATCATCCCGGCATCTTTTCCCGAGTCGGAATAGCCGATCATTACTTCCTGCTTTCGCCCGCGCGCCGCGAGCTGTCTGGAGTAAACGGGATCGTCGAACAACGAGCGCATCACCTGCGGCGCCCGCTCGAGATCGTCCACGGTTTCGAACAACGGGACGATGTCGAGACGCGACATCGGTTTCGCGCCGGCGAGATTCAGGAGTCCCGCCTCGCGCGCGAGCACCATGACCCGCAGCAGATCATCCGCTGAGCGTGTCATCGAGACGATGTACGTCGACGCCGCCGCTTCGCCCGTCTCATCCTGGATCGTCCGGATCGCTTGCAGCGTGTCGACGACGCGCTGCGTTTCGCCGGAGAGCTTGCGGCGCGCGGAGAGAATCGGACGCTTTGCACGCAGAGCCGAGCGAAGCGCCTTTCCATCCGCATCGCCCGACTTCAGCGCCATGATCTCCGCCACCGCGGCGGTGTGGACGTCGGCGTGGTCGCGCACATCCATCAGGAAGCCGTGAAAGCCGTGCGCCCGCACAGCCGCGTAAAGTGGATCGATCGTGGTACGGCACGCCTGGTCAGCCCCGGCGCGGAGGAGCGACTTGCGAACGAGCAGCAGATCCGCCTCGAACGATTCGACGTCAGGGTACGCCGCGGGCTCCTTCTTCTTTCGGCCAGCGTCGCGCGACGCGACCAGCCGCCGCGTTGCCGCGATTCGCTCAGCCATGAAACTGAGCTTGAGCCTCAGCGGCTCGTCTTCGTTGCGCCGTTTGTTCGCCTTCCACACGTTCGGCATCAGCTTCTGATCGCGCTTGAGCGTCTTCATCATGGCATCGAGAGGCGGCGCGATCGACGACGACAGCGATAGCCGCCGAGTCAGATCGTCGAGCACACTCTCATAACGGCCGAGTATCACGTGGCTCGCGCGTCGTGCCGTGGCAATCGTGATCTCGGGAGTTACGAACGGATTTCCGTCGCGGTCCCCGCCGACCCACGTTCCGAAGCGCACCGGTACCGCGAGCCTGAACGGATCGGCGGACCGCGCAAATTCGTCCTCGAAAGCGAGCGCCAGTGTGGCGTGCACGTAGGAGTTGGCATCGAGCAGACGCGTCTCCAGGTACCAGAGCGCGGTGCTGACTTCATCGAGAACCGTCGGGCGATCCTGGCGTACTTCGCTCGTCAGCCAGAGCAGCTCCACTTCGCCTTCCAGGGACTGCTCGATCAGCCTGACCTCGTCCGGCGGCGAAGACTCCCGCGCGAGCAGGCCGTCGGCAACGCGGGCCTGCAGGCCGAGCAACGTTCTTCGCGTCGATTCGGTCGGATGCGCGGTAAGCACGGGACGGATGTCCAACGTCAGCATCGCCCGTTCGATCGCCTCGGATGCGACGCCAAGGTTGCGGAGCTCACGCATCGTCCAGCGCGCGGACGCGGGCTGGGGATCGGTTACACCCTTGCCCAGGTAGGAATTTCGCCGGCGCACCCGGTGCGTTTGCTCGGCGGTGTTGATCAGCAGGAAGAAAAGCGTGAACGCACGGGCCGCCATAGCGCACTGCGCGACGGTGAATCCGTCGATCAGCCTCAGCAACCCGTCGAGGGTTGGCGCGTCTTCGTCGCCGTGCCGCCGGCCGCGGGTCGCAACGCGCAATCGCTCGACGATCGTGAACGCCTCGTCACCTTCGAGCCGCCGGATCACTCGTCCGAGTGCGCCCGCAAGCCACCGGACATCCTCGTGGAGAGGGAGATCTTCTTTGCGCGGAGTGGCCGGGTTTGGCACGGCGGGAAGATACCCCAAAACCATACTTCTTCATAGAAAGGCAACGGCAAATAGCAAACTGCAACTGAACACCTCGTCAGCTTGAGCTGTCCAAAGCCGGCAGCTATCAGGCTCAGAGAGTCGGCACGCCACTAAGTGGGGTGAAGGCACAAGATTGCTTGTGTCCTGCTCCGCTCGAGTAACGTCCCGGCGTAGTAAGCCTGACGGCTATGGGCTGCCCGGCTCAGGCTGACGACGGTGTTCAGTTGCAGTTTTGAAGGCTCAAGTCGACCCAGCAACAGAGGATACCCACCCTCTTCTGAATCGTCCTATAAGAGAATCACCCTCCCGTCGTATGTTCCGCCAAAGAGTCAATAAATGAAGATCCCCCATAGCAGACCGATACTCGTTTCCTTCGGCCTTGCGTCGACTGCGCTCGTCCTATGCGCCCTCCTCCTCCTCGAGTGGAAGGACGGGACGGCTGCGGTCGAATCGTTCGGATGGGTCAGCCACACCCTCGAGATCCAGCGCGAGCTCGCCACCGTCGAAGCGCGGATGAGCGAGGCGGAATCCGCGGAGAGGGGCTATCTCCTGACCAGCGAGGCGAATTTCCTCGCCCCGTATACGGCGGCGACCAATGAGGTCCGTACCCGTCTCGTCAATCTCCAGAAGCTGGTGGCCGACAATGAATCCGAGCTCGCTCAGCTGCGTAAGCTCGATGTGCTTGCTCAAGCCAAGTTGGTCGAGCTCGATTCGACCGTCAGATTGGAGCGCGCGGGAAAGCGCGACCTCGCGGTGGCCATGGTCAGGAACACGCACAGCGGCAGCCTCATGAAATCGATTCGCTCCGGCCTGCAATCGATGACCGAGGTCGAGGCCAGCTTGCTGCGCAGCAGGCAGCAATCGCTGGTGAGAGAGCTGCATCGCGGCGACATGATCTCACTCGGCCTCGCTGCCGCTCTCGCCGTGATGCTCATCGCGCTGCTCGTTCTTGCGCGTGGGGCCGAACATTACCGGAACCTGGTGACGCTATGCGCGTGGACCAGGTCGGTCGAGTACGAGGGTGAGTGGATCAGCTTCGAGGAATACCTGCGGCGCCGATTCGACATCTCGACGACGCACGGCATTGCTCCGGATGCGTTGGCGCAGATCGAAGTGGGTCTCCCGCTCGACGAGCGTCAGAAAGCCTGACCGCTCAGATCACTTGAGTCGGCGCGCTAACCCAGCCAAGTAGTCCGCTGCCTGGGCGATCGGCCTCGCTCCCGTCAGCTGTGCCTGATCCAGCGCGGGAATCTTCGGCTCCCTCTGCACGTTTCGGATGCCCAGTCGTTTGCGAAGCTCGTCGCGGAAAGCGCGGGCTGGCCGGTAGAACCTCTCCCTGTAAGCCCGCCATGTGCGAAGATCGTGCTCCATCAACTCGGCGCTTTGCTTGTCAAGCACCTCGTCGCGCTCCTCTTCGCTGGCGATCTCCATCGGGGGAACGGCGGCGAGCGTCTTCACGAACTCACGGTCACTGACTGCCTCGAAGGATTTCATTTCCTTCGCGAGCTGCAGCACTTCTGCGCGCAGCTCTAATGGAGCGAGCTCCTTCAACTGCTCGACGAGCGGGTCGGCGGCAAGTGGCTGGGTCACGCCCTTCGCCGCCGTCGGCGATTCAAAGCCGGTGAACCTCGGCCCGTTGTAAATCAGCCAGAGAAACTCGGCGATTGTCGCGACGACGTAGCAGGTGGTGGCGACGGCGGCGAGGCGCACGGGAGTCGGCGACGACCTCAGCACTCCATGCCCCTGCCAGAGCACGTTGAGGGCGGAGACCGTAACGCAGCTGGCAATCTTCGCCGGGTACAGGAGCGGAACCTGCTTCCACGCGCGTGGAATCGAATGGCGAACTTTGGTCGCCTGGATGGAAATCCTCACTATGAACTGACTACTCGCGGACGGCGGCAGTCACGGCTTTTCCTGCGCATCTGCGGAAAAAAAGTGGTGACGTTTGCTCTGACACTCTACCGGAGATACACTGCCGCCTGCTGCCCGCTCAACGCTGCCTGCCGTTCGCTGAAGCCGAGGGACGGGTCATTTTGGCGCAATGGTGTTGGCATTCTTTGTCGACGCATCGACTTGCAATTACGCCACAGCTTTTCCTCCTACGCCAATCGAACTGTCCCTCGGATTCGGCGCGAAGCGGGTAGCGTTGAGCGGGTCGCAGGCGGCAGCGTAGTTTGGGTTTGTCGGGCTCACCCCCGTGCGGGGCGGCAGTCTAGTTCGAGCGGACGGACTTGGCCATGACGTGGTCGTCGCCGGTCTGTTGTTCGCCAAAGTAAAACTTCGCGGACCCGACAACCGTGAACCCCATCCGCTCGTAAAATCCAATAGCCCAGGGCGCCTCCTTCCAGACCTGCAACCACACTGTATCGGCACCGCGGCGCTGTGTTTCGTTCAGAGACTCCCGCATGAGCGCCGCACCGACTCCGCGCCCCTGGAACGCGCCGTCCACGTAGAAGCGGACGATCTCGAATACACTATCTCCGGAAACGCCCGCGGGCGGCTCGGGACTCGCGCGAATGTAAGAGTACGCGATCGCGCGTCCGCCCGGGTCTTCCGCGATCAGCATCGCGACGCCGTCTTCACCAATCGCCGTGCGAATCCCGTCGATGGCGAAGGACCGGGCAAGGTATCGACTCAGCTCCGGTTCCGGGTGCGTCGGACCGTACGTCTCGGTGAACAGCCGGGCGGAGAGCGTAGACAGTGTGGTGGCGTCGGCGGCCGTACACTGACGGATGGAAAAACCTGTCATTGCGCTGTCATCTGGGGTCACGCCGAGGGAATAAAACGAAGTTCCAAAGATCGAGGTAGGAGGATTTTAGCGGCCAGGTTCGACGGATTTCCCTCTGGCCGAGGAAGCGTGCTCGCGCGAGTCGATACATCCTCGTGGCAACATTATACTTGACAACTCGAATCCCGGACGATAATAGAGGGTGTCTTCCGAGCCACCCAAGAGCGATGGTTGCCTTGGGTCGTGCGGTATGATGCTGGGCAAGACTCACCTGACCCGTCCTCAGGAGTCGTCTGCAGGTGCTTCGGTTAACCGCTGTTCTCCTATGTTGCCCGCTGTTGTCCGCCGCTCCGACACACGTTGTCGGTCACGCTGACGCATCGCGGCATCCAGCTACACCCGCCCCGGTGTACCTGATCATCCGCACTGACGATGCGGGAATGAGCCACAGCGTGAATATGGCCCTCGAGCGACTCATTGCGACTGGAATGC
>Ga0193727_1001058_pt1 | contig 11262 bp, 12 predicted proteins | sample H2c2metaG_FD_143051 | JGI IMG/M metagenome (GOLD analysis project Ga0193727, IMG submission 143051) | Soil microbial communities from a riparian zone of the East river system, Colorado, United States - H2c2 | ecosystem: Environmental > Terrestrial > Soil > Riparian zone | place: USA: East River...
CAATGTTTCAAGCGACGCATCGGCGCTGAAGAAATCCGAACCGATCTCGATCACCGTCAGGTCAACGCCGTTGATCGAGATCGAATCGCCCAATCGCGTGCCCTCCAGGACCTTACTCGCTTCGATCGCAAGGTAAGCTCCGTCGGCGCGGCGATCGAACCGGCGCACTCGGCCTACTTCAATTATCAGTCCGGTGAAAATGCCCATCGCGAGACTCAGTGTGCGAGACGCGAGATAACTCGTTTCCCACCTCGGAGCGGGGCGAGCGCGAACGTCGGGATAATGCGCTGGCGAGCTCTGATTCGATCGATTCTACCACTGGGTTTAGAGCGTCCGATTCCCCAAGAGTCTAACTTCGAGACTTCACAATTTCAAGCACGCGCTCAACCACTGCATCGAGCGACAATTCAGAGGTGTCGATAAACACCGCATCGGCAGCTTTGACCAGAGGAGTCGCCAGTCGTCCCGTGTCACGGCGGTCGCGCTCTTCAAGCTCCGCCCTCACGGTTTCAACCGACACCTGGCGGCCGCGCTCGCGATCTTCTTCCCAGCGCCGCCGCGCTCGCACGTCGAGCGATGCGTCGAGGAACAGCTTGACCTGCGCGTCAGGAAAAACTTTGGTTCCGATGTCGCGGCCGTCCATTACTACGCCGCTGTCGCGACTCATCTCTCTCAACTTTTCGACGACAGCTTCGCGGACTTCTCGTATCGTCGCGACGACCGATGAAGCTCGGCTCGCTCCGGGCGCCCGAATCTCCGTCGTCACGTCGCGGCCATCGAGCAAAACTCGAAGGTGATCGGGATCGCCATGAAGCTGGATCGTCGAATCGCGAGCGATTCCTCCAACGGCGGGGCCGTCTTCAAGAGAGACTCCCGCGTTGAGAGCTTTCAAACCAACAGCGCGATAAACCGCGCCCGAGTCGATGTAGAGATAATTGAGGCGTCGCGCGACGGCTTTGCCGATCGTGCTCTTGCCTGAACCTGATGGTCCGTCAATGGCGATTACCAATTTATCCATCCAATGGCTGAACGGATCCCTAACTTGGCTAACCCCTGATTGGATATTGAGCCAATACTTTGCGACAACTGTCGATCAGGCTCGGAAGATGAGACTGGTCGACTTCAAAACAAAACTTGTGCTCTTGCTCAATGAGCTCCGGGGTAATCGAGACGCTCATACCAATCCGGCCAAGCTCTTCCATGTCCAGCTCAACGGATAAGTACGGCTCCATGCATTCCAGCGCGGCCCTTCCTGATAGCGTATTGTAAATCTCTTCGCAAGCGTTGACCCACCTGGCCAGCTCCGAAAGCTGTATGATTGATCCACTTACCCAGACCTCTGCGCCTTTGGCGCCGCAATGCACAGTAACGTTCAACCAATTGCTGTCCGAGTGATCTTGCGCCTCAGGGAACTGTCGTCCGTGCGCCCAGATTTGCAACCCCGCCAACTGTATTGCAGGGGGGCCGAGCTGATTTTGGAACTTGGCGTCCATAATGGTTCAATGCCTCGGAAAACATCCCTCCGTGGATAAGGCAAACTCACGCAAGTACGTCTCGGACCTCTCGAAGGGCGGTTTCGCAATCCGCCCCGCTTACATCCTTGTGCGTGACCATTCGCATCTCGCGAGCGTTGATTCCGGTCGCCAGCACCCCGCGTTGTTTGAGCTTCGCCGAGAGCTCTCCGATGGTCTGCCCTGTGCCGGTGATGTCAAAGACAAGGATATTCGTTTGAACTCTCTCGGGATCGATCTTCACGCCGCGAATCTCGGCGAGTCCTCTCGCAAGCACCTGCGCGTTTGTGTGGTCCTCTTCCAACCGTCCGATCATTTTCTCTAGCGCGACCAGCCCCGCGGCGGCCAGCACACCCACTTGCCGCATGCCGCCTCCGAGCATGCGACGAACCGGGACAGCGCGATCGATGAATTCCCTTGAGCCTGCAATCATCGAACCGACGGGAGCGCCAAGCCCCTTCGACAAGCAAAACATAACCGAATCAAAAAGCGAAGCGACCTCGGCTACGTCGCGCTTGAGCACGATTGCAGCATTGAAAACTCGGGCACCGTCGAGATGGACCGGCAAGCCCAGCCGGTGCGAGCGCTCGGCGATCTCTTGCATTCGTTCGAACGACATTACCGAGCCGCCGGCCAGGTTCTGAGTGTTTTCGACTGCGACAAGTCCGGTCTGAGCGAAGTAAGAGGTTCGAGGTCTGATGGCCGCTTCGATCGAGTCCCAATCCATTATTCCGTCCGGACATCGCACGGGATGCGCGAGCGCCCCGCTGACGACAGCCATGCCTGCCATCTCCATGTTGAACATGTGACTTCGCTCTTCGACGATGACCTCCTGGCCCGGCTGAGTGTGCAGGCGCACCGCGATCTGGTTGCCCATACTCCCCGAGGGCACAAACAATGCAGCTTCCTTGCCCAGCATCTCGGCGGCTCGTTCCTGGAGACGCCGGGCTGTCGGGTCTTCGCCGTAGACGTCATCGCCGACCTCGGCGTTAGCCATTGCTTCTCGCATCTCGTCGGTTGGCTTGGTGACCGTGTCGCTTCGGAGATCGATATAGTTCACTGGCTCAAATCCCGGGTTACCGTGAAAACTTCGGCAGTCGAAGAGAATAAGCTATCCGGCGATTAACACTCAAGCAGCTGTAAGTCTTTGCAGACACACTCGTAGCGACAAAGGAAACCTCACTTGACACCGATTGCCCCGGGCATTACGATGCAACTGCTTTGGCAGTAAGGAGCCTCCAAGAATAATGGTAATTGCCATCGCCAATCAAAAGGGCGGGGTTGGAAAGACGACGACGGCGATCAATCTGTCGGCAGCGTTGGCGATGTCGGACAAGAAGGTCCTGTTGATAGACCTGGATCCGCAAGCTAACAGCAGCCTCACATTCATCGACCACGCATCCATTGACCACTCCATTTACGAAATGCTCATAGATTCCGAGGTTGATGGCGCCGACTTTACAAAACCGACGTCGCTTCCGGGCTTGGACATCTTGCCGTCAACCATTAGCCTTGCAAAACTCGAAGGCAAATTGTTAGGAGAATTCGATGCTCCGTTCAGGCTCAAGGACAGGATCGACAAGCTGATCAAAAAGTATGACTACATCATCATCGACACTCCTCCGACCCTGGGCCTGATTACAGTCAATGCTCTCGTAGCCTCGGATTATCTGATCGTTCCGATTCAGCCTTCTTATTTTGCTCTCGAGGGAACCGATGATCTCCTCGAGACGGTCGAGAAGGTAAGGGCGCGTCCAAATCCAAATCTCCAGGTTCTTGGGGTCTTGATTACGCTTCTGGATAAGCGGACCACCCTGGCGAAGGATATTCAAGATCAGATCCGGCAGGTGTTTGGAGATAAGGTTTTTCGGACAGTGATCAGCAAGTCTGTTCGGCTCGAGGAGAGCCCGGCCTACAAGGAGTGCATTTTTACCTTTGCCCCGAGTTCGAGTGGCGCCTCAGAGTATTCTAGTTTGTGTCAAGAGGTGATCAATCGTGTCTAAAAGGGGTTTGCCAGACAACTTTAGCCTGCGTCACGACTCGCATTACGTCGAATCGCTCACAAGCAGGAGCGGCGGCGGCGCGGCGATTGGCCGAATGATTCCAATCGACAAACTCGCGCCGAATCCGGGTCAACCAAGAGTTGAGGTAGGCGATCTCACCGAGCTGATCGCGTCGATCAAGGAAAAAGGCGTTCTCGAGCCTCTCCTGGTTCGCCCCAGCGATGTCGGCGGCAGGTTTATGATCATAAGCGGCGAACGACGCTACAGGGCGAGCCTGGAAGTGGGGTTGGCCGAGCTTCCGTGCATCGAGATGGACGTTGACGACCGAGCCGTCGCCGAAATCGCGCTCATCGAGAATCTGCAAAGAAAGGACCTGACTCCTTTCGAGGAGGCCGACGGCTTTCAGTCGCTGGTCCAAAGGTTCGGCTACACGCACGAAGAGATCGCGCAAAAAGTTGGGAAATCGCGAAGCTCGATCACCGAGGCGCTTTCAATAGCAAGCATACCCTCGGATGTAAGGGAAACATGTCGCCGGGCGGAAATCTCATCCAAGTCATTGCTGCTGCAGATTGCTCGTCAGCCGAGCGATGAGGAAATGCGGCAATTCGCCGAGCGAATCAGGGAATCCGGGTCACCCCGTGATGAAGCCCGCCGAACGCGACGAGATACGCCCCGCCTGGGTTCGACTCATGTTTTTAGTTATGCGCCTGATGATGAGAACTGGACCCTGACTATTCGCTTTCGAAAAACTGAGGCGAGTAACCAGGAAGTGAAAGAGGCGCTTCTCGACGCAATCACAAGCCTTGACTCACAGGACTAGCGTTGTTTCGAGCTCCGTTGAAGCTCGTCTTTATATTTCCTGGCCAGTTTCTTTGCTACTCGATCAAGATATGGCTTGAAGGGTTTCAGTAAGCGAACCCTCAAACCGCCTTCGGCCTCTCTCCACTTCTCGAAGTGTTTCTCGACATAAACCCGGCAGGCGGTCTCGAGTTGAGTCTTCTTCACCGCTTTGGCCAGCGTAAGGTGGTAGTGTTGGGCTACCAAAGAGAGGACCACCTGGGCCAGGTTAGACTTGAGCGCCAATCGATTGAGGATGCCCTGGGGAAACTTTTTCTTGGGCGCAACCACGGACATTGCTATCTCGGCCCATGCTGCCGGCTGGCCGCTCATCTTCGGATGGTAAAGACCGGGCAGGGTGAGCCGCTGCGCCGGCGAGAGTCGCGGCTCAGTGACTACGTCCACGAAAACGATCTTGTCGAATCCCCGAAGATGCTCCGCGGGAACAGAGTTGAGCACCTTAGCGGCGTTTTCGCGGAGTCGCTTGGGTGGATTCGGAGAGGTCACTTCAATCTTCACATTCATATTGAGTCCGTCTGTTTTGAAAGCAGAAACCGAGGCCGATCACTAAGCCTCGAGGCGGCTGACCCGTCGTTCGAGATCACGAACCGCCTTCATTATCCTGGGTAGCTTCGCAAACGCGGCAGTTGATCGTAGCCAGTCCTTGTTCTCAATCGCGGGGGAACCTGAGATTATCTTCCCCGCCTCCACCGAACCCGGGACTCCGCTTTGTGCGGTAACCATGGCGCCATCGCCAATTGTAAGATGCCCGACAGCTCCGACTTGCCCTGCGAGCACTACGTTTCTTCCGGTGCGGGTAGATCCCGCCAGCCCTACTTGAGCGCAAATCAAATTGTCGCTGCCGATTATTGAGCCGTGACCGATTTGAACCAGGTTATCCACCTTCGTCCCTTTGCTGATCCTCGTCTCGCTGAGCGTTCCCCGGTCGACGGTAGTACAAGCGCCTATTTCAACGTCATCTTCAAGCATAACGTTGCCGACCTGAAGGATCTTGTACCACGAGCCGTCTTCCTGGCGTGCAAAGCCAAAACCGTCCGAGCCAATGACCGAGTTACTATGAATTATGCAACGCTGGCCGACCGTCACGTTTTCCCGAATGACGCAACCGGCGTGGATGATCGTTGCCTCGCCTATGCTCGCGCCTGCGTAAACCGCGCATCCTGATTTGATCACCACGCGGTCTTCAATAACTACCCGGTCTCCAATGTAAGTGTAAGCACCGATGGCGACGCCCTTGCCGAGGCGCGCGGTATCCGCTATCCACGCAGTAGGATGGATTTCGGGAATGTCCGGTTTCGAGCCGAAGAATATTTCGATCGCCTTTGCAAAAACGAGATAGGGATTACTATGACGGAGAAGAGGAAACTCGAGCGGAGGGCAGTCGAGCGAAACGATAATCGCCGACGCTTTAGTCCTCCTGGCGTCGGTAAGGTATTTTGAATTCGTCAAGAAGCTCAGGTCACCCAGGCCTGCCAGTTCCAAAGTCGCGACGCCGCTTATCTCGATCCCGCCGTCGCCATCGAGTTCACAATCGAATCGTCCAGCTATCTCCGAGAGTCTCATCGACCGCCTTTCCCTTTATGATCGGGATTCCGCGAGTTTCGGCCACAATCCCGCCGCCGATTTCAGGTGGCCGTTAATGAACAGACTTGCGTTTTGCGCATCAAGGCACTAGTCTGGCGACAAAAAGAACGCGTGAAATGATTGCATTCAGAGCGCCGGAGCAAGACTTTTCAACACAGACAATATGTCAAAGAGTCTGTGAGACAGTCAACCTTGAGTTTGCGAGGCGATCGAGTTGAATGAGTGAATCGAAGAGCATCGAGACAAGTTTTCTTCACTACCTGAGCGTTGAGAAAGGACTCTCGCCTAACACGCTCGCGGCTTACAGAAGCGACCTAAGGAAGTTCAACCAGTTTGCCGGTCTTCGCGGAAAAGACATTATCGCGCTCGAGAGGTTGGATCTTGCTGACTTTGTGAGCTACCTTCGTCGGAGCGGTCTTGGTCCCAGGAGCGTGGCAAGATCGCTAGTGGCCGTTCGAGGCTTGTACCAGTTCCTTCTTCGAGACGAACGGCTGCTTCGCGATCCGAGCGCCAACCTCGAGGCGCCCCGATCCGTTCCAAGCTTGCCGAAGTTCCTGTCGGGAGAAGAGGTTGAGAGGTTGCTGGAAAGCCCGAATGTGCTTACGGATTCCGGCGTTCGCGACAGGGCCCTACTCGAGGTTTTGTACGCCACCGGTCTTCGCGTATCTGAGCTTCTTTCGTTAAGACTCGCCGACGTGAATCTCGATCTGGGCTTAGTGAACGCGTTCGGAAAGGGAAGTAAAGAGCGCACGGTTCCGCTCGGCGAGTGCGCAACTCAGTGGTTGAGACAGTACCTGCCTGTTCGAGCTCGAGTATTAGCCGGGCGCACCAGCCTCCTCCTCTTTGTCAGCGATAGAGGTCGGGCCATAACAAGGCAGACGTTCTGGAAGCGCATCGTCGGGTACGGCCGAGTTGCCAGGCTAGGCCACGTGAATCCTCACCTTATTCGACACAGCTTTGCCACACACCTGCTGGAAAACTCCGCCGATCTGCGTTCGGTTCAGATGATGTTGGGTCACAGCGACATCACCACGACTGAGATCTATACACACGTGACGAACGAAAGATTGCGGGAGATCTATGACAAGTACCACCCACGCGCATAGCGGGTGATATCAAGATCTCGAAGACGTCTGGCTCAGTACTCCATGATCTGCGGGCTCCGCGTGAACATCTCCACAACGTAGTCGTGAAGATAGTTGTAGAGTTGCCTTTGAAAGTCCCACTGAAAAGCCGGAGCGTCTATTTCTCTCGGGACCAGGTGAAACTTGTAAGGGTCGTCGTGGATGCCTTGATGCTTGAGTCGAACGGCGACTTCGATTCCTCGAGGTGAAGTAATCGCCTGCCACTCGAAGAGGGGATGCTCGTAGCGCGCAAGTTCCTTTTGAACCTTGTCTAGATGATTCTGTTCGGACACATCGTCTCCATTTCCTGCGATGGGTTCATTTTGAGCGAAGCTAATCTTAGCGTGTTTGACAACCTTCCATCCACTCTCTAGCATGAAGGCGGTTGGAAAAAATGCTCGACGGGCGTCGTCTCGTTCTGTTCAGCGCCACACATCAACCCGCGCTTTTAGATCGTGTGAATAGTTGGCATCGAAAGAACATCAGCAGGTTTGACGAATTCTGTCTCAAAGCGCACAGGAGAAGGCCACTTAAATGGGAGTAGTAAACAGGGATTCGGTGCTCGCAGCTCTAAGCACGGTGAGGGACTCGGCTACAGGCCGTGACATTGTTGACCTTAACTTTGTGCGCAATACTACGGTTGAGGCGGGCCGAATAAGCCTCGTTTTGGTAATTAACACACCAGCTTCGCCTTTCAAGCTTCAGCTCCAGGAGGCAGCCCGCAGCACGCTGACGAAGCTTCCCGGCGTCGATAGCGTTGAGATCAACCTGGAGGTTGAGATCCCGAAAGCCAGCGGCGTGGAGGGTAAACAGAGTGTTCCCGGTGTCAGCAATATCATCGCAGTTAGCTCTGGAAAGGGCGGCGTAGGAAAGTCGACGGTTGCGGTCAACACTGCTGTAGCGCTTGCTCAGTTTGGCGCGCGAGTGGGCCTGCTGGATACCGACGTATATGGTCCGAATGTGCCGATCATGGTTGGACTCAGCCAGGAGCCGCTCGTCAAGGCGCAGCGGCTGCTTCCACTCGAAGCTTACGGCATCAAGGTGATGTCGCTTGGTTTTCTGAATCCGGGAGACCGGCCCGTCGTATGGCGAGGTCCGATGTTGCACACCGCCGTGCGGCAATTTCTTTACGACGTCGATTGGGGAGAGCTCGATTATCTGATAGTCGACATGCCGCCCGGCACCGGTGATGCGCAGCTCAGCCTGGCGCAGCTTGTTCCGGTTCAAGGCGCCGTTCTTGTCACGACGCCTCAGGCGGTAGCGCTGGGCGATGTCAGGAAGGCGTTTCGAATGTTCGAGCAGGTTCATATTCCGATTCTGGGAATAGTGGAGAATATGAGCTACTTCATCTGTCCGAACTGTTCGGAGAAGCATCACATATTCGGATCGCGCGGGGGAGAGGAATTGGCTCAAAGCTTCAATTCGAACCTGCTTGGCCGTATTCCGTTCTCGATAGACATTCGAGAGGGCGGCGATGCTGGTGTGCCGATCGTTTCGGCAGCGGGAGACAGCCCACAGGCCCTTGGCTTCTTGCAGATCGCTGACAACATCGCATCACAGGTAGGTCTGCTCGCAATGACGGGACGCGCTTTACCAGTCATGGATATGAGCGATAGCCGCGGCGATCGCTTCGTTGTATAAAACCCGGTGTTGATAACCTGGAGCTTGTTGCTTATAATCTGAGGTTGTAGGGCTCGAGAGTCTTACATCGGAGCCCGGTTAATGAATTCAAAGGAGAGTGATTGGAGATGTTGACGATTACTGAGACAGCCGTTAGCGAAGTAAAGAGATTCATGGAAGCCGAGACTGCAGGCCCGGAGTCAGGCCTTCGAATCAGGGTTGTGCCCGGCGGATGCAGCGGTTTTTCGTATTCAATGCAGATCGAAGACGCACCTCGTCAGGGCGATGAAATCCTGGACTCCAGCGGCTTGAGAGTTTTCGTGGACCTCTTTTCGAAGCAGTATCTTGAGGGTGTCCAGGTCGATTACGTCAATTCCGTTATGGGCTCGGGGTTTACATTCAGCAATCCAAACGCGACTGGTAGTTGCGGCTGCGGAAGCTCGTTCTCGGTCTAGTCAACCGGAGTCCGGCGCCGACTCGCCGGACTCGCCAGCCTTCTTGACGATTGCGGTGCTGTACGACAACAGCAAATCGCCGCAAGGGGTTTCAACCGCGCACCGCTCTCCCTGAGAAACGGATCGGCAGCCTGTCCCTAGAAGCCCTTGACCTTTCCGGCCTTCTTATAACATTGCCAGATAATGTGCCATCCGAGCAGGATGACTACCAGCATGGTTGCCCACGCCCAACTTGCCGCGATACCGAGATTGCCCCCGGCAAAATATGTGGAGTGGAAGTTGAGCATAGCCCAGATAAGTGGCAGCGAAAGATAGGTGTTGTGACGTGACCGGGAGCCTGCCAAGGCGACAATCGCTGCATCGGGCGCTTCGCCGTTCTTGACTGCCGCGATGATCTTTTTCTGGCTCGGCCAAATCCTGAACCAGACGTTGAACGCCATGATCGTGCCGAACATTGTTCCGGTGTGAATGAGGTAAGCGCGATACGTGAACTTCGCCCAATCAGCCATCAGGTATAGCGCAACGGCCACAAGCACGAAGCCAACGGTGGCCAGCACTTTTGTGTTCTTTCCCAGCCCAGACTTTGCCAGGATGTCGTAAAGAAAAAACGCAAGGAAGCTGAACACCACCATTACGATCGTGCTCACCTGCCAACCCTTATCCGGTTCGTCCAGAAGGACGGCGCGGTTGCTGTAGAAGACTATTCCCAACAACAACACGCCGGTTATCCACGTGTAGGCCGCGCCCCAGCGAAACCAAAACAGCGCTCGCGGCATCAATTCCGGGACCACCTTCTTCTTGGAATCGGCATCGAGTGTTGCCGCAAATGGGCCGTTTACGAAATTGAAAAAGTACAGCAGCCCGATCCATAAGATTCCTGTGAAAACATGCAACCAGCGGAGGAATTGGTCCAAACCACTCATGATGTTTCTCCTTTCGAGATGACAATTTTGGTGCCGACGTGTTCCTTCTCAGCTTGTCGGTATCCGACGCCCGCATAGGCGCGACCGGCCATTATACTCGCCCGGTCAGGGCGGGGCTAGCAATAAAGTGGTGTGTTCCGAATGGGCATACACGCACGACACGCTCTCCATGGCTACCTCAAGCCTCCTCAGCTATAACTTGAATCTCACAATTCGTCTAAGGTGTCAGCGTGACGACCTTTCGGGTTTAGCCTTAACGTCTAGTTCGCTCGGTAGAACGGGTCAACGAATTTGCTGCCCCCTCCAGCAAAGCCGCGGTATAATTGCTCATGTCATTCTGTGCTGATATTCGGACTGTGGCTTCGTCAATCGCTTGAGGTGAAGATATGGAGTCGGAAAGCAACTCGTCAGGGGTAACCAACAAGCGATCACGTTTGCGGGACCGTCAATCGGCTCTCGGTGCCCGCTTTGGTCTTGTTGGTGACTGGGAAATGGCCCTTTCGTACCGAGATCCGAAAGATGAATCCCAAAACGTTCGGAATCGGGCGGGTATTATCGACCTCTCTAACAGCGGGGTCATCAGGGTTTCCGGTAGTGAGGCCGAGCGATTTCTAAATGGCCTTGTTACAAACGATGTTAAGACTCTTAGCAAGGGCGGCGGAATGCTCGCAGCTTTTTTAACCGGGCACGGAAAGGTCAAGGCGTTGTGTCGCGTCTTTGGTCTTGGCGACTCGTATCTAATAATCAACGACCCACAAACCCACGCGAAGGTGTACCAGTATGTGTTTCCATTTTCTTATGCCGGCGACTTCGCAGTTGAAGACGTGTCCTCACAATACGCCATCGTCTCCGTCCAGGGCCCGAATTCACTCTTGGTCATGAAAGAGGTGTGCTTCGAGCCCCTGCCCTCAATGGACGAACACCAATGGAGCGAAGTTGTAGTCGCGGGTCATAGTGTCAGGATCATCAAAGCATCGCGAACCGGCGAGGTTGGATACGACATAGTAACGCCAGTTGAAGCCGTATCGGATGTCTGGGACTTTATCTCGCTGAAGGGCGCGTTTCACGGCTTGCAGCCTTTTGGTCTCGATGCGCTGGACCTGCTGCGGTTCGAAGCCGGCTTTCCGGTCTACGGTATTGACATTGACGAGAGCAACATGATGCTCGAGACGGGTTTGAGTGAC
>Ga0193727_1001060_pt1 | contig 11242 bp, 7 predicted proteins | sample H2c2metaG_FD_143051 | JGI IMG/M metagenome (GOLD analysis project Ga0193727, IMG submission 143051) | Soil microbial communities from a riparian zone of the East river system, Colorado, United States - H2c2 | ecosystem: Environmental > Terrestrial > Soil > Riparian zone | place: USA: East River...
TGCCGGCGGGAGGAACACCGGCGTAAGTGTCCGAGCGTGTCCATAGATCCTGATAGCCCGACCATATCTTTTGGGTATAGGAGTCCTTGTCGCTGAATTTGTTCTCGTAGGTCAGCACCGTCGTGTAGCGATCCGCCCACAAACGATCGTCCGGCGTAGTAGTCTGATTCCGATTGGCGAGAAACTGCGCGCCGGTCATGAGACCTGCCAAACCGCTGTCGAGCGAGTAGGCGTGAAAATCGATGCTCAGCTTCTGCGAGTCGAATAGATACCCAAGATGTAGATCGCCCGCGTTCAGCACGTACCCGCCGTTCTGGCGTTGTCCGTCCGACTGCCGGCGTGAATAGTCCGCCAGGTAGTTCCAATTGCCGTTGGTGCCGGAGATCTTGTTGAAGCTGGAGAAGAGCGAGTTGCTTCCGCCGACCTGCTCGGTAGTCCCGGCAAGCGGGCGCGTGGAGGGAAGCTGGGAGATAAAGTTGATGACCGGCTGGGGTTCTGGGCCATACAGCAACCCTGACCCTGCACGGATCATCTGCACTGAGCCGATGGTCTGCGGCACCGGGATGTAATATATGGTCGGGAAGCCGATCCAATCCATCTCCAACGGAATTCCATCCTGCATCAGCAGGACGTACTCGCTTTCCTGCGGATTGCCGAGACCGCGATAGCTCAAGTTCAATTCGGTCGGATTCTGTTGTTCTGCCAAGACAATGCCCGGCAGCCGGTCGAACAGTTCGCGTTGGTTGTTGTCAATGATGGTCGGCACGTCGTTGAGCTGCACGACGCTCGTTTTCTTTGTCACCGTAATCGTTGGCCCATCAACCTCGGGTAAGGAGTGCGCGAACCGGGTCCGCCTATTGAAAAGCCAGCGCTTACCCTCGACGTACACCGAGTCGATCGAGTCTTCCTGGTTTGCCCCCTTGACCTTTTCCTTCGAAGCGGGTTTTGGGGTCGACGCCGAATCGGGCGACGCCGCAGGGCTCCCGCTCTCGGCGATTGCCACTGAAGATGAAGCCAACATCAGGCCGAGCAGCTGCACAGCAATATTGGCGCGCACGCGAGTATACGCGCGCACGCCCGGCTCAATTTCAATCACTAAATCGCCCCGCAGCCTTTTCGACCTATCGAGTCAAGGTCGACAAGGATACGGGATAATGCCGGACTCTGGTGTTTGGGTTAAATCCGCGGCGCCTCATCGACCAAACGCGAGCTGCGCTGGCCGGTGAAATAGCTCCAGAACCATTGGTTCTGCACGCGGCGTCTATTCTGCAGTTGCGGCAGGAACATGATGTGAATGAACGCCCAGATGAACCAAGGAATGATTCCTGCGAGCCTGATGCGGCCTGACTCCAGGATGGCAAAATTCTTGCCGATCACCGCCATGTTGCCCTTGTCGAAGTATCGGAAAGGACGAGGCGGTTTGCCGTAGCTGAGTTCTCTGGCGATCCACCCTCCGACGTACCGGCCTTGTTGAATTGCGACCTGCGCCACCCCCGGCAACGGTCGACCATCCTGTATCAAGGTCGCGGCATCGCCGACGACGAATATCCCGCGAGAATCGGCGACGTTCAAATATGGGCCGACGCATGCCCGGCCGGCCCGGTCGGTCGCTACGCCGAGCATCTTGACGATCGGCGACGGCGAGACGCCTGCTGTCCACAAGACCGTGCCGCTATCGATCGTCTTTCCGCCGACCGTCACGCCTCGATCATCGATGTGTTCAACCATCGCGCCGGTGATCACTTTCACTCCGAGCTTGGCCAGGCGTTGGGCCGCCTTTAGTGAGGAGGATTCCGCGAAGCTCGGAAGTACGCGCTTCGCGCCATCGAGCAACACAATCGACGTCGTGGCAGGATCGATCCGCCGAAAATTGGCGCGCAAGGTTGTTTTGGCCATTTGCGCGATCGATGCAGCCAATTCCACGCCGGTCGGTCCCGCTCCGACCAGGACGAATGTCATCAGCCGCCGCCGTTCGTCCTCGTCGTCGCTGGATTCCGCCATTTCGTAGGCGCTCAAGATTTTTGAGCGTATTGTTTGCGCGTCCGTGATGGTCTTCAGGCAAGGCGCATATTTCGCAAATTCATTATGGCCGAAGTAGCTCGATTGCACGCCCGCCGCGAGCACCAAATAGTCAAAGGCGATCTTTTTATCTCCAGTGCCCGAATATTTCACAGCAACGGAGCGGGATTCCAAGTCGACACCGATGACTTCAGCCAGCAGCACGGACACGTTTTTTAGCCGCACTGATAGCTGCCGAATCGGCGCGGCGACATCGGCGGGGGCGAGCACTGCCGTTGCCACCTGGTACAAGAGTGGCTGGAAGATGTGATGGTTGCGACGGTCGATGATCGTGACATCGGCTTCGCAGTGCCGCAATGCTTTGGCGGCTGCAATGCCGGCGAAGCCGCCGCCGATGATCACGACATGCGGTCTTCTGTCCGGCGGTTGTGAAATGCCCAATGACTCGCTCATCTTTTGCCCTCGCTATTTGTCATCGCCAGAAGGTGCGGAAATTATCAGCCCGCCTTGGCATTCTTTCCGTCCATCTGAAACGCTTTCTCTGTTCTCGTACGAAGCTCGAGGAGCCCGAGCAGCATTTCGTCGCGTTCTGTCGCAAGCGAGTCGATGGAACGCGACCCGACTTCGGCATGAACGCTGTCGATGAGCTTCTTTTGTACTTCGGGCGTTAACACCGGATTTCCAAGAGACTTCCACCAAGCTGTCATGGGACGGGTGAATTGCTCGAGAAAGTGCTCGATGCCGCCTTCACCGCCGCCCAAGTGATTGAGAAGCATGTTGCCCATGAGGCCCCAACGCAGGCCCGGTCCCCAGCACAATGCGGTATCCACATCGGCGGCGCTGACGACGCCTTCGGCAACAAGATAGTAAACTTCCCGAGCAAGGGCGGCCTGCAGACGATTGGCGACATGTCCCGGCATCTCCTTGCGCACCCGTACTGTCCGCCTTCCAATGCTCGTGTAGAATTCCGCGGCCCGCTCGATCGTTTCTTCGGAGGTCTTGGCGCCACCCACGATTTCGACCAGTGGGACGAGATGGGGAGGATTGAACGGATGGCCTATTACACAGCGCTCGGGGTGGGATCTGCAGCCCATTTGGATTTCGCTCATCGTGAGTCCTGATGAGCTCGACGCGATGATCACATCGGCCGGCAACAGATCGTCCAGCTGCCCATAGAGCTTTTGCTTGAAGTCGAGGCGCTCCGGACCATTTTCCTGGATGAGATCCGCACCGCTTACCGCGTCCTCGATTTTCGGCGTGAACGACAATCTGGATTGCGACGCGCCGGGCGCAAGGCCCAATCTCTTCAGGGCCGGCCATGCCGCATCCACGAATCGTTTCAGGGCGGCCTCTGCATTCGGCGCAATATCGGTCGCCACGACTTCCACACCTTTGGCGAGATACAGCGCTGCCCAGCTCGCGCCGATGACGCCAGTGCCGATGATGGTAACGCGGCGAATGGGCTTAGTAGTTGACATGGTCAGATCTCCTTTCGATTGAATTCAAATCTCGGTACGCAACGCTGGTGGGGTTCTCTCTCAGCCGGCGGCCGTCCGCGCGGGCGCTTTTTTTGCCGGCACGGCACCGCTCGCTTGCAAGGCGGCGATTTCGCTCGCGCTGAACCCGAACTGTTTGAGTACCTCCTCATTGTGTTCACCCAGTGCCGGGGCGCGCTTCGCCGGCACCTTGGTGATGCCGTGCACTTGAATGGGACTGCTGATTGTCGTACTCAGCTTGCCGCCTGCGCCGTCAAGCGGAACGACAATGTCGTTCAGCCGCAGCTGTGGATCCTCGATGACTTCCCGTGGTCCTCGCACCGCGCCGAACGTGACGTGAACGCCATTGAAAACCTGGTACCAATGCGCCATGGGCTGAGCAGCGAAGACTTGGTCGAGAATTTCCGCCAGCTGCGGCATGTTTTGCATAAGCTTGGCCGGATCGGCAAATCGAGGATCTGTCAGGAGATCCGGCCGCCCAATGGCCTTCGCCACCGCAGCCAACTTGTCAGGTGTGACTATGAGCACGAACCAGGTGTCATCCGAAGCGCGATACACGTTGAGTGCCGCATTTGCGGGATGCATTCGGTCGTGCAGCCCAAAGAAGTTGGCATCGCACAGAGCAGCCTGAATCGAAACGCTTGCCGACCACACACCTTGCGCGAGCAACGACGTGGTGACGTAGGATCCTTTGCCGGTGCGCTCGCGACGATACAGCGCCGTCACGATCGCGGAGTACAGGCCGACCGCCGTGGCATTGTCACCACTACCGGCAACCGGCCAAGTCGGCGGCGCCCCGGCATCGCGCGTCATGGACAACAAGCCGCTTCGTGCCCAGTAGGCGGTGATGTCGAATCCCGGAAGATCGGCATCGGGCCCCTTTTCGCCAAAGCCGGTGAGATCCGCATAGATCAGCCGCGGATTCCATTTCACAACGTCGTCATATTCAAGGTTTAGCCGCTTGCGTGCGGGATGCGGTGTGTTGACGATGAACACGTCCGCCCACGCAACCAGCCGCTCGAGAACCAGCGGAGCACTCGGGGATTTCAGATCGAGCGTGATTCCCCGCTTGTTGCGGTTGGCCAAGTGCCACGGATAGGCATCGCTTGCTTGCGGCTGCGGCGGAATTTTGTGCCCGGCTCTCCAGCTATCGCCGGAGGGTGGCTCCACCTTGATGACGTCGGCGCCGAAGTCGGACAGGATCACAGCGGCACTCGGGCCGGCGATGAAACTCGCGAGATCCACCACTTTGAGTCCGGAGAAAATGTTGTCGCTTGCCATCGGTGTCTCCTGAGTCGTCATGAGCATTTCGTTAGCGGCCGTGGAACTGGGGTGCGCGCTTTTCGAGGAAGGCGGATGTGCCCTCCTTCTTGTCTTCGGTTCCGGCGCAGAGGCCAAAATAGGACGCCTCGAGCAACAGCCCCTCGTCCTGGCTCATCTGCAGTCCCTTGTTCACTGCGGTGAGCGCGAACTTCACCGCCATGGGGGCGTTCGACGCGATTTTCCTCAAGATTGCCTCGGCGCGCGAAAGAAGATCCGCTGCCGGCACGATCTCGTTGACGAGTCCAATGCGGTAAGCTTCCTGCGCGCTTATCATCTCTGCCGACAGGATGAGCTGCAGCGCGCGACCCTTTCCCACCAAGCGCGGCAACCGTTGAGTGCCGCCGCCGCCCGGAACGAGTCCCAGCGTGACTTCCGGCTGGCCGAACTTCGCCGTGTCCACCGCGATCCTGATCGTGCAAGCCATCGCCGTCTCGCAGCCGCCGCCGAGCGCAAATCCATTGACCGCCGCGATCACGGGCTTGCCGAGGTTCTCGATGAGATCGAGGACCTCTTGGCCGAAACGGCTGGCCCGCTCCGCATCGAGCGCAGTGGCTTTGCTAAGTTCGCTGATGTCGGCGCCAGCTATAAATGCTTTGTTGCCGGCGCCCGTCAGGATGACGCCGCGTACTGCCGTGTCATCTCGCGCGTCCTCGAATGCCGTTCGAATGTCCGCCCACGTCGGCGTGTTCAAGGCGTTGAGCACCTTGGGCCGATTGACGGTCACGTAGGCGATGCCGTCCTTCTTCTCATAGAGGACATTGGCGAGCCCAGCGGGCTGCGTCTCGGTTGCCGGCGCATCCATCATGACTTCTCCTGTATACGTGGGCGGGCTGATGAACACTGCGCTTAGATGAAGGCACTCAGGCCGGTGATGGCCTTACCCAGGATCAGATTCTGGATCTGATACGTACCTTCGTAGGAGTAAAGAGCTTCGGCGTCTGCGAAAAAGCGCGCAGCCTTGTAGTCTGCGACGATGCCGTTTCCGCCAAGCAGTTCGCGGGCCCATGCAACGGTCTCGCGACACTTAGCCGTCGCGAATGCCTTGGCGAGCGCGGCATGAGCGTCGGTCAGCTTGCCTTCGGCATGCAGCTGCGCCTGGCGCACGATCAGGCACTGTGAAGCCGTGATGTTGGCGATCATCCTGGCGAGCAGGTCCTGCACCAGCTGGAAAGAGCCGATCGGTTTGCCGAACTGCTGGCGCTCCTGGGCGTACGTGAGCGCGGTCTCGTAGGCGCCCATCGCGCATCCGGTCGCCATCCATGCAACTGCATAGCGCGTCATCTTCAGCACCTTGGCGGTGTCGCGGAACGAGCTGCCTCCCTGCAGACGATTCGCTTCCGGCAACCGAACGTCTTCCAGCGTGATGTGGCCGTTCTGGACGACCTTGAGCGCAATCTTGTTCTGAATCTTTTCGACGCTGAAACCGGGGGTGGTCTTATTCTCGACGATGAATCCCTTGACCTGGTTATCGGCGAGATCGCGCGCCCAGATGACGGAGACATCGCACCATGGCGCATTGCCGATCCAGCGCTTCTCGCCGTTGAGGATCCAGCTGTCGCCATCGCGCTTCGCCGTCGTGGTGAGGCCTCCGGAGGCTCCCGAACCCACCAGCGGCTCGGTGAGGCCGAAGCAGCCGATCTTCTCGAAGCGCGCCATCGGCGGCAACCACTTCTGCTTCTGCTCTTCCGATCCGTCGATGTAGATGGAGCCCATTGCCAGGCCGTCGTGCACGCCAAAGAACGTCGCGAACGACGGGTCAATGCGTGCAATCTCCATGAGCACAAAGCCCAATAGCGCCACGCTTCCGCCCGCGCAGCCGTAGCCCTGCATTCCAAGCCCGCCAATACCGAGCTCCTTTACGCCCGGCAGCAGCTCGAAGGGAAAGGCGTCATCCACCCAGTATTTCGTGATGACGGGCGCGACTTTGGCCTCCATGAACGCGCGTACCTTTTTCACGGTCGCGAGTTCCTCGGCGCTCAAAGTTTCATAAACCTCGTAGAAGTCACTGTTCGGCGCGGGCAACGGCTTCGGTTGCTTCGCCGGCTTTGCGGCTACGGTCGCGGTCGTCATCTCTATGCTCCTCGTCGATTGGTTTAAGGCTGAATCTCTGCGTATGCGATGCCGGTAAGGTTGCCCTGGGCGAAGAGCAGCGTCTTCTGGTCCGATCCGTCGAGATTGGCGCGATATACCGAACCCGCGAAGTCGGTGATGAACATGCGCCCACCCTTGCGATCGAGCGCGAGGCCGATTCCCTCCATCAAGTGCGCGAACAGGATCGCGGGCTCCTTGCGGACGCCGGGCGAGACCGGATCGATGGGAGCACGGTTCACCGTATTGCCGCGGGGCGGGTCACCCCGGTCAGTCCAGTAGATCATCCGGTTGCGAGAATCGAGCTCCAGGTCGATGGGCTCCGGCAGATTCTCATAGAGCAGCTCGATGTCCTTGCGGCGCGCGGCTGTCTGGCCCGGCGGAATGTCGACATTGGCACGAAAGATACGGCCCTCGCCGGCATTGTCGCCGCCCTTTTGCGTCCAATAGACCTTGCCCTCTGCAGCATCCAGAGCAATGCCGACGCACCATTTCCTCGCGTCCGGACCGGGCCTCGCATCACCCTCGCTCGTGTCCACCAACGTCTCGATATTTGAGCCGTCAAGGTTGGCGCGCATCACCCTCATACCCTCACGGTCCGACCAGTAGAGTTTGCCGTTCACTTTGTCGATCTGGATCTGCTTGGGAGTGAACGTGCCACCCGGCGGAATGATGGTGATCATGTGTTGCCCGTCGAGATCGGATCGCAGGATCGAACCGTCATTGGCCTTGAGATTGCCCATGTTGGTCCAGTACAGATGTCCCGCTGCCGCATCGACGGCCAACCCGTCGGGGAGTTTCCTTCCCTCTTCCACGATGACCTTTAAATCCGAGCCATCCGGGTTCGCCGACATGACTCGGCCCGCCCCAAGATCGAGGAAAAAAAGGCGGCCCGATTTGGCGCTATCGCGCCGCGGGAGGTCGGACAGCATATTGGTGGACTCCATTTTGAAAGCACTGTTACAGCCGAAGGAGCCATCATTGTGTGCCTCCTGCCATGAGTTCTTTACCCCTCAATTGGGGGAGGATGTCGACCAGCACATCGGCCGGCGCTTGCCCATACGCGGATTCTGGACAGCTACGTATTCACCGTGCGATACGTCATCCCGCCGGGAACCGTGAGGATGACTGTCGTACCGGAGCCGGCGGAGCTCTCGACTGAGAATTTACCCATGATGCGGTCAGCGCGCTCGCGCATGCTTTGCAGACCGAAGTGCCCAGGCTTGCCGCGCTGCACGATGTCGGGATCGATGCCCGCCCCGTTGTCGCAGATACGGAGGTTGAGATCTTGCGCATAAGAGAGCTCAACTCTCAGCTGCGCAGCCTGCGAGTGTACGCAGGCGTTGCGGATCGCCTCATATCCGATGCGATATACCTCGTCACGGACTATGGGATGCATCTCCTGAATCTGACCCAACACTTGCAGCGAGACTTCCATTGAGCTATGGATTCGGCACTCCTCGAGCGCCCGCCGCAAGGCGTCCGCAAGATCATTCACCTCCGTGGCCGAGGTGCGCAAGGAATTCAGGGCGGCCCGACCCTCCTCGGTCGCCCGTCCCAGCCACGCCGACAGTTTCTCCATGGCTTGGCGCATGCGCGGCAGGTCGGTAGTGCCGCTCAGCGCATCGTCCGCAACGAACTTGCTGCCCTGGATGGTCTGCAGGAACGTGTCGTGCAGGTCGCGCGCGATTCGGGTGCGTTCGGCCAAGCGCTCGTCGAAACGAGCTTTCATGGCTCCAGCAATCCGGCGCAGCCTCAATCGATAAATCGCCCAGAGCAGCAGCACGCCGGCGACGAAACACAGCGTGCGAAACCAGATCGTCTGATACCACGCGGCAGCAACTTTGAAGTCCAGCGTCGCTCCGGTTTCATTCCACACCCCGTCGTTATTGGACGCGATCACGCGAAACCGATAACTCCCGGGTCGAAGATCGCTGTAGAACGCCTGGCGGCGCAATCCCGGATCCTGCCAGTCCCTGTCGCGGCCTTCGAGAATGTAGCGGAAGCCCATCCTTTGCGGCAGGACGAAGCTCAGCGCGGTGTAGTCGATATGAAGATCTCGCGTCAGTGGCGGAAGCGAGATGGGGGAAGCCGCAGAATAGCTCCTTCCGTCAGCGATCAGCCCTTCGACATGTACCGGTGGCGGAGTTCGATTCTTGTATGAACGACCGGGATCGATCATTTGGAGAGATGATAAGCCGACGAACCAGAGTCGACCGTCCGGTGATTTTGCAGCGCTCGGCTGGACCCGGTCTCCGTTCCATCCCGGGTCCGCCCCATCGAGTGCCCCTAGACTTGTCACCGTCACCTGGGCCTCTGGGTGTGCCGCCCAATTTGCCAGATCTGCCGCGGGAATCCGCAGATAGCCACACTTCGCCGAGTCGAGCCACAGTGATCCGGAGTCATCTATGAGTGCTGCAGTGATCCCGGAGCATGGTAAGCCGTTGTGCGAATCCATGACGCTCAATCTTCCATGGTTCCATCGATACAAGCCTTCCGTGGTTGCGCCCCATACGACACCTGCGGAGTCGACAGCAAAGCCGTACATATCGACCGTACCGCCACCACTTCGTCCGTTTGAGACAATCATCGCCGCGCCATTCTGGTAGTGCGCAAGCTTGCCATCCACCGTGCCGATCCAGATTCCGCCGGCCGGGTCGGCGCCGAGAAAATGAGCGCGAGGCAGCAGGGTTGAGATATGAATGTCCTCCTGCACCCGGAAGTCTCTGATGCGCAGAAGATGGATTATGTGCTTTGGATCGTCGTATCCGATGGCCCAGATATTCCTGTCAATGTCTTCGGTAAATGAAAAGATTTTCGCAATGTTGTCCAAGCGATGCCCATTCTGCCCCTTGATCTCAGAGAATTCCCCGAGCTGGTGCACCATCACCGTGCGATTGATCCCCAGCCAAACCTGGCCCGAGTGGTCCTCGAACAGCGCATAGACATCTTGAATTGGACGTCCGTCAGCCATCGTGGTCAGCGAAATGGAGTCTGGACGAATCAGGGCCAGGGCCCCTCTTAGCCCCACCCAGAGAGAATTGTCCTTGCGGGCAAGTACCGCACTGGGATCGCCCCCATTTAGACCCTCGGTCGAGGAGAAGCTGACAATGGGGAGGTCTCGAAAGAGATCCACACCCTTGTCGGTCGTAACCCACAAATTCCCCTCTCTGTCTTGGTAGATCGAACGTACTTCATCGCCGGTCAGACCCTGCGCGGCGCCGTAGTGATCCGCATGGCCGTCATGAACGTGGTAGAGGCCCTGAGACTCTGTTCCGACCCAGAGAGTTTGATCGCGGTCCAGAAGTAGCGACACCGCTCGAACGGTTGCGCCATCGAACCCAGGAACCACGTAGCTCGTGAAGCTTCCATTGCTGTAGCGGCGCACTCCCAGCCCCGGCCCCACGCCGTCCATGGCCACGAAGACCGAGCCCGCGACCCCGGCAGCAAGCCCGACTACGCCATCACCGGATGGATGATCCATCTGCTCTTGCAGGTAGTGGCTCATCGAACTCCCGTTCCATCGGCATAGCATCTGGCATCCGAACCAGATGTCTCCCGAGCTGTCCTCGGCAAGAGAGGTCCCAAAAGCGGCGGGGTTGCCGTCGCTCTTGTCCTTGGCGTAACACGTAAGATCGCTTCCAACAATTCGGCAAAGCGACCCCTCGACCCCGCCCACGCGAGTGCGAGTAACCCAGATTGCACCGTCGTGATCCTCGAGGATGCTCTCCACGCCGCCCGTCTTGATCGGGGAGCTGAATGCCTCGCCATCCTTGAGCCGGTACAAGCCGCGATAGGTGCCCATCCACAGACTTCCATCGCGGCTACCCAAGAGCCAGTTGATGCCCGACTCCGTTGGGAAGGATTTCTGCGGCAACATTGGGGTCATGGTCGCTCCATCGAACCGCAGCAGACCGCTGCCCGCAATCCAGATGTAGCCGTCGCTTGTCTGAGTGATCATGTGCGGCCCACGCGGGAAGCCGTCCTGAGTCCTCCAGACTGTATGTGCGTATTGGGAAATTAGCCGGTGAGGATCCAGCGCCGAGGCAGTCCCAGCCAGGAACAGGAGCAGAAAGCCATAGATCGCCAGAGCTGTACGGCGGCGGGGCCACGAACAAACCCTCGGCGAATTCCGGGGTTTCATGCTCGCTCGGGATGTTCGGACACAGAGTATTCCACCGGTTTGAGAACGGCTCGACAGTAGTTGCGGCTCGACAGTAGTTGCGGCTCGACAGTAGTTGCGGCGCGCCAGTCCCGCTACGTAAGGAGATATGGCGTCCGTCCTATAGTTATCTACAGGTGCTATCGCTGCATCT
>Ga0193727_1001062_pt1 | contig 11228 bp, 10 predicted proteins | sample H2c2metaG_FD_143051 | JGI IMG/M metagenome (GOLD analysis project Ga0193727, IMG submission 143051) | Soil microbial communities from a riparian zone of the East river system, Colorado, United States - H2c2 | ecosystem: Environmental > Terrestrial > Soil > Riparian zone | place: USA: East River...
TGGCTTATTCGCAGCATCCTCTAGTGCCGTGTTGACTTGATCGGAGACTTGCCTTGATATCACGCCAATGCGCGAGATCAATTCCCATGGAAATTGGCGCTCGATCAGGAATTCCGCCTGCTTGCCCTCCTTACACTCGCGCCAGTTCGTGGCCTGCACTGCGTTCCAATCAATCTCGTTTAACAGTGCGAGATCGCATCGATCTTCAAAGTAATAAGCGCCGGCATTTGAAAGCGTAAAGGCCCAACGCTGGCCATGCTCTTCCGCCCAAGCGACTGTTTGCCGCAAGTCCGCCTCCAGGTGAACGATGGGCTGCCGTCCACCACGATAGACCAATTCAGGATGATTCGCTTGGTGGATTAGGTAGAGCATGATGGATCGCGGACAAAAATAAAATGGCACACAGTCGCCAACACGCAGTAAAAGATGGCTGGCCAGCGTGATGCCGATGGTGGTGCCGGGCGGGGAGCGGCGAACAATCTCCGCGTCACACCAGAGCCAACCGTCTGCGACAATCGAGGGCAGCCGGTCTAGGTGGACAATGTGATAAATCTTCGGCTCGGCGGGCATCGACATGGTTATTCTTCTACTTCGTCCATCACTTCGGTCTCTTCGTCTGGATTGCTCAGCGTATTCGCCTCGTCGAGTGCCTCCGGTTCGTTGGGTTCTTCGCGTAAACGCGTCGCCGCCTCGCGCACGTAAAGATTGGCGGCAACAACGTCGGAGATGAGGCGGACCCGATATTCGCGGGGCAGGCCGATTCCCCGAGTGCTTGGTCCAAAGAGTCATTAGTCATGGCGGCTTGTTCTTCAAGAAAGCCCACGATTGCTGACTGTCCGTGGTGAAGCGGAACGGGTAGAATGACCCGCTTAAGGTCGCGGATATTCACCCCTGCGATCGTCGCTCCGATCTCCTTCAACTCGAATTGCTCCTGGCAAATCGCGACCTTATAGGAAAAGCGAGCCAAGAAGCATTGACGCCTTTGCGGGCGCGAGGCGCGCTGCATCTTGCGACAAATTAACACTCGAGTGCCTCAGCTCCTTCGGCGGCCGAGCATGTCGAGGCCTACTGCTCCAACCAAGATCGCTCCCTTGATTATGTCCTGAGTGAAATCGGGCAAGTTCTTCAACGACATCCCATTATCCAAACTCGCCATGAACAGCGCGCCGACGCAAGCCCCGAATACCGTGCCGCGGCCGCCCATCAAGCTCGCACCGCCAATCACACACGCTGCAATCGCGTCCAGCTCCAACAACACTCCCGCGTCCGGGGAGGCGCTGCCTACGCGAGCCGTGTAGATGATCGCCGCAACGCCTGCCAACGCGCCCATTATGCAAAAGACCGCGAGCAGATGACGCCTAATGCTAATGCCCGACAATCGAGCGGCGTCCGGGTTGCCGCCTATCGCGTACAGGTAGCGCCCGAACGTTGTGTTCTGAGTTATGAAAGCGCCCAGCAACGCGACCGCTAGAAGAATGATCACCGGAGCCGGCACACCCGTGTAAGAATTCAACACGTAGGTGAAGGCCAGGACTATGATCGAGGGCACCAGGATCTTTAGAGCAACAAGCATTACGCTGTGAGTGGCAACCCCGTAGCGCTGTCGCCCGCGATTGCGTCGAATCGTCAACCAAGTCATTGCCGCTACAAACACTCCCGCCATGGCGTAGCCGGCAATAGGATGCAGATAGCACTGGCCAATCGCTTTGAAACCTGACAGCTCGATCGGGATGGTGTTCCCTTTGCTGATGCCTTTGATCACTCCGCGCCAGACGAGCAGGCCGCCCAGTGTCACAATGAAAGCCGGTATGTTCGCATACGCAATAAGAAGTCCGTGGGCCGCGCCTATCACCAGGCCAACGAGGACTCCTGCCGCAAGCGACGGGATTAAGCTCCAACCGAGCCACGCTTGCGACCCCGCTGCGGCTGCGATGCCGCCGGCCAGTCCTACCACCGAACCGACCGAAAGGTCTATCTGTCCGGTGACTATGACCATAAGCATCCCGACTGAGAGGACTCCGGTCACTGCAGTCTGCCGCATCAGGTTCGAGAAGTTTCTGGCCTCGAGAAATATCCCGCCGGTCGCGTACTGGAAAAGCACCCACACCACGACTAAGGCGATGACCATCGTGTAGGCTCGAAGCGCCGTGGTGGGCAGTTTGATCCCGAAGATCTCTACTTGTCTCGAGCCATCGGTCGGGAGCGTTTTCGTCTCAGCGTCGGATGCAACGTTCGGTTCTTTCATTTCATGTACCGTCGAAACTGCGAAGGGAATCTACACGTGTCGAATCGGTTTGGCGGAGCGCTCGCCACGTTTCTGCGAGTGAGTTCGCTCACCTCGAAGCTTGGCCAGTCGCGCACGCCATCACCGCTTCGGGAGTAGCGGTGGCGCGCGAGAACTCGCCGGTCAACTTTCCTTCGTGCAATACCAACACTCGATCGGAGAGCCCAAGCACTTCCGGCAACTCCGAAGAAACCAGCACGATCGCCAGTCCCGTTCGCGACAGCTCGCTGATCTGCGCGTATATCTCCTGCTTGGCCCCGATGTCTATCCCGCGCGTCGGCTCATCGAGAAACAGAATCGCAGGCTTGGCCAGAAGCCATTTCGCCAGGACGACCTTCTGTTGGTTGCCGCCCGACAGCGTCCCTGCGATTGCGAAGATGCTCGGAGCTTTGATGTTCAGCTCGCGCGCTGCCTGCCGGACGGCGGCGGCTTCGGCATCGATGTGAGTGACGAAGCGTCCGGACACGCGGCGCAAACTCGCGAGCGTGATGTTATTGAGTATCGTTTGATCCAGCACGAGGCCGAATCGCTTCCGGTCTTCGGTCACAAACGCGAGACCGTGCTTGATCGCGTCCGCAGGATTATTCAACGGCACTCGCTGACCGTGGATGCGAACCTCGCCGTAGACGCGGCCGCCATGCGCGCCGAAGATCGCCATCAACAAGTCGCTACGGCCCGCGCCCATCAAGCCCGCGATGCCCAGCACTTCGCCACTGCGCACTTCGAAGCTGACATTATCCACGAGCTTCTTGATGTTGAGGACCGGATCAATCACAGTGATGTTTCGAGCTTCGAAGAGCACTTCTCCAAGTTCGGACCCGCCCGCCGGGAACAGCTGACCAACTTCGCGGCCCACCATGAGCGCGATCACGCGTGCCTCGCTTATCTCGCCGCGCGCGTGTGTGCCGATGGTCTTGCCGTCCCGCAGAACGGTGATCCGATCGCTGAGCCGAAACACTTCGTCGAGCTTGTGCGAAATGTAGACCATCCCAACACCGCGCTCGCGCAAGCGGTCGAGGATTGCGAAAAGCGTCTCAGCTTCCGAGCCGGTCAACGCCGCAGTGGGCTCGTCAAGCACCAGAATGCGCGCGTCGTGAGAAAGCGCTTTGGCTATTTCGACAAGTTGTTGCTGGCCGATTCCCAGTTGACGAACCATCGTGTGCGGGTCAATCGAGAGATGCAGATCATCCAGCAACTTGCGCGCGCGCCCGTAGAGCTCGTGCCAACGAATGACGCCGAAGCTGCGCGGCTCGCGCCCAAGAAAGATGTTTTCGCCAACCGTCATCTCCTGAACAAGCGACAGCTCTTGAAAGACCACGGCAACCCCAGCGGCTTCTGAGTCGCGGACTCCGGCAAAGCTTTGTTCTACCCCGTCGATGCGAATCTCGCCGCCGTACTCGCCGTGCGGATAGACGCCGCCCAGGATCTTCATCAGGGTCGACTTCCCTGCCCCGTTTTCACCAACAAGCGAGTGGACTTCTCCAGCGCGGAGATCGAACGACACGCCGTCCAGCGCGCGGACGCCGGGAAAGGTCTTGATGATCTCGCGCATCTCCAGAAGCGGAGACGTTTTCCCGTTTTCCATCGAGTACCTGCGAATCGCAGACTGAAGTCTGCGCCACACCCGTTTAGTTTTGTGGGACCGAAGGCCATTGCTGACGAGGAACGCCGCGATAGACGTCATCCATCTTCAGATAGCCGTCCTTGATCACCGTGTCGACCACGTTTTTTCGATCGACGGTGATCGAATCCAGCAAGATGGAAGGCACGTCCGTCTTGCCGTTGTTAACCGTCGACGGAGCCGCAACCTTCTCGCCCCGCCCAAGCGCGACCGCGGCTTCGGCGGCGCGCACAGCAAGTCTCGCGACCGGCTTGTAGACGGTCATCGACTGAGTGCCGCCAACAATACGTTGAAGCGCAGCAAGCTCGGCGTCTTGTCCCGAGATAAACACCTTGCCTGCAAGATTCTGCTCGCCAAGCGCCTGAATGGCTCCGCCGGCGACGCCGTCGTTTGAAGCAACCACGGCCACAATGTTGTTGTTGGTTTGGGTGAGCGCGTTCTCGGTGTGTTTGAGCGCTTCGCTGGCCAGCCATTCGCGCGCCCACTGATCGGCGACGACTTTGATATCGCCGCGATCGATGGCCGGCTGCAAGACGTTCATTTGCCCTTCGCGAAACATCCGCGCGTTGTTGTCGGTGGGCGAGCCGCCAATCAAAACGTAGTTGCCGCGCGGCGCTCGATCCAGAAGGTATCGCGCCTGGGCTTCGCCTACTTTCACATTGTCGAAGGAAATGTAGAGATCGACGTCGCTATTGCGAATCAAGCGATCATAGCTCAGGACTGGCACGCCCTGGCGCTTCGCCGAGTCGACGATCGACGCCGCGACTTCGGCGTTGTGCGGCGCGACTACAAGCACGTCCACGCCTTGTGTCAGAAGATTCTCGGCCTGCGCGGTCTGCAAGGCATCGTCGCCGTTGGCTGCCTGAACCAGGACCTCGGCGCCAAGCTCTTTCGCGCGCGCGACGAACAGATCACGATCTCGCTGCCAGCGCTCCTCTTTTAGCGTGTCCATCGAAAAGCCGATTCGCACAAGGTCTGACTTGGGCGCGCGGCTTGCGGCGCCCTGGTCGGGTTGAGCGCAAATGCACGCGCCGGCAGCGAGCGACGCCAAGAGGATCAAGAACGTTAGATATCGACCGTAGCGCATCGCTTTAGCTCCCCTCCTTCGGGCAATCGTCTTCGTCGAGAGTAATCACGTGAAGCTCTTGTGCAGCGTGAACACCGGCCGCCAGCGTCTGCTGTCTCGGCGGTTCGGCTTGCGCCGGCGATGAAGGTCGGCGCGTTCTGGAGTCTCCCACGAGATTGCTCGCGGTCACAAGTGAGATCGTCCAATGCCGGAACGGTGACTCATCCGTTGCAGGCAGCCTATCCTTTATCTCATGAATGCGCCGCTTGTTGAAACCGCTGGCTGTGATTCAGTCTGAGTTCAGAGTTCAAGCTTCAGCTTGCTCGTTCCGGCCGTATGAACATGAGAAGCAAGCTGAAGCTTGAACTCTAAACTCAAACTTACCCGCTCCCAAAAGGGCTTGGGATTTTTTGGCGCTCACTTCTACTGATGGCCCATAACTGGAGCTTACCTTGAAGCGGGCATTTTTGGCGTGCTAGACTCCGTTGCGATGTTCGGTCTGATCGATCGTTACCTGATCCGAGAGATATTTCCTTACGTTTTGCTCGCGCTTCTGCTGCTCACCGCCATCATTTTCGCTCAGGAAGCAAGCCGGTTTTCGGAGTTGCTGGTGGTCGCCTCGCGCAACGGAATGCCGATGCGAACTCTGTGGCGAGTAATGGCGGCGTTGGTTCCGGGAATACTCGTGTTCACGCTGCCGATATCGCTTCTGGTGGGAACGCTGGTCGGGCTGGGTCGGCTGTCCGGTGACAGCGAGATAGTCGCGCTTGGAGCAAGCGGAACAAGCCGGCTTCGCATACTCCGGCCGGTGGTCGCGCTGTCGATCGCGGTCGCTGGAGTGATGTTCTACATCACGTTCAACGTGCTTCCATTTTCGATACACAACCTCACCGACTTGAAAGCGAACCAATCGCTTATCTTCCAGGGGCTCAACGCGGAGATCAAACCGCGAGTCTTCGAAGAAGGCATTCCGCAGAAGGTGATCTACATCGAGGACATCGATCGCGCGCGCGACCTGTGGCACAACATCTTTTTAGTCGACCTCAGCGATCCGCAAGGCGATATGAAGATAATCACCGCGTCTTCCGGTTCGCTTCGGCAGGGTGAACGGTCCGAAATGCCTGAGCTTCATCTGGAACATGTCGCGCTTCACCAGACAAGTCCAAATCAACCGTCGGACGAATTGGAAGCTCAGTCGAAGGGAGAGACGCCGGCGACTTCTGTTAGCCCGACCCAGTCGAACGACTCGCCCGGTTCAGACAAGAAGGATAAGAAGCGGGCGCTGCGAAACTACACCGCAGGCCAATTCGACCAAATGGACGTGGGGCTTGAAATGACGGACGAAAAGCGGAGCGAAGCGATCGGCATCGATCGCGAAGCTCGTCCGGTCGAAGAGATGCCGTGGACCGAGCTGATCAACTACAGTCCGCCGCCGTCCGACGAACGCGATTGGCGCGCGGAGATACACAAGCGGATTGCACTGCCGATCGCGTGTCTGGTTTTCGCGCTGCTGGGCGTTGCCTTCGGAATCAGCAACGTGCGCATAGGCCGTTCGCTCGGCTTGCTGCTGGGGCTGGCAATCACAATCGTCTATTACCTGTTGGCGCTGTGGGGTCAGCATGCGCAAGCACATGGTAACGTGGCAGTGTGGCTGGGGATCTGGACGGCCAACATTGTTCTGGCTGCGCTCGGGTTGATTGTGCTGGTCTCTCAGCGCCGCCCGGGTTCGGACGCGCTTTCCGCTCTTAGCGCGATTCGTCACGCGTGGCCGTTTCAAAGGACGGAGGATGCGAGTGCGCGAACGGGCGAAGAGTTGGCGGGCGCAGAATCCGAAGCGGCCAACGGCGCGCGTCGTCGCAGGTTTCACCTCCCGCAGTTGTTGGACAGGCTTGTGCTCTCGGACCTGGCCCGCTTCTTCGTGTACATAGTTGTGGGTTTCTCAATATTGTTTCTCATCATTACCCTGTTCCAATTGTTGGACTACATAACGCGCAACAACATCGAGTGGCTGGTCGTTGCGAACTATCTTGCGTTCCTGCTTCCGACGATTATCAATTACGTAGCGCCGCTGGCAGCGCTGGTAGCGGTGATGGTTACATTCGGGATACTGCAGAAAAGCAGCCAGGTAGTCGCATTGAAAGCCTCGGGCCAGTCGATTTACCGCCTGGCTGCGCCCGCGCTGGTTGGTTCCATTCTGCTTTCCGCCGTGGTCTTCTTGAATCAGGACTACATCATGCCGTTCACCGACCGACGGCAGAACAACTTGCGCTATTTGATACGCAAGGGCCAGGAACCGCCTCAGACGTTTTATCAAACCTCGAATCAATGGATCTGCGGGGTCGACTCGCGAATCTTCAACTACGCTTACTTCAATCCGACCAGCAACAGTTTCGCGCGACTGAGTGTGATCGATCTTTCGAAGCAGCCGTTCGGCATCAAGCGCCGGTTCTATGCGCGACGCGCGTGGTGGGATAGCGGGCCGCAGCAGTGGGTGCTGGAAAACGGTTGGGAGAGCCGGTTCGAAAACGAGAAGCCTGCCTTCTACGAAGGCTTTAGAGAACGCCGAGTTTCGCTCCAGGAGCAGCCAGACTACTTCAAGAAGGAATTGGTTGGTTCGACGTCGCTGACGCTCACCGAGCTGAGGCAGAAGATTTCGGATCTCTCGCGTTCTGGCTTCGATGTGGTCGAGCTGAAGATCGCGTTGCAGAGCAAGATCGCATTTCCCCTTACGTGCCTGGTGATGGTGATGGTAGGGTTGCCCTTTTCGTTTTCGGTCGGCAAACGTGGCGCGCTGTATGGCGTTGCTATCGGGATTGGCATCGGGTTGGTTTACTGGGGCCTGTTAGGCTTGTTCACTCAAATGGGCCGGTACGAAATGCTTCCGCCGATACTCGCCGCGTGGGGACCGAACATGCTCTTCGGCGCCGGCGGGCTCTACTTGTTCCTGACTTCGCGGACGTAGCTCACTCAAAGACTCCGGCAACGCAGGCAAGCGCGCGCTTGTTACTCTCCCAGTGCAACATCCCGATCGCGGTATCGTAATCAACCCAGGCCCACGCCTCATGCTCGACCGAATCGAGACTAACCTCGCATTTATCGACCCGGAGCGCGAAGCAGACTTCTTCGTTGTGCGTAACGCCGGGCGCGTACTTCGCTTGCCACTGGGGCGCTATTTCAAACGTGTTTACCAGCATGAGATCGATCAAATCTTCGGCGCCCGCGGTAATTCCGGTTTCTTCTCCCACCTCTCTTACAGCAGCTTCGACGTGAGTCTCTTCGTCTTCGAGCGAACCAGTGACGGGTTGCCAGAAGCCGCCATGGCTTGCGACGCGCTTGAGCAAAAGAAATTCGCGACCGCGCTCAGTCTCGGCGAAGATCACGACTTGCGCTGAGCGGGGTTGCTTGTGAGGCATGAGCGGCTCCGCTTGATGGCTGATCTTGATGAACTCGGCGTGAATCCCGTACGGGCGTCCCTCCGTGGGCGCCCCTCCTCAATATCGAAGCGCCGCGGGTCGAAGGAGGGGCGCCCACGGAGGGACGCCCGTACAGGTTTATCAAAAGGTTGACCGACTAGTGGCAAGGTTGTTTTGGGACACTTGACCTGCGAAATGCAAGGCGCCGCGGTGGCCGGCATGTTTGATCTAGTAGAGCCGAACCGGGCTTGAATCGTGCAGACCACCGCGAGCCGAGACCCTTGCATTAATTGATCGACCGCGCTCTCGTTTGGAAGAGAGCCCTTCAGCCGCAAGCGATGCTTAGCTGAGAACTGAGTCCTTCGCTGCCTTCGCTACGCGGAATTTCACACTCGTTCTGGCCTTGATCTGAATCGGTTCGCCGGTTTGCGGGTTTCGACCGGTGCGAGCCGCGCGGTGCGACTTGACCAGTTTCCCCAGGCCCGGAACGGTAAACTCTCCGCTCTTCTTTACTTCGCGATAGGCTAGTGAGCTTAACGACTCGATGAACTGCGCGGCGGTCTTCTTGTTAGTGCCGGTAGCTTCGGCCAATTCCGTCACTATCTGAGTCTTGGTCATCTTCTTTACTGGTTTTGGCGTTGACATGGATTATTGTATCTCTCTTTCTGTGTTGGTCTCTGTGTCTTTCGCACAGGGAAGTCAATGGGTTTGATAGCGGTCCAATGCTGCAGCTTGCTCATTTTCACTCAAAAAGATACCCCTGCTTTGGCCGCCCCTTTCGAGTCAGCAAAACAGGGGGTTCACTTCGCCGCGAAGATTACTACACCACATTGGAACTTTGCAACTAAAAAGCGCGAAAAGCCGCATTATTGTTGGATAAAATCGCAGGCGTGCGTCTCAAACTTCCCGTCACGCAAACCATAGCGGCCGGGGGTGCCCGCTCAATCTCATTGACTGGCCGCGCGCCCGGTGAGAGAATCCAGCGTGAGTTCTTCCTGCGAGCAAGGCCCCACGGAAGTTCATCCCCCGAAGTGAGCTAGTGAGATGCTACAATTCAAGCAAAGACAACAAGGTGCAGACGAGCTTCCCGACCGTTGGAAAATCGGCGTCGATCGCGAACACGTGGTCGTTTACGTGGGGCTCGCCCTGGTCGTTGGATTCGCGGTGGGCTTCATAGCCAGCAGAGTCCTTATGCGGCGCGATAGCCCCGCTCTGCTACCGCCTTCCGGCCAGGCGCCGGCGCGCGCCTCGGGTAGCGAGAATCAGCCTCCCGATTTCCACCGCGTATCGCGCGTCCTTCGAGCGGACACTGTCGAAGTCGAGGATGTCGGTACGGTGCGAATGATCGGCATTGAGACACCCGACGGCAAAGCTCCGAAAGAAATCTACGCGGCGCAGGGTCTTGCCTTCGTCCGGCCCGAACAGTTTCGCTTAGGTAACGACTTCCGCGCGCTCGAGCGCGAGGCGGTTCAGTCGATGCGCGGAGTGTGGGGACCATCCAATCCTTCTTCCGCTTTGGCGATGTCTTCGCCTGCTTCAGCGGCGAGCGGCTCCAACACTCCGACCCTGGATGACAGGCCAAAGAAGCTCACACCATTGTTGCCGTCGACGATCGGTCCCAACATCCCTTCGCTTTCCGGGACCAGCCCGTCCGAGCAGATGGTGCTCGTCTCAGGCGGCGATCGCATGTATCACAAATCCGGTTGCGAATTCCTGGACAAGAAGAAGCACGCAATAGCGCTGTCGCAGGCTAAGTCAGAAGGCTACACCGCGTGCTCCCGATGCTACGCTTCCACTGTTTTGAAGGCGCCCTGAGAGCCCCGGGAAGGTCTAAGCGCCGCCGCTATTGACTGATGGTCTATACTAGTCCGTGGATTGCCCCGTGAGACTGCCGATTGAGTGGATCTTCAGAGGAAGCTGCTCCGGTCTATATCACCAGCTCCGCAGGAAAACACAAACAAAATGACCTCAAACCAAAGTGGACGGTGGTTAGCTGTCTTTATTGTTGCCTTGTGTACGACACTGTTTGCTCCGGCCGGGACGCACGCAAGTACAAGGGCTTCTGTCAAACACACTTCAGTCGGCGCTGCACGCTCGGGGCGGGTCGCGCAGAAATCGAAGCGCTCAGAGCAACGAGTGGGCTGCCTTCCTTGTGAAGCGAGAGCTGCGCGCGGACGAAAGGGATCGCGCGGGAAGCGGACAAGCGCCGCAAATCTGCCTTGCCACTCGAAGGAATACCTCGACCCGAAGATTCGGAAGAGCTATCGAGCCGCCCTTGTCGACATGAAACGCGCGCGTCTCAGTCCAAAGGTGACCAGCTACTGGCGCTCGTCGGCAGATCAGGCGCGATTACACCGGTGCTCGATGAGCCGCAGTTGCAGACTCAATCATCCGGGACTCTACCGCGCCATGCCGCCGGGAAAATCGGTGCATGAAGCTGGATTCGCGGTGGACATCGCGGGGGTGGCCGCCGGGCCACGCGGGGCCAAGCGCCTCACACCAAAAGGGCGCCGGATGGTCGCGATAATGAAGCGGCACGGGTTCAACTGGCGCTACGGCTTGAACGATCCTGTGCACTTCGAAGCGAACCCCCAAAGCTACGGCTATAAAAGCGTCAAACAAGCAATCAAACGGAATCAGACCGTGTGTGAGGTGAAGCTCGCTCGTGAAGCGAAGAGACCGGGGCGATTGCGAGTGAACGCTCGTGCGAAAGCACGACTGGCTCAAAAAGCAAATCAAGAAAAGAGACTTCGCGCGATAGCAAGCCCGACCAGGAGCCGCCGTCAGTCTTCCAAGTCCAGTGCGTGATCCGCCTTCACGATCGCCGCACCAGAGTCAGTCGCG
>Ga0193727_1001063_pt1 | contig 11225 bp, 1 predicted proteins | sample H2c2metaG_FD_143051 | JGI IMG/M metagenome (GOLD analysis project Ga0193727, IMG submission 143051) | Soil microbial communities from a riparian zone of the East river system, Colorado, United States - H2c2 | ecosystem: Environmental > Terrestrial > Soil > Riparian zone | place: USA: East River...
CTTGGAGACCAAGGCCGGGCAGATCTGTCAGCAAAAGCCCGCAGTTTATCAGGAGGTCGAAGGCGCCAGGAGAGATATAGATGTGCGGTATGTCCTCAGAGCCAACCAAGAGCTGAGCTTTGAGTTGGGCAAGTATGATTCCCAAAAGCCGCTGACAATTGATCCTTTAGTGAGCTACTCGACTTATCTCGGCGGCGACGGAAACGACTACATCAACGAGGTAGTGGTTGATTCCTTTGGAAATGCTTACATGACGGGCTTCACTTTTTCTTTCGACTTTCCTGTTACGGCGGGAGCGTTCCAGACTCACGCTTCGGTAGCCGATGTCTTTATTATGAAACTGGACGCGACTGGTGCGCTGATCTATTCAACATATCTGGGCGGCGGCAACTTTGAGAGCGGCGAAGGTATTGCAGTGGATTCGGCTGGGAGCGTATATGTGACCGGCGGTACCACTTCTCGCGAATTCCCAACGACACCCGGCGCTTTTCGGACCGCTATACGGGGATCTGGCGACGCCTTTGTGACGAAGCTGAATGCGTCAGGCAGCGCGTTGGTTTATTCAACATATCTGGGCGGCAGCGAGATCGAGGGCGGCAAAGGTATTGCAGTCGACTCGGCTGGAAGCGCTTACGTGACGGGATATACTCATTCGAGGAACTTTTCGACTACGCCGGGGGCATTCGATAGAAAGCTCAATGCCCTCAACGATGCTTTCGTGACCAAGGTAAATGCGGCAGGCAGCGGGCTGGTTTATTCAACATACCTGGGCGGCGATGGATTAGAAACCGGGGAAGCTATCACGGTGGACTCGGCAGGCAACGCCTACACGACGGGAAATACTTCTTCGAAAGACTTTCCGACAGCAAACCCGTTGCAGCAAAGTTACAACGGCGGGGCGGCCGATGTTTTTCTGACCAAGATGAATGCCTCAGGCAGCGCGCTGGTTTATTCGACTTACCTCGGCGGCAGTTCATTCGACCAAAACACAGGCATAGCTCTTGATGCCGCTCGTAATGCCTACGTGGTGGGGGCCACCGTCTCGACTGACTTCCCGGTAACTCCGGAAGCTTTCCAGACGGCGTTGGGCGGCTATTCCGACGGCTTCGTAGCCAAGGTGGGTCGATCAGGCGCCAAGCTCATCTACTGCACATATCTTGGGGCCAAGAACGCCGACGAATGTCTAAGCGTTGCCGTGGACTCTTCGGGCTACGCGTATGTGACGGGAAGCACCCAATCATTCGACTTTCCGGTTGCGAACTCCTTGCAGAGCAAAAACAGCAGCGGCACTATCTTCAAAAGCACGGATAGCGGAAGAACATGGAGCGTTCTTAACGACGGCCTGCGAAACTTTACCGTCGCGAGCCTGGCCATTGATCCACAAACTCCGTCCATGCTGTATGCCAGCGGAATTATTTCGTTTTTCAAGACCAGCGACGGTGGGGCCACTTGGGAAGCAGGCGGCCTGACGCCTGAAAGTCTCAAGCCGCTGGCAATTGACCCCATAACACCTTCTACTATTTATGGTGGCGATCGACTGCGTGTCTTCAAGAGCACCGATGGAGGAGGCACCTTTAGCTTTGTTGAGATCGCCCAGACGTCTTCATTTGGTCCCGAAATAACCGCCCTGGTTATCGATCCCAAGACTCCGTCTACTCTTTACGCCGGTGTGTGTTCTTGCTCCGAGGCTGCTTCCGCCAAGGCGTTTGCCGACGATATTTCCAGCAGCATTTTCAAGAGTACAGACGGCGGAAGTAGCTGGAGTCCGCTCAGTCTAGGTGACTGCCTTGACACTGTCACCGTCGCCGATATTGAGATTGATCCAGTAAGCCCATCTATACTTTATGCCGCTTCAAAAGGTTGCGGCATCTTGAAGAGCACGGATGGCGGCATCACCTGGCGGGACGCCAACAAGGGCTTTCCCTTCCTCCCTTGGGTAAGCCATCTGGTTATTGATCCGAAAAATCCTTCGACCGTTTATGCCGCTACCGCCGTCAGTGTCTACAAGAGCACTGATGGTGGAGACAACTGGAGGCCTACGGGGCTGGTCGATGATTCTATCCTTTTGAAAGCCCTGGCCATCGATTTCCAGAATCCGCTCACACTCTATGCGGGCAGTTCCAGGGGTGTCCTCGATGTCCTCAAGAGCACCGATGGCGGCGACAGTTGGAAAGCTACAGGACTCGACGGTCTGGCGGTTCATGCGCTGGCTATTGATCCTAAATCCCCGTCCACAATCTATTTCGGCACCGATATTCGAAGTGATGCCTTCGTGACGAAACTAAACCCAACCGGTTCCACTCTCGTCTACTCGACATATCTTGGCGGTTATGATTCTGACTTCGGTAACGGGATAGCAGTTGACTCTGTCGGCAGCGCCTATGTTGTCGGGGCCACGTGGTCGCCCGACTTCCCGATAGCGCAGGGCTCCCTCCAACAAAGTAAATCAGGCTTCGGCGATGGTTTCGTTATGAAGATTCGCGATCCCAGAAACTCCGTAATCACCGGGGCTTCGATCGAAGGTAAGAAGCTTTTTATCACGGGCGAAGGCTTTGACAACGGCGCGGTGATATTGTTGAACGGCACGGAACAAAAGACCCGAAACGTCGAATCGAGTCCAATGACGCTCTTGGTTAGCAATAAGGCTGGCAAGAAGATCCTCCCGGGCCAGATGGTCGCTCTTCAGGTGCGCAATATTGACGGCACTCTGTCTGAAGAATTCCATTTTAGGCGGCCTGATGAATAGGCCTGCATTCAACCTGGCCAAGGCGAGCGGCCTGTTGACTAGTGACTGATCGCAACCTACTCAGGCGGGTCTCACTCAGAGACTGGGAAGCTTCCCAATAAAACAAATGAGGGATGGAGACTATCCATCCCTCACCTTTTCGATGGCAACTAGACCAGTTTGTTTTCAGTCTCCGACTTCTTTAGCCTCCGCCTTCAAGTCCTCGCCCGCAGGAACCTCACCCTCGCGGTAGAATTCTTCCTCTTCCTGCTGAGTCTTGTCCGGCTCGAGCTTGATGTTCCGGTAGTACTCCATTCCCGTTCCCGCCGGAATCAGCCGGCCCATGATCACGTTCTCCTTCAACCCGCGCAGATAATCCACCTTGCCGCTGATCGCGGCTTCGGTCAGCACTCGCGTGGTCTCCTGGAACGACGCAGCCGAGATGAACGACTCGGTCGAGAGCGAAGCCTTGGTGATCCCCAACAGCAGCGGTTCCATCGTCGCCGGAGTCCCGCCCTCTTCAAGCACCCGCTCGTTCTCGTCCTGGAACCTGAAGCGATCCACCATGTCTTCCAACAAGAACTCAGTGTCGCCAACGTCCTTTACTCGAACCCATCGCAGCATCTGGCGAACGATGACCTCGATGTGCTTGTCGTTGATGTTCACACCCTGAAGACGATAGACCTCCTGGATCTCGTTCACCAGGTAGCGCTGCAGCTCTTCGATACCGCGCACCGCAAGAATGTCGTGCGGGTTCAACGGCCCGTCCATAAGCGGCTCGCCCGCTTTGACCCAGTCGCCTTCCTGCACGTTGATGTGGACCCCGCGAGGAATCGAGTACTCGCGCTTTTCGCCGTCCGGAGCTTCGACGATCACTCGGCGCTGACCCTTGGTGATTGGGCCGAACTTGACCACGCCGTCGATCTCCGTCATTACCGCAGTCTCGCGAGGCTTGCGAGCCTCGAACAACTCGACGACGCGCGGCAGTCCGCCGGTGATGTCTTTGGTCTTTGTAGTCTCACGAGGAATCTTGGCGATGATGTCGCCCGGCTGCACGCGAACGTGCTCCTTTTCCTCCGCGGCCTTCGAAGCGCTGCCGCCCTTCTTCTTCTTCCACTCGTCGTAGTCGGCGACAAGCAGGTTTGCCCTCACCGGCATCTGATAAGTCCGCAACATCTTGTTCTTCTCGTCGCGGATCTCGATTCTCGGCTGGCGCTTCTCATCGGGCGAGTCGATGACCACCAGATGTGAAAGACCGGTTACTTCGTCGACCTCTTCGCGAACGGTTATGACATCAATCAAGTCTTTGAAGTGAATGTAGCCCGCGGTTTCGGTGAGGATCGCAAAGGTAAACGGATCCCACTCGGCGATCTCCTGACCTTCCTCGACGTGCTGGCCGTCCACAACCTTGAGAGTCGCGCCGTAGACAATCTGGTAGCGGCTGGCTTCGCGTCCGCGCTCGTCGATCAGCACGATTTGCCCGTTGCGATTCATCGCGATCAGATCGCCGTCGCGGTTGCGGACCGTCTTGAGGTCTTCGAACTTGACGGTGCCCGAAGTGCGCGCCTCGTGCTTGGTGACTTCGCTGACTCCGCCGGCAACTCCGCCGATGTGGAACGTCCGCATCGTAAGCTGAGTACCTGGTTCGCCAATCGACTGCGCGGCGATTACGCCGGTCGCTTCTCCCAGCTCGACCATCCGACCGGTCGCCAGGTTGCGTCCGTAGCACTTAACACACACGCCCCGTCTCGACTCGCAAGTCAGAACCGAACGAATCTTCACTCGCTCGATTCCGCCGGCAAGCTGAATTTGAGCTGCGAGGTCTTCGGTGATCTCCTCATTTCCCTCTACGACCGCTTCGCCTGTGATCGGATCGCGAACATCGTCAAGCGCCACGCGGCCGATGATTCGATCACGCAGCGATTCTATTTCCTCCCCGCCTTCGATGATGGCCGTAGCCCAGATTCCCTTCAGCGTGCCGCAGTCGGGCTCGCTGATGATTACGTCCTGGGCAACGTCGACCAGCCGGCGGGTCAGGTAGCCCGAGTCGGCGGTCTTGAGCGCGGTGTCGGCCAGACCCTTGCGCGCGCCGTGAGTCGAGATGAAGTACTGAAGCACGTTCAGCCCCTCGCGGAAGTTCGCGCGTATCGGTTGCTCGATGATCTCACCCGACGGCTTGGCCATAAGACCGCGCATACCGGCGAGCTGGCGAATCTGTTGTTTGGAGCCTCGCGCGCCGCTGTCGGCCATGATCAGGATCGGGTTCAACTCGCCCGATTCAGTCTCCGCTCGGTTCATCTCCTCGAACATCGCGCTCGCGACCTTCTCCGTCACGTCGGACCAGATGGCGATGATCTTGTTGTAGCGTTCGCCGTTGGTGATGATGCCTTCCTTGTATTGGTTCTCGACTTCTACCGCATCGTTCTGTGCGCCCTGCACCAGACCAGCCTTCGCCGGCGGCGTGACCAGATCGTCGATCCCGATCGAAATGCCGGCCTTCGTTGCATAAAGGAACCCAAGCTCCTTCACGCGGTCCAGCATCTTGACAGTCTCTTGATGCCCCAGCCGCAGGTGACAGTAGTTGACCAGCGACTGCAAGCCCTTCTTCTTCAGCGAGCCGTTTACGTAAGGCATTCCTTTCGGCATATGCTCATTGAAGATCACCCGGCCGACGGTCGTGTCGATCACTCGATTGTGCAGCGTTCGTGACGTGGCGCGTATTACGTCCTGGTCGTCGCGCTCGTGTTCGAGATCGAGAATGTCACCCGAAAACATGAGCTTGATCGGCGTCTGGGTGTGAACGTCGCCGCTGTCCAACGCCAGAAGCACCTCGTCCATAGCCGCGAACTTCCGGCCCGAAAACTTGTCGTCCTTTTTGTCCTTGGTCAGGTAGTAGCACCCCAGAACGATGTCCTGAGTCGGGACCGCGATCGGCTGGCCGTTCGCAGGCGAAAGAATGTTGTTTGAAGCGAGCATCAGCACGCTCGCTTCAACTTGAGCTTCGGGCGAGAGCGGGATGTGCACCGCCATCTGATCGCCGTCGAAATCCGCGTTGAAAGCCGTGCAGACCAGCGGGTGAATCTTGATCGCTTTGCCTTCGACGAGCACTGGCTCGAACGCTTGAATGCCGAGCCGGTGCAGCGTGGGCGCGCGATTGAGCAGGACCGGGTGCTCGCGAATGACCTCTTCAAGGATGTCCCACACCACGGGCTCTTGCCGTTCGACCATTTCTTTGGCTTGCTTGATGGTCGCGGCGTATTGCTTCTTTTCCAGCAGGTTGTAGATAAAGGGTTTGAACAACTCGAGCGCCATCTTCTTCGGCAAGCCGCACTGATGCAGCTTCAACTCGGGACCGACCACAATGACCGAGCGGCCCGAGTAGTCGACGCGTTTTCCAAGCAGGTTCTGCCGGAAACGCCCCTGCTTGCCCTTGAGTGTGTCGGACAGCGACTTGAGCGGTCGATTGTTCGCGCCGCGAAGTACGCGTCCCCGGCGGCCGTTGTCGAACAGCGCGTCAACCGCTTCTTGAAGCATGCGCTTCTCGTTGCGCACGATGACTTCGGGCGCCTTCAGCTCGATGAGCTTTGACAGGCGATTGTTTCGATTGATGACTCGGCGATAGAGATCGTTCAAGTCGCTGGTTGCAAACCGTCCGCCGTCCAATGGAACAAGCGGCCGAAGCTCCGGCGGAATGACCGGAACTACGTCCAGGATCATCCACTGAGGTTGATTGCCCGAGCGCCGGAAGGCGTCGACGACCTTGAGCCGCTTCGAGAACTTGAGCTTCTTCTGCTGAGACGTTTCTTCCTTCATCCGAGTTCGCATCTCTTGCGAAAGCTCGTCGACGTCGACCTTTTTGAGAAGCTCCTTGATAGCCTCGGCGCCCATCTTGGCAATGAACTTGCCGGGAAAATCCTGCACGAGCTGCCGATACCGATCGTCGGCCAGCAGTTCTTTCTCCTTAAGCCCGGTCTCCTGATCAGGGTCGCCCGGTTTATCACCAGGCTTATCGCCAGGGTGAATCACAATGTACGACTCGAAGTAGAGGACCTTCTCAAGCTCGCGCAGCGGAATATCGAGCAGGTGACCAATACGAGAAGGAAGGCCCTTGAAGAACCAAACATGCGAGCACGGGCTTGCCAGCTTGATGTGTCCGAGCCGCTCGCGCCGCACCTTCGACTGCGTCACCTCAACGCCGCACTTGTCGCACACGACGCCGCGGTGCTTCATCCGCTTGTACTTTCCGCAAAGGCATTCCCAATCCGTAACCGGCCCGAATATCTTCGCGCAGAACAGACCGTCACGCTCGGGCTTGAAGGTTCGATAATTGATTGTTTCAGGCTTGGTCACTTCGCCGTGCGACCAGCCGAGAATCTTTTCCGGTGAAGCCAGACTTATTCTAATAGCCTCAAAGTCAGGTGCCAGGTTCGTCTTCTCTTGATGTGTTCTAAACATTTCGCTGTTACCTTCCTCTGTTAGAGGGCCGAGGACTAAGGACTGAGGACTGAGCGCAACGGCTCAGTCCTCAGTCCTCATCGCTCAGTCCTGCTCTGCAACCACCACCTCTTCGCTCCGGCGCATAAGTTCAACGTCCAGACAAAGCGACTGAAGCTCGCGAATCAAAACGTTGAACGACTCGGGCACGCCCGGATCGAAGTCGGCCTCGCCCTTTACGATCGCCTCGTAGATCTTTGACCGGCCCGCCACGTCGTCGGACTTGGCGGTCAACAGCTCTTGAAGGATGTGCGCCGCACCGTAAGCCTCGAGCGCCCACACTTCCATCTCGCCGAACCGCTGTCCGCCGAACTGAGCCTTGCCCCCCAGCGGCTGCTGCGTGATCAGCGAGTACGGACCAATGCTTCGCGCGTGAATCTTGTCGTCCACCAGGTGTGACAACTTCATTATGTAGATGTAGCCGACGGTCACCTTCTGTTCGAAGGCGTCCCCGGTGACTCCATCATAAAGAACCGTCTTTCCCGACCCCGGCAGGCCCGCGAGGTCGAGCAACTTCTTGATATCCGACTCGCGCACGCCGTCAAATACCGGCGACGCGAACGGAATCCCATCTACAAGCGTCCGCGCGTGTTCGATCAGATCGGCGTCGCTCAACTCGTTGAACCGCTCGAGCAGCTCGGGCGCCGAAAACACATCGCGGTAGATCTTTCGAAGCTCGCCTGCGCGCGCGCTGTCCGATAGTATTTCGCCGATCTTCTGGCCAATCCACTTCGACGCCCAGCCGAGGTGAGTTTCGAGAATCTGGCCGACGTTCATTCGCGAAGGCACTCCAAGCGGGTTCAACACGATCTCGACCGGAGTTCCGTCGGGCAAGTACGGCATATCTTCTTCGGGCAGAATGCGAGCGATTACGCCCTTGTTACCGTGGCGGCCGGCCATCTTGTCGCCGACCGAAAGCTTACGCTTCATCGCGATGAAAACCTTCACCATCTTGATGACGCCCGGCGGAAGCTCATCGCCCTTCTTGAGCTTCTCGATGTTCTCGTTGTGAAGCTGTTCCTGCACTTTGATCTGCCGCTCGGTTCGCTTTTCGATGTCCGCGATCTCGGCCGCAATGTCGAGCTTGGTGCTGGCGATCTCGATCTTGCGGAGCGCGCCCATTTCGAGCTCACTCAACTCCTCGAGAGTCAGCTTGGTCCCCTTCGCCAGGAACTTCTTGTTCTTGTACGTAAGATCCTCGGCGAGCTTGTGACCTTCAAGCAACTCGTATATTCGCTTGTTGCGTTCGTCTTCGAGAATGCGCCGCTCGTCATTCAGATTTTTGAGAAGCTTCTCTTCCTCGGCGCGTTCAATAGCAAGCGAGCGCTCGTCCTTCTCCGCGCCCTTTCGCGTGAACACCTTTACATCGACAACCGTTCCGTCGATACCCGGCGGACAGGTAAGACTTGCGTCGCGGACGTCGCCCGCTTTCTCGCCGAAGATGGCCCGCAGCAACTTCTCTTCAGCAGTGAGCTGGGTCTCGCCCTTCGGCGTGACCTTGCCGACCAGGATCGAGCCGGGCTTGACGCTCGCACCGATTCTAATGATTCCCGAATCGTCGAGATCGCGAAGCGCGGACTCGCTGACGTTGGGAATATCGCGGGTTATCTCTTCAGGCCCCAGCTTGGTGTCGCGAGCTTCGACTTCAAGCTCTTCGATGTGAATCGAAGTGAACGAGTCTTCCTTGACCAGCTTCTCAGAAACCAGGATGGCGTCTTCGAAGTTGTATCCGCGCCACGGCATGAAGGCGACCAGTACGTTGCGGCCCAGCGCCAGTTCGCCAAGCTGCGTGCATGGACCGTCCGCGATCACGTCGCCTTTCTTCACCGCCCAGCCCTCGCGAACGATTGGTTTCTGGTTGATGCAAGTGTTCTGGTTCGAGCGCTTGAATTTCGTGAGCTGGTAGATGTCGGCGTTGATCTCGCGCGACGTCGTGCCGCCCGCGATGCCGTGCTCCGCGCGAATGATGATGCGCTCGGAGTCGACTGAATCCACCACGCCGTCGCGCCGCGCAATGACCACCGCGCCCGAATCCTGCGCGGTAACTCGCTCCATACCTGTGCCGACAATCGGCGCCTCGGCGCGCAGCAAAGGCACCGATTGCCGCTGCATGTTCGAACCCATCAGCGCGCGGTTCGCGTCGTCGTTCTCGAGGAATGGAATCAGCGAAGCCGCAACCGATACCAACTGCTTCGGGCTCACGTCGAGGAACTCGAGCTCGCTCGGTTCGGCAGACTTGAACTCCCCGGCCTTGCGCGCGGTAGTGCGCTCTTGAACCACCCTGCCGTGTTTGTCGATCTCGACCGAAGCCTGACCGATTGTGTACCGGTCTTCCTCCCACGCCGACAGGTAGAACGGATACGCTTCATAATCGGCGGGCTGCCCGCGGTCGAGCTTTTTGTTCGCGCGATCGACGGTTTCCTTCGGCAGATGATCTCCGACGTTGAACTCGGTGTCACCCGCGGACGTGATTCGAACGTAGTCGATGACGCGTCCGTTCTCAACCTTGCGATACGGCGACTCGATGAAGCCAAATTCGTTGATCCTGGCAAAGCAAGACAGCGACGAGATCAATCCGATGTTCGGACCCTCGGGCGTTTCAATAGGACAGATTCGCCCGTAGTGCGTCGGGTGTACGTCGCGGACCTCGAACCCGGCACGCTCGCGCGAAAGGCCTCCAGGCCCGAGCGCCGAAAGGCGGCGCTTGTGGGTGATCTCCGAAAGCGGGTTTGTCTGATCCATGAACTGCGAGAGCTGCGACGAGCCAAAGAACTCGCGCACCGCGGCAGTGACCGGCTTCGCGTTGATCAAGTCGCGCGGCATCGCGGTTTGCATCTCTTGATGGATCGACATCTTCTCTTTGATCGCCCGTTCCATCCTGACCAAACCAATACGGAACTGGTTTTCGAGAAGCTCGCCGACGGCACGCACGCGGCGATTGCCCAGATGATCGATGTCGTCCTGCTCGCCGATGCCCTTGCGCATCTTCAGCAGGTAGCCGATCACGTCGACGAAGTCCCGGCTCGACAGCGTCTGCTGGTCCATCCGGTCGCGCTCGGGTTTGCTGAGCTTAATGTTGAACTTCAGACGCCCGACGCGCGAGAAATCGAACTTGCGCTCGTCGAAAAACATCCCGCGGAACAGATTCCAAGCCGTCAAGATGGTCGGCGGATCGCCTGGACGCATCTTTCGATATATTTCCAGTATGCCGTCGCGCGGCGTCTTCACCGAGTCCTTTTTGAGAGTCTGGCTGATCACCGTTCCCACGTCGTCGCGTTCCGGGAAGAATATCTCGACGTCGCTCACACCAGATTCGATGATCTGCTGCCACTCGCGCGAGCTAAGCTCGGCATTCGCTTCGGCGATCACTTCGCCGGTCTCGTTGTTCACGACATCGTCGGTGAGGAACGCGCCTTCGATGTCGTTCGGGTCGATGACGACGCTCTTTATCTTAGCCTTGCGAAGCGCATCGATGTCGCGGCGCGAAAGCTTCTTGGCGCTCGATCCGCCTTTTACAATCACTTCACCCGAACGATCCTCGGAGGTTTCGGCGAGGTGCAGCCCGATGAGCCCTTCGGACGGCTCGAAGTGCAGCTTGCCGTTCTTGATCGAGGCTCGCTGCGATGTATAAAACATTCGCAGCACTTCCGCGTCGGTGAAGCTCGACCGCTTGATCTCGTCTTCGAGGTGCGAATCCGTACCGACCCGATCGATGTCGACCTTTTCCATCAACCCGAGCGCGCGCAGAAAGACCGTGCCGAGGAACTTGCGCTTGCGATCGATTCGCACGTAGAGCAGGTTCTTGGTGTCGTACTCGAACTCGACCCACGACCCGCGATATGGAATGACCTTCGCGAGAAAGTAGGTATTGTTGTTCGCGCGCTCGAAGAAGATTCCGGGCGAGCGATGGAGCTGACTCACGATGACGCGCTCGGTCCCGTTGATGATGAAGGTGCCGTTGTCGGTCATCAGAGGGATCTCGCCGAAGAAGACTTCCTCTTCCTTT
>Ga0193727_1001065_pt1 | contig 11219 bp, 9 predicted proteins | sample H2c2metaG_FD_143051 | JGI IMG/M metagenome (GOLD analysis project Ga0193727, IMG submission 143051) | Soil microbial communities from a riparian zone of the East river system, Colorado, United States - H2c2 | ecosystem: Environmental > Terrestrial > Soil > Riparian zone | place: USA: East River...
CATGACATTTCGCAGCCCCCAGTCCCGAATCCCCGGTTCCGAGTCCCGAGCCTTTCCGCACCCCGACTTGCCAGCCGCCGCCGCGCCTGCTATCAAACGCACCCCGCCGGAGAACATCGTGCCTGTCGTCGCCACCTTCGAAATCGAATACCTGCAATACCTCGACGCCGAAGGCAAGCCGGTTCGTGACGATCTGCCCGAGTGGCTGAACGACACGAAGGAAGTTGTCGAGCTGTACAAGCAGATGGTCTTCCTGCGCGTGTTCGACGGCAAGGCGATCGCGCTGCAGCGCACCGGCAAGCTCGGCACTTACGCGTCGGCGCTCGGCATGGAGGCAACGCACGTCGCGATCGGTTCGGCGATGGCCGAGGACGACGTGTTCGTGCCGATGTACCGCGAATACGGCGCGCAGTTCTACCGCGGCGTGAAGCCGCGCGAAGTGCTGATGTACTGGGGTGGCGACGAGCGCGGCAGCGATTTCTCCGGTCCCGAGCACGATTTTGCCTGGAGCGTGCCGATCGCGACTCAGGCGCTGCACGCGGCCGGCGCGGCGCTCGCGTTCAAGATCCGCAAGGAACCGCGCGTCGCGGTCACCGTGGTCGGTGACGGCGGAACGTCGAAGTCGGATTTCTACGGCGCGATCAACGTAGCCGGCGCGATGATCCTGCCGTTGGTCGTCGTCATCGTCAATAACCAGTACGCGATCTCGATACCGCGCTCGGCGCAGACCGGGGCCAAGACCCTGGCGCAGAAGGGCATCGCCGCCGGCATCGAGAGTATACAAGTGGACGGCAACGATCTGCTGGCCGTGCGCGCCGCACTCGATCACGCAATCAAGCGCGCGCGCCATGGTCACGGCGCCACGCTGATCGAGGCGGTGACCTACCGCCTGTCGGATCACACGACCGCGGACGACGCGCGCCGCTACCGCTCCGAAGACGAAGTCAAGGACGCCTGGACGCGTGAACCGCTCAAGCGGCTGAAGGCGTACCTGCTCGGCCGCAGCCTGTGGAGCGAGAAAGACGAAGAAACGTGGAAGGCCGACTGCGCCGAGCGCGTCGACGCCGAAGTCAACGCCTATCTGGAAACCAGGTCGCAACCGCTGACGGCGATGTTCGACTACACCTACGCCGAGCTGCCGCTTGATCTGGAACGGCAGCGTGAGCAGGCGCTCGCGCTGGAGAAATCCCGTGGATGAACTCCACGCTATTTGGTTCGTCATTCCGGCTTTCGCCGGGATGACAGCGTAAGGTAGACCAAGCCACATGCCACAAATTACCCTGATCGAAGGCGTCACCCAGGCGCTCGCCTACGAGATGCGCCGTGATCCATCCGTCATCGTTCTCGGCGAGGACGTCGGCGTCAACGGTGGCGTGTTTCGCGCGACCGCGGGCTTGCAGCAGAAGTTCGGACCGGAGCGCGTGATCGACACGCCGCTCGACGAGACCTCGATTGCCGGATTGACCGTCGGCCTGGCTGCGCAGGGTATGAAGCCTGTCGCCGAAGCGCAGTTCGAGGGCTTCATCTATCCGATGATGGAACACATCGCCTGTCATGCCGCACGCATGCGTAACCGCACGCGCGGCCGGCTGTCGTGTCCGGCAGTGTTCCGCGCACCGTGGGGCGGCGGCATCCGCGCGCCGGAGCATCACTCCGAAGCGAACGAGCACCTGTTTACGAACATACCGGGCTTGCGCGTCGTGCTGCCGTCGTCGCCGGGCCGCGCCTATGGCCTGCTGCTGGCCGCGATCCGCGATCCGGACCCGGTCATCTTTTTCGAGCCCAAGCGCATCTATCGCCAGTACAAGGAAGAAGTCGCCGACGACGGCGAGGCGCTGCCGCTGGATGTCTGCTACGTGCTGCGCGACGGCAGCGATGTGACGCTCGTCACCTGGGGCGCACAGGTGAAGGAGACGCTCGAAGCCGCCGACGCGCTGGACAAGGACGGCATCAGCGCCGAAGTCATCGACGTGGCGACACTCAAGCCGCTCGACTTCGACACGATCCACGAGTCGGTGCGCAAAACCGGACGTTGCGTGATCGTGCACGAAGCGCCGCGCACCGCCGGCTTCGGCGCCGAGATCGCCGCGCGCCTTGCTGAGCATGCAATGTACGACCTGGTCGCGCCGGTCGAACGCGTGACCGGCTACGACACGCACATTCCGCTGTACCGCCTCGAGATGAAGTACTTGCCCAGTGTCGAACGGATCGTTGCGGCGGCGAAGCGGACGCTGGCGGCGAGTTGATTTGCTTTTCCCTTCTCCCAACGGGAGAAGGTGCCCCACCTGCACGAGCTGCGATGACAGGGGCGTTTGCAGCAGCACCAGCAGCACGTGCAGGTAGGGCGGATGAGGGTTCGGCATGTTGTACGCTTCGGTCATACCGACCCTCACCCCAACCCCTCTCCCGATGGGAGAGGGGCTCACGCAGTCGAGGCAACTTTAGAACATGGGCAATATCAAAACCTTTTACCTCCCCGATCTCGGCGAAGGCCTGCCCGACGCGACCGTCGTCGAGTGGTTCGTCAAGGAGGGCGACATCGTCCGCCTCGACGCGCCGCTGGTGTCGATGGAAACGGCCAAGGCCGTCGTCGAAGTGCCGTCGCCGTTTTCCGGCAAGGTCGCCAAGCTGCACGGCAAGGCCGGCGACGTGATCGACACCGGTGCAGCGCTCGTCGATGTCGAGCTCGATGCGAAGATGCCGCAGCGCGCGGAAGCCGAAGCGACCGGCCATCATCACGCGCCGCCGAAGGCAGCCGCGCCGGCCAAGGGTGTCGGCTCGCCGGCAAGCGACGATGCGCGCAAGGTCGTCGCGTCCGACGATGGCGGCGAAGTCGCAGCCAACGGCGAGAAGCCGCGCACCGATGCCGGTACCGTGGTCGGCGCAATGGAGTCGAGCGACCGCGTGTTCAGCGAGCAGGTCGTAGCCGTTGGCGGCGCCAAGGCGGTGCCGGCCGTGCGTGCGCTGGCGCGCAAGCTCGGCGTCGACATTGCGCGTGTTTCGCCCAGCGGCACCGCTGGCGTCGTCACGATGCAGGATGTGAAGGATGCCGCCGCGGCAGGCACGGCGAAGGCCGCTTCCTCATCTCTCCCGGCGGGAGAGGTCGGCGCGCGCAGCGCGACGGGTGAGGGTTCGTCGTCGCCACACCGCGCCAATCAGCCACAGCCCTCAGCCGTCAGCCGTCAGCCCTCTGCCGCAGTCGCGCGCACCGCGCTGTCGGCCTCCGGCCAAGCGATGCGCACCTCGCCGCCGTCGGAGACGGCGGCATTCGGCCAACCGGAGCAGGTCAAGGGCGTGCGCCGCAACATGGCGCGCGTGATGGCCGATGCGCACGCCAAGGTCGTGCCGACGACGATCTGCGATGATGCCGACATCCATGCCTGGCAGCCCGGCAACGACATCACCGTGCGCCTGATCCGCGCGCTGGTCTCGGCATGCAAGACCGTGCCGGCGCTCAATGCCTGGTTCGACGGTGAAAGTCTCACGCGCACGCTGCATCCGCATGTCGATATCGGCATTGCGGTCGACACCGACGACGGCCTGTTCGTGCCGGCGCTGCGCAATGCCGACGTACTCGACGCGGCCGGCGTGCGCACGGCGGTGAACCGCATCCGTGCGCAGGTGCAAAACCGCAGCATTCCGCCGGAGGAATTGAAAGGCTACACGATCTCGCTGTCGAACTTCGGTGTGTTCGCCGGCCGTTACGCCACGCCGATCGTGGTGCCGCCATGCGTTGCCATCGTTGCCGCCGGCAAGTTGCGCCACGACGTGGTTGCCGTCATGGGCTCGATCCAGACGCATCGCGTGATTCCGTTGTCGCTGACGTTCGATCACCGTGCGGCAACAGGCGGCGAAGCGGCACGCTTTCTCAAAGCGATGCTCGACGATCTTGGGCTGGCGCGTTGAGCGGTCCGCACATGGCAAAGAAAAACAGTTCCGCCGCACGAATCCGCCGCGACGATCGCGCACTGGTCGACGCTGCGCGCGTTGCGCGCGAGCGCGCGCATGCGCCGTGGTCACGCTTCAAGGTCGGCGCCGCCGCGCGCTTCGGCGAGCAGATAGTGCACGGCTGCAATATCGAGTTCGATGTCTACGGCCTGACCAATTGCGCCGAGCGCACCGCCGTGTTCGCTGCCTTCGCCAACGGCGCGGCACGCCAGCCGATGACCGCAATCGCGGTGATCGCCGATACGCCCGGGCCGGTATCGCCGTGCGGCGCATGCCGCCAGGTCATGTTCGAGTGCGGCGGCGCGGACCTGCGCGTGATCCTGGCCAATACGCAAGGCGAAATGCGCATCGTGCGCATGGCCGACCTGCTGCCGGGCGGGTTCCAGCTCGAGACACAGATCCCGACGCCGGCGGTCGTGCCTACGCGCAAGCGCGCGCTGCGCAAGCCGACGCGCAACCGTCGCGGCAAGCCGGGATCCGCCTAGTTCACTCAAGCCGTCATCCCGGCGAAAGCCGGGATCCATTTTTCTTTCCGGTCGACAGAGGAGGATCAAGGTGGATCCCGGCTTTCGTCGGGATGACAAATGTTCTTTTTTGCGAGGCGACGAGGAGATACTCGATGCACCACAGCCGGATCAGCGCCCTTGTACTCGACTGCCAGGTCGATGACCTCAAGACCGCCACCGAATTCTGGAGCCGCGCGCTCGGCCGCAACGTGGCCAGTTCCGACCAGGACGGCGACGGCAAATACGCCGAACTGAAAACCGATACCGACGAGCCGTTCCTGCTGCTGCAGCGTGTCGAGCACGAGCCGCGCATCCACCTCGACATCGAAACCGACGATCTGGACGCCGAGGTCGCGCGCCTCGAGGCGCTCGGTGCGACACGCGTCGCGTTCGTCAAGCGCTGGTGGGTCATGCAGGCACCGACCGGACATCGCTTCTGCGTCGTGCGCAAGCAGCGGCCCGAGTTCGGGCCGCATCTGAATACATGGGACTGAAGAGCACGCAAATCCGGACGGAGCGAAGGAATGCGAGCCATTGAACCCCCCTCTCCCTTGGGAGAGGGGCAGGGGTGAGGGTCGGGTTCCGTATCAACGTCGATAAATGCCCCGACCCTCATCCGGATTACGCGCCGCCTTCTCCCGAGGGGAGAAGGGATAAGACGAGACGAACCTCGCTAGGTGTGTAAACCCAGTACGTTGTTCAGTGGAATCTGGAGACGACTAATGGGAGGACGATATCCGAGACTGGCATGAGGGCGATGCCAATTGTAAGTGTGCAGCCAGAGCGGCAGGTGGGACGCACGCTGGTCGGAAGATTCATAAGTTCTGGCATAAGCCCACTCGCGCAGAGCGGTCTGGATGAAGCGCTCGGCTTTGCCATTGGTGCGAGGGGTGTAGGGTCGGGTGCGCAGGTGACGCAGACCCAGTCGGTGGACCAGGCGTTTAAATCGACGTGAGAGGTAACAGGCGCCGTTGTCGGTAAGCAGGCGGGTGAAGGACACGCCCAGACTGCGGTAGTAGCGCAATGCGTTGAGTAGTGCGCGACAGGCACTGCGGCCCTGTTCGTCCGAATGCAAGCTGGAGAAAGCCACGCGCGAGGCATCGTCGATGGCGACGTGGACATAGTCCCAGCCGGCGCCGTACGAGGCATGACGGCGATCGCCGGTGACGCGGTGACCGGCGCGGTGGAATCGGCCGAGTTTCTTGATATCCAAGTGCAGCAGGCCACCCGGATGGGAATATTCGTAGCGGATGACCGGCGTCACCGGTTCAAGTGCGGCCAGGCGATTGAGGCCGGCACGCTTGAGCTGCCGGGCCACGGTGCTCAGACCAATGCCCAGTTCCTGGTGGATCTGCCGATACGTCGTGCGGGCGCGACGGCGTTCGATCATGCGTTCGACTTTTTCGGTTGGGGTAGCGTGGGGGCATTGATGCGGACGTGAGGATCGGTCGAACAGCCCCGCGGGGCCTTCCTCTCGGAATCGTTTGATCCACTTGTAAGCGGTACGAACACTGACGCCAGCGGCCTGAGCGGCCTCTTCCACTCGCAGGCCATCGACGATGCGTTGAACTAAAAGGGCTCGACCGCGAGGCGTCAGACGGGCATGGTTATGTACGTTCATCCGGGGCTCCTGGAGGACTGGTTGGGTCGCACCTCCAGAATCCCGGGTTCGCCCCGAATGAACAACCTACTGAGAGATCACAGCTAGGCGCCTGGGTTCAGCAATTCCATTGCAGCACGCGCAGCGGCCATCGCCGCCTTCGGGTCCGCGAAGCCGCCTTGCGTAGCGAGCACGTCGCGCTTGGCGTCGAGCACCTTGAACGCGAAGGCGTCGGCTTCGCGGAATACCACCGGCTGCAGCACCGGCTTTTCGGCTCGTTCGTCTTTTACTTCTGCTGCCGCACCAACTACGGAACTCAGCGAGCGCAGTCCGACGGCATGGCGCAGCTGCTCGACGAAAGGCCGCGAGAGCTCGCGCGCGCGCTTCGCACCAGTTTTCAGCTTTCTCTCAATATCGTCTGGATCGGAAATCAGCTTTTCGTACTTTTCGCGAAATGGCCGAATGTGTTCGTTTATCGAGGTAAACGCGTGCTCCTTCAGCGCGCCCCAACCCGCCCCCATTTCGCGCATTCTTTTCGCGATCTCCGCGTGCAACACTCCACGATCCGGATTGAAAGCCTCAATAATCTGGTAAAGAGCCGAGCTTTGCGCTTCTTCTGCAGTCTGCGGACGCGACGAATCCGTGACAATGCCCATGATCGCCTTGCGCAGTTCTTTTTCTGGCAGCCACAGCGGAATCGTGTTGTCGTAGCTCTTCGACATCTTGCGGCCGTCGAGGCCGGGCAGCGTTGCCACGTTATCTTCGATCGCCGCTTCCGGCAGCGTGAAGTAATCGCCGTCGTAGAGGTGATTGAAACGCTGGCCGATGTCGCGCGCCATCTCGATGTGCTGGATCTGGTCGCGCCCGACCGGCACCTGGTTCGCGTTGAACAGCAGGATATCGGCGGCCATCAGGACCGGATACATGTACAGGCCGGCGTTGATGCCGGCGTCGGCATCGTCGCCCTTGTCGCGATTGGCGTCGGTCGCGGCCTTGTACGCATGAGCGCGATTGAGCAGGCCCTTGGCCGTGACGCAGGTCAGCAACCAGGTCAGCTCCGGAATCTCCGGGATGTCGGATTGGCGGTAGAAGTATACATTTGCCGGATCGAGTCCGCAGGCCAGCCAGCTGGCGGCGATCTCGAGCGTCGAGCGCTGGATGCGCGCCGGATCGTCGCACTTGACCAACGCGTGGTAGTCGGCGAGGAAGTAGAAAGACTCGACGCCGGGATCGCGGCTGGCCGCAATCGCCGGGCGGATCGCGCCGACGTAGTTGCCCAGGTGCGGCGAACCGGTCGTCGTAATGCCGGTCAGGACTCTGCGCTTGCTCATGCGGTACCGGAAATTCCTCAGTGAATGCGCAGTTTACGCGATACGCCGCGCCTACGCTGCCGTGCAGCAAACGCGGCAGTGCGCCAGTTTGAATTCCGTTCGCCCTGAGCGCAGGCCCGCAAGGCCGAAGTCGAAGGGGCGCGGCGTTTCGACCCCGGATCGGAGTCCGGGGCAGGCTTCACTCGCTGCGCTCGCTACGCTCAACGCGAACGGTTCTGATCATCAAAATTCAGACGGGGCACTACCCGCAACGGCAGCCTGACCCCGGCAGCGGCCGACCTGCGTTGCATGGTTGACCTAGCCCACGAAGGAGTCGCCATGAAAGCCCTGTTGTCCATTGCCGTCGCCGCTGCCCTGTCCATGACCGCAGTTGCAAACGCCGGATCGCTGGTCGATGTCACCGTGATCGATCGCGACAGCGGATCGATCCTGCCTGCTCATCGCCACGACGGAAAACTGTTCGTCGCCGGCATGCCGGGGCATCGTTACGCGGTACGCCTGTACAACCACAGTGGCGCGCGCGTGCTCACTGTGCTGTCGGTCGACGGCGTCAACGCGATCACCGGACAAACTGCCGATCCGCAGCAGTCCGGCTATGTGCTCGATTCCTACCAGAGCACCGAGGTCGATGGTTGGCGCAAGGACATGGCCGAGATCGCGCAGTTCAACTTCACCGCGCTCGACAATAGTTACGCCGCCCGCACCGGCCGGCCGAACAATGTCGGCGTGATCGGCGTCGCCGTGTTCCGCGAGAAAGCACCGGTCTGGCGCGAGCGTGACGACAAGATCTCGATGCGTGAAGCGCCGGCGCAGCCGCACGCCGCCGACGCAACCACCGCCGCATCTCCGCCGCCGGCGTCGAACGCCACGGAACGCGAAAAATCAACGAACGCGCCCGCCGGCGGGGCGAAGGATTACGGTAGCCTGGCCGCTCAGCGCCCCATGCCGAAACCCGAGGAAACGCTCGGCACGGGCCATGGCGCACGCGAGTCCTCGTATGCCAGCTACACGACGTTCGAGCGCGCCGGCTCCAGTCCCGATGAAGTCGATTCGATCTGGTACGACAGTTATCGCAACCTGGTTGCACGCGGCGTGATCGCGACGCCACGGCCGATCGCGGTCGAACCGCAGCCGTTCCCGAACCGTTTCGTGCCGGATCCGGCGGGCTGATCCGCAGACCGTTCGCGCCCAACAAGATGCACGTTACAAGCGCCTGCTGAGCCCGGTGTATGCTCTGCCAAACTGCCGCGGCGAGGATTTCACATGAATGGTCGGTGGGCTTGGTTTTTCGGGGCGGCATTTGCGCTTGCCTGTGCTGCACGCTCGGCAACGCCTGCGACGGGCATGCTGGATCGCGCAACACTGGCGCGGTTGTCACACCTGAATCAGGGGAACGCGGTGACAATCGCAGCGTTCCCGGTTGGCGCGGGTGACTTCCTGCCGATACGCTTCGAGCACGCGCAGATATACCCCGATGCGGTCAGCGGCTCAGTCGCCGCGACAGTCGCGTCAGGCAAGCCAGTGGTCCGCAGCACACGGATTTTCCTGCGCGGCTATTCCGATGATGGCGCGACCCGGGTGGCGATCTCGTTGAATCCGGACGCATCGTTCGCCGAAGGATTCGTGCTGGGATCGCACGGCTCGTTCAGTCTGACCGGCCACAGTGACCCTTCGGGAGGAAACTGGCTCGTGCCGCGCTCACTGAATGCAGCGGCGCAGGGGTTCAAGTTTGATTTTCGTTGCAGCAATGACGGCACGAACATGCGCGTGAGCGCGGGCGATGATCTGGTGCGCGACCTCACCAATGCAACCAGCGTCAGCGCAGCAACGGCTTCCACTCACGGCTTGCGCCTCGCAACAGTCCTTGTCGATACCGACAGCCTGTTCATGTCGAAATTGTTCTCGAACAACACCGCCGCCGCCGCCAACTGGATCGCCAGCCTCTTCAACGTGATGAATCTGATGTACGAACGCGATCTGCTCGTACGTTTCTATGTGGGCCCGACAACATTCCGCACCGATCCGGCGACCGATCCCTACAACATCGCGATATTCGTTCCGAGCGCAGATCCAGAACAGCTGAATTTCTTTGTCAATCAGTGGAAAAACGACAATACACCGCGGCAATTCGCGACCCTGTTGTCCGGCCGCGAATTTGGGGACGACAGCGGCTGTGGGTTTTCCGGCTACGCCTGGATCAACCAGTATTGCAAGAACGGCTCGGCAGACGGATTCGGCAACACCGTTGGCAGCTACAGCGTCAATCAGGTGTGTACCAGCACGAATGCGCCTTCGAGTTTCTCGGCACTCGGCGTGGCCCACGAAATCGGACACAACCTCGGCGCCTTCCATACCCATTGCACCGATATCGGTAACGGCACTGCGCCGGTTGCAACAAATACCATCGACACCTGTTTCAATGGGGAAAGCTCCCTTGGATGCTACGCGGGCGCGCAAACGAGCTGTCCCGCGAGTGGCCCCGGCGCGCCGGCCGGAACGATCATGAGCTATTGCAACCAGATCGGCTGCGGTCCTGACGAGCAGAACGTGCTGCAATTCCACCCGACGCATGTCGCAAAACTCAATACGATCATCGCCGGGGAAGGTGCCTGCCTCAACGAAAGCGACGGAATCTTCTTCAGCGGATTCGAGTGACCAGCAATCGGATCGCGCAACAGAAGCCGCACGGGCGGAAGCGCTACTCGCGCATCAACGTCGATTTGCCGAACAGGCTTTCGATCAGGTCGACGGCGAGCTTCGCGGTCTGGTTGCGATGGTCGAGTGACGGATTGAGCTCGACCACGTCGAGCGAGCCGAGCTGGCCGGTGTCGGCGATCATCTCCATGCACAACTGCGCTTCGCGATAGTTCGGCCCGCCGGGAATCGTCGTGCCGACACCGGGCGCGATGTCCGGGTCGAGGAAGTCGACGTCGAAGCTGACGTGCAGGTGCGTGTCGGCATCGACGCCCTCGAGCGCTTCTTCCATGACGCGCTTCATGCCGATCTCGTCGATGTAGCGCATGTCGTAGATGTCCAGGCCCGAGTCGCGCACGAGTTTTTTCTCGAGGGCGTCGACCGAGCGGATGCCGATCTGGCGGATGCTGTCAGCCGTGATCGCCGGCGCGCTGCCGCCGAGTTCGGTCAGCTCGCGCGGGCCCTGGCCGCACAGGCACGCGACCGGCATGCCGTGCAGGTTGCCGGATGGTGTGATCACCGAGGTATTGAAGTCGGCGTGCGCGTCGAGCCAGAGGATGCGCAGCTTCCTGCCGGTCGCGCGACAATGGTGCGCCACCGCCGTGATCGAGCCGATCGCGAGACAGTGATCGCCGCCGAGCATGATCGGCACGCGTTTTGCGGACAATTCCGCCGACACCGCGCGCAGTACCTCCCGGTTCCATTCGACGACCTGCGGCAGATGACGGTAACCGTCCGAGGGCGGCAGCCACGGATTGTGCGGGCCGAACAGGTTGCCGCGATCGAGCACGTCGAGCCCGCGCGCGAGCAATGCCTCGGCGATGCCGGCGACGCGCAGCGCTTCGGGCCCCATCGATGCGCCACGGTCACCGGCGCCGATGTCGGTCGGCACGCCGATCAGTGCAACGGGAGCAAAACTGCGCATATCCGGTCACCATGCCTTTGTCGGCGCGCACGTAATGCGACGCGGGCGCGTAGCATAGGGCGCCGATCCGGATCCTGCCAGTCGCCGACATCGGAGCACATCCGCTGCGTGGTACGCTGCGTTTGCACAGCGACACGGCGGATGCGCAACTTGAAGGAATAGCCATGAGCAATCTCGTTGATACCGTAATGGCGCACCTGGGCGATCCGCAGGTC
>Ga0193727_1001066_pt1 | contig 11216 bp, 10 predicted proteins | sample H2c2metaG_FD_143051 | JGI IMG/M metagenome (GOLD analysis project Ga0193727, IMG submission 143051) | Soil microbial communities from a riparian zone of the East river system, Colorado, United States - H2c2 | ecosystem: Environmental > Terrestrial > Soil > Riparian zone | place: USA: East River...
AATGCGAGCCGTTATGTCCGAAGCGATGGACGAAGTGGATCCTGTCGCCGTGGAGGAGATAATCCTCCAGTCCTACCTCTTCGCGGGATTCCCGCGCGCCCTCAACGCGGCGCGCGCGTGGCGGGCCGCGTCCGGCCGGCCGGCACCGCCCGAGGACGCGGACGTCGCGGACCTCGCGGTTTGGAGAGAGCGAGGAGAGGAGACGTGTGCCGTCGTGTACGGGGATCACTACGAAAAGCTTCGGCGGAATATTCGCGACCTGCACCCGGCGCTCGACGACTGGATGATCATCGACGGCTACGGGAAGGTGCTGTCGCGGCCAGGGGTGGATCTTCGAACGAGAGAGCTGTGCGTGGTTGCCGCGTGCGCGGTTTCGGGGCAGCAGCGGCAGCTGCACTCGCACCTTCATGGGGCGATGAATGCGGGCTCGTCCACGGGCCAGGTTGCGGCCGTGCTTGACGCGCTCACGGACTTGATATCCCGGGATGATCTCGTGCGGTACAGGCAGTTGCTGCAGAAGATCGCGGTCCAGGAATGATCGTTTTGCGTCGGCGGGCATCCACAATACCAAAGCAGGGGGCTGAAAGCTGGCAGCAGCTAGGCTTGGGGCTTTCATACTGGCGTTCTGGCCACGCCCAGTCCACTTGCGTCCTGGCGTTCTGGCCAAAGCGGTCCGTAGGCGTCTACCGTGATGCTCGTCCGGCTGAGGCCAGCCTCGCCACATCGAATAGCCCCCAGCGTAGCAGCTGCAAAGCGATCAGCCCCCTGCTTCGGTATTCTCGATGCAAGCCACAGCGCCGCGATCCCTACTTGGAGATGTCGATTGTTCATTGATCGCGTAATAATCCGCGTCGAGGGCGGAACCGGTGGCTCGGGCTGCACAAGCTTCCGAAGAGAATGGCGCACCCCGATGGGCGGCCCCGACGGAGGCGACGGCGGTCGCGGCGGCAGCGTCATCGTCCGCGGCGACTCCAATCTCGCGACGCTCCTCGACTACACGTACCGCGACAAGTGGATCGCCGAGCGCGGCGAGCACGGTATGGGCGCGAACAAGAGCGGCCGGGGCGGCGGCGACATCATCATGCCCGTGCCGCCGGGCACGATTCTGCGCGACAATGAGACCAAGGAGATCCTCGCCGAGATCCTGGAGGACGGCCAGGAAGTCGTGATCGCTCCCGGCGGGCGGGGCGGGAAGGGGAACGCATTCTTTGCGACGCCCACCCACCAGTCCCCGCGGGAATGGCAGCCGGGGGAAGAGGGCGTCATCCGGACGATCGAGATGGAGCTCAAGCTGATCGCCGATGTGGGATTGGTCGGGCAGCCGAACGCCGGAAAGTCTACGCTCCTTTCGGTGATTTCCGCCGCCCGTCCAAAGATCGCCGACTATCCCTTCACGACCCTCCAGCCCAACCTCGGCGTGGTCCAGTTGTCGGACCATCGAACCTTCGTGGTCGCCGACATCCCGGGCATCATCGAAGGCGCGCATGAAGGGAAGGGGCTCGGTCTCCAGTTCCTCCGGCACATCGAGCGGACGCGGATCCTGGCATTCCTGATCCCGATCGACGCCATGGATTGGCAGGCGGAGTACGACCAGCTGCGGCGCGAGATTGCGGAGTATTCGCCGGACCTGGCGGCCAAACCGCATTGCGTTGTTTTCACCAAGATGGATCTCCTTGGCGAGGAGTACGCGCCGCCGATCAACGCACCGGGGGCGTTCGGACTTTACGCGATCAGCGCCGCCGCGCGCGAGGGATTGGAGGGGCTGACGGCGGCGTGGTGGACGGAGCTTTTGCGCCTGAAGCAGAGCGTGAGGCCTGAAGACGTAATTGTAAGTCTGCCCTGAGCTTGCGTCGTGACAACTCAGGCAGCTCCACCGACCGCGGCGCAGCTCGCTCGAGCCTCAGATCAAGCGGCTTCGCGGGCCGTGATCCGGGTCGATCGAACCCCGGAGAATGCGGGGCATTCGGCTACAGGGGTGTTCACAATTCAGCGTTGGACGCGTGAGTCAGCCGAGTATCCGGTCGAGCTGAGGGACCTCAGCCAGCCGCCGCGGGAGCTGTACGCGATCGGGTCAAACGCGGCCCTCTCGAGGCCCCGCGTCTCGATCGTCGGGACCCGGAACTCGACCGCCTACGGCGAGCGGATCACGCGAACTCTGACGCGGGCATTTGTCCGCTGCGGAGTCTCGGTCGTGAGCGGGATGGCGCGCGGGGTTGATGGCGCAGCCCACCGCACCGCGTTGGAGGAAGGGGGAAATACGGTGGCGGTTCTAGGGACCGGAATCGACGTTCCCTATCCCGTTGGCCACCGAATCCTCCATCAGGCGATCGCGAAGCACGGTCTCGTCCTTTCGGAGAATCCGCCCGGAACGAAGGCGGGCCGCGGCTCCTTTCCGAAACGGAACCGGATCATCGCAGCCCTGGCTCCCGTGACGATCGTTATCGAAGCAGGATTTAGAAGCGGCGCGCTCAACACCGCTTCGCAGGCACTCGAGCTCGGACGGGTGGTCGCGGCAGTTCCGGGGCCGATCGACTCGGACCAGAGCCGCGGCTCCAACCAGCTCCTAAGGGACGGCGCGGTCCTCATCGCCGCCCCCGACGATGCACTCGCACTCCTCGGTGTTTCATTGCCGAAGGAGTTGCCGCCCCCTCCGCTGCTACCGGATTCTGAGCAGAAAGTCTGGGACGCGATCGCGGGAGGGTTCGTGGACACGGACGCTCTGCCCGCAGCCACGGACCTCACTATCGCGGAATGTCTGGCGGCCATCACGTCCCTCGAGATCATGGGACTGATCGAGTGCTCGCTCGCCGGCGAGATTCGACGCCGGTAGGTCTCGCGAGTCTGTAGCAGCGCGGGGCGCCGAGCTGACAATTGAGGCGAATCCGGATGTAAATCGCGAAGTGGGAGCCCTATTCACCGAGCCGCTGCTATTGCCTGCGCCAGTGCCTCGGGCTCGTCGCTGCCAATTCGTACGCGACGGCCGTTCCGCATCACGAGTTCCACGGCTTTGGTTCCCGATACGTTGTACAACCAGCCGTCAGGGAGCCAACGCACTCCATAACCCGCGAGGATCGGGTTCGTGACGACCGCGGCGCTTACGATATCTGAGATCGCGATTCTGTGTTCCAGCAATCCAAGTCCAAATCGCCACGACACCTCGCCGTTCCCGACTCGCACGTTGAGTTGCGCGAACACCACCGCCAAAACGAGCAGGATTACCAACACCAAGCCGACAATCGCCAGCGCCGGCACGGGCATCGCGCCAATGCCGCCGCTCGACCCCGTCGTGAGGGCGAAGCTTGCGACCATGATGATCGCTGCCGCGGCGAGGCTCAAGAGCACCACGGTGCCAAACTGAGTATGAGAGTACGACTGAGCGGCTTTATCCATAGCCCCCTATCCCATCGACAAATATATAGGCGACCGCGCCTATATTCAGTTATGACCTCCCGTCACCTTTACATCCACGTCCCGTTTTGCGCCCGGCGCTGCTCGTACTGCGATTTTTCGATCGCCGTCCGATCAACGACGCCCGTCGATGAGTACGTCACGGGTCTGCGGAGGGAGCTGGACGGCCTTCGACCCGAACTGGAGGGCGCGACCCTCGACACTATCTACCTGGGCGGCGGAACCCCTTCCCGCCTCGGCGGACTCGGCGTCGCCGACGTCATCACGACGGTCCGCGACCGCGCACAGATCTCCGACGCGCCCGAAATAACCATCGAAGCGAATCCCGACGACGTGAACGACATGGCCGTCGCGCATTGGGTCGCCGCCGGCGTCAACCGCGTCTCCCTCGGATCCCAAAGCTTCGATGATGCGGCGCTCAAATGGATGCATCGTACCCACGATTCGCTGCAGATCGGCCGAGCCGTCAGCACGCTGCGCCGCGGCGGCATCGACAACATTTCTCTGGACCTGATATTCGCGCTCCCCGCGCACCTCCGGCGGTCGTGGGAGAGCGACCTCGTTCGCGCGCTCGATCTCGAGCCATCCCACCTCTCGCTCTACGGCCTGACCGTCGAAGCGCAGACTCCGATCGCGCGTTGGGCGGATCGGGGCGCGACAGTTCAGGGAAGCGAAGAGAGCTACGAAGAGGAGTTTCTCGCCGCGCACACAATGATGGCCGGCGCCGGCTACGACCACTACGAGGTTTCCAACTTCGCGCAACCGGGAATGTCGTCGCGGCACAATTCGGCCTATTGGACTGGCGCGTCCTACGCCGGAGTCGGACCATCGGCGCATTCCTTCGATGGCGCCCGCCGTTGGTGGAATGTTTCGGCCTACTCGGAATGGATTCGGCGACTCAACGCGGGGGAGCCGGTGTTAGGGGGCGAAGAGTCTCTGACCGACGACAATCGAGCGGCTGAAGAGGTTTACCTCGGGCTTCGTACCCACCGCGGGCTTCCGATCACGGAGGACGAAGTCATCCGAGTTCGGCCCTGGGAATCGGCCGGTTGGGCGGTGATCGACGAGCCACATAAGAATCCGCGAATCCGACTTACCCCAACCGGATGGCTCCGCCTCGACAGTCTGGCGGCTGAAATCGCCGCACAAAGGACCCGCTCGCTGACGCCAGCGTAGGCCCAAACCCTAGTCATTGCTATATTTAGTCTATGTCACTCCCGGGTCTGAACGAGCGCGAGCGTCGGGTTCTCGAGGCCGTAATCCAAACGTATGTGGAAACGGCTCAGCCTGCCGGCTCGAGAAGCCTCGCCCACAAGTTTGGGCTGAATGTCTCGCCGGCGACCATCCGCAACACGATGAGTGACCTGGAAGAGAAGGGCTACCTGTACCATCCGCACGCCTCAGCCGGACGAGTCCCGACCGACGTCGCATATCGCGTCTATGTCGATTCGCTGATCCCGATCCGGCCGCCCGGGGCAACCGAACGCCGGCGTCTCACCGCCCAGATCTCGGCGGGCGGCTCCGCGGTCGAAGCGATCCTTCGGCGCGCCGCCCAGAGCCTTGGTGTCATCACCCAGGAGCTCGGCATCGCACTCGGTCCGCGCCTGGACAACGCAGTGCTCGAGCACGTGGAGCTGATTCGACTTTCGTCGGAACGCTTGCTCGTCGCGCTCACGCTGTCGGCCGGCGCCATGCGGACGATCTTCGTCGACGTCCACGGCGAGATCGCCGATGCCGCGATCGCCGAGGTTACGCGGGTTCTCAATGACAGGCTGGCCGGGCTCACGCTTCGACAGGTCCGTTCATCGCTCGGCGACAGGCTGCGCGACGTCGGACCAACGCGCGACGCGACCGATCTTCTGAACGTCTTCATCGAGGAGGGCGAGCAGCTATTCGATAGCGCGCTGGAGTCCGACGACGACACCGTTTTACTCGGCCAGGCATCGGTTCTCGCTGAACAACCGGAGTTCGCCAACGTCGACAACATGCGGAAGCTGGTGGCGCTGACTGAGACCCGGGAGAAACTCGGCGAGCTGCTTCGTCGTCGTAGCGAGACAGGCGGTGTGTCGATAACGATCGGGAACGAGCACAACGATCCAAAGCTCGCGAGCTTCACGGTGGTGACTGCGTCGTACCACGCGGGGCCGCTGAGTGGTGTGATCGGCGTGATCGGGCCGACACGGATGCCGTACGACAAGGTCATCTCGCTCGTGACGCACACGTCCGAGCTGGTGACGGATTTACTGAAGGAGAATTCAAGGACACATGGCTGATTTCTACACCACGCTGGGCGTCGCGCGCGGCGCCAGCGATGCTGACATAAAGCTCGCCTATCGCAAGCTGGCGATGACGTACCATCCCGACCGCAACAACGGGTCGAAGGACGCCGAGGAGAGGTTCAAGAGCATTACCGAGGCGTACGATGTTCTGCGGGACCCCAGCAAGCGGGCGCTCTACGATCGCTACGGCGAGGCCGGCCTGCGCGGCGGCGCCGCCGGATTCCACCACGTCGATCTGTCCGAAGCGCTGAACATCTTCATGCGCGACCTGGGCGGACTCGGTGGATTCGGGGACCTGTTCGGCGGTGGCGGCGGGCGCGGCTCCGGTCCTCGTGCCGGAGCGGACATCAAAATGGCAATGCCCATGACCCTCGCAGAAGTCGCGAGTGGCGCCGAGAAGACCGTGACGGTGCGCCTGCTGGAGCCATGCGATCGTTGTGAGGGAAGGGGCGCCGAGCCGGGTTCATCACCGGTCACGTGCACGACTTGCAACGGAAGTGGAGAAGTGCGCCGCGCCCAACGTTCCTTCTTCGGGCAGGTTGTGAGCGTCGCGCCGTGTCCCACCTGCTCTGGCGAGGGAACGGCAATCTCGTCGCCATGCAGGAAGTGCAGGGGCGAGGGTCGGATCAGAGGAGAAAAAGAGATTCTCGTTCGCATTCCGGCCGGAGTGGCGACGGGCCAGTACATGACGATGCGTGGCGTCGGCAACGTCGGACCGCGCGGCGGCCCGCGTGGCGACATCCTCGTCGTATTCGAAGTCGAAGAAGATGATCGCTTCGAGCGGGACGGCGAAGATCTCTACACCGAAGTGCTCGTGACCTACGCGCAGCTCGCGCTCGGGGCAAACATCGACGCGCCGATGGTGACGGGAAGCGTGACGGTGCAGGTTCCGGCAGGAACTCAGAGCGGCCAGGTGTTCAACATTCGCGGTCGCGGCTTGCCGAGGATCAACTCGAGCTCCTCAGGCGACCTGCACGTGAGGCTGCAGCTCTGGACGCCGGAGAATCTCAGCGAAGAGGAGCAGGTGCTCATCAAGCGACTCGGCGAAGTGCAGAACGTCCCTCCCGCCCGAGCCAAGGGACTCTGGTCGAAAATCAGAGAATCGCTGGGCGCGTGAGCTGGATCGCGCTGCGAATCACACCCGAGTCGAACCGGGATGGAGTGATCGCGGCGCTCTTCGAGTCGGGATCGCAGGGAGTTCAGGAAGATGGCGCGGCGGTCGTAACCCATTTTCCGGCCGGCGCACGCATTCATGAGATTCGATCTGCAGTGATGGCCGCCGATCCGCGCGCCGACATCGCGATCGCCGACTCGCCCGACACCGACTACTCCGAGTGGCGCGCGTCGGTATCGTCGCACCAGGTCGGCCGCCTCGTCATCGCTCCTCCATGGCTGGCTCGCGGGCTCGATCCCGAAACGACCGTGATCATCGATCCGGTGATGGCGTTTGGAACCGGGGAGCATCCAACGACGCGTGGCGCGATGCGATTGATGCAGGGACTCATTCGTCCGGGAGATGTCGTGGCGGACCTCGGCGCCGGCAGCGCGGTTCTCGCGATCGCCGCCGCCAAGCTCGGCGCGGCGCGGGTCGCCGCCGTAGAGATAGACCATGATGCCATCGGAAACGCCGAGGAGAATGTCCGCGCCAACTCGGTGAGCGAGCGCGTCGAAGTGATCGAGGGTGATGCGACTACACTTCTCCCGCTTCTGGCTCCCGTGCGCGTAGTGATCGCGAACATCATTTCGTCGGTGATCATTCCGATGCTGCCGCTCATGAAGTCGTCCCTTTCGACCGGTGGCCAGGCGATTCTCGCCGGGATTCTTACAGAGGAGCGGGCCGCGATGATTTCCGCTCTTGAAGCGGGAAGCTGGGCAGTCGAACGCGAAGACACGGAGGACGTCTGGTGGAGTGTACAGATCGCACCGCGGTAGCAACGTTCTTCGCAGCGGAGCCGCTGGTCATCGGTGGAACGGTTACGCTTGCAGATGATGCGGTACACCACATCCGGGTCGCGCGGGTCGCTGTCGGCGAGTGTGTCGCTCTACGCGACGGCGCGGGCAAAGCCGCCGTCGGTACTCTCGTAAAGCTCTCGAGAAACTCGGCGCTCGTCGATGTGAGCGACACGAGCGAAATCCCACGTCCGGCGCCGATTCATCTGCTCGCACCCGTCGCCGACCGAGATCGAATGCTGTGGCTGGCGGAGAAGGCGATGGAGCTCGGCGTGACGAGCTGGCGGCCCGTCATCTGGCGTCGCTCGAAAAGCGTGTCACCCCGCGGCGAAGGGCCAATGTTTCAGGCAAAGGTCCGCGCGCGCATGACTTCGGCGTTGATTCAGAGCGGGAGCGGGTGGCTGCCCGACCTCTTTCCCGAAGCGACGGTGGAGCGCGCGGTTGCAGCCGCACCGCTCGGGACGCGCATCCTGCTCACGAAAGACGGAGAGCCGATCGCCGGCGTTCCAATGCACGCGCCCGTCACGATTGCGCTGGGACCCGAGGGCGGAATGGAACCAGCCGAGCGCGACGTTTTCATCGGCGCGGCTTTTCTCCCTGTGAAGCTCGGGTCGAGCACGCTACGTTTTGAGACTGCGGGTGTGGCCGCGGTGGCAATCGCCGCCGCATCTCAGGCAACGTCGAGGCAATCCAATGGATGAGTCGCGGACCTGCATCTTCTGCAGAATCGCGCGCGGCGAGGTCCCCGCGCAGATGTTGGCGAGCAACAAGGAGATCGCGGCATTCCGCGATCTCAACCCGCAGGCGCCTGTTCACATCCTGATTATTCCGAAGAAGCACATTGGCTCGCTCGATGACACCGGCGATTCGTATCTGCTTGGCCAGATGCTCTCGCTCGCGGCGGCGATCGCGAGGCAGGAGAAGGTTTCCAAGACCGGCTACCGGACTGTGATCAACACGGGCAAGGACGGTGGTCAGAGCGTGGATCATCTCCACCTGCACCTACTCGGCGGACGTCCGATGACCTGGCCGCCAGGTTAGTTCTGACTACGCGCTTCAACTTGGATCTCTGCGCGGGGTCGGCGAGGGTATCCTCTCCGCGGCTACACTCGCTTGGTCGGAGCCCCTAACTGCGCTCCCTCGCTCCGCTCGGTCGCGGGTCTCCTCCTCGCGCTCGTTTTGGGAAGCCGCTACGAGGACACCCTCGCCTCCTTGGACAGCGTCGCAACTGCACGCGCGGCCCATTGATCAACGTGGCGCGAAGCGCCCGGCGCGTCAGCGCCGCCGTCATAGCGCGATCTGATCCCCACCTTTGTGGCGGGCACGCCGAGCTTTGCTCGGCCCGCTAACGCGGGCGGAGCGAGGGTGGGTCAAGCAAAAACCCGCTCGGCGCCGACGAGGCGGCACACGACCCTCCGAAGTCCGACAGATCTCGATGGGAAGGAGGAGGAGGTCCTCGTAGGCGCTTCCCAAAGCGAGCGCGAGGAGGAGACCCGCGACCGAGCAGAGCGAGGGAGCGCGGTTAGGGGCTCCGACCAAGCGAGCGTAGCGCCGGAGAGGAGCCTCCTCCGACGAACCGGCGATGTCTCTAGCCGGTCGAAGTGGATCCAGGCCAGCCGACAAAGAGAGGTTTTTGCTTGACCCAACCGATTGATCCGTCTAGGTTTAACGGTCTGTCCCATGCCGGCGCACAAACGCCACGAAGGGGGGAAGTAGAATTTGTCGGAAGTCATAATCCATGACGACGAGAACTTTGAGCGCGCGCTCAAGCGCTTCAAGAAGAAGTGCGAAAAAGCGGGCATCCTCTCCGATCTCCGCAAGCATCGCCATTACGAGAAGCCGAGCGAGCGCAGGAAGCGCAAGCTGAACACGGCGATGCGTAAGAATCGACGCACGCGTCACGTCTAGGGAATGTCGGAGCTCCTCGCCCGGTTGCAAGGCGATCTCAATACGGCCCGCAAATCCCAGGACAAACCTGGTACGCTCCTCCTCAGCACCGTGCTGTCCGAGGTCAAGAACAAAAAGATCGAGCTGAGACACGATCCGGTGGATGCGGACGTGATCGACGTCCTGCGCAAGTCCATCAAGCGCAGACGCGAATCGGTGGAGATGTACACGAAGGGCGGGCGCCAGGATCTCGCTGACAAGGAGACCGCCGAAGCCGCAGCGCTCGAAAAATACCTCCCCGCTCAGGTGAGCGATGACGAGCTGAGGACCGCCGTGAAAGCGGCGATCGCCGGCGGCGCGAAGCAGATCGGAGCAGTCATGGGAAAGGTTCTTCCCCAGTTCAAAGGTCGGGCAGATGGCAGCACCATCAACGCCATCGCTCGCGAGGAGCTGAGCAAGCAGGGGTGACAAGCTCTCTCCCTGGAATCACCAAGCCCGAGCTCGCGACAACCCTCGCAAGCTCGGGTTTTGTCATTCAAGGGTATCAGATAAGGTGAATTCGCACGCGCTCAACGTCATCGAGTTTCCCCGCACTCTCGCCCTCATTTCCGAGAGAGCCACATCACCGCTCGGCGCCGAGCGGGTGAGAGAGCTGCGCCCAGTGACCGAGCGGGACACGATCGAGCGCGAGCACGCGCGCGTGGCGGCGGTTCGCTCGCTAGTAGCGGCCGAGGAACCGTGGCACCTGCACGGCGTGCCGAACGCGACTTCGGCGCTCACGCGCCTCCGTGTCGAGGGCGCCTCGCTCGCGGCGCCGGATCTGCTTGTGCTCGGAGCGCTCCTTCAGAGCTCGCGCATTACGCGGGACTCTCTCCGAGGCGAACGCGCGTCGCCAATCGTTACGGCGGTTCTCGCGCCGCAGATCGATCCTCTCGTCGCCAACAAGGCCATCGAGGATACGATCGCGCGCGCGATCGACGAGGACGGCCAGGTGCGCGATGACGCGTCCTCGACGCTCAAGAAAATCAGACGCGAGCTCAAGGGATCTCAGGGAGAGCTGGTGAAGCTTCTCGAGCGCGCGATGGCCAAGCTCGAACCGCATCAGCGAGTCGCCGATATGTCCGTGACAGTACGCAACGGCCGCTTCGTGATTCCCGTTCGCCGGGAGGCACAGGGCGTGGTCGGCGGAATCGTGCACGACGCATCCGCCACAGGCGGAACACTCTTCGTCGAGCCGCCGGCAGCGGTCCAGGCGGGGAATCGCATTCGAGAGCTGCAGATCGAAGAGGTCGAAGAGATCGACCGTATTCTGTTTGAGCTGACGGAAAAATTGCGTCCCCACCGAGAGGCGCTTGGAGCTTCGCTCGAGGCGCTGATCACACTCGATTCGCTCGTCGCGCGTGCGCGCTATGCGATCGAGTTTCGCTGCGCGCCGGTGGACCTGGCCGACTCGACCGAAGGGTTCGCCGTTGTTGAAGGACGACACCCGCTCCTCGTGGCGCAGGGAATAGATGTAGTTCCGTTCGATCTCGAGATGTTGGCGAACGAGAGAACTCTTCTCATTTCCGGACCGAACACAGGCGGCAAGACGGTGCTCCTCAAAGCGCTCGGGCTTTTCTCCGCGCTCGTGCAGTCCGGAATCCCGGCACCGGTAGACGAGGGCTCGCGCATCGCGATCTTCGACAACATCTC
>Ga0193727_1001067_pt1 | contig 11213 bp, 11 predicted proteins | sample H2c2metaG_FD_143051 | JGI IMG/M metagenome (GOLD analysis project Ga0193727, IMG submission 143051) | Soil microbial communities from a riparian zone of the East river system, Colorado, United States - H2c2 | ecosystem: Environmental > Terrestrial > Soil > Riparian zone | place: USA: East River...
AGCCTGGGTGGGACATCCCATCTCATCCGTCGTTGGATCGCGAGCCATGGTGCAAGAGCGGCCAGTCCGGGTCGAGCACCGCGTTTGGCCGGTCGCGGGTGCTCGTAACGCACGCGCTGAATCCGGCAGTCACCGAAGTTTGTTTCAATAAGCATCCTTCGGAGCCAAACAGGCACATCAGTTGCCGCGGCGGGCCCCTGTAGCGGGATTCGGAAATTGAGCAGACCTTGCCGGAAATCGCCTGCACTTCATGTGAAGGAGCGAGGCCTTCCAACAAGGGGCGGTGTCTCAGCGTGCTGCGAGGGTGGTCCGTAGCACGTAGCGGCTTATGTGCTGGCCAAGATACAGAGCATCTTCATCCGAGAATCGGAAGTGGTGCCCAGAAAGCATTCGACCTTCAACGCATTCCCGAGATGCGTCATCAAAGCTGCTGAAATTGCGACTGTATCCAGCAGGGAACCAGGTGGTGCCGGTCGCGGCAAACGGCGTGCTGCGACCGAATGCACTCTCAAGTATGATTTGAGCGCTCCCGCAGGCAGCGGAGTGGCCCGATGGGTATTCCGGGAAGGGTGGCGTGGGCAACAGGGGTAGCCAGCTTGGGTCAGAGGTGGTCTTCTCGTTACCGTCAGTGTCCGCCCCGCGGATCGCCATGGTTGGGCGCCAGAACTGATAGTGGTACTTTGCATCGAAGACAGCGACGTAGCTGTCGGCTATGGCGACGTTCAATAGTGCCAGGGTGCGATTGCTTTCCCACAGATCATCGTTTCTCGCAGAGATGAGATTTCGTGCGATTTCGTTGAAGGTCCTGAACAATGAAGTTTCTGCCCAGAGCATTGCGATCATGGTTTGGTCGGGCGTTCGCACAGTCGAAGTTTTTCCCGCGAGCATCCTGAGCTCTTCGAGTTCACGCGAATATTCGCCAGAGCTAAGGTTCAAAGGACCCGGGAGCAGATTTCGAAATTGCGAAGGGCTCTTCAGTGCCAAAGGAGTAACAAGGCTTGCGCGTGGAAAATTGGCATTCTGATGCGGTGAATCCGGCGCAGAACGCCAAGCGCCGGGTCCGGAGCCATAGGGGCCGTTCCCGCTCACAAATGGCTCTGGGGTCGCATAATCGAAGTGGTCATCCGCGCGGAGCGCAACAATCTTTGCAGCAACTTCGTCGCCTAGCACGAGTCCTTCATTCTTGCCAGGCCCGTCGGGAATGGTCAGAAGCATCTTGCTGTAGAGGTTGTCCAACGAGGATGCCTGGTCCGGGTAGAGCCGGACCGCCACGCCATGGCCCGCAGCCATGACCGCTGCCCGAGGATTTGCGTCCGGCGAGGAACGATGGACGCCATAAGAATCATGGCGTCGGCTGATTGAATTGAGGGCATCATGCATCGCAAGATGCATCAGTGAAACATTGCGGCCCGAAAGGGTGCCGCCTGGTTTGACGCTAGACGCTGTGGCTGTCTGCTCGATGATGACACTCCAGTCGGTCACCTCATTCGCGGCGGCGCTTCCGATTGGGAGCCACAAGGCGAAGAGACAACAGCTAAGAAGCGCACCCGGGCTGGGCCCGAAGGCCGCGCGCATTGCTAGTGCCACTGTGGGTATCATGACGTCCCTCCCTGAGAATTGTACAATCAATCAGCCGGGCGCGCTTACGCGCACCCGCGTTGGAATGCGAATGCTGAAGGACCGGCGAAAAAGGAAGTCGGTTATTTGAGTGCAATGCTTGCCGATGGCACGATTGCTGTCCGTTCAGTCCCGCGAGGATTCGGCATTTCCCGCCTGCGACGACAGCTATTCAAAGAGTAACACGATCTCGTGCGTCCTGGAAAGACGTCTGATCTTTGGATGACTTCCGCTTCGGGTCATTAGCGGTCATTCCTGCATACCCGCGATCCGGAAAGCTTGCGCCAATCTTTCGATATCTTCCGTCCTGCGAAATGGGGTCCTGTCCTTGATTTTGGAAATGCTAGGGTCGGGTTCAGTTGCATTAAGCGCGCACAGTCCTCTTGTGCTTCCTCAACCCGTCCAGACATCGCATGGCATGCCGCCAGAATAAATTGTGCGGTGAAAAAATTTCGTTGCTGCCGGACAGCAGTTGTTGCCCATGATGTGGCGTCCGCGTTGTGGCCGGCGAAAAAATGAGCAAAGGCCAGTCCGGTCTGGACAGTGAAGATCTGTGGATCCAGCGGGCTCAAACGCAAGGCGACCTGCAATTGCTCGATCGCGGCATCTACGTCACCGAGCCAAAGGTGGGCCCACCCCCTCCAATTTCGTGCGATAGCCAGATTTGGGTTTAGATTTGTCGCTCGCGAGACAAGGGCTGCGCCCTCCTCGACCTCACCCACTACGTAAGCGAGCGCAAATCCGGCCATTGCAAGCACCGTTGGATCGTCCTTATCGAGTTCGATCGCCCGCCTTGCGAGCCGTCGGACTTCAGCTGTTCCGTGGGCAGCAGCATCGATTCTCCAGCCGAAACCCTTCCTTACCATATAGCAAATAGCGCCGAGCGCGTATGCTGCGGCGAATTCGGGATCGAGGCCGCTGGCAATTTTGGTGAGCTTGAGTGCTTCAACGTTCGCGTCTCCGGTGAACTTATAATAGCAAGCGAGCGCGCGAAGATAATAGTCGTAGGCCTGAAGGCTTTCGGTCGGTTTGCGCTGGGAGCGCTCGATTTCGGCGCGTTCAAGCTGAGGGGATATTGCGCCGATCACGCTGCTCGTCACCCGATCCTGCAGATCGAAAATATCTTCAAGCTGGCTGTCGAACCGGTCCGCCCAAAGATGCGCTCCTGTTGCAGCATTGATCAGCTGCCCGGTGATTCGAACGCGATTGCCAGCCTTGCGCACACTGCCTTCGAGCACATAGCGAACGCCAAGGTCACGCCCGACCTGCTTGATATCGATGGCTTTGCTTTTGTAAGTAAAGGTCGAGTGTCGCGCGATGACGAAAAGCGATTTGGACCGCGACAGTCCGGTAATGATGTCCTCGACCATGCCGTCGGCGAAATATTCCTGTTCCGGATCGCCGCTCATGTTCTGGAACGGCAGCACCGCGATGGAGGGCTTGTCGGGGAGAGCAAGCGGCTGCGCAGTCTCGGTCGGCGGTTTTGTTACCGTTGCCGGCGAAGAGCTTGGAACCATGCGCACGCGCCAGACCCGCATCGGTTCGGCGATATTCTTTAGGGATTGCAAACCCATATCCTCAAAGGTGATATCTACCTTGCCACGAATTTGCCGGTGAGCATCGTCGGAAATGCTGACACCACCCGGTTCTGCCGTCCCTTCGAGACGCATTGCAATATTGACGCCATCACCAAAGATATCATCATCTTCGATGATAATATCACCGACGTGAATGCCGATGCGAAATTCGAGCCGCTTGACCTGCGGTACATCGATATTTTGTTCGACCATGCCGCGTTGAATTTCGACGGCACATCGCACGGCGTCGACGACGCTGGCGAACTCAACGAGAGCGCCGTCCCCAGTATTTTTGACGATGCGTCCGCGATGATCAGTGATTTTGGGATCAAAAAGCGTCTTTCTAAGAGCTTTCAGTTGCGCCAGCGTGCCTTCTTCGTCGATCCCTATCAAGCGGCAAGAGCCCGCGACATCCGCCGCCAGAATAGCCGCCAATCGCCGCTCTACATGCTCGCCGCTCAAGATGCACCCCCGGCTCGGGGAAATTGAATGTTCGTATAGCACAATTGTGGGCGGATGTTCGGCTATGCCCACGTCCGAAATGGGTCAAACGCGTCGTTCTGACCTCCCGTCCGTCACTTCCGGTCTACCCCGAGAAGCAGACATGTTCAGCGTCCACCGGCATGTCTCAAAGGTGCCAGGAGCGGATGCGACGCGTTTCATTCGATTACCTTGTCGGCACGCAGCAGCAGTGCGACCGGAACATCGTGGCCGATCGCATGTGCAGTCTTGAGATTGATGACGAGCTCGAAATTGGTCGGCTGCTCGATCGGAATGTCGGCCGGCTTGACGCCCCGCAACGCTTTGACGACCATCCGCGCCGCTTGGCGGAAGATGCCCGTCAAGCGAGCGCCATATCCTATCAGGCCACCTTCTTCCGCCATTTCGGGCCATTCGTATATGGCCGGGAGCCGCAGCTCGGCGGCGCGCTTGAAAATGAGGCTGCGGTTGGCGACCAACAGCCCCGACGACAGAACGTTAATCGCAGCGGCGCCGGACATTTTGATCTCGTTCATCGCCGGCTCGATGTCCTCGGGGGTGCGGACGGTAAAAATTGCGAGCTCAATGCCGCGCGCTCGGCCTGCATCTTGAAGTGCCTTGAGTTGCTGCTGTGGGGTGTTGTTCACTTCTGCCAGGATCGCCATCCGGCGAGCCCCAGACACCGCCTCAATTATTATGTCCTGCCGCTTGCCGTTGAGTTTGGGTGAGAGCAGGCTTATACCGGTGATGTTGCCGTCTGGACGTGCAACCGACTTCACGAGCCCGTTCGCAATCATGTCACTGGTGATGCCGACGATAGGAACGGCGCGGATCGCCCCCTGCGCGGCACGCATTTCGGGAGCTGTGGCACAGAAAATTGCGTCGGGTGGGGATTTAGCCATCGCCGCCACGATTTCGGGAAGTTGCTCATCGCGCAGACCATAGCCGCCGCCATCAACCTTCAGATTCTGTCCCTCGACGAAACCTGACAGGCGAAGCTCGTCGAAAAAGGCTGCTATATACGATGCGCCGATTTTCGCCGAGGGGGTCATTACTCCGAGGCGATAGATGCGAGCGGCCTGCTGCGCGTGCGTAGCGTGCGGCAACACAGCCGCTGCGCCGCCCACAAACATCATGAACTCGCGCCGCTGCATATATCTGATCCAAAGGTTTGGCGCGGCATTCTAATCGGTGGCTATTGACCTTGGAAGAGAGCGGGATGATTCGGGCCCACTAAATTGGGGAGGTGCCGATGTCCGCTTGGGGTGTGCGCCGTGCAAAGGCGGCGCTTTCCAGTGGGTGCAAGCCCCACCCGGCAACCGCTCCAGCCGGAAGCAATCGGAGCAGTCATGGAGGTAACGAAGTGGCTGAAGCCTTCGGTTAGCGTGTCACGAATTGGTGACAGCGCGAGTGTGCAGGCCGTAACGCGAGTGAACGCTGAGCAAGCCTTGAAAAGGACGATGTGTAGGCCGACCCGACTGCCATATCGGGGAAGGTTGCTGGGCGCGTTGAGCGAAGATTACGCCCATCCGCTCCACCGGGGTATTGGCGGCGGAGTCTTGCCGGCCGGAATCTCGCTCACGGCCGAAGACTTTTGCGTCATCAATCACAATCCCATGCTTTCGGCCTTCCGCGCTGCCAGTGGATACCGAAGCCCTCACTTGAGCGTGAGACGTGAAGCACTTCACATTTGAAAATGGCGAATTGATCTAGGGCAGCGCAAACCCGGTTTCGGGAGGGAGCGATGCCATTATTCAATAGCCAGCAGCAACATGACCGCGGCATCCATTGGTTCGGAACAACCGCCACAGTGGCGGCCGAGCTTCTTGTCCTGATCGCGCTTGCATTTGCGGCTGTTCGGTACGTGGAATGGTCTTCAGACGCTGCTCAAGCCGAATTTATGAGATCGACCAAGCCACCGGTGTCTGATCCGAATCATTCCGGCGAATTACCAAGTTCGACCCAGCCCCTCAAGGGCCGAACCGCTTGCCCGGGGAAGGGCTGAACTACTGCACAACGCCGAAATGACCGGCTTCGGATTTTGCTTCGTCGTCCGGGTCTATGCCGGGCTGGGTCATTCATTCTCCGCATCGAGCATAACCCTTGGCTGTCAACCACCTTGCCGTTCTGTGTGATCGGCACGCAGATGAAGGAGCGGCCCTCGGCGTCAATGCGTTGCACTGGGCAACTGGGCATTCGTTGACCGCGGCGATTAGCGTGACACAATGTAAAAATCGAAGGCACGGGCGGATGTACCCCGTGCCGATAGGGTCGGGCCTCGGAGAAATCCGGGGCCTTACCTTTTGCGCGATGCAGCACGATGAGCGCCTTGGCTTCGGCGAGTCCGAAAAGATCAGGGTTTCAGAATCCGGAGCCGGACAGACGGCTCGGGATTGATGTGGTCCGCAGTGATTTTGGGGTGACGCCAATATGGCCGAGTATCGAGCTTACATCATGGACAAAGACGGTCTTATCAGCCGAGCAATTGGACTTGTGTGCCCCGACGATGAGACCGCGATGGAGTATGCCAAGCAATTCGTCGAGGGGCACGATGTAGAGCTTTGGCAGCATGATTGCAGAATTGCGTCAATGATCTTGATTTTGTCCGCCAAGGCATTCGCGTAGCACCGGCAGTGTCCTTCGAAGAGGGAATTCGGAATAATTTTTTCCTCTTCATCATTGATCTTGGCGCGCATGCAGCCGTTGGCAGTGCTTTTAATGAAGTCTTCACGAGCGGTGCCGGTTAGGTACTGCGCCAAGCTTTCGGTGCTTACAATCGCGCTGATCGGCAACAACAGGACGCAAAGCCAACGACCGAATGCGAATGTCAGGAGCGGCTTCACAGCTATCGGTCCTCGAAGAAATTGTTTGTACTGGTCATCCGGGCAAGTGCTCGTCGCAGCATATTGAGCATCTCGTTGCAGTAGTTCCTATGCGAATATAGGGGTAAGCATCCGGCGTCAGCCGCATGCGGGTCATTATTGCGGATCGTAATGCTTGAGCAGGTGAACGCAGGCAATCGCGTAGCCGGATCGAAGAAGCTGGCGGCTGAGATGAAGGTCTGAGCCTCCGGTCGCCGACGAGGTTTTCTTACCTCGCGTCGATCGCGGCAGCCTCCTCAACGGCTCGGCGAGTCGTCAGGCGCTGGCCGGCAAGGAGAGAACGGTCGACAAGGTCTCAAGAGCATGCAAGGTCTAGCTCAGCTTTTCGGTCGATGCGCCCCGCTTATGCAGATCGAGTTTCGATCGGCGCCTGCACTACTTTGCGTCCTTGAGGCTGACGATAAAGGCGGTTAACTCCCAGATCTGGTCCTCCGAGAGTCCGTTCTTCCATTTTGGCATGACCGAAGACCCGCGAATCCGTCCGTTCGAAATGCTGTCGAAGATGAATTGCGGCACCAGGTCAGGGCGGTTCCGCAGAGACGCACCCTTACCACCGACGCCGTCCTGGCCATGGCAGTAAAAGCAAGCTTGGTTGAAACGCTTCTGCCCCGCTGCGATGAGTGCGGGGTCACTCAGATCTGCCGGAGGCTCCGCGAGCGCAGTAGTCGTCCCGCACATGAGTAGGAAAGCCGCCGCACCATATCGAATTAGCCAACCAAGAGATCTCATAGATAGGACACCTTTGGAGATGTAATTCTTTTTCACACCTCTCTCACTTCAAGCTGGATAACGAAGGCGCGAATGAACGTTCGCGCCTTCCAGTTCACGCTTTGCTGACGAGATCAGTCCACGGTGAACGCTATCAATGCTGACCCACCATTCACGTTCCTCAAATCGGGAAAGGCCGCTGGAAGGAAGTCCACGGCGTGAGAACCGAGCCCAGTAGGTACGACGATGTACTGCTTACCGCCGGCGGAATAACTGACAATCCCACCGCGCACGCCGGAGCCTGCGTAGAAGTTCCACAGCACGGCCCCCTCGTCCGCGTCATACGCGCTGACGACACCGGTTATGTCGCCGTTGAACACAAGACCGCCAGCAGTTGCCAGCACGCCGCCCAGACCCGGCATCGAGTAGCGCACACTCCATTTCTTCTTGCCGGTCATCGGATCTATCGCGTCAAGCCAAGCGGAAGCCTCTTTTCCCCGAGGGGGGGTGATTTTGAAGCTATCTACGCCAAAGTAGAGTTGCGCCAATGGCAGCTTTTCCGGGTCCGACTTACCTGCCACGACGGTGTTGCAAGCCTCGAATCTGTTCGTGTACCAGAGACCCGTCGTGGGGTTAAAGGCTCCGGGGTTCCAGCTGCGGCCACCCAAGAGCGTCGGGCAAATATACGATTCCTTACCGGCAACCGGCTCGTTCCTACCAATGAGCTCTCCCGTGGTCGGATCAATTTTCTCGACGAAATTGATGTTTTCGATGTAGGGCCACACATTGACGAGCTTGCCGTTGTTACGTTCGTAAAGGAACGCGTAGCCCGACTTGTTCGGATGGAGCAGCAGTTTCTTTCCGTCTCGCTCGAACAAGATCGATTCATACGGGGAGTCGAAATCCCACACGTCGTGCGGGATCTCTTGGTGGTGCCATTTCAGCTTGCCCGTCTTGGCGTCCAACGCGAGCAGTGTGCTCGTGTAAAGGTTGTCGCCTTTCCGGTCATCACCATAGTAGTCGGGAGCCGGATTGCCTGTGCCGATGTAAACAGTATCTGTCTCCGCGTCGTAGGTGCCGGGCAGCCAGGCACTCCCACCCCCGGTATCGCCGGAGTTTCCCGGCCAGCTCGCCTGGTCATTGCGGATCGTGTCAAATTCCCAGAGCCGCTTGCCGGTTTCGGCGTCAATTCCGTAGATTTGCCCCCGCTGACCAATGTCGCCACCCGTGGGCCCGGCCACCAGCACCGTCCCGGCCAATGTCGGCGGGGACGTGAAGTTGGCGCCCTTCTTCTTTCTCGTGTCGAGGAGTTGAGTAGCCCAGAGCTCCTTGCCCGTCTTCTGATCGAGGGCAATCACGCGCCCATCGAGCGTGCCGAGATAGACTTTGCCGCCCGCGACAGTGACTCCGCGACTGGAGACGGAAAAGAACACCTCGCTTGCGACCGGGTCGAGCTTCGTCTCGTATCGCCACAATTCCTTTCCGGACACGGCATCCAGCGCCTGTACTTTGTTGTTGGCGGAAATGTAATAGAGCACACCGTCGATCACAATCGGTGTGGCTTGCAGACCTCCTGTGATGTCACCGGGCTGATGGATCCATGCGACCTTCAACCGCTTAACGTTGGATTTGTTGATTTGGTCGAGCTCGCTGTACCGCCACGATTTGCTGTTGCCGTGATAGAGCGGCCAATCGCTCGGTTTGTCCGTTCCGTCTGCCGCAATCGCCATGCGCGTGGTCGACAGACTGATGAGCGCAAGCACTATTGCAACGGCGGTAGATGCGGGGCGGCAACGCGCCGGCTGTTGATTCTCGGCATTGACGCTAAAGTCGAACATTAGCTTCCTCCTTTGGTAAACGCTGTTTTTTCGTTAGAAAACTGTCGGTTCGCAGGGAGAGCGGGCCTGCTACGTTCGATCATGTTCATGATGGAGAGCGGGTAACGCTGACGAACTGGCCAAGTCCGCCTCGAAGGCTATGAAGTTCTTTGCGACATCCACTGCGCGCCCGCTCAACCCATGAGTCATGGCTGCTCTCGAACTCGTATTCCCGTGAGGATCACATAGGCTATCCTGCCGCCATAGCTTGTTCAAGAAACGGATAGTCCACGTAACCCGTCCGCAGCCTCTCTTGCGTTTCGCTACCCGGTTCCTCGACAAACGCTTCTCGATCACGCAGAGGTTGCGAATGTATACTATTCCAATCCTCCCGCTAGAGGAGCCATCTTTTGCCGATGTGACCTTATGACCGCCCTCAAAAATTGAGTTCCCTTAAGGGGCGAACCCTCGGTCCGAGGTCGGCTCTGGGTCAGAGTCGGATGTGAAAAAGCGTCCAAGAGTGACCCCACCACTGTGAAGCAGATCAACGGCTTGGCCCGCCGATCGGGCGTCGGGACCCCACGCTGATTAACACCCGAGAATGCCATTTGGTGGGTATCAGCTACAAAGTAACCCGCTGAGTGCGGCATGAACATTGCTTAAGGGAGGACTGGCGGGCAACTCAGGAATGCGCAATGAAACGCATCTTGCTTGGTCTGACCTTCTGTATTTTGTTTGCGTTTCACGTAGGTGATGTGGTGGCCCGCGACCTCGATGGCCGCTATGCGGACTCTCCACTGCACGACTGGTTTAATCATCTGGCAAGTGGCAGAGGTCTCTGCTGTTCCATGGCGGATGGTGAAGCCGTTGCTGATCCGGATTGGGAATCAAAGGAAGGACATTACCGTGTCCGCCTCGACAACAAATGGGTCGATGTTCCTGATGAAGCGGTGATCACCGAACCCAATCGCGCAGGTCGGACGATGGTCTGGCCGATACGATTTGACGAACAGATTTCAATCAGGTGCTTCATGCCGGGAAGCATGACCTAGATGCAGTACTTACGCGGCAGCAACCGTCTTCCATCGCGTATCATTCGCGTCGGAAGATCCGTTGGACTTCACGGCGTCACTTGAGCTAGTGGTGTTGCATTCTTTGAAGTGGGAAGCGATTTCAACCGCGGCAAGATGTTCCCACCGCTCTGCGTCTCCGAGAAGCTTCCAACTATTGAGGGGATTCAAAACTGCGCTTTGACGGCACAAAGAACCCATTGCGCGGTAGCGCAGAACCTTTTCCATTGCCGACTCCCTAATTTTGCGCAAAGCCTATTCTCTCTCTTACGTCAGAGTCATTATAATTATGCGGCAGAACTAATTTGTGACGGGAGCTAGCATTGACGGATGTCAACTTCCGTTCTCGGCTATCCAAGATGGGAGTAACTTCCTTGCGGGTTTTCTCTGTAGCGGTACAATGGTTAAGTGCAAGTTAATTAGTTGAATTTATGGGAATGACGACATGCGAAGTTGCAGACAGTGTTCAGGCAGACAATTACCGGCGTGAAGAACAGCGCGACGATTGTTTTACGATTGACCACTTGAAAGAGTGTGAATGGTGCGAGCATTACGACCACCCTACTCGCAAGCTCCAGGTGCAGCACCAATCCAGCGACTTCCCTTCAGACGTTCCCTCGATAGACGAATGTTGGCATATAGGAAAGAAGACAGGCTTCAATCCAGCCACCATGTTTTCACAAATTACCCGAGGACGAAGACGACCGAACCGCCGCGGATTACGCTGATGCGGAGAATAGGCTTTATGGACGCCGACAAACTTCGGAGGCTCCACGAACACATCGACCGCGCGAACAGGATTGCTCTCGCCGACCCAATCATCAAGGCATTCCGCAAACAGCGTCGTCTGCTGGCGATCCGCCCCTTGAACGAAACCTTGCATCACTCCCCCCGCCGATTCAGCAAGAGAATCATAGCATCGTTGGGGTTTTCACACAGCCTGGGTCAAAACCGGATAAGCTCACTGCGAGGATATGTTTTCCGCTTTGCCCCCGAGAGCGGACATCGCGCATTGCGGTCGGCATGTCTGTTTCGTGCCAACAACCGACCTGTTCGTAGCCC
>Ga0193727_1001068_pt1 | contig 11212 bp, 14 predicted proteins | sample H2c2metaG_FD_143051 | JGI IMG/M metagenome (GOLD analysis project Ga0193727, IMG submission 143051) | Soil microbial communities from a riparian zone of the East river system, Colorado, United States - H2c2 | ecosystem: Environmental > Terrestrial > Soil > Riparian zone | place: USA: East River...
GGCGATTTGCGGCGCGACATCTTTCGTCATCTAACCGGGCACGCGCCAAGCTATTTTTCCGACCGGCTGCCGGGAATGCTGACAAGTCGTATCACCGCGACGTCGAATGCCGTGTTTTTGGTCGAGAATATGTTCGTGTGGAATGTCCTGCCGCCGTGCATTGCGACGATCTCTGCGATCGCGCTGATCGGAACAGTAAGTCTGCCGATGGCGGCGGGGCTTATCGTCGTGGCAGGCGCCATGGTGGTTGCAATGTTTCACTTGGCCGCCGCGGGCAAGCCCTTGCATGACGAATTCGCGGACAAGGCCGCCGCCGTCGACGGCGAGATGGTCGATGTCATCAACAACATGCCACTGGTGCGGGCGTTTTGCGGCCTCAGCTTCGAGCACCACCGGTTTGACGCGACCGTCAACCGGGAATTGACGGCGCGAGGGCGTAGCCTCCGTTATCTCGAAAAGCTGCGGATCACGCACGCCGCCATTACCGTCGTACTGACGATCGCACTGCTGGCCTGGGCTGTCGTTCTTTGGCAGCGCGGCGGCGCCACCACCGGTGACGTCGTGCTGGTCTGTACCTTGGGACTTTCCATTTTGAGTGCCACTCGCGATCTCTCAGTAGCGCTGGTCGATGTTACTCAGCATGTGGCGCGGCTCACGGAAGCGATCGCCACCCTCCTGCTTCCGCACGAGCTGCAGGATCACCCGAAAGCCGAACCGCTGATAAGGGCGGGCGCGGCCATCACCTTCAACAGCGTCTCGTTCCGCTATCCCGGCGGTCTAAAGGTGTTCGACAGATTCAGCCTTCGTCTGCAGCCGGGGCAAAGGGTCGGGCTGGTGGGCCAGTCGGGTGGAGGAAAGTCCAGCCTGTTCGTGCTGCTGCAGCGATTTTACGACGCGCAGCATGGCAGTATCACCATCGACGGTCAGAACATTTCGCGCGTCACGCAGCAAAGCCTGCGTGAGGCGATCTCGGTGGTGCCGCAGGACATCTCGCTGTTCCATCGTTCGATCATGGAAAACGTCCGCTATGGTCGCCCGACCGCCACCGACAACGAAGTGCTGCGCGCGGCAATCGCGGCGCGGTGCGATTTCGTCGAAACTCTGCCGGAAGGGCTCGCGACCATGGTCGGCGACCGCGGCGTCAAGCTCTCAGGTGGCCAGCGCCAGCGCATTGCCATCGCGCGTGCATTCTTAAAGGATGCGCCGATCCTGCTGCTCGACGAAGCCACCGCAGCGCTCGACAGCGAGTCCGAGGAGGCCATCCGGGAGGCGCTGGGACGCCTGATGCGCGGACGCACCGTGATCGCAATCGCGCATCGCCTCGCCACGCTGCGCAATTTCGATAGGGTTGTGATGCTGAAAGCCGGCAAGATCATCGAAGACGGTTCGCCGGATTGTCTAATGCAGGGCCGGGGCCCATACCGCGAACTGGTGACGCAGGAAATGAGACGTCTTGCAACACACGCGGCCTGAACTACCGACTATCCGCGCGTCGCGTGTGGGAGTTAAGGGGCTCGTTCTGTCGCCGGCAACTTGTCACCGCCGTTTCCCGACTTCTCAATAGCGGTCGCCAGAAATCTAAGGCCCGCCCAACGCGGACCCGTGGCGCGCTCAAATTGGGCGAGCGACACCATACCCCGACAAGGATGAGCCGCAGCGCGGGCGATTCGTCTGGCCCCTGCGATCACATGCGGCTCGACCCAAAATGCGCTTCGATTAATTCTCGAAAACGAGCTATATTGACCATGAGAAGCCGTGCCAGCGGTGCAATGATCAATTGACAGCGCGCGTGCCCTTGGCATTTTGCGGTAGCACTCCCGCCACGACGTCGCGGAGCTACGCATATGCTCGACAGACTAAACCAAGGCCAGCGCGGTTCTCCACAGCAGTTTACGGCGATTGAGCCGAGCGCATCGGGCCATGACTTGCGAACTTTTGCTTGTCCACAATGCTAAAGAGTTCAACGGCACATTGTGCCGTGGCGGAAGCTTGGTTGGGGCCGAAGTGAACCGATGATGTATCAGCGCGAAGAGTGCATAGCCCAAGCTTCAATCTGTCATGAGAAAGCCCAAGCCGATCCGGCGCATTACGACTATTGGATCGAAGAGGCTATCGTATGGCATCAACGCGCCATCGGCACCGGTCACAAAAACGCAGTCACTCACGAGGTTGACCACGGGCGCTAGATCCCGAAGCAGGTACATTAGGGTGGCCTCAGTTGGCGGCCTCTTCATTTGCGTTACGTCGGCTTCCCAGCCCGGCCAGCGCACCGCTGCACAGGCGAGGGTGGCATGGACCGCTAGAACCGCCTGCCCACCGGTCAGACGATCCTCGATATTATTGGCTACGTCCTCGCAGACCAACGCCAAATCAAGCATCACGTTCTTGATGACAGGATCGTCGCTCTGGTCGGCAAGTTGCCGATACATGGCTGTTTGATCCCGTAGATGGTCGGCTAGTTTCCATCGCGCACAATACCGATGAACTGGGCGTTATGCCAAAGATAGCGCATTCCAAGGCGGCGAGGGCAGATAGTGGATCAGTTTGATTGTGGCAGCCCTACGGGCTGGAAACCGATAGATTTGGGGCGCATAGTCTGGGCATGACCGAATTCGTAGAATGGCTAACCGGAACGCATAAATGCGATTGCGGAGCCAAATACAAAGTCACCGTGATCGAAACGCCCACTGATAGCGTGACCTGTGAGAAATGCGGTACTCTGATGGACAGCCGACCGAACAACAGTTTTCTCGCTTATGAGCGCATACCTGGGGAGGAATGACCCACCCCAAAGGCCCTAGGGACCCAACCAGCTCTTAGCTCATTCCAAGGCGGCGGCGTGCACGCCCGCCAATCCGTCAGAGCGACCTAGGAGATGAATTGAACACTGGTCGTTCGATGGCGTCGGGCCAATCAGGATTCCTGATGCGGCGGTGCGGGTTGATCACAGGTGTTCATCCGCCTAATTCTTTTTGAATGTGAGCGATATTGATCACTAAGTTGGCCTTGCGTCGCGGCATGCTGGTTCCATCACCGACCCCGTCCTCGGCAGTTTTCGGTGACAGAGAGTTCGGTAGCGCTCCCGCCCGACTTAGCAGAGCTACGCATATGCTCGACACACAAAACCAAGGCCCGCAATGCACGGCTTGCGGTTCTCCAATGAAGTTGTCGGCGATTGAGCCGAGCGCGTTGGGCCACGACTTGCGAACGTTTAGTTGCTCAAGATGCTACAGGGTTGAGCGGCACATCATCGAAAGTTCCGTGACAGTGGCTTGGTTAGCGCCAAAGGAGTAAGGCCGTCCAGTTGGTGGCCACTTTCTGTCGCAGACAGTACGGCAACTCCCGCCAGGCATGCGGCCTGCCAGCGCCGTTTCTCCCGTCCGCCATCAACGCCCTTGAACAGAGCGCCGCCGCCTGGGCGACTTGTCCCGGCCGTTTGCGAGACCACGCGACTTCCTCGGCGGCGGTAACGTTGACCGGTTAGGTTAAGATGCAAGTTTTGTATTGCGCTATTCCGACTAGGCGATATCGTAAATCATCGCGCAGAATTTGGTCGAAGGACCAGAATGTCAATGCTCGACAGGGACCGTCGGTTATTTCCCCTGCCGTTAGTCCCACCCTGTCCTGCTAGTGGACTGAGCATCGGTGGCGTTTCCAACGGACCAGCTTCCAAGACGATATCGTATCGACGAACACGGTCATCGCGTTCTCGTTGGATTGTCAGTTGAAGAAACATTTGAGTTTGAAACACTCGAAGACATTCCTCCTTGGATGAGACAGAAGGGTCACGTTCCTTGGCAGGATGGGGTCCCGATAACGAGCCGCGAAAACCGTTGGCTCGAACTTTATCAAAAGCATGAGGATGAGTGGAAAGCCTTGGTGGCCGCGACTACCAGCCGCCGTTCGCCCAACGACCCCTCATGATCGACGACCGCAACGCAACTATCAGCCGTCAATAGTGCGCAGGGGTTACGAAGTGGCGAACCTCAGGGTGGATCGTTCCGGTTTATGCCAGAGCCCGCGTGACGAAAAAAAACCGGGCCTGAAACCGGCGGTTTTCATTGTTTCGAAAGAAGCGCCGAGAGCATATGGCAATGCTTCCCGACATTCGGGATTTAACGCCCCGCCACAGGTTCGTGGACAAGTCAGGATCAGACCTCAGAAATGATGACGCGCCCATCGCCAAGGCGAAGGTGCTCGCTATTGGGGTTTCGCTCGATAAGCCCGCAGTAGATCCGGAGCGGCACATTGCTGTTTTGAATGGATCACGGGAGCAAATTTTTAGCGTGCCCGTTTATTCGAAACCATCAATGAGCAACGGGTAGACGCGATGGTGATCATTCTGCGCGCCTGTTCGGCAGGACGATCACCGTGACTGGCATCGCCAGCCCGTTGGCTTCTTCTTCGGCCAATAGCCTCATCAGCATGCTGTGACGTATTTCATCGCTCGACGTGGCAAGTGCAGCCTCGGCTAGTAGCCGTCGACAATGCGCAAGTCGCCCGATTCATTCAGATTGAGGGGTAGAGGTGCTTCAGTTTGATACGAGCATTTGGGGTTGTGAAGTGCCAATTGGCCTTGGTGTGGTTGGCATTGCGGTCCTGCTCCCAAGCGGCGATTTCCTCGACCAGGGTTTGCTTATCGGGAATCCGGCGGTCGAGGCACTGGGACGACAGGACGCCGAGTTCGGACTCTGCCAGATCAAGCCAACTGCCATGCTTTGGAGTGTAGTGCCATTCGAAGCGCTCGACCAGCCGCCTGGCTTCGGCGGCCGGAAAGGCTTCATAGAGTGATGCCTTGCTGTGGATGTTGAGATTGTCCTGGACCAGAACGATGGTCTTGACGTTGGCGAAGTGGCGATCGGCCAGGTCTTTCAAGACGTGAGCGTAGTCCACGGCGGTGTGGCGATCCGTGACTTTGACACGACGCCAGCCTTCGAGCGGCGCAAACATCATGAAGAGGTTGGCGGTTCCGTTTCGCTCGTACTCGTAATCGCAACGGGCCGGACGTCCCGGTTTCATCGGGATCGGCACGCGCGTCTCCGCGAGGAGTTGCTTTGAACTCTCGTCCAGGCAAACCAGCGGACGATCAGGATCGCGCGGTCGCATGTAGACGGCCAGCACGTCCTCCATGGCGGCTACGAACGCGGTATTGGCCTTCGGCGGGATGACCCAGCACTGTCGGCGATGGGGCTGGAGAATGTTTTTTTTAGCGTCCTTCCGATCGTTGAGTCGCTGGCACGATCGACAATCTTGAGTTCCACGACCTTTTTCTCCAACAGCCGCAAGGTCCAGCGCGCGCGTCCCTTGGGCGGCTTGGAACAAGCCAGGGCAATCAGTTTGGCTTCCTTCTCGCCGTCAAAAATCCGGGCAACCCCAGGTGTCGCCCGCTGCTTGCGGCTCAACACGGCCTCGAAGCCTTCTTCCACCAGTTGCTTTCGGACCCGGTAAACCATCGAAATGCTGGTGTCCAAAGCCTTGATAATCCGGCTGTCGCTCCAGCCTTCACCGGCTTCCGACACATCGGCCTTCAACAATATTCTCGCCTTCAGCAGCCGCTGCGCCGGGCTCTTGCCTTTGCGTATCAGCGCCTCCAGCCGCTCGCGTTCCTCGCCGCTCAGCCGCACGACATACTTCTTTACCGAAATCTCCTTCACAGCCATGATCGTCTCCGTCGCCCGCGTTGCGACGAAAGCGAATCACAAAATCATCATTCTTTCAAATTAATTGAAGCGGGCGACTAGCTTGAAAACACATCGTTCAGTCACGTAGAGAACAGGCTGCCCATTATTCGCCGCGAGGCGCCCCGAAAATGTAACTTGATCGACCTTCTCGACGAATTTCGATGATTTTCCCTCGCTCAATATTTTCAACCGACCATCAGCAACGGTGGTTTTGAGACCACCGGTCGTAAACGTTCCCGCAAAGATCAGCTCACGCGCATTCTGAGATATATTGAGAACGCGCCGTTGTAACCGGTGGCATATGTCTGGACGTGGTTTTCCGGCTGCGCAACGACGACGCAATCAATCAGCACGCTTGGAATTTTTACGTGCCTGGGATTGAGCGAACCGGACGCCGCGATGCGCTCGACCTGGGCGATGACAAAACCCTTGCAGTTTTTCGCTGCCGTGGCGAGTGCAAGGTTGTCGAGCGTCAACGCTTCCTTTTCCATCGAGATGTTGCCGTTGTGATCGGCTGTCGTACCGCGGATAATCGCCACGTTGATCGGAAACGCCTTGTAGAAAAGCCACGGTTCGCCGTCGATGAAACCGGGACGTCCGGCCCGTTGCGATTACGAGTACGAGCGCAACGGCACCGCCAACCTGTTCATGATGTTTGCTCCGCTCGAAGGCTGGCGTCGTGTCAAAGTCACGGATCGCCATACCGCCGTAGACTACGCCCACGTCTTGAAAGACCTGGCCGATGTCCATTTTGCCAACGCCAAGACCATTGTTCTGGTCCAGGACAATCTCAACATCCACAGCAAGGCGTCACTCTACGAAGCCTTCCCGGCTGCTGAAGCCAGGCACCTGGTCGAGCGCTTCGAATGGCACTACACCCCAAAGCATGGCAGTTGGCTTGATCTGGCGGAGTCCGAACTCGGCGTCCTGTCGTCCCAGTGCCTCGATCGCCGGATTCCCGACAAAAAGACCCTCGTCGAGGAAATCGCCGCCTGGGAGCAGGACCGCAATGCCAACCACACCAAGGCAAACTGGCACTTCACAACCCCTAATGCTCGTATCAAACTGAAGCACCTTTACCCTTCAATCTGACTGAATCGGGCGACTAGCTCAAGTGCCGTTAAGTCCGGCGCCCCCGACGCTGCTGCACACCCTGCGGCACCACGGCCTGCTGCCGCTCGAACAGTAGGCGCCGGTTGACAACGCACAAAGTGTTCCATCGCCCGGATGCCGACGCCAGGCATTGGGCTCGGGTCTGATAGGAGCAGTCACCGGAATAGCCGAGCTCCCCACCCATGACGCACCAAGGGTAATCATATGAGACGGGAGAGGCGGAGCCGGCGATAGCGCCCGTCCCGGCTGCTAACAAGGCCAAAATGGCTAGCATCGTGCGCATGATCATGTTTCCTCTCGTGAAGCCTTCGTACCGCCCTGCCCAATAACTAGTAACCTCCCGACGTCGCAGCGGCGGCTGAGGGCGGGCAACCCCGGCAGATGATCAGTTTCTTTTTCAATTTCGCATCGGCGGCGCGGTTATGAAAAGAGCCGCCGTGCGGGGCGCATTGCATGCCTCGTAGCAGGCATCAGCGGAAACTCAGTGGATTAAATCATTAGTCTTCCGTTCGAAGCGATGTCCTCCGCGAACGGTTCATTGGCAACAGGCGCTCCTCGCGACGCCCGTCGGGAAATTCAACAGTCCTCAAGATCATCATGACAGGCTTGGAACTTGAGGAATGCATATTCCGATTCCCAACCTTTCTTCCTTTGACCACTTCAGGTTCCGAGTTTTCTCTGCCGGGCTTAGTCTCGCCAGAGGGCGAAACATCTTCAACTTTGGCGTTCGCCTCATTAGTGAACGATCCCTCGCGGTTTAGGTCAGTAATTTGGTCCGCAGAGGGTGCTGGTTCGGCTGTTTGACGTTCCTTCGGCGGCGCAACCGTTTCTGATGGGTTAGTTGGAACGGGTACTTGGAATTTCTCGGGACCACGGTGCGGCTCAAGGAACGCCTGACATTGCATTGGAAAGACAAGTTTGCCGCTAGCCGTGACACCGATAGGCGTACATTCACCACCCGGCACGTCGTTATCCTTTTGAGTTGGAGCTTTTGGACTTACCTCACTCACGCCGGGTTCATTGCGCGAGGCTTCGGGAGCCACCTTATTCGAAGTTCCGGAGGAAGCCGTGCTTGCGGTTACTTCGGCCTCATCCCTATCCTTAGGTCCGCTCCCCGCTTCGGTCATCGTCGTTACGTTAGAATCAGGTTTCTCGGGCAGCTTCTTACCTTTATTGGGCAGTTTTGCGCTTGCAGATGACTGCTGACCGGTACTGCTGTCGGGCGCAGCGAGCCATCGCAGGCCCGCATATCCGCCCCCTAAAGCGACGGAGATAGCAAGAAGGTATGCGAACAAAGCGGGCATATGACATACCGCGATAATTGACAAAAACTCGCAACAGCAGGGGTTGTTCCGCCCGATAGTCTGCGGAACGGAGATCGCTGACTTTCATTGTCGGCCAAAGGCCAGAGGAAACAAATCATGAGAACGCAATGCTTTTTTGTGACAATGCTTCTCGCCGTGTGCCCTGTAGCCGTAGCATCAACTACACCGATTGGGTGGCAAAAATACGTTGTCCCAGAGACCGGGGCGAATGTTGACTTTGCCAACGAAATTTTTAGTCAAGACGCGGGCTGGCCTGATTGGGGTTACGGCCGCCGCACCCTAATGTCGCGGCTACCGAGCGGAACATAGTTTTTTTTCGTTCATTGAAATGATGCAATGGCTGAAATGATGCAATGGCTCTGAACGGAATTTCGAGATGCGCACAATTGTTGTGGTTATGTCCATTTTAGCAGTTCCCGCGGTCGCAGCTGCCGAGCCCGTTGGTTGGCGAAAATATGCGGTCCCCGAAACCGGGGCAAACGTTGAGTTACCAATGACAATTTTTAGCAAAGACGCCGGGCAGCCTGAGAGCGGATATGGTCGACGTTTTCTGACTGCAGATGGACGTGCAAATCTGACGGTCCAGTCTGTTCCGAACGATGCCGGAGATTCACCGGCTGTGTTTCTTGCAAAGATGAACCCGCCCTCGAACATTGTGTACCAGAGGGTAACACCGCGGTTCTTCGTCGTATCCAGCTTCCGCAATGGCAAGATCTGGTACAACCGCTGTAATTTTGCTGGCCGCTTCATGAATTGCGTGTTGATTAACTATCCGGCAGCCGAGAAGCGCCAATGGGACAGCGTTGTCACGCGGATCAGTAATACCCTTGCGAGCCTGTAACCTCTGCGACCCAAATGGATGAGTGCGGTACCAAGCGGTTCCCCGAAAGACCGGAGACAACGCACTACGCCCCGGGGTCAAATGCGTGTGAGGCCGCACAATTGCATTTGACTCGGCGCAGCATAGGCAGAGATTCCGTTTTTTCATCACTAGTAGGGAGGAAAATGATGCTGCCGCGCCGATTGATTGCTTTGGCTTTCTTGTTGGCATGTGCCAACACGGCCATTGCCGCCGAGGATATGAAGATGCCGATTAATTCAGGTGACCTAAAATGGGGCCCCGCCCCGCCGGCCCTTCTCTAGTTACATTTTCTTCGATTTCATCATTCCCATCTCCATGGCCTTGTTCATGTGCTCTTTACATCCGGCCCTGTCTCGTAACTCACATCGGCGCTTTGAAGTGTGCGTTGATTGCTTATCTTTGTTGCGATAAGTTGCTCCAAAGCCCTTCGGAAAAGCCGACGGGGTGCCGGTGTGAGCCGATGTCTAATTCAGACCGCCCAACCATCATCGAGAAATACGCGAACCGGCGCCTCTATAATACCGGCACTTATACCTTTGTGACGCTCGATGATCTCGGGGCAATGGTGAAGCGGGGCAAGGATTTTCTCGTTTACGACGCAAAGACCGGCGCCGACATCACCCGATCGGTGCTGGCGCAGATCGTCTTTGAACAGGAAAACTCCCACGGCGCACGATAGCCATAGTCGCTGCCGTCGTTAAGGGCAGCAGGTCGCATCACAATAGACGGCTGACTTATGTCTCCTCATGTGCAGGTTTTCGGATGCCGGCATGACGAGGCTATCCACGCGCCGCGGCGGCCGGCGTCTGAAAAGCGCCAAGGCACGAAATCGCGGGAAACGGGCACCGGCGGTGCCGCGGGCGTTTATGGAGATTTAGCCGCGGTACGTTGATTTGAGTGCCGGGTAATTTTCGGAGGGTGTATTGGCCTCGAAGGCATGCACAACTTTGGCGTTATGGCACAAGTATTGCTAAATGGAGAAAGTAGGTTTCTCTCCCCATGTGATTTCAAAGAGTTAGGCGTTGTAAAACGGTCACGTTCGACAACTTCTGCGCGATCAGCCTTGCGACAGCCTTGGAGCATCATAGCGCGAACCAATTTTTGAAGGCCGCAACAAACCTCAATGTTGTCCAACCGAAACTGTTTCAAGCTTCTCGTCAAGATGATCTCCGCTTCTCCGATTGCACGGTGTCCGTCATTCAAATTCTTGACGACGCAGATGCAGCCTTTCGCATCTTGGGCGCGGGATTGCCGACCGTTCTATCCGTGACCACCATGTTCGCAGACAAGCCGCACCGCCTCAACGGACGAATGTGCGCAAGCGATTTCGTGTTTTGACGATCTTGCCTCCGGTTACCGCACTCGCGTTGGGCTACCCGCGCAGCGGGCTATCGCGCAGCGATTTCGTGCGTTGGCACCCTTGAGACATGCCGACGGACTCTGAGAATGTCTGCTGATCGGGGGCACAGCGCTCAGTCAGAACGACGCGACTGACCCTCTCGGACATCAGCGACCTCCAAAGTTCTCCAACCGCGACGTCTTTAAAGTGTCCAGATTAGGCCGCTACAATTGCGCATTCTAATCGTTGGCGTGGGCATAGTGCGGCGCGAGTTCAAGCCTTGGCCGGCCGGCGGCCAATTCCGCGGGATGGAACCATTCTGCTTGACCGCTGACACGTCGTTGCGCCTAATCTGCGCTGAACCTTATCGGCCTGCGTTAAAGGGAGGAAAGCAGATGCTGACGTCTCGATCTCTATGGGTACCGATTGCAGCCGCAGCGGTTCTTGTTGGTGTGCTGCTTTCCGCGCCGGCCTTCGCACAGGCCCATATCCGCGGCACGCTGACCGCCGCGAAGGACGGAACGATCAGCGTCCAGACCGTCAAGGGCGGAACGGAATCGATCAATCTTGCCAACGACGCTGGCCTTTTCTTGGTGACGAAGGCCGACATGAGCGCCATCCAATCCGGCAAGTTCGTCGGCATTACGTCTGTCGAGCAGGGCGGCAAGCGCGTCGCACGCGAAGTTCATGTGTTTGATGATTCGCTGCGCGGTCTGGCCGAGGGGCACTATCCTTGGGATCTTGAATCCGAGCCGAACATGATGACCAACGCCAATATCGCCAAGGTCGAAGAGGTCGGAACGGACCGTGTGCTCAGGCTTAATTACTCCGGCGGCGAACAGACGATCACCATCCCGACGAGCGCTGTGGTCGTCGCCTTTGACAAGGCGCC
>Ga0193727_1001070_pt1 | contig 11198 bp, 13 predicted proteins | sample H2c2metaG_FD_143051 | JGI IMG/M metagenome (GOLD analysis project Ga0193727, IMG submission 143051) | Soil microbial communities from a riparian zone of the East river system, Colorado, United States - H2c2 | ecosystem: Environmental > Terrestrial > Soil > Riparian zone | place: USA: East River...
GCGGTTAGCAAGATCGGGCTCGCCGTGCGTGGCCTTTACGGCGAAGGCACCGAAGCCATGGGCAATCTTTTTCAGATTTCTAATCAGACTACGCTCGGTGAAAAAGAAGAAGACATCATCAATCGTCTGACCAAAGTCATCGAGACGATTATTGATAAGGAACACGATGCGCGCCAGACTTTGCTGCAAAGAAAACCGAGCACGCTTTGCGACCAGATCGGTCGTGCCTATGGCGTTCTAACGTACGCGCATGCTATGCCGTCGAAGGAAGCGCTCAACCTGCTGTCGGTTATCAAGCTTGGAATGGATCTCGGCGCGTTCCCAGAAGATCGCCGCCTGCAAATCGACGAATTGTTCATCGAAACGCAGCCGGCGCATCTGCAAAAGAACTCGCAACAGAAGTTAAATGCTGAAGAGCGCGACTATCTACGGGCGCAAATCATTCGTGACCGTTTGAAAACTTTCCCCAAACCTGATATTAGTAAGATGGTAAGAGAGTCAGGCAATGGCTTGACGAACGGACCATCGAGTAATGAATAATTTCACACCGCGAGCTCAACAGGTTTTGGCGCTTGCTCGCAAGGAAGCCGACCGGTTTAACCACAACTACGTGGGCACCGAGCACTTGCTTCTGGGGCTGATCAAGCTCGGCCAGGGCGTGGCAGTAAACGTCTTGCAAAAGATGGGGCTCGATCTGGAGACAGTGCGGATGGAAGTAGAGAAACAGGTTGGTTCCGGACCTGAGACAAAGATGGTTGGCAATGTCCCATATACGCCTCGTGTCAAAAAAGTGCTGGCGCTTGCTGGCAAAGAGGCCAAGGCGCTCAATCATTCCTACGTCGGAACGGAACACATTTTACTAGGGCTGTTGCGCGAAGGCGAGGGGGTTGCTGCCAGAGTGTTGAAGACTCTGGAACTTGATATCGAACGTACGCGCAACGAAATCTTGAAAGAGCTCGATCCGAATTTCACGCCGTCCGAATCGGAGCCGGAAGGCGAGCCAGCAAAGAAAGACGTCAAGACTCCAGCGCTCCGTGCATTTGGCCGCGATCTAACCGAGTTAGCGCGTAAAGGCGAACTCGATCCGGTGATTGGCCGGCGCAACGAAATTGAGCGTGTCATTCAAGTGCTTTGCCGTCGGACGAAAAACAATCCCGTGCTGATCGGCGAAGCCGGCGTGGGGAAAACAGCCATTGCAGAGGGACTGGCCCAGGAAATTTCAAACGGCAACGTGCCGGAACTATTGCGGGATAAGCGGGTGATCACGCTTGACCTGGCGTTAATGGTCGCGGGAACAAAATATCGCGGCCAGTTCGAAGAACGAATCAAAGCGGTAATGGACGAGATCCGTCGTTCCAAGAATGTGATCCTTTTTATCGATGAGCTGCACACTATCGTCGGCGCAGGTTCAGCCGAAGGCGCGATGGACGCATCCAACATCATTAAGCCGGCCCTGAGCCGTGGCGAATTGCAATGCGTTGGCGCGACAACGATGAACGAATACCGCAAGTATATCGAGAAAGATGCCGCGCTGGAACGCCGGTTTCAGACGATAAAGGTCGATGCGCCGACCGTTGATGAAGCCATTCAAATCTTGAAAGGTCTGCGCCCGAAGTACGAAGCGCATCACAAAGCCAAGCTGACTGACGAAGCACTAGAGACTGCTGTTAGATTTTCCGATCGTTACATCACCGGCCGCTTTCTTCCCGATAAAGCCATCGATGTCATGGACGAGGCAGGTGCGCGCGCTCGCATCAACTCAATGACGCGACCCCCGGACGTGAAGGACATCGAGAAAGAAATCGAAGCTATCCGTCTGGAAAAAGAAGGAGCGATCAAGGCCCAGGATTTTGAAAAGGCCGCTTCGCTTCGCGACAAGGAGAAGCAAACCAAGGAGAAACTCGATGCCATTTTGAACAAGTGGCGCGAAGAACGCGAAGAGAAAGAGGTCATCGTGACAGGCGACGACATGATGCACATCATCTCGAAGGTCACCGGCGTGCCGCTCCAGAAGATGGAAGAGCAGGAGACGCAGAAACTGCTCAGAATGGAGGCGGAGCTCAAAGAGCGCGTCATCGGCCAGCACGAAGCAGTCACAGCAATTAGCAAGGCGTTGCGGCGCTCGCGCGCGGATTTGAAAGATCCCAAGCGTCCAATCGGTTCGTTCGTGTTTCTTGGTCCGACCGGTGTCGGCAAAACGTACCTCGCACGGACGCTCGCAGAGTTCATGTTCGGCGACGCCGATGCCTTGATCCAAATCGACATGTCGGAGTACATGGAGAAATTCACCGCGTCCCGTTTGATCGGGTCGCCGCCAGGGTATGTGGGTTACGAGGAAGGCGGACAACTTTCCGAAGCCGTGCGGCGCCGGCCGTATTCGGTAGTGCTTTTCGATGAAATTGAAAAGGCGCATCCGGATGTGATGCATCTTCTTTTGCAGATTTTGGAAGACGGCAAGATTACAGATTCGTTAGGCCGCAAGATCGATTTTCGAAACACGATCATCATCATGACGTCAAACGTCGGCGCTGATTTACTGAAGAAGCAGACGGTGATGGGCTTCGGCGCACCGAGCGAGGGACACGATTACGATTCGATGCGCGACAAGATTCTCGATGAAACGAAGCGGGTCTTTAAGCCCGAGTTTCTTAACCGGCTGGATGAGATCATCGTGTTTCATTCGCTCGGCAAACCCGAGTTGTTGCGCATCGTTGATCTGGAAGTCGACAAAGTGCTCGCGCGCATCAAAGCCAAGGAAGTGCACATCGATCTACAGCAAAGCGCGAAGGAATTTCTCATCGACAAAGGATACGACCCGCAGTACGGCGCGCGACCGATGCGTCGCGCTGTCGAACGTTTTCTTGAAGATCCGCTCGCGGAAGAATTACTCCGCGGCAACGTCAAACCCGGCGACCGCGTCGACGTCGTTGCCGCCGACGGCAAGCTATCGTTCAAGGTTCCGGAATCACAGGCACAAAGCAGTACCCCGGTTGCGCCGGCTCCGAGCTAGCGCACGGCGCGAAGGCGTCGGAATTGACAGTTCCAAGTCAATGTGACACGCTGTGTCACATGAAGACGATAACGATCCGCGAACTTCACCACAACACTGGTGAATGGGTCCGAAAGGCCGCCAAATTCGGTGAGATCCATGTCAGCGAACGCGGCAAAACCATCGCCAAGATCGTACCGCAGACCTCGACACCTGAAGTACCGTATTTTGCACGCCGAAAGCTCAGCCCGGAGTTTCGCAGAATAATGCACCGCCTTCGAGGCGGTACAGACAGCACCCAGATTATTTCCGAAGATCGCGATGCTCGTTAAGCTTTGATCTATCTGGATTCAACCTGCCTTGTCCGATTGTACTTTGAGGACGCCGGCTACGAACGCGTTCGTCACTTGGCAGCTTCCGACTTCGTCGCTTGCGCCCAACATGGCCGGGCAGAGGTGATTTCAGCCTTTCACCGAAAGCTTCGAGAGCGCGCCATCAGCGCGCGTCTGTACGAGATTACTCTCCAGGAGTTTCTTAACGAAACGCGTGGCGGAGCGTTCAGATGGTTACCGCTATCCGAGCGCGTTTTCGAACGCGCAGAGGTCGTTTATCCCAGATTGCCTGCGACGATCTTTTTGCGTGCGGCGGATGCTTTGCATTTGTCGACAGCGTCCGAGAACGGCTTTCGCGAGATTCATTCTAATGATGCAAAGCTGTTGAGCGCTGCCCCGCATTTTGGGCTGCGCGGATTAAACGTAATCGATTAGTCAGGCTCGCGGATGTGCATCCGCGTACGCTTTCTTCAGACGTTCTACGGTGACATGCGTGTAGATCTGAGTCGTGGAAAGACTCGCGTGCCCGAGTAACGCCTGCACGCTGCGCAGATCCGCGCCGCGATCGAGCATGTGCGTCGCGAAGCTGTGGCGCAATTTGTGTGGGCTCATGGAAATCGGAATGGACGTGCGCCGAACATATCGTTTCAACACCAGCCAAACTGAGCGCGCGGACATTCGCCTTCTTGCTTTGTTGATGAAGAGGGGACCCGCGTGAACGTTGGCCGTCGCCCGATATTTCTGAATCGCTTCCAACGCTGGCAAACCCACCGGGCAGACGCGTTCCTTGCGGCCCTTGCCGAATACGCGGACCGATTCTGTGTAAGGATCAACATCGGATACATCGAGCGCAGCCAGTTCGCTCAGGCGCAACCCGCTGCTATAAAACAATTCCATGATACCGACGTCACGCAGAGGCATCCATGATGGCGCAGATCGGCTCTTTGGCTCGCGTGTCGGTGCCGTGAGAAGCTCGTCCACCTGTTGGCGTGTCAGGACCAGGGGCAGCTTTTTCTCCATCTTTGGCAGTTGTACTTCCCGGACAGGATTATGTCGCAGCTGTTTCCGAGCGGCGAGAAACTGATAGAAAGTGCGTAGCGCTGAGAATTGCAGTCGCACGTACGAACGCGCCTGTCCGCGTTTCATCACGGCAAAGAGGTAATTACGAAAATCGTCGGGTGAGCATTTTTTCCACGGCGTTTTGTTTTCTGCGCGGAAACTAGTCAACGCATGGCGGTATGCCTTGAGCGTACGCGGTGAAGCATTCCGCTCGTTTGCGAGATAACGCAGGAATTCCTCCGTGAGAGGATCGCGTGTCGTTCTCGGCGCAGTCGAGGAATCTTGAGGCGAGCGATTTGAGATCTTGCCGCGGGATCCCTCGACTTCTCGCGCGTTTGCGCGATCCGCTCGGGATGACGAATCGCTCATTCGGGTTTCTCGACAACGTACCGCAGGTCCGTCGGATGTGAGCGACCACTCATTTGGCTTTTGAAGATCGGCGGCGGAGTGGTGGAAATGAGCTCGTACTTCTTCAAAACGAACTCCGGATAAATCCCATTGCTAGCTGGCTCGTACACTTTGTCGCCACTGAAGGAGCCGTAGAGCTTGTATTCGTAATTGTTATCACTCCCGAACTCGAGACGTTCGCGGTCCGGCGCAAGTTTCTCTTTCTCATTGAGCATCACCAATTCCGCTGTGCTCCATGGCTGGCCGGCCTTGCGAACGTAACCCCAGAATTTGTAATCGGGTTTGTAGTAACGCCGCCCGATATAATAATCGCCGCTCGGTTCAGCTGCGATTTGTTGCACCATCTCAATTCTCGCCTGCTGAATCCCTTGCGGAACAGTTTCGCAACCGGCGAAGAACAGTGCGCCCAGCACCACATTCGTGGCCAACAAATACTGAGCGACTTGTCTCATTGATTGAACGGGCATCATTTACGCAGCTTTGCGCCGGGTGCAATTGTTTGCTTCGGAGGCACGAGGTCCGGCGATCATTTTCTCGTGCGAGATAGATTGCATGGCTTGCACCGCCCCGCTAGAATTCGGGGCATGTTCGAAGTTGAGATTTATGCGCATGGCTTGCGCGAAATGGGGAAGATCCTGGAATTGGACCGGCAGCTCGTGGAGATCGCCGGCCTGCGTTACAAGATGGATACAAATCACGATATCGTTTACATCGAGTTCGATGAACCGACTTTGAGCATTCGCGACATTCGCACGATTTTCATTAAGCTCGATCTTGAACCGCTTTTTATCGGCGCAATTCCGCCCGAATTGCAGTCGCGAACAAAGACCGAGCGGCTGAGCGCCTAGCGACGTAATCGGCGATTCGTGATCAGAACAAAACGTTGCGCAGCACGCTCTTTAGCCGTTCACTCACCAGTTATCTGTCGTCGCTTCTTCCATAATGGTCCGCTTCTTTAGCGCCCTCGGCGCACCGCTGCTCGCGTTTACCCAATATCTCGGCGAACTCGTCCTGCTGGCTGCTGACACGTTTCGTTGCATTTTCACCCACAAGCTTCGGTGGAAATTGTTCCTCAACCAGGTTGTCGAAGTGGGGTTGCTTTCGCAGCTCGTCGTCATAATCACGGGCGCGTTCACTGGTGCGGTGTTCTCGGCACAAACATTTTTCCAATTTAACAAATTGGGAATGGGCTCAGCTGTAGGCGCGGTAGTTTCGGTTTCGCTTTGCCGCGAGCTCGCGCCGGTGCTGACTGCTCTGATGGTAGCCGGACGCGTAGGCGCAGCGATGTCAGCCGAAATCGGCACGATGAAAGTCACTGAGCAAATCGATGCCTTGCGCGCGCTTGCTGTTTATCCGGTTGATTACCTGGTAGTGCCGCGCGTACTGGCCATGATGGTCTCGATGCCACTTCTGGTGGCGGAGTGCATCGCCGTGGGCATCGCAGCCGGTTATCTCGTTGCGATTTTCATGCTCGACATTAACGGGACTTACTACATGGCGAACATGGTGCGCTGGACGCGCAGTCGCGATATCATAATGGGTCTGTCAAAAGCGTTCTGTTTCGGGATACTCATCGTATTCATCAGTTGCCAGAAAGGATTGACCACACGCGAGGGAGCAGTTGGCGTCGGCCGGGCCACCACTGAGGCAGTGGTGAACGCCTCGCTCGCGGTCTTGGTTTGCAATTTTTTTCTCACCATGATGTTCAACATTATTTATCCGGCGGGGTATCAGTAATCCTGCACAGTTGAGACTTGCAGGCTGAGAGTTGACCTCGAAAGCGTTCGGGGTTGAAAGTTTGAGCTACAATGATCGAAGCGCCTCCATCACCGAAGATGTCAACGGAACCTCCTCTAGTTTCGGATGATTCGTCGCCCATGATTGCCGTGCGTTCGTTGCAAAAGAAAATCGAGCAACAGGAAATTTTGCGCGGCCTCGATCTCAAGATCAGCAGCGGCGAGACGCTGGTCATCATTGGGCGCAGCGGTGGCGGCAAGAGCGTTTTGCTGAAACACATGGTTGGGTTGATGGAGCCCGACTCCGGGGAAATTTGGATTCAGGGCCAAAACATCATTGGAATGAACGAGCGCCAGCTCGGGGCGATCCGTAAAAAGGTCGGCATCCTATTTCAAGGTGGCGCGCTTTTTGATTCGATGACGGTTGAAGACAACATTGCCTTTCCTTTGCGCGAAGCCGGCGAGCGCGATCGGAAAGTTCTGCGCTCAAAAGTTAGTGAGATGCTTGAGGTGATGGAAATGGAAGGTCAGGAAGATAAGATGCCGGAGAGTCTGAGCGGCGGGATGAAAAAACGAGTCGGGCTGGCGCGCGCCATCATCAGGCGCCCCTCGTGTGTATTGTACGATGAGCCGACAGCCGGTCTTGATCCTGTAGTTGCCGATAGCATCAATCGATTGATTCGCCGGCTACAAAAGCGCTTTGGAATGACCAGCGCGGTGGTTACCCACGATATGAAAAGCGCATTTGATGTAGCCGACCGAATCGCCTATTTGCACGAAGGCCGGATTTATTTTAACGGAACGGCGAGTCAACTTCAGCAATCGAGCGATCCACTCATTCAGGATTTCCTCCTCGGCCGATCTGACGGTGGAGGCGATTGACCTCAATTGCCTGCGGTCTCGAGGGCGAAACGCGCTCGAGTGAGCCGTCGCTTACCTTGCGAAAATCAGCAGCAAGATCGACAATAAACGTCCAAGATGAACCGGCACGAGCGAGGTTTGGAATTCAAAGTAGGCATTTTTGTTTTTGTAGGGCTTGCGATGTTAGGCGCGCTGCTCGTGCAATTCGGCCGGCTGGGTGAAGGTTTTAAGACGTATTACACCATCACCGTGCGCTTCAGTGATGCGAGCGGACTGTTGAAAGGCACCGATGTCTTGCTGGCCGGAGCGAGAATCGGAAAAGTCGCGGCTGGCCCGAAGCTAGTTCGTGAGGGCGGTGGCGTGGCTGTACCTTTGAAAATCTATGATTACATCAAGATTCCTGAGGGAACGAAGTTCACAGTCGGCAGTTCGGGTTTGCTCGGCGATCGGTTCGTGAATGTAGCGATACCGCCCGGACAGCAGAAGGCGTATCTGCCGCCGAATGCCGATGTTAAAGGTGCACGCGAGACCGGCATTGATGATCTGACACGCTCAGGCGGTGCGCTCGTGAACGACCTCCGCGGTACCGTGCAAAAGATCGACACAACTGTGGACCGTCTGAATCAAGACACGCTTTCCCCGGCGAACATGGAAAACCTGAAGGCGAGCATGGAACATTTGAACCAGGCCACCGGTGCGTTGGCAGAATCATCCAAGAAACTGGATGGCGTGATCGAGCAGGCAGATTCGGCGATGGCCTCCGCGAAGAAGGCCGCCGATGGCTTGCAGACGGCGATTGCCGACACGCGGAAAGTTTTGCATAGCGCCACGCAAGGCAAGGGTTTGGTAGCGACGCTGTTGAATGATCAACAACTGTCGAACGATCTGCACGCGCTCGTAAGCAACCTGCGCGCACACGGCGTATTGTTTTATCGCGATAGCGCCGCAGGCCATCAGGCCGCCCCGCCGGCACAAGCCACACCGTCACGAAAAGCTCAAAACCGCTGAGCTTATCAGTACCGTTGAACCGAACAACTGCTCGAGCTTAACAGAGCCATGACGCCAACTGAATTTCGTGAGCTGGCGCTGAGTTTTCCGGAAGCGATTCAATCGGCGCATATGGATCATCCTGATTTTCGTGTCGGTGGAAAGATTTTCGCAACGCTCGGATATCCTAACGAGAGTTCGGCGATGGTGAAGCTATCGCCCGACCAGCAAAAACAATTTGCCGGAAGTAATCCAGACGTCTTTCAACCGGCGAAAGGTGTCTGGGGTCGACGGGGAAGCACAATTGTTCACTTGCCGGCGGCAACAATCGACATCGTGCGAGAAGCGTTCACTGCAGCATGGCGGAACACCGCGCCGAAGAGGCTATTGAAAAATCGCTAACGGAGTCCAACCGCTTTGCGGGCGCGGTCTATGACTTGATTGGCAATTTCGTTGGCGCGGCTCGCGGCGCGGGCAAGCGGTCGTCGATCTCCAACTCAAGCCAGCACTCAACACTTGGGAGGTTCTTCGCCTTTTGAAAGGAAATATTGCTCGAGAAACATGAGGTCTTCGACATCCTTAGGGCGTTGCGTGGGCTTTTTTGTTCGCCAGAGCAAACGCGGTGATGCAAAGGGGATTGGCACTCCTTGCACTTCGCGAGTTACGACCTCTTTTGCTGCTTCAGAATACACGATTCCGCACGCGGATCTCATAAGATCAACCATGATTGCGTCCCCCACGCGCACAACGCCATAGCGCGACGTTTCGCCGGGCCTGAGTTCACGCACTGCTTTATCCGGAAGGATTTCGAGCGCCTTGTAAACCAAAGCCTCATTTTCCAAAGAAGTATCGATCAGTAAATCAACATCGAGAGTCGTTCTGGCAAAGCCAGTCAGAGCGATTGCGAATCCGCCAATCACGATGTACTTGGCGCTCAACTGATTCAAAGCGCGACAAAGCGCAACTAAGTCCGCCTCCTCAGGGATCCTGGTGGTTAATTCTTCCTGTGGCGCCGGCGGCTCATCCATTTCAACAACCATTCGTCCGCCTGTTTGTGTGTGTCGAAGCGAAAAACGCCTGTCGGGCAAATCCCTTCAAGATGACTTTGGAGTTTGTTGATCGCCCGTTGCAGTCTCATAGCCCTGGGGAAAGCCTCACTCGCGGGCGGAATGCGACCGACGACCTTACCGATTTTCTCATCGACGTTACCGACCATTTCCATGGTGTCTCAACTTCGCATATCCCGAGCGTTCCGCTAACGCAGCCCAACCGCTTTGCGCACGCGGTCCATGACTTGATTGGCAATTTCGTTGGCGCGCCTCGCGCCGCGGGCGAGGACATCGTCGACATACGATTTGTCCTTGAGAATTTCTCCGCGGCGTTTGCGCATCGGCGCGAAATATTCCCAAAGTTTTTCGAACAACTGTTTCTTGAAATCACCGTAGCCAGTACCGCCTTTTACAAATCGTTCGCGCATGTCTGCGATTTCATCGTTCGACGCGACCAACGAATACAGCTTGAAGATTGTCGATGTCGCCGGGTCCTTCGGTGCATCCACCGCCACCGAATCAGTGACGACGCTCATCACTCGTTTTCGCATTTCCTTCTCGTCGCCGAAAATGTCGATGTTGTTGCCGTAACTCTTGCTCATTTTCTGGCCGTCAACGCCAGGCACGGTTTCGGTTGCGGGCTGAATACGCGGCTCGGGCAGCTTGAAAATCTGCCCATACGTTTCGTTCATCTTCACCGCGAGATCGCGGGTCATTTCGATGTGCTGTTTCTGGTCCTTGCCAACTGGCACGACGTCGCTGTCGTAAATCAAGATGTCCGCCGCCATCAGGATGGGATAGCTGAACAGTCCAACGTTCGCGCTCATACCGCGGGCGAGTTTGTCCTTGTAGGAGGTCGCCCGCTCAAGCAACCCCATCGGTGCTAGGGTTGATAAAATCCAGGCGAGTTCCGTCACCTGGGGCACATCCGAATGGCGAAAGAGCGTCGCGCGCTCGGGATCGAGTCCGCACGCCAGAAAATCGAGTGCAACACGGCGGCTGTTTGCACGCAACGTTTCCGGGTCGCGCAAACTCGTGAGCGCGTGGTAATCGGCGACGAAATAAAGCGCTTCACCCTCGGCTTGTAGCGCGACCGCAGGCCGCATCATCCCAAAATAATTGCCAATGTGCAAAGCACCGCTTGGCTGGATACCGGAAAGGATTCGCATGCGTTCTTTCTCTGTCATGTCGAGCGGAGTCGAGACATCTCTAACTGTTTAATCGGCTGCGCGTTCGAGCAATATCGAGAGACTCCTCGACTTCGCTCGGAATGACAACCGGCATGTGCAGGGCGCCGCTGGGCTGGATACCGGACAAAATGCGCATGGGAGTAAGTTAATGACGAATTAATGACCAAGCGCAAATGCTGTAGCGTGCGCTGTCCTCAGCGCAACTTGCCGGACACGCGGTATCCGCTGAGGACAGCGGACACTACAACGCCATCCCCCTGACTTCCTGCTGGTAAATCTGCGCCGCAGCGATTAGAACAACTCCTCAATGGCCAAAAATTCGGAGCCCGTTTCGGTCGTGACCGGCGGTGCCGGTTTCCTCGGCTCGCATCTCGTAGCTCGGCTTTTGGGAGAAGGTCATCGCGTCATCGCCATTGACAACCTGATCACCGGTAACACGGCGAACATCGGCCATCTCGCCGGGAACGAGAATTTCCGGTTCGTTAAACACAACGTCTCGAATTTTATCTTCCTCCCGGAACAACAGATCGACTACGTGTTTCACTTCGCGTCGCCAGCCAGTCCAATCGATTATTTGGAACTCCCGA
>Ga0193727_1001071_pt1 | contig 11188 bp, 16 predicted proteins | sample H2c2metaG_FD_143051 | JGI IMG/M metagenome (GOLD analysis project Ga0193727, IMG submission 143051) | Soil microbial communities from a riparian zone of the East river system, Colorado, United States - H2c2 | ecosystem: Environmental > Terrestrial > Soil > Riparian zone | place: USA: East River...
GGATCGACCGCTCGGGTCGCCAATCATTCCAGTAAAATCGCCGATGATCAGAATTGCCTGGTGCCCGAGGTCCTGAAACTGTCTCAGTTTTCGCAAAACAATCGTGTGCCCAAGGTGAATATCCGATGTGGTCGGGTCCACCCCAAGCTTGACACGCAAAGGCCGGCCCAGCGCAAGCTTCTCGCGTAGTTCGCCCTCATTGATGATCTGCGCGGAGCCTTGTTTTAACAATCCAAGAGCTTCGTCCGGTTGCATGGCCCGGTGACAGAATAGCCCACCGGCGTCCGCCGGACGAGCGCTACTTGTTTTTGTTCAACAACTCGCGCACCTGCTCGATCGTGAGCGGGTCGTTGTGTTTGTTGAGCGACTTCTGATTTGTGCCTTCGTTCAGAAAGGGCCGGTTACCTCCGTACGCATGAGAGGCGACCTTTTTCCCGGACTGAGGTGCGTCACGAACACCGCGGGCAGTCTGATTTCCGTAGCTAGCCTTGGAATTTGCAAGTGTTTGCTGTGACGAAGCCTCGTGGGCGGTCCGTCCGCCACGGTAGGTCTGAGAATAAAATTGCGTGGTCGAGAAATCTCGTGTTCCGGAATAATTTTTCGAGCTCGATTTCTGGTGAATGAAAAACGTTCCGACGTTTGCGCGTTTGTTGATGGATGCCGAACCGTCTCCGCTAAATTTCTTGTTTTGCGCATCATTCTGCAGCGCCATGTCAGGCTTGAGAAGCCGATCGACTAGTTTTTTCTCCTGGTCCTGAGCGTGTACGGAGCACAAGGCAGCTGTTAGCAGGAACCAGGCTGCAAACGACGTTCGCATGACGAGAGGCTGGCGGAACGAGTATTGAGTTGTAAAGCAAATTTGCTGAGCGATCGCGACGTAACGTAAGCGTCCCGCTTGCGCCTTCTGAGAAGTTTGCAAGCGAGGACGCTCGCGCCACTCTGGGCAACGGACTTGAGACCGCCGCTCCTGGCCCGGCTTTTTATTGTGTTCCATTGCGAACAGCGAAATAATGCGCGCATGGCTGAACACGTTTACAAGAAAATTGAGATTGTTGGCTCGTCGCCAAACGGTATGGAGGAAGCAGTCCGTAATGCCCTGTCACGTGCGAGCAAGACGATTCGGAACATGCGCTGGTTCGAGGTGACCGAGACCCGCGGTTACATCGACGAGGGCAAAATCGAGCACTGGCAGGTAACTTTAAAGATCGGGTTTACGCTGGAAGAGTAATAACCCCGCACCTCGCTTGCTTTCTCAGCGATTCAACCGCTTCTACTCTAGCGCTGTGGCGCTTCCCGTTCCTGCGCCGATCGGTACAGTTTGGCTGCACCGTAAATCAAGATCGCGGGCTTTAGTGCCATAAAGAGCAGACGAAGAAGTCCGGCTAGCACTCGACCCAACGGCAGGCGATTCAACACGTATCCAACCGCAAATGCATAGAAGAGTGACTGTGTCGGCTTTTCGCGCACGTACTCACCGGTTTCATTGACCACCGTTTCGACTCGGTCTTTCACCCATTGCATTCCGCGCTCGGGAAACTCAGCAACCATTTCAGGAGATAACTGATCCATGACGCTTATGATTCGCATTTTGAAGCCATCTTGCGCGCATCGATCTATCATCGCAAAGCAAGCCAGATCGAGCTTGCGCCTGTGCGAGGTGGAAAATCAGGCAGTGGCGGCGGCCGGTGAAATGTCCCGGCTCGACGCGTCTCTTTCAGGCAATAGCGGGCCATCACTTCTAGCGCACGCTCGCCCAATGCAGAACAATTCGTCGCTACCAAAACCTGGGCGTCGCGCTCCGCCACTTCAAGAGCGCTAATGAGCAAACTTTCGAAATCGTGTTGGACCCGAAACGTTTTTCCTCCCGGAGAGCGTGAAAAAGTCGGGGGGTCGAGGATGACAGCATCGAATTTTTCGCCTCTCCGGGCGAGGCGCGACAGGACGGATCGCACGTCGTCTGTGATAAAGCGATGATCGATCGTTGGTAGGTTGTTCAGCGCGAAATTCTCGCGTCCACGGGTGAGAGATCTTTTCGAAAGGTCGATGTTGACGGTGCTCGCTCCGTTACATGCGGCGCACACGGAAAAGGAACAAGTGTAAGCAAAGCAATTCAGCAGTCGCCTTGGCGCGATATGACGCACGTACCGGCGGTTCTCCCGCTGGTCCAAAAACAGACCCGGCGAATAGCCTGTGCCGAAGTCTAGGCCGAACCTCAGAGACCATTCGGTGGCGACGGTCTGTAAACTCTCGCCGGGATCGCCAACGACCAGGGCGGGCGGTTCGCGACGTTCGCTTTCTCGCGGAATGAAGCGCGCGAAGACGCGTCGCACGTGGATGCCGACCGAATCGGCCCAGGTTTGCAGCTCTTCCAGCAGCCGGTCGCGGGCCAACACCCTTTTGAACGAGATCAGAACGTCGCTGGCGTAGCGTTCCACCCAGCCATCCTCAATCGTGCAAAGCCGGTACGCGTCAGTACCCTCTGCCTGGAAATCGCGGAGCAAGCCTGGATCAATCCATCCCACATTCATTTTTGTTTCTGTGCTCCACCGGCATAGTTCGAAACTAGTGTAGCGCAACGGATGGGTTGCCGGGAAACGCGGCGTTGCTACACTGGCGCGATCACTTGCACGCCGTCCGGCCAACGGCCTGCGTGGCGGCGGCGTAACTATGCATCAAGTCACCGTTCGTGTTCCCGCGAGCACTTCCAATCTCGGTCCAGGCTACGATTGTCTGGGCGTCGCTCTCCGCCTCCATAACAGCGTCACGGTCGTCCGCGGCAAGGTCCCTCGATCTTCTCATCCACAAATTGTGTCTGATGCGGCAGAACGATTTTTCAAGCTGACGCGGCGCCGTGCGTTTTCGTTTTCGTGTTCAATTGTGGAACGAGTTCCACGATGTCGCGGCCTGGGCAGCAGCGCAACGGTTCGCCTTGGCATCCTGCTTGGGCTGAACCGGCTTAGTGGCGAGCCACTAGATCGACTCACCCTCTTTAGATTATGCGCCGAATCGGAAGGACATCCTGATAACGCTGCACCGGCCACCTTTGGCGGCTTCACTGTGGTGCAGAGTAGCGGGAGTTCTTCGCTTGCGCGCGGCAAGCGGCACGCATGCGCTACCGTGCAACGCTTCGAGGTCGCGCCGCGCTTATATTTCGTTGTCCTCGTCCCGGGCCTCGAAATCGAAACCGCACGTGCGCGAAGAATTTTGCCTCCAAAGATCTCGCGCGTTGCTGCGGTAGAAAACTGTGCGAACGCATGTGCAGTCACGGCGGCGTTTGCATCGCGGGATTACGAAAAAATGCGTGGCACTTTTTCCGATAACCTTCACCAGCCATTTCGCGCGAAACTGATTCAGTTTCTTCCGCGTGTGATCGCAGCCGCTGAGCGAGCAGGTGCGCTCGGCGCCTTTCTTAGCGGAAGCGGATCCGCGATAGCGGCTGTTACACTCGAAGCGCCTGAGAAAATCTCAGTTGCCATGGCGCGCGCTGCCGCCGTGCCCGCTCACACAATTATCACACACGCTGACAACCACGGCGCGCAGGTGTTGCCAATGCGCCAGCCACCATCCGGAATCCACCATTAAGATGGGCCGCCGGCTTGAACAGTTAGAAGAATTCGGGATCGATGTCGTTCTCGAACGACGCCATGGCGTTCGCGCTTCACTCCTGCGCGAAATCCTTTACGCGCTCTCGTTCGTCTACGACAGGCTGGTGCAACTCCGGCTTTATCTCTATCGCAAAAGAGTTTTCCGCGAACGCACGCTGGGATGCCTCGTGATCAGCATCGGCAATCTTACGGTCGGCGGAACGGGTAAAACGCCGATTGTTGAGAAGTTTGCCCGCGCTTTGCAGGCCGGAGGACGGCGAGTGGCGATTCTCAGCCGCGGTTACAAAAGCGTTCCGCGGAAACGCGACTGGCGGAGCCGGTTCCGCGGAGATTCCGAGCCTCCGCGAATCGTTTCCGATGGAAAATCCCTGCTGCTCGATTCGCTAACCGCTGGGGATGAGCCATACATGCTCGCTCACAACTTAAAGGATGTGATCGTACTCGTGGACAAAGACCGGGTGAAAAGCGGTCGGTTCGCCATCGATAAATGGCAGGTCGACACACTTCTGCTCGATGACGGACTTCAATATCTCCATTTAAAGCATCGGCTGGATATGGTGCTCGTGGATCGACAAGCACCTTTTGGGAACGAGTTCCTACTGCCCCGGGGCACGTTGCGTGAGAGGCCACGCAATCTTCGCCGCGCCAGCTACATCTTTATTACCAAGACTACGGGCGACGCTAATTTCGAGTTGATGCGACGAATCCGGCGTTACAATCGCACCGCGGAAGTTATCGAGTGCGCGCACAAACCGCTTTACCTGCAGAATGTTTTCACGGGCGAACAATTGCCGCTCGAGGCTTTGCGCGACGCGTTCATCGGTTCACTGTGCGCGATTGCTGCCCCTGAAAGTTTTGAGGGCGCGCTTACAAAACTCGGCGCGCACGTCGATCTGGCGAAAAGTTACATCGATCATCATTACTACACCGAAGCGGAACTGATCAGCTTCATCAACCGTTGTATCCGTCGTGACCTGGCAATGATCGTCACCACCGAAAAAGACTCGGTGCGCATGCCCCGTCTGCCCGAGGCGGATCTGAAAGTGCCGATTTATTTTCTGCGGGTGGAAATCGAAATCCTGAGCGGGCACGAAAGCTGGGAACATTGTGTCGCCCGGATTTGCAAACCCAAGCCCGTGCTCCCGCCCGAGCGCTTCTTCGCTTGACCAAGGTTGCACCAAGAGCACAAACGTCCCAAGAAGTAAGAAAATTAGAACCTTTGCGTCCTTTGTGGACGTTGTGCGAGGATTAGATCGATGGCCAAGAAAGCGGAACTCGTTGTTGACGATCGGAAGCTTCAGGTATCGAACCTGGACAAGGTGCTTTACCCGAAGGCGGGTTTCACCAAGGCGCAGGTGATCGATTACTTCATCCGCATCGCGCCGGTGCTTTTGCCGCACTTAAAAGACCGCCCGCTCACAATGAAGCGCTATCCAGATGGCGTGGAAGGTCAGTTTTTCTATGAAAAGAACTGCCCCGTGCATCGCCCGAAATGGGTGCAAACGGCAAAGGTGTGGAGCGACGGGAACCAGCGGATCATGCATTACTGTCTTGCCAATGATCTGCCCACGCTCGTCTGGGCTGCTAACCTCGCCGATCTCGAGCTACACACATCGCTGTCGCGCAAGAACAACGTCGAACGCCCAACGATGATGGTGTTCGATCTCGATCCGGGTGCGCCGGCGGACATCGTCCAATGCTGTCAGGTTGGCATCTGGCTGCGCGAGTTGCTGGACGGAATGAAATTGAAAGCGTTCGCAAAAACGAGCGGGTCAAAAGGCTTACAAGTGTATGTGCCGTTGAACACCGCGGTGACTTACGACCAGACGAAAGGTTTGTCCCGCTCGTTAGCTCAACGTCTGGAACGCGAACATCCTGATCGTGTCACGTCCAACATGTCCAAGGCGGTGCGCAAAGGAAAAGTGTTCGTCGATTGGAGCCAGAACGATGAACATAAAACCACTATTTGCGTCTACTCACTCCGCGCAAAAGAAGAGCCGACTGTTTCCACGCCGGTTGCTTGGAGTGAAGTCGAGAATTGTTTGAAGAAGAAACGCGCCGAACTCTTAAGGTTTCGTTCCGACCAAACGCTGGCGCGCGTCGAAAAACAGGGCGACCTGTTCGAGCCAGTGGAGACGCTCAAACAAAAGCTGCCGAAAAAATGGGACACATGACCGAATCGGCGCCAAAACCATCAATTGCTGCATGAACAATCACTTATGGTTTGATACGATTGGATGGGTGGGAGCGGCAGCTCTGCTTGTGGCCTATACAATGGTCTCCGCCAGAAAATGGGAAGGACATTCCCCTGCGTTTCAGTTCTTGAACGTCGGTGGCAGCCTCCTCCTCGCCGCCAACACGATTTTTTACGGCTCATATCCCTCCACGTTTGTGAACCTCATTTGGGCAGCCATTGCCATTTTCACAATCGCCACTAGAAAGCGAGTTTCGTCTCGTTAGTCTCAACCGAGACAGCCGCGGGATTCTTACGATGCGAAAGATCAATCTCAAACACGTTCCCGAGCAGGAACAAAAATCGCCCAAAGGAAAGTTTGGCCGGATTACGAAGAACATTTCGGTTGCGCTTGGGCGCGAACCGGAGTCGCTCGATCTGTCGAAGCGCCATCCATTTGATCTAGCGCTAGTGCGGATACCGAAAGGAAAATCGCTTTGCCCCTATCACGCGCATGCTGCGGAATCGGAGCTTTATCTCGTCGTTTCCGGCCGCGGCCAAGTTCGCGACAAGAACGGAATAACCGAAGTTGGACCCGGCGACGCGTTTCTGTTTCAGCCTGGCGAGGCACATCAGCTTACCAATTCCGGGAATGAAGATTTTGTTTATTACGTTATCGCCGACAATCCGCGCAGCGGCGGAGCAACAGGTGACTCCTGTTATTACCCGGATAGCGGCAAGTGGGCGGTGGCGAGGGAAGAATCCGAAGAACTGATCGTGAAAGCAACTGAAGCGGATTACTTCGATGGCGAAGAATGAATCTTGAACCGCCGAGGACGCAGAGGACACGGAGAATGTTGAATCCTTCTCTGCGAACTCCGCGACCTCCGCGGTGATTTTACGGCCGTGAAAAAAGTTAACCTGAACGAAATCAAAGAGGACCCGTGGCAATCGCCGGGCGGAAAATACGTTGTCTCCTTCAAGGGAATTTCTGAAGCGCTGGGACGCGAACCGGCTTCGCTCGACCTGTCCAAGCGGCACCCGTTTGATTTGGAATGGAGCCGGGTGCCGGCAGGAAAGTGCAACTTCCCTTACCACGCGCACTCGGCCCAATGGGAGCTGTATTTGGTGATTTCTGGAAACGGCACTGTTCGCCACAAAGATGGCGAGACCGAAGTGGTGGCCGGCGACGCGTTCATCTTCGGCCCAAACGAACCGCATCAACTGATCAACTCCGGCGACGAAGACCTAACGTACTACGTCATCGCCGATAACCCGATCGGGGAATCAGGTTATTATCCCGATAGCGGTAAATGGAAAGTGAATAAGTCGTCAGCAGCCGATCGCGTCGTCATCAAAGGTGGGGAGACCGATTATTTCGAGGGTGAAGAATGAATCAGGAAAGCAATTGAACTTGGAGAAGGAGGCTTCCTGTTTAATTCAAGCTTATGACAACGAAAACACCCGTTGAAGAATTTCCATACAAAACATACCTGAACATTCTACACGGGCCGCTCGAAGTGATTGATGTGCAGAAGCTGGCCGACGTCTGCACCGACAAATGGTACAACCAGACGCTGTGCAAAGTGAACGACTCAGTCGTCAGGATGGCGGTCGTTCAGGGCGAATATCACTGGCACGAACACAAAGACATCGATGAATTCTTCTTCGTGCTCGATGGGCGATTCTTGATCGATCTCGAAGATCGCGTAATCGATCTCGCGCCGCGACAGGGTTTCGTCGTGCCGAAAGGCGTGCGACATCGTACACGCGCGCCCGAACGAACGGTGATCCTCATGATCGAGCGTGCCGAAATTGTTCCGACAGGCGACTGAACTCCGATCGCGCGTGGTCGGTGGTCGGAGACTGCCGATACAGTGAAGACACTCAAGATCATCTCTGGCGGGCAGACAGGCGTGGATCGTGCCGCGCTCGATGTCGCGCTTCGGCACGCGATTGAGTGCGGCGGATGGTGTCCGGCCGGACGGCTGGACGAATTTGGCAAAATTCCGGATCGCTATCCACTTCAGGAATTACAAGCCGGCGGTTTCAACGAACGCACGTTGCAGAACGTGAAAGATTCCGATGGAACGGTTGTAGTTTACCCGGGAGAACTTCGCGGCGGCACCGAGCAGACCGTTCGCTTCTGTGTTGACCTAAAGCGGCCGCACCAATTGATCGACGCGTCAAAGCTTTCCGCTGAAGATGCCGCTAAGCTGATTGCCGATTTTGTCCGCAAGAATAAGATCGGCATTTTGAACATAGCCGGCTCGCGCCAAAGCGAGTGGCCGGGAGGATACGATTACGTTTCTCGCGCGCTGAGTGCTGCTTTTCTCAAGTTGTAGCGCCTCTACAACGTTATTCGTAACGCAGCGCTTTCACTGGATCGAGCCGCGCAGCGAAGTACGCAGGAACCAGTGCCGCGAACGAACAGATTAAGAAGGCGCTGATGCAGATGATAGCAACGTCGCGCGGAATGACCTCGGCCGGGATCGATGAGAATTGATAGACCTCTCGCGGGAAAATCTCGATGTGCAGGGTCGATGCCAGCCAGCGACTGAATTCGTTGCGGTAACGGATCAACGTCATTCCAAGGCCCAAGCCAGTGATCGTTCCAAAAAGGCCGACAATTGTCCCCTGACCAAGGAACACCCAGACAATTTGCGCAACGTTCGCCCCGAGCGCTTTAACAATTCCGATCTCATGCCGCTTTTGTACCGTTACGGTGATGAGCGTGCTCATGATTCCAAAAGCCGCCACGATCACGATGAAAAACAAAAGAAAAAACATCACCGTGCGTTCCAGCCGCACCGCTTCGAAATATTGGCGATTCATATCGATCCAGGTCTGGGCGTACTGCGGCGGCTCGAGGAATTGCTGGATCTCCTGTTTCACGCGTTCGGCGCTGTATGGGTTGTCAGTCTTCACCGTGATTCCGTGCAACGCGTCGCTCAAACCGTATAACTCCTGGCCGACGTAAACGGGCACGAGCAGAAATTCGGAATCGTGCAAGTAATGACCGGTCTCAAAAATGCCGGTGACAGTCAGTTCTTTCGGGAGAATCACATCGCGCAATTCGTCGATGGCTTTTTTCTCTTCTTCGCCCTTCGCGTTTTCCAGTTTCTTAATGCTGTCGAGGATCTGGCCGAGATTGCCCGGCGAATAAATTGTCACCTTATCGCCGATAGTGACTCCGAGTTTTCGCGCCAGCTCAATCCCGAGCACCGTTGATTCTCCTTCCAGATCGAGCTTGCCGAATTTGATGAATTTTTGGAGTGGAATGACTTTCTCTTCCTGCTGGGGATCAATACCGCGAATCAGCGGTGCAAGCCGCCGGGCGTGGAATTCCACAATCACCGGTCCTTGCACAAAAGGGGCCGTGGCGACTACGCCCGGCGTTTTATCGATTTTGGCCTTGAGCGGGCGCCACTCGTGGAACACGTCCTCGGAAGTGACCAGAATGTGCGCATCGAAATCGATGACTTTCTGCCGAAGCTCGCGATCGAATCCGGTCATGACCGCAATCACAAGGATCAGCACGGTCACGCCGAGCATCACGCCAATGACCGAGATCAAAGTGATGATGGAAAGAAATGTACGCTTCGGTTTCAAATACCTCAGCGCCAGGAAAAGACTAAAAGGAAGCTTCAATTCGTCCTTAGCGTGGCGGCAAACTCAATGGGATTCAACCGCGACCGGTGTGCAGCTTTTGTTAGGCTTGCGTTACCGCGTGCGCCTTTAGTTCTTCCAACGTGACGAACTCGAGCGCCGACGCATGCGTCGCTTCCAGATCCACAGGCGCCGCGCGGTTGTGATCCAGCGCGCTTTTCCAGCGGGTGACGCACACACACCACCCATCGCCTGGCTTCAATCCGGGAAAACCCCACTCAGGACGCGGTGTGACCAAATCGTTTCCGTCTAGCACAGAGAAATCCAAAAATTCCTCCGTGAGTTGCACGCAAACTGTGTGCTGGCCCACGTCCTCTGGTCCTGTTCGGCAATAGCCATCGCGATAAAAACCGGTCATCGGATCGCGACAACAACATTTTAATTCCGTTCCCAAAACATTCGTCGGCATACCACAAGTTCAGCCAATTCTATCTGCTGTCATGTTGAGCGAAGCGAAACATCTCAATTTTCAAACCGACCGATCCAGAAACGATCAGACATTGTTCGCTTCGCTCAGAATGACATCGGCAGATCGATTATGATATTTGTAAGCGTGGTCAAGGAGAACAGAATGCCAATCCACGCGAAATACGTGCACACCAATCTGATCGCCAGAGATTGGAAAAGACTGGTCCGATTTTATAAAAAGGTATTCGGATGCGAACCTAAGGGTCCCGAACGTGACTTGTCTGCGGCGTGGCTCGACAGAGTGAATTCGGTTCCGAACGCCCATCTTCGTGGCGTTCATCTCAGGTTACCTGGATACGATGATGATGGGCCTACTCTGGAAATCTTCAGCTATGATCAGTTGATCGAACGCGGACTGCCGAGAGCTAACGAATGCGGATTCGGCCACATTGCATTCGCGGTGGACAACGTGGATCAAGCGCTACAAGCAGTGATTGCAGCCGGCGGTGGTGCTGTGGGAGAAATCGCCACGGCCGAAGTAGACGGCGCAGGCCTGCTTCGCGTGGTTTATGCGCGAGATCCCGAAGGTAACATTGTCGAGCTGCAGAAGTGGAGTTGAACCAAATCCGTAATGGTCGCGTGACCAAGCAAACTGTCATTGCTTACTGGCTCATTCCGTCCGAGCCGGCACATAGCTTCTTTCAGCGGATGATCAACGATCTCGCACGTCGATGGGATGCGCCTGTTTTCGAGCCGCACGTGACGATTCATGTCGGAGCAGATCGAGTTGATGCGGCGAAGAACGCGCTCGGAGCCGCGGCGCGCAAATACAAACTCATCGGGCTGACACCGCTTGGAATTGATCGGTCCGATGAGTTTATCAAAACGCTCTTTGTGCAATTCGCCACGAGCGCAGAACTGCCGAAAATTAATGGCATCATTCGCGAGGCGGCGAACGATTCGTCACAGTACGAACTAAAACCGCACTTGAGTTTGCTGTACAAGAACTTGGCAGTCGCAACCCGGTGCGAACTAGCAGCTTCAATGAAGGTTCCGCTTGCCGAAGTGACTTTCGACGCAATTAAAGCTGTACGCTGCGTTTCGCCTGCGAAATCGCGAGCGGATGTTGAAGCCTGGCGCGTTGTTGCAGCAGCTTCTTTGTCTGGCGATCGCATCTGAGACAGACAAGCTACAGTTCCACAATTCGATAGAGCTTTCCGGTTTTGTGCAGTACTGGCGCGGAGACGTTGTAAACGGGAATGCCAGTTGACGTTTTCCCGTCGGTAATACCGTTGTGTGCGTGACCGTGGAAGACTGCGGTGGACCGAAATCG
>Ga0193727_1001072_pt1 | contig 11177 bp, 9 predicted proteins | sample H2c2metaG_FD_143051 | JGI IMG/M metagenome (GOLD analysis project Ga0193727, IMG submission 143051) | Soil microbial communities from a riparian zone of the East river system, Colorado, United States - H2c2 | ecosystem: Environmental > Terrestrial > Soil > Riparian zone | place: USA: East River...
CCAGGTAAACTTGACCGAGAACCGCTCGTGGGCATCGCCGAGCACCGGCATGCCGCTTTCGTACGCCGCCAGCTTGACGGGAGTGGGTCGCCTCGGGGCGGCGAAATGCGACAGCCCGATCAGGAGGGCGGCGTTCGCCGCGACGAACACCAGCAACAACAGGAAGGAAACGTAGGGTTGGTGCATGGGTTCGGGCGGGAAAAGTCGCGTATCCGGGGTGCCTTGTCAACCGAAATGGAGTGGCGTAAGTGTCGGTGGGGCCGATATATTGCCCGCGCCGATGTCGATCAAATCCGACCGCTGGATTCGCCGCCAGGCGCGCGATCACCGCATGATTGAGCCCTTCGCCGACAGTCAGGTCCGCGAGGGCGTGATCTCGTACGGCGTTTCGTCGTACGGCTACGACATGCGCGTGGCGCCGGAATTCAAGATTTTCACGAACGTCCTCTCGGCCGTGGTCGATCCCAAGCAGTTCGATTCGCGGTCATTCGTCGAGTTCGCCGGCCCGGTCTGCATGGTGCCCCCGAACTCTTTCGCCCTCGCCCGCTCGGTCGAGTATTTCCGCATCCCGCGGAATGTGCTGACGGTGTGCGTCGGGAAGAGCACCTATGCGCGCTGCGGCATCATCACCAACGTGACACCGCTGGAGCCCGAGTGGGAGGGCTTCGTGACGCTCGAGATATCCAACACCACGCCTCTGCCCGCCCGGATTTACGCCAACGAAGGGATCGCGCAGGTGTTGTTCTTCACGGCGGACGAGGGGGACGAGTGCGAGCAGAGCTACGCCGATAAGCGGGGCAAGTACCAGGCTCAGACGGGGATCACGCTCCCGAAGCTGTAGCCAGCAGATCCACACCCTCGATGCGCAACGCCGGCCGGCCCCGTTTGCGCAACGCCAGCAGATCCCCCTCCGCCTGTGCCGCCTCCAACGCTCCAAACGTGAACGGTTGGCCCGGGATCGCAACGTCCTGCGAGTCGTGCTGCGTGATCTGAAGAAAGTGACCCGCTGGCGGGCCACCCTTGTGCAGCTGGCCGGTAGAGTGCAAGAACCGCGGGCCATACCCCAGGGTCGTCGCCACTTTCAGCCGGTCGCGCAGTCTCCGCTGGACATCCGCGAGCCGGGCGTCGTGCTCGGGCGTGGGAGGGAGGTACGCCATCAGGGCGAGGTAGTCGCCCTGTTTGATCCCAGCGAAGAATCGGTCGAGGTCGGCGCGCGTGGCAGCCGGTGCAGCGGCGCCGCCCCGTTCCAGTACCGCGCCGGTGTTGGTCTTGCTCTCCGCGACATTCGGTTGATCGAAGGCGTTGATCCCAAGCATGGCGCAGGCGACTGCGGTGGCGAATTCCCACTGGAAGAACGCGCCGCCGAGATCGTATTGATCCGCGAGCGCGAGACGCACGACCGGATGCCCGGCCGCCGCCAACGCCGCGAGACGTGCCTCAGTCGCCGGGTCCTCTTCCCCGGCGAGCGAGATGCGGACGAACAAGCGATCCTGACCGTACACCGCCGGCGCGCCCAGGGGCTCGCCCGCAACCGGCACGATTCCCTTCGATTCCTTCCCTGTGCTTTCGGCGATCAGCTGTTCGGCCCAGAGTCCAAAACTTGCCAGTCCGGCCGACAGGACGAACGTGACCTTGTCACGGCCCTCGAGCGCCGCGCCGCCGAGCATCGCACCCAGGCGGGCCGCGGGGTTTGCGGGCGCGGGAACCGCGGCCGCGCAGGCCTGCGCCATGCGGCGGGCCCGCTCCAGCAACCGCGCGACGTCGATGCCGAGCAGCGCGGCGGGCACGAGCCCGAAGTACGAGAGCACCGAGTAGCGACCGCCGATGTCCGGCGGGTTGAGAAAGCAGCGTCGAAAGCCACGCGCGGCGGCGAGGGCGGCGAGCGGCGTACCCGGGTCGGTGATGGCTGTGAACTGCGAGCCGCGCTCACCCGTCAGGGACCAGAAGTACCGGAACAGACAGTCGGGTTCGAGGGTCGTTCCGGACTTGCTCGAGATCAAGAACAGCGTCTGTGCGAGCGGTTGGTCGCGCACGGCCGCCGCGACGGCCCGGGGGTCGGTGCTATCCAACACGGTGAGTGTCGGGTGCGCGCCCGCCACGCCGAACGTCCGGCGCAGCACCTCGGGGCCGAGGCTCGAGCCGCCCATGCCGCACAGCACCACCCGGCTGAAGTGCGCGCGAACGTCGTCCGCGAACGCCGCCAGTCCGGCCGCCTGCGAGGCCATCGCGTCTGCCACCGTGAGCCAGCCCAGGCGGTCCCGAATCTCCGGAGTGCTGGCGTCGCCATTCCAGACCGACGGATCCTTCGCCCAGATTCGCGCTACCACCCGCGCGTGCGCCAGGCCGTCGAGGCGACGCTCAACCCCTGCGTCGAACCCGCTTCCTGGGTCCGGACGCGTCAGACGGCGCTGCGGGGTGCCATTCCGTAGAGCGTGATCAACACCGTCGCTCCCACCAGAATGGCGATGTCTGGCAGCCAGCCCAATTCGGTTCGTGGAACCGCCATCTGAACGAAATACATCGTGAAGTCGAAGAGTCCCAGCAGCAGCCCCAGTAACACGGTGCCCCGCAGCTCGCGGCCGTACTGAGCGAGTACGCTTCCGGTGAGGAGTGCGACTGCTCCCTGCCCCGCCGCGAGGGCGAGCGCCGTGACCGTGTCAGCGAATATCGTGTCGATCAGTCCGGACCGATTGGGGGTATAGCTGAACCGCCAGGTGTGGATTAGGGCGAGCAGGATTCCTGCCGCGGCGGCGCAGACGATGGCCCACGCCGCGTAGTAGATCACGATTTTCATCCGGTTGGTTGCGTCGCCGGCCATCAGCACCCGCTCCACCGCTTCGAGGATCCCGCCCCGGGGGCGGACACGCACCGCAAATGTGGCGGGTTGCCGCGCCGCTCGCTAGCGCAGCGCGGCTGTGGCCTGCTCGATGGCGTTGCGCGCTTGATCGAGGTGGGCCACGAGGTCGGCGAGCTCGCGCTCGGTCGTCGCGGCGTCGGCATAGCGGATCGCCTCGGCCACCGAGGGGAACGCGATCGTGGAATAACCGTTGTCGATGTCCGACGCGAATTGCAGGCTGCGAAACCACGGCCGGCCCACCAGTCCCTGGGGCCGCGTCAGGCGCCGCTCGACCTGCATCAGCGAGCGGTTGGCGCGCACCGCCCGCGCCGGATCCAGGCCGGCGCTCAGAGCGCTGTCTCTTGCCGTCGCGAACGCCTCGCCGGCGTAGGTGAACTCCACCAGGGCCTCCCACAGCGTCGTGGTCGGGATGTTCCAGCGGTGCGCTGCGATTCCGATGTCGACCTGGGCGGCCAGCATCATCATCTCCATGCCGAACGCCCAGTAGTCGAACGGCAGCACCTCAGCGTTCGCGAGTCGTGCGAGCGCAACGGTCACGAGTTGGGCGACCGCCCGGTGCTCCCGGTATCCGGGATCGCCGAACCGCGACATCCACTCATACGAGTCATACATCGAGTGGTACACGCCGCTTGGGCCGCCCAATCCGAGCGACCCGGAGGGAATCCCGAGGTGGTGGCTGAACGGGGTGAAGTCGGAGCCTCCACCCAGGTTGTCGAGTTGCAGCGCCGTGCTGTCACCGGTTGCCGCGGCGAGCCAGGTGTCGTGTACCGTGCCCAGTCCGCCCGGATCCGGAACGGCGCGGGTCACTTCGCGAATGAACGGCTTGATCGACGGGGATCCAGCGCCCGCGAAGCGCGACCCGCTCGTGACATCATCCTCGTTGATGTACGCGACGACGTGGGCGCGAACCGAATCCTCCTGTTCCTCCACCCACTCGGTCGAGCCCATGAGGCCCCACTCTTCCGCGTCCCACGTCACGAAGATCACCGTCCGCGCGGGCCGGATGCCCTGTCGCGCCAGATCGGCGAAGGCGCGGGCGGTTTCGAGGACCGTCACCGTTCCACTCACGTTGTCCGCAGCCCCGGGAGACCAGGCGTCGCGGTGGGCCCCGACCACGATCCACTCGTCGGGGTAGGTGGTCCCGCGGATCATGGCGAACGTATTCCAGATCGGATGCAGCGCGCGGGCGCCGTGCTGCATGCGCACATGGAGGCGCACCCGCGAGGGGCCGGGACCCACGTGATAGTGGAGCGGCAACCCTCCCTGCCACCCCTCGGGGGCCGAGGGCCCGCCCAACCGGGAAAAAATTTGTTCGGCGTTCCCGTAGCCCATCGGGATGACGGGAATGCGGGCGAGCGCCAGCGATTCTTCCGGGAGCCGCCGGGCTCCTTGCACGGAGGGGTACCCGGGCGTGGTGGGATCACCGTTCCGGTTCAAGATGCTGCCGCGCTGAATGCCCCCCGGCGGCCGCATCGGCCCGCGCGGGTAAATATCTCCGTGGAAATATCCGTCGTCCTGCGGGTCCGAGTAGAGGATCAAACCGACCGCGCCGCGGCGCTCCGCTTCTCGCGCTTTGATGCCCCGAAACGAGAATCCGTAACGTGCGATGGCGATCCTGCCCCGCACGCTCACGCCCATCGAGTCGAGCATGCGGTAGTCCTTCTCGAGCCCGTAGTTCACGTTCACGACCGGTGCCGTCACGTCGCCGTCGCCGCTGTAGGCATTGAACGTGGGCACCTGCGGACCGACGGTCGCCGGGTCACCGGGGATCGGCGGCTCCGCGAGGTTCAGGCGCTGCGGTTGCGCGCCCCGCCGCCAGTACACCCACGCGCTCACGATTTCCGGCTGCGGCATGTAGATGGTGTATTCCTTGACCCATGTCTCCAGTCCCCAAGACTGCAGTTTCGCAATCACGTAGTCGCGCGTCTCCGCTTGCCGCGGAGTTCCCGCCATGTGGGGGCGGGCGCTCAAGTCGCGCGTCATGAGTCGCATGCTCGCGGTATCGGCCGCGCGGAGCAGGCGCGCCTCGATGCTTGCCTGGAGGGGGGACGTGCGCGGGGAGAATCCCGTCTGCGCATGTACGCCGGCGAACGGAACCGCGGCCAGCGCGAGTGACGTCAGCGCGGAGCGAACCGCGGCAGAGTTGGTAGTCTGTCCTGAACGGACGTGCATGGGCATCGAGAAGCGCGTGACGCGCGGCGCAGATGGCGGCGCAAGTTAGCGGAGTGCCGCAATGGTCGGCTAGAGGAGACCGGGCGCCTGGTTTGCGCGCCGCCGTGCGCACGGCGACATTGGACTGTGTCCTCAGCCATGACCTTCCCGCACCAGGCGGTCCCTCCCCCCCGGCGTTGGTCCAGTGTGCGCTTCCTGCTCGTCTCGATGTTCCTGATTGCCACGCTCTACGCGGGCGCGCTTCCGGTGTATCTCTTTTCCCGGATTCGCGTGGCGGCATCGGGTCTGATGCAGGGAACGAAGACGGTGGTGCCGGTCCTGGACGATCTTGCCCGCCGCGCCGACATCGTGGATGGGACGCTGCGCGCCGCGGAACGCGCCGTCGCGCACCGAACCACGTCCGGCCCCGGACTGCTCGACGGCATTAACCAGATCACGGGCAATCGTGCTCCGAGCATGGAAGCGGGGCGGTTTCCGGCGGGGCTCGCCGCCCTCAGTCACGCGGTCGCGCGCTCCGACTCTCAGTTATCTGACATCGCCGCCGGGCTCAAGACCGCGGCGGCGCTCATCGCGGGCCGCCGGTGGTCGGAGGCGGCGGAGCGCCTGCGGTTGGTGGATTCCCTCGACAGCGAGGCTGACCGGCAAGGGCGCTTCGTCACCTCGCTGGCTCGTCAGAACCTGCTCGCGTACCAACATGACCTGGCGGCGGTGACCGCGGGCGCGTTGCGCGACACCCTGCTCTGGCTCGTGTTCGGCCTGATGCTGTTGTGGGCCGGCCTGTTCGCCGTCCGCCGGCGGATCCTGGAACCGTTGAGCGCGCTGGAAGCCGGGTTGGCGCGGGTGTCCGATGGGGACCTGACCACCCAGGTGCCGGTCCACCGGTCGGACGAGCTTGGCCGGCTTGCGGCGCACTTCAACGAAATGACGCAGGTGCTCTTCGGCCGGGCAGAAGAGCAAGGGCGGTTCACCGCCGCCGGGCAATTGCTCGCCGACGTCGCACACGAGGTCGGCAATCCGCTGATGGCGATCGCGGCCCACGCCGAAGCCCGGATCGGGGATGTCACGGTCAGCCCCACGGAGCGGGAGGAGATGCAGCAGATCCTACGGCAGGCCCAACGGGCTACCAAGTTGCTGCGCGGCCTCGTCCGATTTGTCCGCCCGACCCAGCGGCAGGTGAGCAGCCTCAACTTGAACGATGTCGTGCGCGGCGCCCTCGACATCGTTTCGTATCGATTTGGCGTGGATGAGATCACGATGGGAGGCGAGCTCGACCCGGCGCTCCCTCCAGTTCAAGGCGACGCGATTGCCCTGGAACAGGTGGTCGTCAACCTGCTCTCCAATGCGATCGATGCGCTGCGGACCATCAAGCCTCCCCGAAGGCTGACGGTAGACTCGTGGGTCTTGAACGGCAATGTTTCCATCGGGGTCTCCGACAACGGGCCGGGCGTTGCCCCGGAAGTACTGGATCGCCTGTTTCGTCCCTTTGCGAGCACCAAGGGGCGTCGCGGGACAGGCCTTGGCCTCTACGTCTCCCGCCAGATCGTCCGGGAAGCAGGGGGTGACCTGGTCCTCGACACGGCGCCCGCGGGTGGCGCCCGCTTCGTCGCGACCCTGCCGGCGGCCTCAGGAGCAAGGCCAACCCCGCCGCCCGCCCCGCTCGCTGTCGGGGTCACACCGCCGCTGCGGCGGCTCGCCGGCGTCCGGATCCTGCTGGTGGACGACGAGGATGCGGTGCGACGGCCTATGGCGAAATTTCTCACCCGCCGGGGTGCGGAAGTGCACGAGGCAGGGGACGGCCTGCAGGCCCTCGCCCTGCTCGAGCACCAGGCTGTGGATGTGATTCTGGCCGATCTGCGCATGCCCCGCATGAGCGGCACCGACCTGTTTGCCGCACTTCAAAAGTCCCGGCCGGAGCTCGCCGTCCGGCTGTTATTTCTGTCGGGGGATGTCTCGCAACTCGCCGAGCCGGGGAGTACTCCGGTGCCCCGGGAGCGGGTCCTGGTGAAACCCGTGGAGCTCGCCGAGTTGGAACGGCGGATCACGGAGTTCGTGACCGTCAGCAGGCCTGCCTAGCTGGCACAAGGATCGCAGTGGCGCTAGGATGGAGGAAGTATGCTGATCGTCGCCGTATTGCTCAGCACGGTGGTGCTGCGACTGGTGATCGTGGCCGCGGTGGTCTACCGCTTGCTGCCTCGTGGCCCCCTGTGCCCCCATTGTCAGGTCGAGATGGTGCCGATCCGCAATCGCTTTTTCGATCGGCTGCTCCCCGCCCTGCAGCGGCGCTGGTGCTTCGAGTGCGGCTGGAATGGTATCGTGCGCCGGATCCGTGCGGCGCCGACTCGCACCCGCACATCCGGCCGCACCCCCCGCCCCCGCCCCCGCCCTACTCCCGAGTGACTTTCTCCAAAAAGTAGTTGCTATTCCAGAACGACCGCCGTGCCGTAACACAGGACTTCTGTCGCCGACGACTTACTGGCCACCTCCGACGCATCGAAACTCACGCCCAGGATCGCGTTCGCTCCCATCTCGCGGGCGTGTTGCACCATCAGGTCGTACGCCGCCTGACGCGTCTGTTCGCACATCTCCGTGTATGCGCCAATCCGGCCGCCGATGATGCTCTTCAGGCCGCCCAGGATGCCTTGCGCGATGGTTGGGGCCCGCACGGTGATGCCGCGGACGATTCCTTTGTACTCGCGGACGTGCCGCCCTTGGATGTCGTAGGTTGTCGAAACGATCATGGAGCCTTGCATCGCCATTGGTGACTCCCGCGTGCGGTGTACGGGGCTGGCGCCGGACGGCGCCAGCTTGCTTGCCCACCCATCGGGCAGGTATCATCTCACCATCCAATCGAGCCTACCTTTTTCCGGAGCCGCCATGCGCCGGCAAGTGAGCCTCGCGCGCTCGTTGATCGGCAAAAAGATCATCATGGCCGTGACCGGGCTCGTGCTGTTCCTGTTTGTGGTGGGTCACCTGCTTGGAAACCTGAAGGTGTTCGAAGGGCCGCAGAAGTTCAATGCGTATGCGGAGGGTCTGCGGACCGTGGGCGCGCCCTTCTTCGCACGGGGGCAGCTCCTCTGGACGGCTCGTGTCGCCCTGTTGTTGTCCGTGGCCGCGCATCTCTGGGCGGCCCTCGCCGTCACGCGCGCCAGCTGGCAGGCCCGCCCCGTGGGCTACCGCCGACTCGATGCGAGCGAGACGACCTACGCGGCGCGAACCATGCGCTGGGGCGGCATCATCATCGCCTGCTACGTCGTCTACCATCTGCTCGACCTCACGCTCGGGACCGTCAACCCGGGCTTCGTTCCGGGGGACGTGTACCACAATCTGGTGGTGAGCTTCGCGCGTGCCCCCGTGTCGGCGGCGTACGCGGTGGCGGTGATCGCGGTTGCGCTGCACGTCTACCACGGCCTGTGGAGCGCATTGCAGACCCTGGGGTTGAATCGGCCACCCACGTCCGGCTGGCGGCGCGGCGTCGCGGCGGCCGTCGCGGTCTTGATCGGCGGCGGCTACATCGCGATCCCGCTGGCTGTGCTCGCGGGGGCGGTGCGATGAGCCTCGACCTGCGGGCCAGGATCCCCGACGGTCCCCTCAACGAAAAATGGGAACGCCATCGCTCGGCGATCCGGCTGGTGGCGCCGGCGAACAAGCACAAGTACCACATCGTGGTGGTGGGCTCGGGTCTCGCCGGCGCTTCGGCGGCCGCGTCGCTCGCCGACCTCGGCTACAACGTCTCGTGCTTCTGTTTTCAGGACTCACCCCGGCGCGCCCACTCCATCGCCGCCCAGGGCGGCATCAACGCCGCCAAGAACTACCAGAACGACGGCGACTCGGTGTTCCGCTTGTTCTCGGACACGATCAAGGGCGGCGACTTTCGATCGCGCGAAGCGAACGTGTATCGCCTGGCGGAGATCAGCGCGAGCATCATCGACCAGTGCGTGGGACAAGGGGTTCCCTTCGCGCGCGAATACGGCGGGTTGCTTGCCAATCGCTCGTTCGGCGGCGTACAGGTCTCACGCACGTTTTACGCACGCGGCCAGACCGGGCAGCAGCTGCTGCTGGGCGCCTACCAGGCGCTGGAGCGCCAGATCGGGCGCGGTAAGGTAAAGATGTACGCCCGGCACGAGATGCTCGATCTGATCGTCGTCAACGGAGCCGCGCGCGGCATCATCGTGCGGGACCTGGTGACCGGGCGGATCGACGCCCATGTGGCTGATGCGGTGGTCCTCGCGACGGGCGGATACAGCAATGTCTATTATCTCTCGACCAACGCGAAGGGCTGCAACGTCACCGCGATCTGGCGCGCCCACAAGCGCGGCGCCGCGCTCGCGAACCCGTGCTTCACCCAGATTCATCCGACCTGCATCCCCGCGAGCGGCCATCACCAGGCGAAGCTCACGCTGATGAGCGAGTCACTCCGGAACGACGGTCGCATCTGGGTGCCCAGAGGCAACGGCGATACCCGGCCGCCCAACGAGATCCCGGAAGCAGAGCGCGACTACTTTCTGGAGCGGCTGTACCCGAGCTACGGGAACTTGGTCCCCCGCGACGTCGCCTCCCGCCGCGCCAAGGACGTGTGCGACCAGGGGCGCGGCGTTGGCCCGGGCGGGCATGGCGTCTATCTGGACCTGGGGGACGCGATCGAACGCCGGGGCCGTCAGGTCATCGCCGAGCGCTACGGCAACCTGTTCGCGATGTACGAGCGGATCACGGCGGAAGACCCGTTCCGCGTTCCGATGCGGATCTACCCCGCGCCGCACTACACCATGGGTGGCCTGTGGGTGGACTACAACCTGATGACGACGATCGACGGTCTGTACGCCATCGGCGAGGCTAATTTCTCCGACCACGGCGCGAATCGGCTCGGTGCGAGCGCATTGATGCAGGGACTCGCCGACGGGTACTTCATTCTCCCTTACACCATCGGGGACTACCTCGCGCAGGCGCAGCTGGGACCCGTGGATGCGAGTCACGCGGCTGTGCGCCAGACACAGCAGGAGGTGGACGCGCGCGTCCGGCAACTCCTGGCGCTGCATGGCGGGCGCAGCGTGGACCAGTTCCATCGCGAGCTCGGGCGCGTCATGTGGGACCACTGCGGCATGTCTCGCAGCGCCGCCGGCCTGCGGGGAGCGATCGAGCGCGTTGCGGCCCTCCGGGGCGAGTTCTGGCAGGATGTGTGCGTCGGGGGGACGGGCGAGGACCTGAATCAATCGCTCGAGCACGCGGGGCGGGTGGCGGACTTCATGGAGTTCGCGGAGCTGATGTGCCACGATGCGCTGCACCGTGAAGAATCGTGCGGCTGTCATTTTCGCGAGGAGTTTCAGACGCCCGACGGCGAAGCCCGGCGCAATGACGAGGGCTTCGCATACGTGGCGGCGTGGGCGTTCACGGGCGTGGGAAGCAAGCCCACCCTCCACAAGGAGCCGCTGACGTTCGAGGTCGCGCACCCCTCCGTGCGGAGTTACAAGTAGTGCGCCTCACGCTGCACGTGTGGCGGCAATCGGGTGCCGCGGCTCCTGGCCGGTTCGTCGCCTACGAGGTACCGGACGCCAGCCCCGACATGTCCTTCCTGGAGGTCCTCGACCTTCTCAACGAGCAGCTCGTGGGGCGGCGCGAGGAGCCGATCGCTTTCGACCACGACTGCCGCGAGGGGATCTGCGGCGCGTGCGGGATGGTGATCAATGGCCGGCCGCACGGGCCGCGCCGGGCCACGACGGCGTGCCAGCTGCACATGCGGCATTTCGCCGACGGCGCGGCGATCTGGGTGGAGCCGTGGCGCGCCAGAGCGTTCCCCGTGATCAAGGACCTGGTCGTGGACCGGAGCGGGCTGGACCGCATCGTCCAGGCCGGCGGGTTCATCACGATTCGCACCGGTGGGGCACCCGAGGCGAACGCGATTCTCGTGCCCAAGGCGGCCGCCGATCTGGCGATGGACGCCGCCCAGTGCATCGGCTGCGGTGCCTGTGTCGCCGCCTGCCCCAATGCGTCGGCGATGCTGTTCGTCGCCGCGAAGGTTTCCCACCTCGGGCTCTTGCCCCAGGGGCAGCCCGAGCGCTACACCCGCGTGAACGAGATGGTCGGCGTCATGGAGGCAGAAGGGTTCGGCCCGTGCAGCAACCATGGCGAGTGCATGGCGGCCTGCCCCACAGAG
>Ga0193727_1001073_pt1 | contig 11177 bp, 10 predicted proteins | sample H2c2metaG_FD_143051 | JGI IMG/M metagenome (GOLD analysis project Ga0193727, IMG submission 143051) | Soil microbial communities from a riparian zone of the East river system, Colorado, United States - H2c2 | ecosystem: Environmental > Terrestrial > Soil > Riparian zone | place: USA: East River...
AGCCGGCGGTCGTCAGGCGCGGCGCTGTGGCGCCCCCCCCCCCCCCGGCGCCGGCGCGCTGCGTGGCCTGGCGCAGTACGATCAGCCGCAGCGCCGTGAAGCCGGAAACGCTGTCGCGGATTCCGCTCACGGGCAGCAGGCGCGGCGCGAACCGGCGCACCCAGCGCTCGCCCCACGAACGCGTGCCGAGCGAGCGCTCCACCTCACCAACCACGAGATCGGCGCCCGATTCCAGCCGCTTCACCATCTCTTCCATCGTCTCGGGGGCGTGCACGAAGTCGGCGTGCAGCGTGATCGCGCAGTCACGCTTGGGCCGGTCGGTGCGCTGCAGCGCCTGGCGCAACAGCTCCTCGAGGCTCCGCGCGTAGCCCTGCCGCTCCTTGTGGGTGACGAGCGTCATCGGCAGGACGCGGCCGTAGGAGGCGAGGATCTCACCCGTCCCGTCCGTCGACCCGTCGTCGCACGCGAGAATGTGGTACTCCCGCGCGAACGCGGTGAATACCTGCCGCACCTTCCAGAGCACCAGCCCTGCGGTGCGCGCTTCGTTGTGGACCGGGACGCAGACGTAGATCATGGCCCTGCAATCTAGAGGAGTGACCGATAGACGTCCAAGACACGCTCCGCCATCGCTGAGGCGGTGAACCTCGGGGGAAGGGGGATGGGGGATGGGTTATCGAGCGCTTGCACCACTTTTTGGGCGAGCGCGACAGCATCGCCGACGGGCACCAAGGCGCTCGCAGGCAGGATCTCTGGAATTCCACCGGCGGCGGTCGCGACGACAGGTTTCTCGAGCGCCAGCGCATTGAGGATCACGCTCCCCAGCCCTTCCTCCTTGGACGACATCACGAACACATCGCACTCCCGAATCAACGCATCGGCCCTCTCTACATACCCCAGCAGGTGGACGCGCTCGGCTAAGCCGCAGCGCGTGATCTCCGCTGTGAGGGACCCGCGCAGGACGCCCTCGCCGGCGATCACCCAGTGGAGATCTGGGCGTGCGGCGCGCGCCTGCGCGGCCGCCCGAATGAGTGTGTGCTGATCCTTGTGGTCCACGAGCGCCGCGACGTTGACGGCGAGGGGCGTCGCCGCGGGGAGGTGCAGCCGCTGGCGGATGTTCGCGGGCTCCTGGGCGACGCGGCGGACTTCGTGGGGATCGATGCCGTCCGGGATGACGGTGACCTCGCCGGCCGCGCGTCCGTCGGACACGAGCACCTCCTTCACCGCGGCGGACACCGCCACGACGTGATCGGCGCGGATCCAGGCGCTGTCGCCGGCGAGGAGCCGCGTCAGGCCGCCCCGCCGGCGGATATGAAAGTCTACGCGGCGCGTGCCGAGCACGCGCGCCAACGTGTCTTTGAACTCCTGCGCCGCCGGCGCGATGAACACCCAGGCCAGGAGCCCCAGCCAGCGTCGCGCCTGTAGAGCGAGCCACAGCCCGTGGCCGTCGTGCGCGTGGATGATGTGCGGGCGGAACCGGATCATCTGCCCGCCCAGCGCCGTCCACGCGGCGGGATCGAGCCCCATGAACCAGGGCACCTCCCGCACGGTGACGCCATCCTGCTTGGCGCGCCGTGCCAGCTCGCTGCCAACCTTCGTGACGAGGATCTGCTCGACGCCGGGCTGCCGGGCCAGTTCCCGGCACAGCAGCCGCGCTTGATTCTGGCCGCCGCGCCATTCGCGGCCGGAATCGATCTGCAGGACCCGCAGCGTGTCAGGCAGGCGACTTCACGTCGGCGAGGACGCGCCGCAACTCGTCCAGCTTGAAAGGCTTTTGGAGGAAGGGACGTCCGAGGCGCTCGAGGAACTGCAGCGTGTCGCCGCGCACCGTATCGCCGGTGGCGAAGACCATCCGGTCCGCGACGGCGGGGTGCATCTGCGACAGGGTCTGGTGCATCTCGCGCCCGCCCAGCCGCGGCATTCGCAGGTCGCAGATGATCAGGTCGAAGGGCTGCGTGAGCGCCCGCTTCAACGCCTGGCTGCCGTCGGATGCGAGTACCACGACGTGCCCCCAGCTCTCGAGCGTCGCCTGCATGTAGTGGAGGATGTGCGGCTCGTCGTCGACGACCAGCACGCGCAGGGGCTCCCCCGTGGGACTCGCTGCTGCCGCGGCCTGGCCTTCCACCAGTTGGGTCGCGGTCGCGAGACGACCGGCGGCGGCGCCCGGCAGCTCGACGGTGAACGTGGCGCCCGTGCCGGTCCCGGGATCCACCGTCATGCTGCCCCCGTGCTCCTTCACGATCCCCTGGCAGATCGAGAGGCCCAGGCCGGTGCCCTCGCCCTCGGACTTGGTGCTGAAAAACGGCTCGAACACATGCTGCGCGACGGACTCGGGCATGCCCGGCCCGTTGTCCGAGATGCTCACCGCGACACCATCGAGCCAGCACTTGGCGGTCACCGCGACGCGGCCGTCCTTGGTGTCCGCGCTACGGATGGCCTGCGCGGCGTTGTTGATGATGTTCACGAACACCTGCTTGATCTGGTTGGCGTGCACTTCGACCTCGGGGAGCCCCGGCTCCGCGGTGAACGTGAGCTCGATGTGCTGCGCCATCAGCTGGTTCTTGAGGAGCTGGATCGTCGATTCGAGGATCGGCCGGATGGACTGGAGCTGGCGCTCGCCCTCCTGACGTCGGGCGAACGAGAGCAGGTTGCGCACGATGCTCGACGCGCGCTCCGCCTCCTGACGGATGACGGCGAGGGGTTCTTCGAGTCGCTCCGGCACGTCCTCGGCCTCGCCCAGCAGGTCCGCGAACCCCACGACTGACGCGAGTGGGTTGTTCAAATCGTGCGCCACGCCGGCAATCAGTTGGCCGATCGCGGACATCTTTTCCGACTGCAGAAGCTGATCCTGGAGCCGGCGCTTCTCCGTCTGGTCTTCGAACAGCAGGACGGCGGCGCCCGGCTCCCCGGTGCCGATGGCGGTGATGATGAGCACGCGGTCGCCGGATCGCACTTCGACGGGTGCGCCGTTCGGCGCGGCGACCAGGCGGCCGACCTGATCGACCCAGGCAGCGGGCAGCAGGGTGATCCAGGGTCGGCCCGGCAGCGCGGTCACCGGCAGCTTGATCAGGTCGGCGAAGACGCGATTGGCGCGCCGCACGGCCCCCTGGGGATCGATGAAGCAGATCGCCTGGTTGATCGCGTCCACGGTCTGCTCCCACTCCCGCTTGCCACTCGAGAGGAGCTCGACCAGCCGGGCGTTTTCGAGCGCGATGGCGGCCTGCGCGAGCACGGCACGGACGAAGGCGAGCGCGGGCTCGCCGAGAGCCCCGGCGTGATGACTTTCGAGCGACACGGCGCCGATGGTGCGGCCCACTGCCGCGATCGGCGCCCCCAACCAGCTCGCGGGCTCGGGCGGGGGTACCGTGACGCCGAGGTTGGCGGCACTCACAGTGACGTGGTCGGGCAGGACGAGAGGTCCGCGGCGTAGGGCGAGCTGCAGCAGGGGCTCGTCGGTATTCGCCGGGCGGGGACCGTCGTGGTAGGCGACGACGAGACGGTTTGAGTCGGCGTCGAGCAGCATGATCGACAGCCGCTCGGGGGCGAGTTGCTCAGTGATGGCCCGCGCCACCAGCTCGACGATCGTGGCCGGCCGGAACGCCCCCGCGAGCTCTTGAGAGAGCCCGGTCAGGCGTCGCAGCACTTCCGTCACCGATGAGGGCTGAGTCACCATTCAACTATAGCTTGTCGCTGGCGGGTCGGTCACTCGTCCAGGAAATGGGTGGGAACGGTGGTCGCCACTTCCACCAGTGCTTCCGCGGACTTTATGAATCGGACGACGATCGGCAGCGACCCCTGGAGCGCGACCTTGCGCTGCATGATCCCGGCGATCGGTCCCAGCTCCTTCCGGATGATCTGTTTCCAGTAGCGATACTCGGACGTCAACACGAACTTCGCGGCCTGCGCGGCGTCGGCGGTCACGATCTTGGACTCACGGCACGCGCCGCGCTCGAGGTCGAGCCAGATCCCCACGGCCGCCGTCACGCCGATTTCCGGCTGGGGCGACACGACCAGCGCGACGGGCCCGTGGGTCCACTCGAGTGACGCGTTGCGATACAGGTCGCTGGCGTTGATGGCGGCCCCGTACGTGGCGACCCACTCCGGAGATGGAAACGAGTGCGCGCTCACGCCACCGCCCGCGCAAAGCCGTCGAACAGGGCGCGCTCCGTGAGATCCTCGGGATGCCATTGCACCGCCAGGGTCCATGGCGCATCGACGTCCGCGGGCTCGACGGCTTCGATCAAGCCGTCCTCCGCCCATGCGCTGGCGCGGAGCGCCGGCGCCAGATCGCGGATGGCCTGGTGATGCCGGCTGTTGACGGTCGCCGCACGGGTGCCGAGGGTCCGCTCGAGGAGCGATCCGGGCTCGACGCGAATCGTGTGACGACCGGCGGCGCCGACATGAGTGATGGGTCCGGGACGCTCGCTTGGCAGGTCCTGATACAGTGTGCCGCCGAGCGCGACGTTGAGAATCTGCATCCCGCGACAGATGGCGAGGATCGGGAGGCGACGCGCTCGCGCCGTTTTGATCAGCGCAAGCTCGGCGGCGTCCCGCGCCTGGTCGATGTCTTCGAGCTTGGGATGCGGCGGCGCACCGTACCGAGCCGGATCGACGTCCTCACCGCCCGTCAACACGAGGCCACGGACAGTTCCGTTCTGGAGGGCCGCGGCCGCCCGCTCGGGCGCGAGGAGTGTCGGTAGCGCGAGGGGCACGAGTCCCGCCGCATCGAGCGCGCGAACGTAGGCGGTGTTGAGGCTAACCCGCTCGCGTCCGTCCACCTGCCGGCGTGGCGCCGTGACGGCGACGACGGGCGTCACGAACTCGCTGGTTTCGAAGCCGGAGCGCCGAGAATGGGGCACTTGGGGTTACTCACGCTGGCCCAGTCGACCTTGACGCCGTATAGCGCCACCGTGGCGGTCCCGCCCGTGACCGTGCCCAAGTTCGGGTGGTCCTTCGGTTCCTCCGACTCGTAAAAAAGCACGCCCACCGCGCGGTGCGACGTGTCGTCCACGACCAGCAAGCCGTAGCCTCCGCGGGTGGGGAAGCTGTCCCCCGCGTACTCCATGATCAACGACTTCCCCTGGGGGTCGTAGCCCACGCGGACCGCTCCCTGTTTCTGCCGGATGACCATCGCGGGGAGCGAATCAGGCAGACCGCGCGGCGCGTCGGTGATGATCGCGCGCGGGTTGCGGAGATGCTCGCGGATCAGCGTCGGAGTGGCGATGAACGACAGCCCGCAGGCGGGCGAGCGCGAGGCGTCGCCGCTGCAGGCGCCGACCAGAACGGCGAGGGTCCCCAGGACATCCATGCGGAGATTCATGCGGTCCAATCTAATACGACCAGGCGGCGGTGACGGAAATCGTGCGCACCGGCGCGAGGGTCTCGGGGACGAGGTTGTAGATGTAGTTCAGGGCATTGGCCAGGAGGATGCGGACGTCGAAGGGTCCGCTGGTCCAGGAGGCTCGCAAGTCGAGCACGCGCACGGGGACGCGGCGTGGATCGACGAAGCCCTCGAGCTCGATGCGCTCGGGCCGGCTCGCGAAGCGGAAGTCCGCGCCGAGCCCCCACGCGCCGCGCGTTCCGGCGGGCGCGTAGTCGGCGGAGACCGTGAGCAGGTGCGTCGGCCGGAACGCGAGGACTGGGCGCGTGTCGAGGTAGGTGTAGGCGAGCGACGCGGTGAGGTGATCCGGGATGGGCGCCGTCAACACGGTCGCATCCACTCCGGCAATACGAGCGCGCGTGACGTTCTGGAGTTGAATCTTGGGTGTGGTGTCTACGACCAATATCGGCTCGATCAAGTCGCGCGCTTCCGTCCAGAAGAAGGCGGCATCGAGCCGCACCGCGCCCAGCACCGGCGTGGTGTGCCCCAGCTCGACGGACCACCCCGTCTCAGGCCGGAGCGTCGGGTTGGGGATCACCTCGAAGCCGGCCGCGAACGTATGGACGAATCGCTCGGCCATCGACGGAGCGCGGAAGCCGCGTCCGACCGAGGCGCGCAGCGTGCCGCCGGCGAGTGGGATCGTCCCGCCGATGCGGGGGCTCACCACCGCGGTCAACGAGCCCGCGTCGACCGCGAGGTAGTCGAGGCGCGCGCCGGCGGTGATGCGCGCGGCGCCGACCCGCTGTTCGCTTTCGCCGTACGCGGCGAACTCCGACTGGGAGTGATTGCCGAAGATGTCGCTCGTGACGTCGGAGAATGTCCCCTCACCGCCCACGAGCACAGTCCGCGCGGCGTCGGGGTGCGCCTCGGCGCGTACCTCGACGCCAAACCGGTTCGCGACGCTGGCCTCGGTCGCGCTGCGGCGGTAGTCGGCGAAGTTCGTTCGCAGCCAGGAGCCCCGCGCCTGCCAGGCGAACCGGTCCGAGGCCACGGTGCGCAGCTGCGCCGACAGGTAGCCCTTGCGCGAGTTGGTGCGCGCGCCGCGCTCCGTCGTATCGATCTTGAAAGGCTGAAAGATCTGCCCCGCGTCATCGCATTCGCCGCGGCTGCACCAGCTGAGCGGCACCTGGTACTGATCCACAGCCCACGACCCCGAGAGGTCGAGCCGGGTGCGCGGCGTCGCTTGCCAGCGGCCCTTGGCGGACAGCTGCCAGTGATCGCGCTCGTCCTGTTGCCGGTATCCGTCCGAGTGCCGGGCGCCGACAGAGATGCGTCCGGCGGCGGCCTCTGTCCCGTATGAACCCGTCACATCGACGCCGTCGTGCAGGCCCGTCGTATTGCGGAAGCGCCACTCGGGATGCGGGGGGTCGGCGAAGGCGCCGCCGGTGAGTCGCACGCGCGCGTGGACGCCGCTGGGTACGTCGCGCGTCGTAAGGTTCACCACGCCGCCGAGCGCCGCGGAGCCATACAGCGAGGAACCCGCCCCCTTCAGGATGTCGACACGCTCGATCTGATCCGATGGAAGCAGGTCCCAGTTGATGCCGCCGCGGTCGCCCTGATTCATCGGGACGCCATCCACCAGGAGCAGGACCCGGGAGTTGAGGCCCTGCACGTAGCCCGTGGACCCCCGGATGTTGATCTGGCCGTTCAGGATTTGGACCCCCGCGGCCTTGTCGACGGCTTCGTCCACCGTGTTGACCGCGCGACGCGCGATCTCCTGCTCACTGACCTGGGCGACGCTCGTGGAGGGTTCTCCGAAGTGGGGCACCTTCGAGCTCACCACGTCGAGCGGCGTGAGCTCGAGCGGGGACGGCTCGAGCGTGAAGTCGGCGCGCGCCGAGTCGGCCACCGTGACGGTGACGCTCGCCGCGGTATAGCCGATCGCGGCGGCGCGCACGCGGACCTCACCCGTCGTGACGAGCGTCAGGCGGTAGCGACCGTCGCCGCCGGTGAAGGCGTAGCGCGTCGTGCCCGGCACGCCGACAACGGCGCCGCGGATCGGGGTGCCGCGTGGATCGCGCACCTCGCCGCGCACGACGGCCTCACCGGCCGGCGCCTGGGCCGATGCCGCCGAGGCGACGAGCGTGGCGGCAAGGGCAATCAGCGCACGGTGCATGTCACGAAGTCCGTCGCCGGCCGGAGGCTGTCGAAGTCGACCTTGAAATCCACACTGTCGGCGACGCTGCCGTTCGGCACGGTGACTGTGCCGGGCTGCGTCGTGTCCGCGGGGTTATGGTAGTAGCCTGCCACACGCAGCAGCGCGGTGTCTGCGGCGGTGAGAGTCAGGTTCCCGACCTTCTTCCAGACGGCGAGCACCCACTCGTACGTGTCCGGGAGGAGCTCGATGCTGTAGAGCGACACCGAGTCCGTGTATGGCACCGAGCTGGGAATGAAGGGCTGGCGATTGAAAATGAGGTCGTTGCAGGTCTGCGGGAAACTGGCGTAGGCCGCCACGAAGACGTTGTCGGTGCTGTCAGGAACGGTGCCCGAGAACCGGATCGTGCCGCACACGCCGACGAGGTTACGCGCGCAAATCGGCTCGGGCTCGAGTCCCGCGTCGCACGCCAGCGCGGCGGTGAGGACGGCAACGAGCGCGGCCGCGGCCCGGAGAGACATACCAGCAATCTGCGGTGAACCGGCGGCGCGTCAACTTGACCCCCGTATGAGGCGGGGTAACGTTTCTCTTTGCCATGCCGATCTACGAATATCGTTGCACCAAGTGCGACGAACGCTTTGCGCGCCACGAGGCGATCCGAGAGCACGGCCGGCAACGGCCCCCCTGTCCCAAATGCGGATCGCGGGCGGTCGAGCCGGTGATCTCGCCGTTCTTCGCCAAGACCGTTCGCAAGAGCTGAGCGAGGCGACACCCTGTTCGAACGCCTGCGGGATGCCTTCCGCGCCGCTCTCGATGCCGCGACGCCGCCGGGCGATTTGCGCGACCTCGCGCGCCAGATGCGCGATGCGGTCGTCGAGGCGAAGGTCGCAGTGCAGGAGATGCGCGAGGCCCTCACGCGCACGGAAGGGGAGCTGAAACTCGAGCGGCAACGCCTGGCCGATGCCGAGCGTCGCGGCCGCCTCGCCGCGGAGATTCAGGACCAGGAAACCGTCACCGTCGCCGAACGCTTCGCTGTGAAGCATCGCGAGCGGGTCGCCGTCCTCGAGCGCAAACTCGCCGCCCAGCAGGAGGAGGTCGCCCTCGCCGAGCGCGACCTCGGCGACATGCAGGGCCAGCTCAAGAGCGCGACGCAGGGCCGGCCCGCGACGGAGGGCGACCGGAGCACCGATCGAGCATGGCGCGAACTGGGCCTCCACGACCTGCAAGACGAGATGCTGAAAGGCGACATCGATCGCGCGGCTCGTGAAGCCACGGCCGATCAGCAGCTCGACGCTCTCAAGAAGAAAATGCGAAAGGACTAGCGCATGCTGCTCCTCGCCCTCCTCCAAACCCTTCACCAACCTCCACCCGCCGATTTTCTTAAACGCGCCCACACCTACAGCATCGTCGCCTACGACTCCGTCACGGGGGACCTGGGGATCGCGGTGCAGTCGAAGTTTCCCAACGTGGGGGGGCTGGTGCCGTGGGCTCGCGCCGGAATCGGCGCCGTGGCGACGCAGTCGCTCAGCAACACCGACTACGGCGAGAAGGGGCTCGAGCTGATCTCCGAGGGGGCGACGGCGGCGGAGGCGATGCGCATCGTAATGCGCCGCGACTCCCGGCCCGCGCAGCGCCAGGTGGGGATGGTGGACGCGCACGGCAACGCCGCCAGCTGGACCGGTGATTCGACGTTCGATTGGGCCGGAGGTCGGACGGGCGGCGGCGCGGTGGGCGGCAAAGGTCAACTCATCGTCGGGCGCGGCTACGCGGCACAAGCGAACATCATGGTTTCCGACGCCACCGTCCGGAACATGGCCGAGACGTTCGAGCGAGCGCGCGGCTCGCTCGCCGATCGGCTCCTGGCCACCCTCGTGGCGGGGCAGGCAGGTGGTGGAGACAAGCGCGGGATGCAGTCGGCGGCGCTGCTCGTGGTGCGCGCGGGGGCCGGCTACCTCGGGGCGACCGATCGCTACATCGACATTCGCGTGTACGACGCGCCCGATCCGATCCGCGAGCTGCAACGCCTCTACGAGCTGCACAAGCTGTACTTCTTCACGACCGACTCGGCGGATCTCATGCCGATCACACCCGCGTTGCAGCGCGAGCTGGAACCGATCCTGTTGCGCGAGCCCGTGAATCAAGCCGAGAAGTGGCTCGCCGCCCCGCAGCCCGCGGTGAACGCCACGTTCCTCAATGCGCTCGCGAACTTCATGTACTGGGAGAACTATGACGTGCGCGTGCGGATGGATGGAAAGATCGACCGGGTGGTCCTGGAGGACATTCGCAAGAACCGACGTCCGCGGAGGTAATTGGTCACTATGGACGTGAAACGCGGCCGGATGGTGTTCCTCGGCTACGGCAAGTATTGGCGGTCCGACGCCATCCTGGGCCTGATGCCCATCGAGGACGATCGCGGACCGGGGCGGCGCACCAACGTGTTCATCGAGGGGCGCGCCGAGCCGGTGGTCGCGTCGCGCACGGAGCAGAGCATCCTCGAAGACATGGGGGCGACCGACTCCGGCTTCCAGCTGCAGGCGCTGCGCGAGGCGACGAGTGAGATGCTCGAGGCGTTGCACGAGTTGTCGCCGGTGCTGCGCCGTGCGCTGGAAAATGAGCATCACTTCGACGTCGAGAAATGGGAGCACCGCATCGGCGGTCTGCTCCGCCCATCCGAGCACCCCGATCCCGCGCAGCAAAACGAGCTCTTTGAAGGAAAGGACGACGCATGACGGCTCCAGCGACGAGCGCTCCCGACCGGGGATGGTTTGGGCACCCGCGCGGGCTGTCGACGCTGTTCTTCACGGAGATGTGGGAGCGCTTCAGCTACTACGGGATGAGGGGCTTCCTCATTCTGTACATGGTCAAGGCGCTGGGCTTCACCGATCAGCACGCCGGATCGGTCTATGGCAATTACGTGGGGAGTGTGTGGCTGGCCGCGATTGGAGGCGGCATCATCGCCGATCGCTGGCTCGGCCAGTACCGCAGTGTTCTGGTGGGCGGCATCATCATCGCGCTCGGCCACTTCACGCTCGCGTTCCACCCGTTGCCGTTCTTCTATGCGGGCCTCTCCCTGATCGTCGTCGGCACGGGCATGCTGAAGCCGAACGTCAGCGCCCTCGTCGGCGCGCTGTACGAGGACGGCGACCAGCGGCGCGATGCCGGGTTTTCGATCTTCTATATGGGCATCAACCTCGGTGCGCTGATCGGGCCTCTCGTGGCGGGAAAGATCGCCGAGGGGATCGACTGGCATCTGGGGTTCGCGTGCGCCGGCGTCGGGATGACGTTGGGGCTCATCGTGTACGTCCTGCTGCGCCGCCGTCTCGATCCAGCCATTGCCCGCCTGGCCACGCGGCCGAAGCCCGTGACCGTGGCGGCTGGAGCCGCTCCCTCCGCTCCCCCTGCGTTCACGGCGGGCGACTGGAAGCGCATCGCCGCCATCGTGGTGTTCTTCGCGTTCGCCTCCCTCTTTTGGGGCGCGTACGAACAAGCCGGATCCACGCTCAATTTGTTCGCCGACCGGTACGTGCATCTCGAGGCCTTCGGCATCAAGCTGTACGCGTCGTGGTTCGTCTCGGTGCAGGCGGCGTTCGTCATCATGCTGTCGCCCGTGTTCGCGTGGCTGTGGATCAAGCTGGGTCCACGCCAGCCGTCGAGCCCCGCGAAGTTTGCGCTGGCGTTGCTCCTCATGGGACTCGCATTCCTGAT
>Ga0193727_1001074_pt1 | contig 11174 bp, 8 predicted proteins | sample H2c2metaG_FD_143051 | JGI IMG/M metagenome (GOLD analysis project Ga0193727, IMG submission 143051) | Soil microbial communities from a riparian zone of the East river system, Colorado, United States - H2c2 | ecosystem: Environmental > Terrestrial > Soil > Riparian zone | place: USA: East River...
AGGCACCGACCCGACTGGCGGAGGCGGCGTGATTCCCGGCTACTCGAACCAGCACGAGCTCGAGCTTCTCGTCGAAGGCGGCTTCACGCCGCTCGAGGCAATCCGCATCGGCACCTTGAACGGCGCCACATTTCTCGGCCGCGCCAATCGCGCGGGATCGATCGCTGTTGGAAAAGACGCGGATATCGTGGTAATCGCGGGTGATCCTGCGACGCGCATCGGCGATGTACGAAACGTGCAGATCGTGTTCAAGCAGGGAATCGGGTACGACCCCGCGAAGCTGATCGACTCGGTGAGAGGCAAGGTCGGTCTTTTCTAGCGAATGTCCGCTCGACATCCACTCCAACTCGGCCGTTGCTGCCGAGTGAGCAAGGGGCGGTTGCGCCGTTAACTTCTGTACAATCCATCGGAGAGACCCAGTGGCAATGACGCGTCCGGTTTCTGATCGCAGCGGCTATTCGCCTTCCTATCTCGCGGCTACGATTGCGGCCGCGCTGGTATTTCTGCTCTACCTGCTGACGCTCGCGCCGTCGGTCGAGATGTGGGACACCGGCGAGTACATGGCTGCGGTGAAAGTGCTCGGGCTTCCCCATCCGCCGGGAAACCCATTTTTCATGTTGCTGGGGCACGCGTTCGCATCGATTCCGATTCCCATATCCTACGGGGCGCGAATCAATCTCATGGCCGCGCTTGCGAGTGCCTGCTCGGCCGGATTCTGGTTTCTGATAACGGAGCGTGTTGTCGCGCAATGGATCGTGGCGCGCTGGCAACGACTGACCGCTGCCGCTCTGGCCACAGCGATCGGAGCCACAGCCTTCACCGTCTGGAATCAGTCAGTGGTGAACGAGAAGGTGTACACCGTTTCGCTTCTCTTCTTTGCGATCGTGTCGTGGCTGATTCTCCAGTGGATTGATAATCCCGAATCACCGCGTGCGGATCGCATCGTGGTTCTTGTGTGTTTCCTTCTCGGACTTGGCTACTCGAACCATCCGGCGGGATTCCTGCCTGTCCCGGCAGCGGGCATCGCACTTCTCGCGATTCGTTGGCGAACGCTCCTGCGTCCTAAACTTGTCGCCGCATCGCTTGGCGCTCTCCTTTTGGGGCTGACTCCTTTCATTTACGAGCCGTTGCGCGCGGCTCGTTTCCCCGCGATGAATGAAGGCGCACCGACCGCATGCACCACGCAGATCGGGGCTGCCTGCACGTTCGATAAAGTGACGTTGCAGAGACTCGCGTTCAACGTGAACCGCGGCCAGTACGGGGCGAAGCTCGTGCGCGGTGCTCCTTTCACCGCCCAGGTTGGGATGTGGTGGCTCTACTTCAAGTGGCAATGGCTGCGCGACGCGCACGCGACAATGCCGGGAACACAGTTCATAGTCGCATTCATCTTTTTGATGCTCGGACTTGTCGGCGGCTATGTCCACTGGCAGAGGGACCGAAAAACTTTCTGGTATTTCGGACCGCTCATGTTCACGATGACGCTCGCCCTCATTTACTACCTGAATTTCAAGTACGGCTGGTCGCAGGATCCCGGTGCGACTGACGTCGACCGCGAGGTACGCGATCGGGATTACTTCTATATATGGAGTTATTCCGCTTGGGGTATCTGGGCGGCGATTGGCCTGAGCTTCGTTTGGGAGCAGCTCGCCCACCTTGTCGATCGTGCGCGGTGGCACGAAGCGCAAAATCCGGCGCCGCCAAAGAGCAATCGAAAAGGCGTTGTCCAAAAACCGGTTTTGAGCTGGCCTTCAACGCCCGCATTCAGACTCGCGGCGCCGATCATTCTGGTCGCCGTAATTCCGTTTTTTGCAAATCTCAGATCCGCGTCGCGGGCGCATCACGAATTCACCGCGCAATGGGCGCACGACTATCTGGATTCTTTGGAGCCGTACGCGATTGTAATCACGCACGGCGACAACGATACGTTCCCGCTCTGGTACGCGCAGGAGGTTGAGGGAGTCCGGCGTGACGTGACCGTCGCCGTATCGACGTATCTCGACACAGACTGGTACGTGCGACAGATGATCCGGCGTCCGATCGAGACCTACGACGCCGCGAACGGGCCCGCGATCTATCGCCGCCGAGTGTGGAGGAAACCCACAGGGCCGCCGCTAAAAATGAGTTTGGCAGATGCCGATGCCATTCCCGACTACATCCAGATCGATCACCCGCAGGTATTTCGTCAGGGCGCGATCAACCTGGCGATACATCCCGGCTATCTGGAGCGGAATCAGCTCGTGTTGTTGCGATTGATAAAGGATGCGCTTCCGGAGCGTCCCATTTATGTGTCGACGGCCACGACTCTCGGACTCCCGCTGGAGCCGTATCTCCTATCGCAGGGGTTTGTGCAGAAGATCATCGACCATCCTCTCACGGATACTGCCGCGACTCCGAAAATCGCCGGCTTGTTTCTCGACGTCGATCGTACGAAGGAGCTTTGGGACACTGTCTATCGTGCCCCGGAAGAACTGATGAAAGAAGGCGATTGGATCGACCGCGCGTCCTTCGGTATCCCTTATACCTATGCATTCACCGGCGCCATCTTGGCCGAGGCGATGTTGAGACAGGGTGACCAAAAGAGCGCGAACGCGATCATGGACCGCGTGAGGGGAATCGTAAAGGCGGCGAGAATCGAGGGATTTCCGGGGGCCTGACAATAAACGACGTCTGGACAATGCTCACATGAAGGCGTGATGATTCGCGCGCGCATCGGGATCGCTCTATCCCTCCTGTCGGCACTCGGTGCCCTTCCGGCCGGGTGCCACAAGCCCGCCCGCGTTCAGAGAAACGGCGACGTTGCTCCGGTGATCAAGGACTCGGCACGCGTCATCGCCCCCCTCACTGACCCGAGCGTCATCGCGCTGTTCAGGGACACTGCCGGGCGCATGTTCCCCGCGGAAGGGCAAATCTTCAAGCTGCAAACGCCGGCGCAACACCAAATCCTGCGCGCGACAATTAGAAAGGAGCGCGAAATGTGGCAGGCTGGAAAGCCGCGCGACTATAGATATCTGCTTCGAGTCGAGTGCTTCTGCCCTGGAACTCGCGGCTGGCTATTGATGGAGGTTCGGAGCGGCCAGCCCCTGCGAGCGTGGGACAGGAAAGGCAAATCTGTTGGCCTCACTGATTGGAACACAGTCAGTATAGATGGCCTGTACGACAATCTCGAACGAACAGCCGGTATCAACGGCGAGGTTCAGATCGCTTTCGACCCTCGTTGGCATTTTCCCAGGTACGTCCGTGCCGTCTCGCTGCCGGGACCGGACGCCTGGTCGATAACCGAGGCGCGAGCGCTGCGCCCGATCTGAACGCTTTCGAGCTTCGCCGAGGCACGTTATTTTTCGCTTCGGCGTAAAGGACGCCACCGGTCCGCGGAAAGGGCAGCGCCCACTTTTGTTGTAGCGTGTTTCTCAGCGCCCTCTTCGGGCCGATCGTGCGGACGCCGGCCATAACGAAGGAGGCGTCCCATGTCGTCACCGTTCGGTCGTTCGCTCCCATCCAGTCCGGATCTCGGACAACAGAAGAAGCTCGCGAAGGAATTGCTTGAATCCTTCGCCTCCGGCGACGCCGAGGCATTAGCGCGCGTCCGGTCTGAGTTGCCGGACAAGCGGAAGATTGCCCTCGCCGATGCGCAGTTCGTCCTCGCGCGCGAATACGGCTTCGCGAGCTGGGCAGCACTCAAGCAACACATCGAAGCGCGCGCGGACGATAAGCGTTCGCCGGAAGAGCGTATGCATGACGCGTTCAATCGACACGACGCCAAGGCGGTGCGGGCGCTGTTCGAGAAGAACCCGGCGCTGCGCGCGCGAATCAACGAGCCGTTGTTTGCATTCGACTCACCGGCGATCGTGGCGTACGCCAAGGATCCAGCGATGGTCGACGTGCTCCTCGACTTCGGCGCCGATCCGAATCGCCGCAGCGATTGGTGGGCGGGCGGATTTCACGCGCTTTACGCCGCGACCGGCGCCGCCGCCGACAGATTGATCGCCGCTGGCGCTGTTCCCGACGCTTGTGCGGCTGCGCACCTGGATCGTTTGGATCTTCTTGCGCGCATGATCGCCGAGGATCCCACGCGCGTGCACGAGCGCGGTGGTGATGGGCAGACACCGCTCCACTTCGCAAGATCCCGCGCGGTGGTCGATCTGCTGCTCGACGCCGGCGCGGACATCGACGCGCGGGACGTCGATCATCGCTCGACGGCGGCGGAGTGGATGCTCGAACAAAAACGCGGTGCGGGCCGATTTGAGCTGGCGCGCTATCTCGTGGAGCGCGGAGCAACGGCAGACATCTTTCTCGCGGCGGCACTCGGACTCTCCGACAAGGTGCGCGCGATGCTTCGCGGCCATCCGAAGTTGCTCGACTTGCGGACGGCGCAGGGCGATTACGGCGAGAAGCCGCCGAGCAGCTATCACATCTATATGTGGACGATTGGTGATGCTCGCTCGCCTTTGGACGTCGCGGCGCAATTCGAACAACAGGAAACCGTTGCGGCGATGCTGGAGTTTGCGTCGCCCCTCCAGCGTCTCCATCTGGCCTGCCGGCGTGGCGACGAAGCGGGTGCGCGCGCGTTGCTGCGTGAGAATCCCGGGATCATCGAGTCGATGACTCCCGGCGACCATCGGGCAATCACCAACGCCGCCTGGAGTGGCGATGCGCGAGCGGTCGCGCTGATGAGCGACCTCGGATTCGATCCGCGAATTGAGGGTCACGATGGTGGCACGGCGTTGCACTGCGCGGCGTGGCAAGGCTCGGCGGAAACAGTCGCGGTGCTACTGCGTCGTCGTGACGCGCGTGAACTACTCACGATCAACGATTCTCATTACAGGGCCACACCGCTCGGCTGGTGCTTTCACGGCTCCAGGTTCGGGAACACCAGGCACGATCATGCGGGTGTAGCGAAACTGCTTCTCGAAGCTGGTGCGCGACCGGGGCCTGGTCCCGTTGAGGCGTCTCCGGCGGTCGAGGCGGTTCTCACCCATTGGCGATTCTGACCGGAACTGAAACTGAACGGGATCCGAGATCTGAAAAGCTGAACTGAACGCGATCCGAGATCTGAGAGGCATAGATCTCAGGAGGTAGTCACCGCGCTCTGACCCTATCTCGCGCGTATCCTGCTACAACCGGCCGCCTGTACCGTAACGCCACTCAGATATGTCGCAGCGTAGTTACTAAACCGTGATATCTTGCGTTGCTGAGATCTCGGATCACGTTCTTTTGAGTTTGAGCTCTCGGATCACGTTCAGTTAATAGTTGAGATCTCGCGCTGCTTGACTGAGACTGTTACGGCTCAACAGATTCAGCTTACAAGATCCCGCTGACCAGTCGAGGCCCGTTGGCACCTATGAATTGCACCCGCGTCGCCCCGGCCCTCGGTGCCTGGTTGGCAATCTGTCTCGCCGGATGCGGCGGCGACGGTCCCACTTCCGTGCTGAACGATCCTCACGGCGTGATGCTGGTCGTGAGCGGCGCCTCGTCCGAGATATTCCTGATGCGCCCCGATGGATCGGGGCGGGAACAGCTCACCCATAATTCGATTCCGGATAGTGATCCGGATTTGTCGCCCGATGGTCGGCTTATCGTGTACGTGAGCGGCGTGGATAGCGAGCCCGGTGCGCCTGCCCGCCGGCGCGACGTCTTTCTTATGAACGCCGATGGCTCCGGATCGCATCGAATATTTCAGGCGGCGGGCGGGGCCGGGGCTGCCCATCCACGCTGGTCGCCAGACGGAACGCGCATTTCCTTCGACAGCTTCGACGCAACTAAAGGTGGATTCCAACCGTACCTGATGAACGCTGACGGCTCCAACGTGAAGGTCGTGCGCGTCATGCCGGGAGAGAATTTCGGACTCGACTGGTCGCCCGACGGCGGACGTTTTCTCTTTGTCACGAATCGGGGGCCGAGGTTTGTGTGGACGTTGTACAGCATGCCGGTGGACGGCTCGAGCGACCAGCCACTCTCGGACGACAACGCCTGCACCTCGAACGTCGGGAGGGCGGCGCAGTGGTCGCCGGATGGCTCTCGCGTCGCCTTTTCGTGCTCGGCCCCCAACCTGGGATCATGGATCAGCAATGTTCGGTACGACGGGATGGATGTGGTCATCGTGACTGTTCCCGCGTCACAGGATTCTGGCCCGGTGTGGTCACCGAATGGCGCGCAGATCGCCTTTACCAGCAATCGCGCGGCGGCCGGCGGTGATCCCGTCTCGCAGGTGTATCTGATCAATGCGCGGGGCGGACCACTTACGCAGTTAACGTTTGGCACGGTCCGTAGTTCCGTGAACGCATGGCGAGTGGTGCACTAACTCGGCCCGACAATCGCCGATCTGCGGAATAAATCGTTTCGCGAATCGGTCCAGAAGCCATGACAAAGTTCAGTATCGCGATCGAGATCGCCGCGCCGAGAGAGCGCGTATGGCAGGTGATGAGCGACGTTGAGCGCTGGCACGAATGGACCGCGTCGATCAAAAGCGTCAAGCGACTCGGCGCTGGGCCATTCGCTGTCGGAAGTCGTGCACTGGTCCGTCAGCCGAAGTTTCCCCCCGCGTTCTGGAAAGTCGTGGCGATCGAGCCGGGAAAGAGTTTCACCTGGGTCAGCGCCAGCCCCGGATTTCGTGCTATCGGCTACCACGCCGTCGAGTCGAACCCAGGGGGAAGTCGCGCGACCCTGTCGATTGAATTTCAGGGAATCTTCGGCGGCGTGTTCGCCCGAATCACCAAAGGCATCAACGAGCGATATCTCGGCTTCGAAGCGACAGGACTCAAAGCGCGCAGCGAGAATCCGGCGTTCCGGCGCAGCTGAGGACGCAGACGCTGCGACGCGTTCCCAGATTGGGAAACTAGTCCCCGCGTGGGGCCGTAAGGGGCGAACATGACCAACCCCACTCGAGCCGTTCACACCGTGAGCGAGCCCGCACGTCCTGCTTTATCACCACTGCTGCTTCTTGTCGCTGGCGTAGTGCTCATCGCCTTCACAAACCGCTCGTTACGGACCGGTGCGGTATAGGATGATCGCCATACCGGCGAGCCCGATGGCGCCCACAACTTCCACCCAAATCAGGTAAATCTTCGCGGCGGTCCGTACTCCCTGGGGAGTCGTATCGCCTCTCACCTCGGTTTTCGTCACATCAGTTCGGGCGATGGCCGTTGGCGCGCGAGAGGTGTCGGACGAGTAACCGACGATACTATCACCCGTTATGAACGAATCTCTCAGCGAGATCACCGTTCCGTCTGACTTCGTGACTCTGAGGGTTCCTCGTCGCGGAATTGCGGTTCCCGTGTCCGGCACAATCGACTTCTCGATCCACCCCCGACAGCCGCTCTCCAGAATGAGAACCGGCATTAAGAGGATGGTGATGCTCTTTCGAAGGCTTGGCTGGAGTGACATGACCGGAAGATCTTCCTGTCATTCTCTCTTCCCAATACGTCGGATTACGTAGATGACACGGGCTAGCCCGGAATGGCTTTCCTCTGCGCGGTCATCGGCCGCACCGACGCCGCGATCGCCCCGGCGATCTCGTCCTCGACCGTGAAAATGTCTTTGACATCGCGGTCGAATACGTCGGCCCACTGCATCACATCATCATCGGTGCTGCTCAAACGCGCGGTCACGCGCAACCTGTCACCGACGCGCTCCACAGTTCCCTCGAGGACGAGCCGCGCCGCGACGTTGGCCGTGCTCGTCGTGTCGCTGCGTCGCTTCACCGAGCGTGGACGGCCGGGCGCGAGAACACGCAGTCCCGGCGTCTGCATCAATTTGCCCGCAACAGCATTCGTGACGCCCGTAGCCAGATAGCCGTTCGACGAATCCGCGCCCAGATTCACGAATGGCAGCACCGCAATGACGCCGAGGTCGACGGGTTTGCCCGCATTGGCGGTCGACTCCGCGAGCACCGATGAGTTGCCGGTGTGAACCCTTTCGTAGATCCCCGCACTTACGACAATCGCGCCGACCAGCGCCAGCGCGCCGACGACCGCGCGCGTTACGCGATTTCCACGACGCGCGATTCTCGTGGCACTCGACGCAAAGGATCCGCTGAGAGTCTCCGGATCTTCCAGCGCCTCGACCAGCTCGGCAGCGGTCTGCGGACGATCGGCCGGATCGATCGCCAGACAACGCGCGATCAGACGTTCCAGACCAGCCGGCACATCCTTCCGAATCTTCGAGAGCGGCGGAGGCGCAAGCGTCAGCCTCGCCGTCAGCATCGCGCGCGGACCGAGAGCCGCGAATGGAGCGGTGCCCGCTAGCATCTCGTACACGGTGATTCCAAGCGAATAAATGTCGGCTCGTCCATCGATGTCGGGATCGCCCGCCGCCTGCTCCGGCGCCATATACAGAATCGTCCCGAGCGACATTCCGGTATTCGTGAGCCCCGCGCCCTTCTCACCCGATCTGCGCGCCGACGACAACGCCTTCGCGACACCGAAGTCCGTCACCGTCGCCGAACCGGCGGCGAGAAGAACATTGCCCGGCTTGATGTCGCGGTGCACGACGCCCTGCGCGTGCGCGAATGCCAGAGCGCGCGCGACATCCTTCATGATGCCGAGCGTCTCGCGAACGGTGAATGTGGGAGTGCGTCGCAATCGGATGTCGATGGATTCGCCGTCGACATACGGCATCACGAAATACGGAAGTCCGTCGACTTCGCCGGCCTTGAGTATCGGAACGATGTGCGGATGCTGCAGCCGCGCCACCGTCAAGATCTCCCGACGGAAACGCTCGGCCGATACGCTCGCCGCTAGCTCAGGAGGGAGAATCTTGATGACGACTTTCCGACCCAGGTCGTGATCCTCGCCGACGAACACGAGCGCCATCCCGCCGCCAGTGAGCTCACGCTCAATGGTGTAGGATCCGCCAAGAGCGGAAAGCAGGCGATCGGAGATCGAGGACATCGGGTGACGGAAAGGGTTTGTCTAACCTGGTGTACGTATTTAGATACCAAATTGCTTCGGAAGGTTGGCATTCGAGGCTAAACCGTTACAGCCGGGGTTAACGTCTGCTCGAGAGGCGCGTCTACTGTACTAGCAGCGTCGAGGGAGAACATGCGTATCACAAAACTGATTGTTTGTGTCGCGGCGACACTCGTTGGAGTCGCGCCTTTTAGCGTATCCTCGCAGCAATCCGGTGCGAAGACTCCGGCAAAATCCGTTATAGCGCGCTCCGATGTTCGCGAGCTGCCCGCGGATCAGCAGATCATTCAGGCGTTGAATCGCCTCACCTTTGGCGCGAAGCCCGGCGATATCCTCAAGGTGCGCGCGATCGGTCTCGACAAGTGGATCGATCAGCAGCTGCAACCCGACAAGATCAATGACGACGCGATGAACGCGTTCGTCCGGAATTACTCCGCGCTCGACGAGAATCAGAACGATCTCCTCAAGCAATACGCGCAACAACAGCAAGCTCGTCGAGTGGTGAAGCGCGAGAAGGCGGACACGACGCAGGCGATGACTGCGGATGAGATCGCCCAGATGCGTCAGCAGCGGCAGCAGGGTGATTCGCGCCGCCAGGTGGTGACGCAGCTCCAGTCATCGCGCGTTGCACGGGCAGTGGCGAGCGAGCGTCAGCTCCAGGAAGTCATGACCGATTTCTGGGAGAATCACTTCAACATCTACGCGGCCAAGGGCGCGCCCGAGCCGTACTATCTCGTCGACTTCGACCAGAACGTCATTCGTCCGCACGCGCTCGGGAAATTCCGCGATCTGCTTGAGGCGGTGTCGCGGAGTCCGGCAATGCTCTTCTATCTCGACAACGCGCGCAGCATGGCCGACAGCACTCGTCCGACGTTACAGCCGGAAAACGGGCGAGGGCAGTTCCCGCGCATTCGACCGCTGGGGCGAGGTGGAGTTGGCGCGATCATGCGGTCCGAGCAGCAAATGCGGCGGCAGCAACAGCAACAGGCGCAGCAGCAACGACAGCGCCCGGGATTGAACGAGAATTACGGACGTGAGCTGCTCGAGCTCCACACGCTCGGCGTTGATGGTGGATACACGCAGCAGGACGTCATCAACGTCGCGCGCGCCTTCACCGGCTGGACGATCAAGCCGCCGGCACAGGGCGGCGGCTTCATCTTCCGTCCCCAGGTCCATGACGCCGGCGAAAAAGTCGTCCTCGGTCACAGGCTCGCGGCGGGTCGCGGAGAAGACGATGCGGAAGATGTGCTCGACATTCTGGCGAAGAGCCCTGCTACCGCGCACTTCATCTCCTTCAAGCTCGCCCGTCGCTTCGTGAGCGATTCACCGTCGAAGGCGCTGGTGGATCACGCTGCTCAGGTCTATCTGAAGACCGATGGCGATATCCGCGAAGTACTGCGCTCGATCATTACGTCGCCGGAGTTCTTCTCGCAGCGCGCGTTTCGCAGCAAGGTGAAATCGCCGTTCGAGGTCGTCGTCAGCGCGGCGCGCGCTCTCAACGCGGCGCCGGACAGCACCCCGCGTAGCGCTCAGGTGATTGCCTACCTCGGCCAGCCGATCTTTGGACACCAGGCGCCGAACGGCTGGCCCGAGACCGGTGAATCGTGGATGAACACCGGCGCTATCCTGAATCGCATCAACTTCGGAATGGCCGCCGCGGCAGGGCGCTTGCCCGGCGCCGATATCCGCGCGCTTCCCGCGCTCGACACGATTCGCTCGGCGCCGCGAGAGAAGCAGGTCGATGCGGTCGTTACGGCAGTACTGAATGGAATGGTGTCACCCGACACCCGCGCGGTGCTGCTCTCTGGTGAGCACCCGATGCTCGCCAACGGCGCCGGCGCGAATGGAGTACAGAACATGGCGCCCGCGGAATCGAATCCGGATTCGGAGATGTCGGACGCGGCCATGGCCGATGGAGCCAACGGAAAAAATGGCGGGCGTCCACGGCCTAAGCAGAATGTGGGCGGTAAGGCTGGCGCGCTGCAGGGACGTGGCTTTGGAAACCTCCCGCAGCTCAACGGCCTCTCGCAGATCGTCGGACTCGCGCTCGGCTCACCAGAATTTCAGCGGCACTAGAAAGATTCGCTCGAAGCTAGAGATAAGATCTGAACGGTTGTGAATTCTCAGTTGAATTTGGGGGTTGAGATGGAACGCAGAGTATTCGTGAAATCGGGCGCACTGGCGCTCGTGACGATGGGATTGAGTCCGAGCTTTCTCCGGCGCACAGCGTTCGGAATGGATCTCGTCAAGGCACCGAAGGGGAAGGTGCTG
>Ga0193727_1001075_pt1 | contig 11172 bp, 5 predicted proteins | sample H2c2metaG_FD_143051 | JGI IMG/M metagenome (GOLD analysis project Ga0193727, IMG submission 143051) | Soil microbial communities from a riparian zone of the East river system, Colorado, United States - H2c2 | ecosystem: Environmental > Terrestrial > Soil > Riparian zone | place: USA: East River...
ATGACTTCGTTCAGCTTCCACAATCGGCCGTATCCACCCAGCCACAAGACTCCCGTTGCATCGCGATAGGATGCCGTGATCTGGGTTGGCCCACCGCGGTAGGGCAGCATGCGTCCATCTTTCAGCTGAAAGAAGTCATCTTCCGGCACACGCCGGTAGTGGGTGGTAGCGACCCAGAGGGAGTTGTGATTGCCGACACCCAGCACGACGAACTCCTCAAATGGGCCATGCCTTCTCAGGCGTGGCACTCGCAGCTGTTGCAGACCGCCGGTCGTTCCGAACCAGATATTGCCCTCGCGGTCCTGAAGTACCGAAACAGGCGCCACCCCATCGTAGAAAGACATGAATCGCGGCTCCGACTTCGACTTGCTGTCGGCCGCCGGTAGCGCATCGGCCCGGTCCAAGGAAGGTGTCGGTATCACGCTCAAGCGATTCATTACATCTGACGCCCACAAGTTTCCGGATCGATCGATGAGCCAGAAATCAACGTACGGGCGCGGCAAGCGCCGGCAGGGAGGAGTATCGTCGCGACTGGGATCAAGGAGGTAGAGGCAGTTTGGATTGCTCACCATGTTCCATATGCGCCCGTCAGGATCCCGCACCAACCCCTGGTAGGCCGGCAGATCGTAAACATGTACCCGGCTCACACCGCGGCGCAGTAGCGCGAGTTTGTCGGCCGACGAGATCCAAAGGTCGCCGGATTTGTCGACCATGAGGTTGGTCGCATTCGGTGCCGGCAATCCCAAAGTCTGCGAGACGTCGGTCCAGCGCTGACCGTCGAGACGCGCCAGTCCGCGAGTGCTGCCGGCCCAGACGACTCCATCCGGGTCGACAGCAAAGGATTCAAGCGTTCCGCTGGCCAGGCCGCCGTTTTCCGGCGGATAGTTCTTGACTCCTCGGCCGTCGAGGAAGCTGGCTCCGCCATACTGGTAGCCGACCCAGAGGCCGCCGGATTGGGGAGCCTCGAGTGCCGTGACGAAGTCGCCGAGGAGCGGAACACCATCCACGGCCGCGATTCGCTCAAATCGGACTCCGTCGAACCGATAGAGTCCAGTCGCGGTCCCCAGCCAGAGGAACCCATCGGAGGTCTGCGCAATAACCGCGGCGCGATCCGGGGATCCCTGCGCAGGGGTAAAGGAGGTGTGCGCGTACTCCGTGATGTCCAGCGGCGTCGAAGCGACGGAGTGACCGATGAGACCAAGGGCGGCACAGAGAGCATGCAGGCTGCGCATCCGGAAGAGAATATGCCTGCGGCGACCGCTCTGCGAAAGTCCCTCTATCGAGGGATCTTTTGCCCACTGCAATTCGCGATCCACATATTTATCAGGCACTGATACCGTTCCTCCGGAATGCAAACGCAAACCTGCGAAACGCAAGCCAGTCGTAAGATCGGTCAGAACCGATCGGGCGACTGGATGCACGATGTAATCGCACTGCTGGATGCAGCCATTGGTCACCTTCACCAGGAACAGGCGGCGCACGGCGCCATACTCGAGGCGACCTCGCTGTTGCGAAGGCAGGTTGATCCAGCACCAGTGAAAGCGGCCGCGGACGACGGGAAAGAGCGTTTGCTGGCATGGCAGGCGCAGAAGGTGCTCGACTATATCGACAGGTATATCACGAGTCGCGTGCTTGTCGCGGATCTATGCGCACTGATATGGCGCAGCGAAGCGCACTTTTCGCGCTCCTTTAGGGGAACATTCGGTTGCGCCCCCCACGCCTTTGTGGTCCGCCGTCGCGTCGAATTGGCTGCTAAAAACATGCTTCAGACCGATATGTCTCTGAGCGACATCGCGCTTGAATGTGGATTTGTGGATCAGGCGCATCTGTGCAAACACTTTCGGGTAGTCACTGGCGAAACTCCAGCAGCCTGGCGACGTGCGAAAAGGACACTAGGCGAAGGCGCACTGGCATAATTCTTTGCCGCTACTCGCCGCCCGCATCGTGCCTCTGCACGACGCAGCGCACGCAAGTGAGCAATTCGTCCGCAGCGAACGGCTTTACAAGATAGCAAACCACCTTGGCTCTGGTCGCTTGCGCCTGCGCCCGCGCATCCGGATAGGCGGTCATGAGAATGGTGGGGATTGCACGATTCGACGCGACCAGGTGCTCATGTAGCTCGAGTCCGGTCATCTTTGGCATGCGCATGTCCGCAATCACGCAGGCGACCTGGCTCAGTCGCCTGGACTTCAGCAGGCTTGCGGCGCTCGCAAACACGGCCGCCGAAAAGCCGGCAGACTCGAGCAGATCCTTGGTTGTGTCCCGGATTGACTCGTCGTCGTCAACGATGGCAACCAGCGGCCCCTTGGGCACTCTGAACTCTCCCGATGGGCAATTGAAGTGCAACCTTAGTGCCCGCGGACCTGCGAGACAATTGCCCGAGCGGGGGCGGATCTGCACCGTCTGATAATTCAGGCGAGGAAAGTGTAAAGACGCTACGACTTTGGTATAGATCGCCTACGACGTTGCGATAGGCTCGCCCAGCCGGTCCGCCATTCGCACGAGCTCGGGCAGCGATCTTGCGTGCATCTTCCGCATGACTTGCCCACGGTGAACCTTCACCGTCATCTCGCTTAAGGTGAGTTCCGCTGCGATCTGCTTGTTGGCCCGCCCGATGACAACGAGCGTCATGATCTGCCGCTCGCGCTCGGTAAGAGTTGCGAAACGCTCGCGCAGCTCGGCAAGGCGCACGGCCTCGCGGCGCCTTTTCCGATCACGCTCGATCGCCGCGTGAATTGCATCGAGCAGATCCTGATCGTGAAACGGCTTGGTGAGGAACTCGACGGCGCCCGCCTTCATCGCTCGCACGCTCATCGGGATATCCCCGTGGCCGGTGATGAAAATCACGGGCAGCGCCAAGCCCTCTTTCGCGAGCTCTTTGTGAAACGTCAATCCGCTCATCCCTGGCAATCGTACGTCGAGCACCAGACAGCCCGGCGCGCCCGACGGCTTGCTCTGCAGAAACTCCTGCGGCGCCGCGAATGTGCGCACCTCAAGGCCCACACTGCGCACGAGATCCTCGAGCGCCAAGCGCATCGATGGATCATCGTCGATGACGAATACGACGGCTCGCTCCTCAACCATGATGAGACTCCCCTCAGGATCGATCCGGGCCCGCGCACGCCCAGCCAATCTATTACTATACCAAGCTACCGCGCGTATCTACGGTGCCGATTCGTTGACCGGCAACGAAAAGGAGAACACCGTGCCATGGGGTGCGTTCGCGGCCGCCGAAAGGCGACCACCATGTGCTTCGAGGATCGAGCGGCTGATCGATAAGCCGATGCCAAGTCCCTCTGCCTTGGTCGTATAAAAGGGCTCAAACAGGTGAGGTGCATGCTCCGGGTCCAATCCCGTCCCGGAGTCGCGCACTTCAACGGATACGCTATCCGGGCCATCTGAAACTGACACGATTGCCAACTCGCGGGGCCGCTCTTTGATTCCGCTCATCGCTTCGATCGCATTGATGATGAGATTGAGCAGCACCTGTTGCAGTTGCACCCGGTCGCAGCGCACGAGCGGTAGATCGTGGCCGAGCCGTGTTTCGAGCAGGATTTCGCTTCGGCGCAGCTGGTATTGCGCAAGCGCTATCACTTCGAGAATCGCTTTATTGATGTCCAGCCATTCCTTACGCGGCGCCTGGCGCTTCATGAGTGCGCGAATGCGCCGGATGACTTCGCCCGCCCTCTTACCATCATTAGCGATGCGTTCCAGGGCCCGCCGGGCTTTGTCCATTTGGGGAGGCTTGGTCGCCAGCCAGCGTGCGCAGGCGGCCGCGCTCGTGACCATGGCGCCGAGCGGCTGATTCACCTCATGCGCGATCGATGCAGTGAGTTCCCCCATCGTCATCACACGTGTCATGTGGGCGAACTCGGCCTGCGTGTTACGCAGGGCTTCCTGAGCTTGCCGCCAATCGTGCACGTCGGTTGAGGTGCCAACCAATCTAAGTATGTTCCCCTCTGGGTCCCGTACCGGCACCGCGCGATTCAGATGCCAGCGGTATGCCCCGTCGCATGCGCGAAGAAGCCGTGCTTCCATTGTGAAGCCCCGCCCGGAGCGTATGCCGTCCCAGTAGCTCTCGGATGCTCTCTCTCGATCCTCCGCATGAATAGTAGCCATCCACGCCTCGGGGTGTGAATTGACGTATTCAGGTGTTTGGCCGGTGTATTCGAACCAAGCCTGATTCACGATGTCGGGAGTCCCGTCTGGCGTCACCGACCAGGCCGCAACTGGGATCTGTTGCAACATGCTGACCCGTAGTTGCAGCTCATCGACCGCCGCGGTGCGCTTCGTAAATTGCCCGATCTGGCTGCCGAGGGTTGCCATCATGTCGAGCAGGTCATGGTCGGGCCGCCCGACATTCCGACTCAGGAAGCCCATGACGCCCAGAACCTCGCTGCCGAGCAGGATGGGAAAGGCAAAGGCCGCGTGCAACCCTTCACGTGCGGCGGCGTCTCGGTGCGGAACCTCCGGGTCTTGGGTGATATCTGGAATGTAGTTGGGGGCACGACTTGCCCAGACTCGGCCCAGGATTCCGCTCCCGTGCCGGAACGTTGTCATTCTGGTGGCAGCGTCGAACTCCGGGGCTACGACCGACGGTGCGTGCCACAGCTCGGCGTGGCGGAGTACACCTGCTTCCCGGTCGATGCACCACAGCGAACCGCGGTCCCATCCCAGACACTCGCACATCGCTTGGAGGATCTTTGGCGTAGCTTCATCGAGCGTGGCCGCCTCCGCCAAGATGCGGGTGACGCGGTATTGCACGAGCAGGCGTTGCTCGGCGCGCTTGCGCTCGGTCACATCGATCACAGTGCCCACAAACTCAACGAGATGGCCGGACGTGCCCAGAACTGGATGACCCACGACGTGAATGTCCCTGACGGCGCCGTCCGGATGCACGATGCGGTAGTCCGTCTCCCACTCTGTCTCTTCGCGGATAACCGTCTGGATCAGTTCCCTGAAGCCGGGTTGGTCGTCGGGATGAAGACGCTGAATGAGATCTTCGATTCGGGGTAACCCCTCCTGTGGATCGAAACTCAGAACACGGTAGCATTCCTCCGACCAGTACCGGATACCCTGCTCCGGACTCCAGGCCCAACTGCCGGTTTGACTCAGCCTCTGCGCTTCCGCTAGGTACGATTCACTCCTTCGGAGGGCCTCCTCGGCCTGCTTTTGCTCACTCAGATCGAGCACGAAGGCGACACCCTCGTTCCCACCTCCTTGAAACAGCGCGGCACCGATCAGCACCGGCACACGGCTGCCATCCTTCCGGAAAAACTCCTTTTTGTATGGTTGAACCGTCCCGGTTACCTTCAGTTCGGTCACGCCGCGTTCGTCGCGCTCGCGCCATTCGGCCGGCGTCAGATCGGTCCAGCGCACTCTGCCCGAGACAAGATCGTCACGGTCGTACTGCAGCATGCGCAAAAACGCATCGTTGGCCCCGACGATCGCACCTTCGAGGTTCCAGATGAAGATCCCCAAAATGTTGGAGTCGAACAGGCGCCGGATCTTTCCTTCACGATCTTCGAGATCGCGATAGAGGCGCGAATTCTCGAGCGAGATTCCTGCTTGCGACGCAAGCACCTTCAACACCGTGACGCGCCCAGGAGTGAAAACGTACGGCGTCAAATTGTTTTCAAGGTAGAGAATACCGATGAGCCTGGCCTGGTTGACCAATGGCAGACACAAAACGGAATGGGCGCGACACTGAACGATGTAAGGATCCGCAGAAAACTGAGTCTGCACTGATGCATCATCGAGAATCACAATCTCTCGAGTGCGCATCACATACCGAACGAGAGATTCCGGCAACGCGGCGGGAGTCGGAGTGCCGTCGCGGAGATGCACGGCGACACCCTCTCCACCGGAGGTTGCTTCCGCTTCGATACGCAGCTCATCACCTCGCGGAACTATCAAAACACCCCGTTCGGCACCTGCATGCTCGATAGCTGCGCGCATGAGCCTGTCGATCAATTTTTCCAAAACCATCTCGCCCGAGACGGCTTGCGAGACTTTAATCACTGTCGCCAGATCCAGGAGTTCGACCGGCGCCAGAATGGTGCTCGTGGGGCCGCGAGCGGTTTCTTTCTTGACGTGCGGATACACCGGGAGTTCGACCGGCGCCACTGTAGTGCTAATGGGGCCGGGCGTTTCTTCCCCGAGGTGTGGATACATATGGTCCAGTTGCTTCACCTTGCCATTGGCTCCCCAACGGAGATAGCCGTACCGAGCGTCCTGCAAATGAGCATTTGCGATCCTTGCGAAACCACGCGCCGCGTAGAATCGTGCGGCGAGTTCATTTGCTAGTGCCTCATTGTGGACAAAGCCGTTTGCATGCGCTGACCGGATGGCTTTTTCGTAGAGATGTTCGGCATCCAGTTCGCGCCCTTCCAGGCGAGCGATCTCTGCGCCTACCAGCGCGGTGCGGTTCTCGAAATTGTCCGGACAGTGCGCTGCCCAGATCTCGAGCTGGCGATAGTGGGCCGCCAGAGCCTCGAAATGAAGGCGGCGCTCGTCCGGCAATGCGCAATCACACAATGCTGCCCGACAAAGGCCGCTGTAGAATTCATATTCCGCCGTCTCAAAAAAAGAAGGCGATGTCCAAAGCAGCGGTCGAGCCTTTGAGGATGCGTCGACTGCGGAACGATAGTCGCCCGACAGCACGCGAGCCTGCAGCTTCCGAATCCAGTACCAGCACTCCGCCAGCGCCAGATCCGCCTTGCTCGCCAAGTCGTGTTCGAAGCGGCGTTCATCGAACTGCTCCTCGTCAAAACGTCCGAATGCTGGTGTCAGACCACGAAGCGTCCGGATCAGCTGGAGCTGCGCGGTAATGATCGCAATGACGAGGCCGAATCGCGCCTTATGTGCAAACTCGAGACCTCGCTCGGCTTCACTTTGCGTTTCAGCCAACGCATCTCCCGCAGCGAGAAGATTTGTATTCAGGTTATTGCAACTATATGCCCCGAACGTGAGGTCACCCATTTTATTCGCAACATCGAACGCGCGACGTACCAGATCACGGCCCGTCCGGACGTGCCTTGTCCATGGCATAACGAAACTGCCGAACGACATGTATGTTCTAGCGCGGTAGCGAAGCAGGTTGCGCTTTTCGACCAGCGCATACCCCAGCCGGCCGAACTGGAATCCGCCCGCATAATTATCGAAGTGGGGTCCAGCGACCATGCCAAGGAACACATAAGCGAAGCACGATCCGTCGCTGTTGCCGTGCTCGAGACTGAGATTCACCATCCGGCAAGTTACGAGCGAAAGCAAATTAGGGTCGGTAAACAGGGCCGCCGGCACAACCTTGGTCAGCACATCCTGGGTTGCGAGGGACGACGCGTCGCTCATTAACGGCAGATCAACGAGCTCCTCAATCGCGCGGCTTCCGAGCAGTGACAAGGTACGCTCGTATTCGCGTCGCGCTTGTTCTTGCGGTGGATGCGGCGACCAGTCGATGCCCAGATGACGCAGGTACGCGAGACAGACGTCGACCGCCCGGTCACTCCGATCGAGCGTCGTATACAGGTCTACGCGCAGGCAGGCGACGGCCGCTTGATCGATTGCATTGGCAGCGCGGGATGAAAGCATGGTCAAGCGCGCCTCCGCGGTCGCCAGTTCGCCAGTCAGGAATTCGCATTCGGCCCGGTACAGTTCCAGAGCGAGAATGAGCTCCGGCCGGCGCTCCCAACAGTCCGCTGCCAACAGGGCCGCACCGGCGATGAGATAGTTCAGGGCTGAGGCGTAGGCCGATGAAGTCTTGGCGCGCTTGCCCGCAATCAGGTTGAGCTCCGCCAGTTGCTCCCGCTCGTCTTGTGAGGTGATCAAGGCCGCGCCGCGGTTCAGTTGATTGACGATCTCGAAGATCGCCTCCTCCCGCTTCTCGAGAGGCGTGTGCCCTGCCAGCAGCCTGCCGATTCGGAGATGCGCCTCGGGGCGCAGATGTTCCGGGATCAAGGAATAGGCCGCTTCTCGAACGCGGTCATGGAGGAACCTATAAGTGCCTTCTGAATGGAGAACCAGTCCGGTTCGCAGCGCTTCCTTTAGATCGCTATGCAGTTGCTCCCCTGAAACATCGTATACCAATGCCAGTAGGGCGAACTCGGCACTGTTGCCGAGGCAGGCGAGCTGCTTTAATGCATTCACGGTTTCGACGGGCAGTCGGTTCAACTTCCCAACCATGAGGTCTACGACATTGTCGGCATAACCCTTGGCGTGAATGCGATTCAGGTCCCAGGACCATCGGCGTTCGCCGTGATCGAAGGTGAGCAGGTTCTCTTCGGCAAGCGCAGAAAAGAACTGAATGGCGAAAAATGGATTGCCGGCAGTCTTGTCGTGGATCAGTTGCGCCAGCGGTTCGGAGCGCTCCGGTTCGCAGTGCAGAGAATCCGCGACTAATTGTCGCAGGTCTTCACGAGCCAGGGGCGCAAGTACGATATTCTGCGCTATCGCACCAGCTTGGCGGATGGCGTCGAGCTTGCGCATCAGCGGATGGGTAGGATTAACCTCGTTGTCCCGGTAGGCGCCGATCAACAACAAATGATGCGCGTCCGGCTGGGTCAACAGGTCCTCCATCAAATCGAGCGTTGCCGCGTCGAGCCACTGCAAATCATCGAAGAACAGGGCCAGCGGATGTTCCCGTGTGAATACGCTGATAAATCGACGGAACACTAATTGGAAGCGGCCCTGCGCATCCTGTGGCGGCAGCTCAGGAACCGGTGGTTGTTCTCCTATGATGAGTTTCAATTCGGGAACCAGATCCACAATGAGCTGTCCGTTCGGATCTAACGCTTCACGAAGGGCATCTCTCCATTTACTCAGCTCCTTTTCGCTCTTGCTTAGCAGCAGGCGGATGAGGCTCTGAAAAGCCTGCGCCAAAGTGGCATAAGGGATGTCGCGCTTGTACTGGTCGAACTTGCCTGACGCAAACAAGCCCCGCGGCGGAACAAGCGGCTTGTGGAGTTCATTGACAACGGATGACTTGCCGATGCCGGAGTATCCAGAAACGAGCACCAACTCCGGTCGGCCACCGGCGACGATGCGGTCGAAAGCAGCGAGGAGGGTCTCAATTTCAGATGCTCGCCCGTACAATTTTTCGGGAATCAGCAGCCGGTCTGGCGTGTCGTGTTCGCCAAGCGGAAACTCATCAATCCGGCCCCTCGTTTCCCATTCATCAAGACAGCGCCGAAGATCGCTCGCAGCGCCAGCTGCTGTCTGATATCGCTCCTCAGCCGTCTTGGCGAGCAATTTCATCACGATTGCCGAGACCGGGCCGGGCGTACCGTTCAACCGCTCTCCTGGCGGCACCGGCTGTCGCGCGATATGGTAATGCACCAGTTCCATCGGATCGGACGCCGTGAATGGAAGAGTCCCTGTGACCATCTCGTAAAGCGTCACCCCGAGCGCATAAAGGTCGCTTCGCGAATCGATCGAGCGATTCATTCGCCCGGTTTGTTCGGGGGCCATGTAGGCGAGTGTTCCGGCTATGAACTCGGGAGGTTCGGGTGCCTGGCGCTCACGCGGAAGGCGCGAAGCAATCCCAAAGCCCATGAGCCGAGCCTGACCCGTCGCGGGATTAACGAGAACATTTGCAGGCTTCACGTCCTTGTGGATCAGTTCCTTCTCGTGCAACCCGCTGAGTGCGGCTGCGGTACCGACGGCGAAGCGCAGGAACCGCGTCATTTCCATCGGTCCTGGAAGGAGGCGATCGAGAGTCTCACCGCCAGGATCTTCGAGCACGAGCGTCATCTGCCCACAGCGCTCGGAGAGGGCCAGGGGCCGAACCGCCCAGGCTGAGTCGAGTTCATGCCTCAACGAGTATTCGTACTCTATCTTTTTTAGCGTCTCCAATACTGGCTGCATCGAAGCAGGAGCCAGGAGGAAAACGGACGGTGCACCGGGCCGGTTCGAGTGCTCGCCCCGGTACAGGACGAACTCCTCATCCCTGCGGTAAGCTTCGAGGACATACTGTGAAAGTTCCACGTTGATTGTCCCAAATTTTAGGGGTCACGTGCTTCCTGTTGCTGTCCCCAAGGCTGCGCCTGCGGCGGGCGAACGGCAAGCCAGTGATTTGGCAAGCCGCACGGCCAGGGCTGCGCCGCGGCCCTTTCGCAATCGACTCCCGGGATGTCGCCCAGCCGCATCCACCCTCCTCCGTTTTCGATGCTCACATGTAAATTTTACCATTGGCGCGCGGAACCGGGGCTCAGAGCAGTCCCAGAGCGCCGGCCGTCGATACAGCGTGAGCGCGCGTCTGCACGGCGAGCTTGATGAAGATGCCTTTGATGTGGGACTTCACGGTCTCAGGGGCAATCTGCAGCTCTTGAGCGATGCGTTTGTTGGAAAGTCCACAGCTCATCGAGCGCAGCACGCTATATTCGCGAGGACTCAGCGACTCGACGCGCGAAGCACGAGTCGGCAAGTGTGCACGCTGCTGAGCGCGGTCCGCGAGAATGCTTCCGATGTAGGGTCTGAGCTCCGGGGGCAGGCGGCTGTCCTGCGGGGTGGCGTGGTGAACGGACAACAGGAACTCGGCCACGTGCGCTCCGGCATCGACGAATGTCTGATACACCCCAGCGCGCGCGCCAACCTGAAGCGCTTGAATGAGCATTGCGCGACCTTCGGCTTGGTCTCCGCACCCGAGCAGAGCGTCGGCCAGCTGAACCGACAGTTGCAGCGCCCAGTAGTTGTTTCGCTTGCAGGAGCTCACCGCTTGAAGCTCCCGGAGAATTGTCGCTCCTCGGCGCGCGTCCCCGGTGGCGACCAGTACCTGTGCACGTGCCAAGGCAAGGCTCGCCTGCAACATGTCGTCCGAGGAGAAGTCGCGCGCGAGTGCCTCGATACGCTCGGCACAGATGGCCGCGTCACTCGTGCGACTCTCCTTGAGGAGAAGCTGGGTGCGCAACATCAAGCTCTGCGCCATCATCCCCGGCCAGTCGCGCGCCGCCGCCAAGGCCTCCGCCTCTTTCAGGACGATGAAGGCGAACTCCGTGTCGCCTCGACGGGCGGCGAGACGAGCCAGGACCCGAAATCCTCGCAACGCACTCTCTTCGTCCCCTGACGTTCGAACCGCTGTGAAGCTCTCCATGACCAGTGCGTCCAGGCCGTCGCGGTGCCCTTCCTCGTAGAGCAACTCTGCAAGCACGACGGCCGCCCGGGCCGTCACCGGTGATC
>Ga0193727_1001077_pt1 | contig 11163 bp, 8 predicted proteins | sample H2c2metaG_FD_143051 | JGI IMG/M metagenome (GOLD analysis project Ga0193727, IMG submission 143051) | Soil microbial communities from a riparian zone of the East river system, Colorado, United States - H2c2 | ecosystem: Environmental > Terrestrial > Soil > Riparian zone | place: USA: East River...
ACGCGCGGCGCTGGGCGTTGCGAGAACCGGGAGCAGTTCGGGCAACGGCTCGGGAGACATCTTTATAGCTTTCTCGACCGCCAACCCCGAAGCCGCGAAACAAACTGGTCCCGTTCAGCTAACCATGTTGCCGAATGATTTGCTCAATCCGATTTTCGAAGCCACGGTGCAGGCGACCGAAGAAGCAATCATCAATGCGTTGGTTGCAGCCGAGACCATGACGGGCATTGATGGTCATAAGGTTGTTGCGCTTCCGCATGAGCGGCTCAAGCAGGTGATGAGAAAATACAATCGCCTGAAGTAGCAGGGTGAGAACTGGCAGTAGTATGATCTCAAATGAGTCCGCGCCCCTTAGATATACCTATATTGTCCAGAGGTAGGAGATTCGGTATATTTGCGTGGGAGGTGAGTTAGGCAATGGTCACCAGAGAAGAAATAGTCGCAGAAATCGAAAGAGTGCCGGAGGAGCGATTGGAGGAGCTTTACCGAATCATTCGAGACTTCGAGACCGAAAGGAAGGAAGCCGATTCAGACCTGAGTGCTATGGCCAGATTACGGCAAATCAGGATTTCTGCATCACCAGACTTTGCGGCAAAGGCGCAGTTGTACGATGTAGAGAGAAGGAATGGCGAGTAAACTATTTGTTGATACCTCCTTTGTCATCGCCTTAGTCAACGAGAACGATCAGTACCATTCACAGGCTCAGGCCCTTTCTCGTAAGTTTGAAGACTCACTTCTTATTACAACCGACGCCGTCCTGCTGGAAATAGGAAACGCACTCGCAAGAGACTTCCGAAGCGACGCTGTCGAGATCATTAGGGTCCTTCGTAGCAGCAAAAATGTTCAGGTAGTCGAGGTTGATACGGCGTTGTTTCGGAAGGGCTTTGCTGTCTATGAGAAATATGATGATAAGGAGTGGGGATTGGTCGACTGTATTTCGTTCGTTGTTATGTGGGAAAGGGAGCTAACCGAAGTGCTAACGTTTGACGGTGATTTTCACCAGGCGGGTTTTGTAGCTGCGAAAGCATCATAAGTCGGCTGAGCTTGCAGCTTATCGACTCAATCGAAGGACGAGATGAAAAACATCGGCTTGATTCTGTTGTTGACAATCGCTCTAGTTGCGCCGGCGTGTACCAGCGCGCTGGGCAAGCGTGACGAGTCGGGCGGCAAGCTGCGCGTTGGCATAGTCTTCGACATCGGCGGCAAGGACGATAAGTCTTTCAACGCGGCTGCGTGGCAAGGCGTCAAGCGGGCTAAAGAAGAACTGGGCATCTTCCTGCGCGACGTCGAGCCGGGCGATCCGACTTCGATCGAGCCGTCGATGCGCGCGTTCGCCGAGCGCGGCTACGACTTGATCATCGGCGTCGGCTTCGCGCAAGCGCCGATCATGAACGACGTCGCGCACGACTATCCCAACTTGAAGTTCGCGATCATTGACGGTGTAATCGACCTTCCGAACGTCGCGTCGTTGAACTTCAAAGAACACGAAGGCTCGTTTCTTGTCGGAATGATCGCGGCTCGCGTGACAAAGAGCGGGAAGCTGGGTTTCGTCGGAGGCATGGACATTCCGCTGATTCACAAGTTCGAAACCGGCTACGAGGAAGGCGCGCGCTACGCGAACCCGAAGATCCAGGTGTTCGAGAATTACGTCGGCGTGAGCGACGCTTCCTGGAACAATCCGGGGAAGGGCAAGGAGCTTGCTAAGGCGCAGATCGAACGCGGGGCGGATGTGATTTTCCAAGCTGCCGGCAACTCAGGGCTCGGGGTGTTCGACGCGGCCGAAGAAATGCGTAAGCTCGCGATCGGCGTTGACGCGAATCAGAACTGGGTGAAGCCGGGCTTCATTCTCACCAGCATGATCAAGCGGGTGGATGTAGCGGTCTTCAACGTGATCAAGGAACTCTCCGAGGGACGATTCAGCGGGGGGATACATCTGTTCGGGTTAGATAACGACGGCATAGGCTATGCGCTAGACGACTACAATCGAGACTTGATACCGCAGTCGGTTCTTGATGAGGTCGAGCGCGCCAAGCAGGACATCATCGCCGGCCGAATAAAAGTCACCGACGCGATGGCAGAACGATGAGCGGCGTATGTGATGGTTCAACTGTTCTGCTGCTACGATGCCCGCAACAACGCACGTTCCACCGCTAGCGAAAGTCCAAAAGAAGATTCGACCGAGCTTGCAGACAGCCTGGCCGTTGGTCATCGACGTGCTATGCCCCGGGGACCTACGCCGAAGCGAAGGCCCCAGGGATGACGAACTTCTATTGTCACTTGGTAACAATCAAAGTCACTGAAGTGGTGTGCTGCAGACTGCCACTCGTTCCCCTGATCGTTAACGTGAACGTGCCTGTCTTGTTTCCGGCGGTTACGGTCATTGTGGAATTGCCGGATGTATTTACCGACGTCGGATTGAAGCTTGCCGTGGCTCCGCCGGTTAATCCGGTCACACTAAATGTGACTGTTCCTGCAAAGGCTCCGGATGGAGTCACTGTTACAGTGTAAGTCGTGCTGGCTCTACGCACGATCGTCCGAGATGACGGCGTGGCCGAAAGCGAGAAGTCTGCGGTTGCACTGGCGACGACCAGCGTTACGGTGGTCGAGTGCACCAGGCTTCCGCTCGTTCCTGTCATGGTCAGAGTGTAACTGCCCGGAGGGGTCGCACCGCTAGTGGTCACTGTCATTGTGGAAGATCCGGAACCCGCTACAGACGTTGGATTAAAGCTCGCGCCGGCTCCGGCAGGCAATCCACTCGCGCTGAAGGTGACCGTACCGCTGAATCCTCCTGATGGAGTGACTGTGGCGGTGTAGGCGGTGCTGCCGCCCTGGGTTACGGTCTGAGAAGAGGGACTGGCCGACAGAGAGAAATCCGGCGTAGGCGGACCACCGCAAGCGCGGATCGCGTTATCGACGTTAAGGCGCCCGCCGGTGACGGTGATGCCGGAGAGAGCAGGTATCGGATCGACATTGTTAAGCAAGTTGCTCTTCAAGGCGGCCGTGTCAAGTGAGCAAACGGACAACACCAGCGCTGCGGCTCCGGAAACGTGAGGCGTGGCCATCGATGTCCCGCTGAAGAAGGAGTAGGTGTTGCCTATAGTGGTCGAAAGCACGTTGACGCCTGGCGCTCCCAGATCCACGGTAGTGGCGCCGAAATTGGAGAACGAAGCTCGTTGGTCTCTGTTGTCAGTTGCCGCCACAGCCACAACGTTGGGCGCGTTGTAGCTGGCCGGATAAAACGGGGCGCTATCGTTGTTGCTTCCGTTGTTGCCTGCCGCAGCGACAAACAGCATGTTGTTAGCGTTGGCTTTGTTGATCTCGTCCAGCAGTGCCTGAGAGAAGCCTCCGCCGCCCCAGCTATTCGACAGCACCCGCACGTTCGCGTTAGCTCCGAAGAATTGTTTAGCCTGTATCGTGAACTCAATGGCATTGATCGCGCCGGCAGTGGTGCCGCTGCCACCTGAGTTCAGGAACTTGGCGCCCATAATGCTTGCGGTCCAGTTCACCCCCGCTACGCCGACGCCATTATTGCCCACACCTCCGATGGTCCCGGAGCAATGCGATCCATGATTGTTGTCATCCAACGGATCACAGGTGTTGGTGATGGCGTTAAAACCGTGCGTACCGGCGGCACAGGTAATGTTCTGACCACCAATCGTAACGGTGAACGACGTGGGCGCGGACCAAACATTCGCAGCCAGGTCAGCATGGTTGTAATCAATACCGGTATCCACTACGGCGACGACGTTGGCTCGCGAGCCGGTGGAGATGTCCCACGCTGGAGCAGCGCTGATGTCCGCCCCCGGCGTGCCTGTCTGACCCCCGATGACCTGTCCGGTGTTTAGCAATCCCCATAAGCTTGAAAAGCTCGGATCATTGGGAGTGAGATCGGCATGGATGATGTAGTTCGGTTCGACGTAAGCAACATCAGGACGCGCTTTGAGTTCTGCTAACAGGGTAGCGACATCTTTGCTGCGCGAATGAAACAAGCGGACGCCGATTCCACCTATTTCTTCGTCTGAATCAATGTCCGCGTCCTGCGCGGCCTGGGCGATGTTACCCGAGGCGTGGAATTTCACCAGCACCTCGTTGGCAACCGCTTGCCGTCCCTCGACGACCTCGATCTTTGAGGCGTTACTACCTCTGGAAACCTGCGTTGAAGCAGGAGCTGCCACTAACAATACCGAGGCTAACAGACTCGTGAGAATCAACACTGCTCTCAGAGCGTTATTGGGCTTAGGCCCGTTAGCGCCTCGGCCGGCTTTGCGTTCTAATCTGGTGTCACGTGTCATATCCATTACCTCCTCATCAATCAGGCGTTAGTTGTTCACGACCGACCCGCTCCTACCGACGAGCCGATCAGCGATTCCTTCCTGTTGTCTGAGGCGAAGAGATACTACGTTCGATCTATGAGGAAACAGCTTGTCACGAGGGCGAAATCTTAACTTATAAGATTGAGACCGGTGTGCGTTCCACTAAGCTCGCCTGTGACACGGGCCGTACTGTATTCCTTACCGCTTTACATGTCAATCCTGGATTCACAAAGCGCGGCCTGCGATGGCTGCATATCCCAGCCTGGCTTCAATGCCTGCCGCAGCTTCTGCCGCCAGAGCTGCGACGCCGAGATATTCAACCAGTACGCTGACCACTCCGGGATCGCAGCTTCGGCGGCGCGTCACATCCGATCTGGACCGATAGGCGCACAGATCAGCCGCTCAAAGAAGAAGTGTCTACCGCGAGTGTGAAAGCGAAAAAGAAGTAGCGAGGCTTTGAGAGGTGATTTCACGTAGTAGCCGAGGGCGCGGTTGCGGCTTGGTCGGCGACTCGCTCGATCCGGGTATCGACTATGCGATTGCCTTGCGCTGACAGGACGGTCAACCGCAGGCCGCTGTACTCAACGCTCTCTCCCGGCCTTAGAATACGCCCCGCCCGCGCCATCATAAACCCCGCGATGGTGTGATAGCTGTCCGACTCGGGCAGGCCTAACTCCAGCCGCTTGTTCGCGTCTCTGATCGAGAGGTTTCCCTTCACATTGAAGCTTCCGTCGGGCTGTTCGACTATCTGGCGCACGGCCGCGTCGTCGTGTTCGTCGCGAATGTCGCCCACGATCTCTTCAAGCAAGTCTTCGAGCGTGACTAACCCTTCGACTCCTCCGTGCTCGTCCACGACCAGCGCCATGTGTTCGCTCGAACGCCTTAACCTTCGCAGCGCGTCGTTGAGCATGACTGAGGTTGGAAGAAAGACTGGAGGCCTCATGATCTCCTGCAGATCGACAGCGCCGCCCCGGCGAACAACCCGGCTCAAGTCCTTATGCAGAAGAATGCCGATGATGTCGTCGAGCGACTCGCGGAAAACGGGCATTCGCGAATAGCCGGTGTCCTCGAAAAGGTTGAGCATCTCGACGGGATCGAGGCTGGCGTCCACCGCTTCGATCTCCGTGCGAGGCACCATCACGCTTTCAACCGTGGCTTCGGTGAAATCGAATACGTTCGAGATCAGTTGCCGCTCATCCTCGATCAAGTGGCCGCTCTTGTGACTGAGCGCGATGAGATGGCGCAGCTCTTCTTCACTGTATGATGCGACGTGCTGGGTTGAGGCCTTGAGACCGAGCAGTCGTAACACCAGATTCCCAGAATGATTGAGCAGCCAGATCGGGGCTTTGAAGGTTGTATAGAACACTTCCATTGGCCGCGCGACGATGAGCGCTACTCGTTCGGCGCGTTCGAGCGCCAGCGTCTTGGGCGCAAGCTCGCCGAGAACTATGTGCAGATACGTTATGGCCGCAAACGCAACAGCGACGGCGACCGAATGGGCGGCGATCTCAGAAGCGGTGCCTGGCAGAATGGCATGGAACACGGGGGTAAACAGCTCCGCCAGAGTCTGCTCGCCAATCCACCCAAGCGCAAGGCTGGCCAGCGTGATCCCGAGCTGCGTAGCTGAGATGAAAGCGTCGAGGTGCTCGATAACTCGCATCACGGTGCGTGCGCGCTTGTTGCCGTCGGCGACGAGCGCGGCGATTCGCGAGCGCCGCACGCTCACAAGCGCGAACTCCGAAGCGACGAAGAAACCGTTAGCTAACGCCAGGAGCAAAACGACAGCTAGCTTGATGAGAATGTGTGATAGCGATGAGCCCTCCATAGCTCCCGAGATTCTATCAAGCGCGATCTGTGAAGACTAGCATCTTTGAATCAGCGTTCAGATTGAAGCTGCAATGTTGATCAGTTAGCTTCCAACTCAGACGCGCTCAGGCCTCGAGCGCCGGGCGGCACCGATTCGGGCCGGAACTTTCTTGCGTAGGTCCAAACGTAATTCCGCAGCGAGTAGTAATACGGGTTGAAACCGAGCTCGTCCGCTTCGTTTAGGGCTTGCTCGACGGTCCAGTTGTTCACTGCCACTCGGTACAGCGCGCTGATCTCGCCGGTTCGGTTCAACCCATCCGCGCAAAAGACGAAAAATGGGCCCTGCGATTTATCCCCGACTAACGAAATAAACCGCTTTGCTTCGGCATCGGTCGGCGGGTCCCAGACGCTTGTCGGAAGCCGGTAATAACGAAGCCCGGCGAGTTCGGCGGCCTCGCTTATCTCACCGGCATAGTCGTAGTTCGAACGCAGGTCGATGACGGTTTTCACGCCGAGTCGCGCGAGAGTTCCGATCCCGCCATGCGCAGGTTGAGCCCCGCGAATGTATTCCTCGCTCAGACGATGAAACAGCGGAAGCGTAGCTGACACCGTCGCGCTTGACTCGTCGAGAGGGCCCGTAGCCTGCGCGGCTTCGAGGCTCGCAAGGTCCGCGGCTGGAGGACCAGCGTTGACCAGCACTATCGAGGTGATCGAAACAAAGGCGCACGATAGAATTATGAGCGGGACGACAAACCTTCTTTTATTCACTTGAATCTTGGCTTACCCTTCAGAGATTCCAGGCTAACACGGCTAATGATTTATACCCCACGCCTCACTGCTACGTAAAGGTGGGTCATATTGGTTTTGTTCGATTGGATAGCGTTTTGTGAGTAGAAGGATGGCCCATTTGCTTGAATGGCCCGATTCTATCGACTTGAACGCGACGCGCCAAAGCGGCATTTTGACCGAAACCGATCAATCAACCATGTCAATTCACCAGACGTGAGCCCTTGCTATGGTCTCTTCTGGCCGCTCGCATCTGCTTGCCTGTCTGGACTTAGCCCCAACCTCCGCCGTGTGGAACGTGCGTCGCGTATGCTAACCCGATCCGAATTTTCCGATTATTAGGAAGGACTCGAGCCAATGGCGGCTTTGAGAGGCGAGCGTCGAACGGGGATTGCCAATCTGGCGGTCATTGCGGTGATCATTGGAGGGCTGTGTGTCTTCGTGTACTCGGGGTGGTCGCTTGCGGTTGGGGGCGTCGATCTTGAATGGGTGCTGCTAAGCCTGGTCACCGTGTTGATGGTCTCGCGCATTGACATAGGGATTTCCAAGACCGCAAGCTCGCTCACACTTTCCGATGCCTTTGTCTTTATCTCGGTGCTGCTTTACGGCGTTCACGCTTCTGTGATTCTGGCGGGAATGAATGCCGCCGTGCTGGCGGTCCAAGCCAAAGACAAGACCAAGCCGCTTTTTCTCAAGGCGTCCCTGATGTGTCTTTCAATCTTTGCGTCGGGCTGGTCGGTGAGGCTCGTATTTGGAGAGCCGCGTCCATTGGAAGCGAGCCTGGGCGAGCTTGCGATGGCAGCGGCGTTGTTAGGCATAGTCACCTTCATTGTCAACTATGGAGTGACCAGCGCGACCAAAGCATTCAGTAACGAAAGCGATGTGACGGCAGAGTGGAACAAGGGCCTGGCCTGGACTGCTGTCTCGTATCTGGGCACCGTGGCGATGGCCTGCCTGATCGTCAAGCTCGTGACGGTGGTTTCTTTTTCCGCGCTGATAATCTCGGTCCCGATACTTGCGATCACTTACTTCACCTACAAGGCGTACATCGACCGCGTTGAGACCTCGGACCGGCATGCAGAGCAGGTGGCCGACTTGCACTTGAAGACGATCGAAGCGCTGGCAATCGCGATCGACGCTAAAGACGAAGTGACTCACGACCACGTGCGGCGCGTGCAAATCTACGCCACGGGTCTTGCGCGATTGTTTGGATTATCCGAGCCCGAGATCGAAGCGCTCAAAGCCGGTGCGCTTCTTCATGACATCGGCAAGCTTGCGGTGCCTGACTACATCTTGAACAAGCCTGGAAAGCTGTCCCCAGCCGAGTTTGATCGCATGAAGGTCCACACGATAGTCGGCGCCGAAATCCTGGAGCGAGTCGGGTTTCCATACCCTGTTGTTCCGGTCGTCAGGCATCACCACGAGCGTTGGGATGGGCGCGGGTATCCCGACGGACTGCGCGGCGACGAGATACCGATCACCGCGCGGATACTGACGCTGTCCGACTGCTTCGACGCGGTGCGCGAAGATCGCAAGTATCGTAAGGCGATGACCAACGACGAAGCGATAGCCATGCTCAAAGAAGGCAACGGCTCGGTCTTCGATCCGAACGTCGTAAAGACGTTTCTCGATCATCTGGAAGAGTTCGAAGCCGAAATACGCGAGCAGCGCGTCGAGCCGCAGAGGGTAGGCAGCCAGTTGAACCCAGGCGGTCAGGAACCCGAAAGCGGCGACAGCGGACCATTTGTTTTCGAGCGAATCCGCAGCGCGCACCGCGAGGTTATCACTCTATACGACATCGCGCAGACGATCGGAACAAGCCTTGACCTTCGCGATACGTTTGCAGTCTTCGCCTCGAGGCTCGAGGACATAGTGAGCTATACGACGTGCGTGCTGTTCCTCGTCAATCCGGACTCGACGGACGTTGAAGCCGCGCACGTTGCAGGCCGCGACGCCGAACGATTTCGCGGCAAGCGTGTTCCATCCGGTGGCGGGATAACCGGCTGGGTAGTCGCCAACGGCACTCCCATGCATAATTGCGATCCGCGACTCGACCTCGACGTGCTCAGGGTCGAATCAAGTGAGGAGTATCGCACGGCTACAATCGTGCCGTTGATCAGAGACAAGACAGTGCTCGGCGCCCTCGGGCTCTATTCAGCCGACCTGGACTCCTACACCGGAGATCATCTGAGGTTGATAGAGGCGGTGGCGAAGCTGGCGACGGACGCGATCGCCAATGCGGTGCAACATGAAAGGAGCGAGACCAGCGCGCTTACCGACCTGCTGACCGGTTTGCCTAACGCCAGAGCGCTGCGATATCGCTTCGAAGAAGAAGCGGATCGCGCGCGCCGGCATCGCGACAGTTTCTCGGTGATGATGATGGACCTGGATGGCTTCAAGGCGGTGAATGACAGGCTCGGCCATCAAGCTGGAGACCAACTGCTCAGGGAGATTGCACGGTTGCTGCTGAGTCAGGTTCGCTCGGTGGATTTCGTGAGCCGCTACGCGGGCGACGAGTTCGTGGCGATATTGCAAGTAGGCCAGGAGGAAGCAGGGGAGCTGGCTCGGCGAATGCAGAGCACGATCGATAGGCACGAGTTCGGCTTCAGCGGCGGGAAGCAGTTTATCGGGATGAGCGTAGGCAGCGCGACTTTCCCGGAGGACGGTGACACGCTCGACACATTGTTGCTGGCTGCCGACCGGGCGATGTACTCGGATAAGGCTCGACGCAAGTCGCAGTTTGGCCAGTCCGCCGCGCTGGGTACAAATGAACTCGGTCAGTACCGAGTGATGTAGCTACTTGACTTTGATGATAGAAACCGTGAGGTCGTCTTCGGCGCCGCCTACTTCATCAGAGTACTCGTCAACCGCGGTGGTAATGACCTTTACGATCTCGTGAGCGCGCTGATCGCTCGCTGCTCGCACGATCTTTTCCAGTCTCTCCAAGCCAAACTCCTCGTCGCGCTGGTTATTCGCCTCAACCACGCCGTCCGTGTAAAGAACCAGAATGTCACCCGACCGGAATTCCACGACCGACTCCGAGTAGCGCGAATTCTCAAAAACCCCCAGCGGAAGCCCGCCCTCGTCAAGCAACTTACTTGTGCCATCCGCTCGCAACAGCAGCGGGGGGTTGTGACCCGCGTTGATGTACAGCAGGCGTTTGTGCTCGGGGTCGATCAAGCCGTAAAAGCTGGTGATGAACCGGTCGCCGTCGGTCGTCTCGTGGACCAGCCGGTTAACGCGCGCCATCACGATCCGCATCGCAAGCTCGTTGATCACCGTCGCGTGAATGTACGCGCGAAACGTGACCATTATCAGCGCGGCGGCCAGGCCCTTTCCCGAGACGTCGGCGACTATGACTGCCAGCCGGTCGGTGATCGAGTCGATGAAGTCGAGGTAGTCGCCTCCTACCTCGCGCACCGGTATTGTGGCCCCGTAGATGTCGAAGCCTTCGATGATTGGGAAGGAGCGCGGCAGCAAGCTGTCGACAACCTTGCGAGCAAGCTCCAGCTCGCTTTCCGCCCGGCGCTGCCGCATCACTTGCCGATGGAGCAGCGTATGATCAATCGCCGCCGCTGCAAGAGAAGCGAACATCGTTAGCAGCTCAAGGTCTCGCTCGTCGTAGGCGCTGATCCGGTCCGCTTCCAGGTTAATCACGCCTATCACTTTGCCGTCGGCGCGGATTATCGGAGCCGCGACCTCCGAGCGAGTCTCGGCGCGGGCTTTCACGTAGCGAGCGTCGGTCTTGACGTCGTCGACTATTTCTCCGTGCCCGTTCTCCAGCACCCAGCCAATGATCCCTCCGCCGGAGGCGAGAAAGTCCTGGCCTACGGTATCAGGCGGATAACCGAGGGTCTTAAGCTCATAGACGGTCCCGCTGCGCGTGTCGATCACACAGATCACCGCCGCCGCGTAGTCGATCAGCTCCTTGAGCGACTCGAATATCGCGTCGAGCACCTCGTCGAGATCCAGCGAGTTGCTGATCTTGCGAACCGCTTCTACCAGCGTTTCGATGGTTTTCTCGTTAACTGCCATACGGCTCTCTTCGGTATACATATGCGAAACGGACATGCTAGAGGCTCGCAGGCTCGATGGCAAGTTAAAGCACGCGCCGTTAAAGCACGCGCCGGCTTGCGATCCACTCGATTCACATTCGCGCATACGCTCATCGGCACTTATGAACGCGTTCACTCAAGCGGACGATTGTTTGCCGCGTAGGCTGCGAAGGCTTGGTGTTATGACTCTCGTCAGCCGCTAT
>Ga0193727_1001078_pt1 | contig 11158 bp, 10 predicted proteins | sample H2c2metaG_FD_143051 | JGI IMG/M metagenome (GOLD analysis project Ga0193727, IMG submission 143051) | Soil microbial communities from a riparian zone of the East river system, Colorado, United States - H2c2 | ecosystem: Environmental > Terrestrial > Soil > Riparian zone | place: USA: East River...
GCAACCCACAGCGGACCTGGCACGCGTCGCCGGAGTGGAGATCAGGTCGGCCACCTCGCCGAACGAACGGTTGCAGCAGCTCTTTCACCCCTGGACGAGCTACCTGATCGTGCCACTGTTCGCGCTCGCGAACGCCGGGATCGCGCTCGACGGTGCCTTCCTGGCGCAAGCCTTCAGCTCGCCGATCACGCTCGGGATCCTGTTCGGCTACGTCGTCGGCAAGCCCGTCGGCATCGTCGGCTGCTCGTGGCTTGCGGCGCGGCTGAGCCGTGGCCGACTACAACCACCCGTAGGCTGGGCGGCCGTTGCCGGCGGCGGCACGATCGCGGGGATCGGCTTCACCGTCTCGCTGCTGGTCGCGACGCTCGCTTTCGACGGACGCCGGCTCGCGGAGGCGAAAGTCGGCATCCTCAGCGCAGCTCTTGCAGCGGCGCTCATCACGTGGCTGCTGTTCCGCGTCACGGCGCTGCTGCCCCGGCGGCTGCGGATCCGCGCCCTGCTCGGCACGGGGGAGCCGCTCACCGACCTCTACATCGATGTCGATCCGCAGCGGGACCACGTTCGCGGGCCGCTCGCGGCTCCGGTCACTCTTGTTGAGTACGGCGATTTCGAGTGTCCCTACTGCGGGCAGGCGGAACCCGTGGTTCGCGAGCTCCTTCGCGATTTCGGCGACGTCCGCTACGTCTGGCGGCACCTGCCGCTGACCGACGTCCACCCCCGCGCCCGGATGGCCGCGGAAGCCGCCGAGGCCGCAGCCGACCAGGGAGCGTTCTGGGAGATGCACGATCTCCTCCTCGACCACCAGGACCGGCTGGGGTTCAGCGACCTCGTCGGCTACGCCGAGCAGCTCGGGCTCGACGTCGAACGGTTCACCAACCAGCTGCAGGACCGCGCCGGTGCTACCCGCGTCGCCGACGACGTCGACAGCGCCGACCTGAGCGGCGTCTCAGGGACGCCCACCTTCTTCATCAACGGCCGCCGCCACTACGGCGCCTATGACATCGGGACGCTCACAGACGCGGTGCGCACCGCCCGCGCTCGCGCAACGGTCGCTGCGGCCTAATCGGTTTGTGCGCGGCGTGCCGTTTTCAAAGGAGAGTGGTCAGCGAAAGGCTCCACAGGCGGTCGGCGTTCGTAGGATCAACGGCGTACGTGGCGACGCCGGCGCCGGTGCTCTCGGCGTCGGCAGCATCTACGACGGGCGCTTCGTTGCAGTCCTCGAAGTAAAGTCCGCCGACATCCTCGAGTTGCGGCGAGGCGGCGACGAGAACGCTCGTTGCCGCGCCTTGTTCGGCCGTCTTGAACTGGTACTGACCTGACGCCTTGATCTGCTCCAGGACGGCAGGGTCGAGGTGGCGGGCCAGGTTGGTATCGACCGCGCCCGGGTGGACGGCATTCGTCCAGATGCCGTCGGCGGCCCAGTGCCGCGTCGCGCCGACGGCGAAGAGAACGTTGGCCGTCTTCGATTGACCGTAGGCGATCATCGGGTCATACGGGCGGTGAGCGAAATTGATGTCGTCGAATTCCACGGGCGAACGCAGGTGCCCGCGCGAGCTGAGCGAGACGATGCGCGCACCGTGAGCGGCTGACGCGAGGGCGTCGTGCAGGCCGACCGCAAGGGCGAAATGCCCGAGGTGATTGGTCGCGAACTGCAGCTCCCATCCTTCTGGCGTGAGGCGCAGCTCAGGTATCGCCATCACGCCTGCATTGTTGATCAGGATGTCGAGCGGTCCATCCCAGTTCGCGACGAACGCGGCCACCGAACGTGGATCGGCGAGATCAAGCTCGGCGACTGTGACGGCTCCCCCGATGTCGGCGGCGATCGTCGCCCCCGCTGCGGTATCTCGAACGGCCAACGACACGTCCGCGCCCGCCCCGGCGAGCGCCCGCGCGGTTTCGCTACCGATGCCCGATGAGGCGCCGGTTACGATCGCGCGTTTGCCACCGAGGTCGATCCCCGCGATGACGTCTGCCGCAGTGGAATGGGCGCCGAACGGAGTCGTGATCACTACAGCCGGCCAGGGCGGGCGAAGCGGTGGAAAGCCGCTTGTAGCTGCACGAACACGCTGGGCACGAAGTATGCCTTGACCTCATGCCCGAGCGACGCATACTGCGCCGCGGCCACGTGCCGTCGCAGAGGCTGCGCAGCCGGTTCCCGGCTAGAGCAACGTGCTGAGCTGAGGCCAAGTGGGCTCTGTTTCACCCCTTCTGGACGATGCTCGGCCTGGGCGTCATGGCCGAAGCTCAGCCCTACCTGATCATCCGCAGCGAGAGGTGAGCGTGCGGCCCGAGCCGTGCGCTTCTCTCGTGCGGGAAGCAAGAAGGAGGACGCATGGCATCCACTAGCGCACCCCCGGTCGATCTCTATATCGCCGCTTATCCGGATCCCGATATGGCGCGTGAAGACTGGGACACGCTGAAGCAGCTTGCGAAGGACGACATGATCAAGGTTGACGGTCTCATCCTCGTCAGCCGCCGCTCCGACGGCAAGATCCATGTCGACGACGACTTCCACGAGACGCGCAAGGGCGCGAAGTGGGGAGCGGTCGGCGGGGCAGTCGTCGGACTGATCTTCCCGCCTGCTCTCATCGCGAGCGCTGCAGTTGGAGCCGGCGTCGGTGCCGGGATCGGTGGGCTCGTGTCGCACGGGCAAAAGCAGGAGATCAAGGCGGACGTCGAGGACGTCTTGCCGCTCAACAGCTCAGGCATCGTTGCAGTCTTCGAGGAACAATGGGAGGATGACATCGACAGCGCGCTGTCGAACGCCAAGAAAGTCACCAAGGAGAAGGTCGACAGGGACAGCGCCGAGGAGGTCAAGGCGGCAGCCGGCGAGGGATAGCCGGTGTCAAAAAGGGGACAACTGAATTGAGGAGGTTGGCATGAAGCCAATGTCAGGATGGATCTCGTTCGCGGCGATCATGATGATGATCATCGGCACGCTCGATTTCTTCGAAGGGTTGATCGCGGTCGTACGCGGCAAGTACTACGTCGTCAGCAGCAGCCAGATCATCGTCTTCGATACGAGGACGTGGGGCTGGCTCACCCTGATCTTCGGGATCCTGCTGGTGCTCGTAGGTGCTGCCCTCGGCGGCGGTGCCGGCTGGGCGCGGTGGGTGACGGTCTTTCTAGCGAGCGTGAACATCCTGGGTCAGCTGAGCTGGCTCGGTTCGACCGGCTGGCCGCTGTGGACGCTCGTCATCATTGGCCTGAACATCACCGTCATCTACGCGCTGACTGCGCGTTGGGAGGGTTTCTCCGCACGAGCTGCGGTCTGAGGGAGACTCAGCGTCAGCCGCCGAGACTCTGCCTTGGAGTGTGCTGATCGCTGGCTTCGTCTCACTCTTGCGAGAGCCTGAACCTGAGGGGTCAGCGCGGCGACCGCCGCGCTGACCGCCCGGGCGGACGCCACCTGCGCCACAGCTCCCGAAGGCATCATCCTTGCCGCCGCCGACGGGGACATCGCCCAAATCGGACGATGCTTCAGTCGACGGCTCGTGCTGGGCTTGTCGAGGAGTGAGGTCCCGGCCGGAAGGATGAGCCCCACCGAGGCGGACTCTGGCAACCCGGAGCGAAGGTAGGGGCCACTGTGGGCTGGGAGCTCGTAGTCATCGCGGCGTCGCTGCTTGGTTTCTCCGTCGTCTCGCGGCGGCTCGCCGGAACCTCGATCACCTCCGCGATCGTGTTCGTCGGAGTGGGGCTCCTTGCGGGGATTCAGGCGCTCGATCTCTTCGACGCCGCCTCGACCGGGGAATCCGTGAAGGTGCTCGCGGAGGCGACGCTCGCGTTCGTGCTCTTTTCAGACGCGTCACGGATCGACCTGCGGGCGCTCCGTCGTGAGTACACGGTTCCCGCCCGGCTGCTCGGGATCGGATTGCCCTTGACGATCGTCCTCGGTGCGATTGTCGCCTCGTTCATCTTCCAGCAGCTCTCGCTCACCGAAGCGGTCGTGATCGCGGTCCTGCTGGCACCGACGGACGCCGCCCTCGGCCAGGCAGTCGTCACAGAGCCACGCCTACCCTCGAGGATCCGCCAGGGGCTCAACGTCGAAAGCGGGCTCAACGACGGCATTTGCGTACCGCTGCTCTTCATCGCGCTCGCCGTTGCCGAAGCCGACGCCGGCAGCATCGGTGACGCACATGCGGCGCGGGTCGTCGCGGAGCAGATCGGCTTCGGGCTCTGCGGCGGCGTGATCGGCGGGCTGGTCACGGCGGCGGCCGTCGTGGTCGGTACACGGCGTGGGTTGATCGAGCCCGCCTGGCTCCAGGTCGTGCCGGCCGCCGGCGCCCTCCTCTCCTACGGCGTTGCCGTGGCGCTCGGGGGCTCCGGCTTCATCGCAGCCTTCATGGCCGGCATGATCTTCAGCGCGTTGCGGCGGCCCGACAGCGGCGAGGTGACGTATCTCATCGACGAGCTCGGCGACGTACTGAACTCAGTGACGCTGCTCGTGTTCGGCGCCGTGTTGCTCCTGCCGACGCTCGACGACCTGAACTGGCGGATCGCGGTCTACGCGATCGCAAGCCTGACGGTGGTTCGAATGCTCCCGGTCGCCATCGCGATGATGGGTACAGGCGCGCGTCGGCCGACCGTCGCGTTCATGGGTTGGTTCGGTCCCCGCGGGCTGGCTTCGATCGTCTTCGCCCTGATCGTTCTCCATGACGCCGACCTACCTCACGTCGGGACGATCTTGTCAGCGACGTACGTGACTGTCGGGCTGTCCGTGCTCGCTCATGGGGTAACGGCCGCTCCCTTGACGCGACGATACGTGTCCTGGTTCGAATCGCATCCCGCCGATCGCAGACCCGCGATGGAGAGCGTCCCGGCCGCACCTCACCGCCTGCGACGCGCAGCGAGACTTGTGGGTGCGAGTGCTCCGGGTCCGAGCTCGACGGGCTGACCTTCGACACTCAGACGACCACCGCTGCGGCACCGGCCGTTTCGATGTCGGTCTCCGCGTCGGTCGCCTGCGGTGTCCGCCGGCGGATGCCGAACACGACGACTGCACCCGCAACGAGATAGGCCGCCAGAACGATAAGCGACTTCCCGATCCCGTTGCCGTCGAAGTAGATCGTGTTTCGAACGGTTGTCGTTCCCGCCCCCGGGGGGAGAAACGGGCCGATCGTGCCCCAGAAGCTCGGGAGGAACGGCCTCGCGACCGAGCCGCCGGCGGCCGGAGCGCCAAAGACCACGAAGGTGACGATCACAATCAGCGTCCCGATGGTCCCGAACAGGATCTGCAGCGCGGCCGCCGCGAAAGCGACGGCAACCATCAAGAACGTGAAGATGCCCCAGAGCTCCAGGAAGTGGCCTGAAGGTATGCCGCCAAGGAGTGGACCCGCGATCAAATAGGTCGCGAGCGCACCGATGACCGCAACGACAACCAGGATCGGCGCATGTCGGCGAATCGCAGCGGCGCCGCCCACGGTAGTGGCCATCGTTGCCGAGAGATAGCCGCCTACGACCAATGCCATGACGACGAGGAACGGGACAATGCCGACGCTGTCGCCGTCCGCAAGCGGGTGCACCTGGACGACCGTCAGCTTCTGACCGCCGGCGGCCGCAGCCTTTGTAAAGGCAGTCGTGAGGGCTATTGCTGCACCGTTCGACGCAGCTGGGGCGACGAAGAGGCTCGTACCGGAGGGGTCGGTGATCAGCGCGCCGTAGATGCTGCGCCGATCGATGGCCCGTGCTGCAGCTGACGCACCGGTGTACGTCGTTGTCCGCAGCGAGAGTTGTTTGCCGACTGCGGCCGCCAGACCGGCCGCCGGCGCGCCGACGACGCCGAAAGGCAGGTCGTGCGGCTGCGGCTTGTGAAGGGCGCCGACGTACGAGACGACGAACAGACCCTGCACCACGAGGACGACGCCGAGGGCGACGACGAGACGCACTAGCCCTGGCATCCGGGGCGCCGGCCGCGTGGCCGCGACACCACCGGTTGCCGTGGGCCCGTCACTCGCGGACACGCTGTCCACCCCTGGATTCAGCCAGGAGCGCGCTTGCGGCTCATCGTTCGATCGGGATGATCACCGTCATACCGACGGGAGGATGCGCTCCATCCACACGAGGACGATCGTAGGAGCAGATGCCCCGGGTACGGCAAGGATCGTCTTGGAGGGCGTAAGCGCGGCCCCAAAGTCCTGCACCGGCGCCGAGTAGGCGCTTCGCCTCGGCTGTCAAGGAGCTGCGCGCAAGCCGTAGCTACTCGCTCGTCCTACTGCTGATCCTCGTCGGCTTCGCTTTCGCGGCAACCGCTCCGGACGAGCCCTGGTCGCGCGGCGTGCTCCTCCTGATCCAATGCGGAACGCTGATCACGGCGCTCTGGACGTCGCGTAGTGGGCCTTTTGAGCTTCGTGTCACCGCTTTAGTCCTGACAGTTGGGCTTGCGGTCCTTCAGATTCTGACCAACAGCAAGGCGTTGACGGCCGCCGTGGGAGCCTTTAGTGGGCTGCTGGTGATTGCGATCGGGGTCGTGATCGTTCGCGGCATCATCAGTGAGGGCGCGGTGAGCCAGCGATCTGTGGTCGGGGCCATCTGCATCTACTTCCTCCTCGAATGCTCTTCCTGTTCGCCTACGGGGTTGTCGCCGTGCTCGACTCAGGCCCGCTCTTCGCTCAGGGCACCGATGGCACGCTGGCTCTTCGTCTGTATTTCGTGACTCTCGCGACGGTCGGCTACGGCGACTACACGACTGCGAGCAACCTTGGTCACATGCTGTCGGTTCTCGAGGCGCTGATCGGGCAGCTCTACCTCGTCACGGTGATCGCGGTGCTGGTCAGCCGCATGCACTTCGAACGGAGAGCTCGCGGCAAGCCCTGACAGCGTTCAACCGCCTGCTCGAGCGTCACGGACATCGTCTCGTGACGCTCGATTCACCACGCAGGCGGGCCGTTCAGGTGGTCCTCGGCGCGCCGATGACACCTTCCGGTTCCGGTGGGCGCGTGATCATGTAGATCAGCACGCCGATCAGCGGCAGGAAGATGACCAGGAGTGTCCATCCCGCCTTGGCCCAGCCGGAGTGATCGCGCCGCCTGAAGTTGTCCGACAGGACCAGGATCAGGAGCCAGATCCAGATGACCCATGCGAAGAAGATGAACATCGTCCACATGATGTCGAGGAACGGATAGCCGGAAGCAACGAGCATTCCCGTGCCCTTTCTTTCGAGGATTGACCGGACCAGCGGTCAGACAAGTTCTGCAAGACGGAGTGGACCACGAGGACGACTTCAGCTCATCGTCCCGATGGGATGAATCTGGACGGGACCGTTCAGCGAGGAGCCGGCTCGACGATCAACGTGAGACGGTCACGCCCGACTACGTTTACCGATTCGTGAACGTCGGCTCCCGTCTTGCTTCGGGCCGCCCAGATCTCGCCGTCCAGGCGCACCTGGCCGTCAGGGCGGCACGACGAAACGACGACGGCACTTTTGCCGATGAGGGTTTGTGCTCCGACCGCCTTCTTGCGGTGGCGGACGGTGCGGTTCCAGACGAGCAACTCGACGATGCCGAGCGGCACGGTGACGAGAAAAGCGACGAGGTTCCAGGGCGACGGCAAGAAGAGGAGCAGCACGAAGGCGACGATGATCAGCAAATGAAGTCCGTCGCCCTTGAACCGGGCCTGTTGGCCTAGCGCTTCTTCGCGCGTCTGATCGTGCGCGCCATCAGGAATTCCTGAGCGGACACAGGTTTCCCACGGCCCTTCGGCTGGGTGCGGTGCCAGGCCCCGTCAGCGTCCAGTTCCCAGGAAAAGCACGTGTCGGCGAGCAACGCGTCCAGGATCTCGGCTACGTCCGAGCGCAGGCGGGAGTCCTCGATCGGCACCAGGACCTCGACGCGCCGGTCGAGATTGCGGGGCATCAGGTCGGCGCTACCGATCCAGGTCGTCGTTCGGTCGCCGGTCTGGAACGAAAGGATCCGGCTGTGCTCGAGAAAGCGTCCGAGCACACTGCGAACGGTGATGTGCTCGCTGAGGCCGGGGACGCCCGGGCGCAGCATGCAGATTCCACGCGTGATGATCTCAACGGTGACCCCGGCCGCCGAAGCGGCATAGAGCGCATCGATCACCTCGGGGTCGACGAGCGAGTTGACCTTGATCCGGATTCGACCGCCTTCGCCTGCTCGTGCCGCGCGGACGACACGGTCGATCTCGTTGAGGATCCCGTCGCGAAGAAACCACGGGCCGACGAGCAACTTGCGGAAAACCGTCGGGCTCGTCCGCCCTGTGACGGCGTTGAACACCTCCGCTACGTCGGCCGCGATGTCCTCGTCGGCCGTGAAGAGGCCGAGATCCTCGTAGCTGGTCGCGTGCGATGCGTGATAGTTCCCGGTGCCGATGTGGACGTAGCGGCGAACGCCGTTTCGCTCACGACGGACGAGGAGGGTGAGCTTGGCATGGACCTTCAGCTGCGGGACGCCGTAGACGACGTCGACGCCGGCCCGTTCGAGAGCTCTCGACCACTCGATGTTCCGCCGCTCGTCGAAACGCGCCTTGAGCTCGACCAGGCAGACCGCCTGTTTCCCTTCTTCGGCCGTTTCGACGAGTGAGGCGAGCGTGGCCGACAACTCGCCGGTCCGGTAGACGGTGCCCTTGAGCGCTGCGACCTTCGGATCGCGTGCGGCCGCCACGAACGCCTCGACGCTGGTGTCGAAGGCGTCGTACGGATGGTGCACGAGAATGTCCCGGCGCCGAATCCGAGCGAGCAGATCCGCCGGGCTCTTGCTCACGAACGGCCGTCTGGTTCTCGCCACCCATGGCTTGTCCTTCAGATCCGGCCGGTCGATCGCCGTGAGCTCCATCAGTGCGGCGAGGCCAAGGGGAGCGTTGCTCACATAGACCCGTGCGGTTCCGATTTTGAGCTCTCGCCCGAGCGTGTCGATGAGCTCCGGCGACGCGTCGCCGCCGACCTCGACGCGAACGACGTCAGCGGATCGCCGCTGGACGAGTTGTGTCTCGACTGCTTCGACCAGATCGTCGGCGTCAGCCGTCAGCGAAAGGTCGGCATCGCGTGTGACTCGAAACGTCGACCGGCTCAGAATCTCTACGGAGCCAACCAATGCAGGGAGGAAGTGCACGATCGCCTCCTCGAGCGGGATGTGCAAGTTTCGGTTCCCGATCGGGACGAACCGCGGAAGGTCGTCCGGCACATTCACGCGGATGAAACGCTGCTCATCCGACCTCGTGTCCCGCACCAGCAGGCCGATGTTCAGGGCAAGCGTGGTGACATAGGGAAACGGAGCCGCAAGGCCGACGGCGATCGGCGTCAGCAGCGGCTCGATCTCGCGCTCGAAGCGCTTCGTGAGGGCGCGCAACTCGCGCGGAGAGCAATCGGCGACACCGCCGATGCGAATCCCCTCCGCGACGAGAGCGGGGTGGAGGTCTTCCAACCAGAGGCGGTCTTGCATGGCCTGAAGCTCGACGATTCGGTTGCGCATCTCCCTGAGCGTCTGCGCGGGGGTACGTCCGTCCGGGAACCGGCGCTTGATCTTGGACTCGACCTGGTGGCGGATTCCTGCAAGCCGCACGGCGACGAACTCGTCGAGGTTGGACGAAAAGATCGCACAGAGCTTGACCCGCTCCAGAAGCGGCAGGTCGGCATCATCGGCAAACGCGAGCACTCGACGGTTGAAGTCCAGCCAGGACAGTTCTCGGTTGAAGAACTTCTCCGACTGGACTACCGCCGCAAGCGCGCGAGGGGTGCGTATGGCCGCGACTGCTATAGACCCTCCTTCGCTTCGATTCGGCCGTCTTTCGCAGCTTCGACCAGTGTTGCGTAGTCGCGCTCGTTCTGGTCGGCATACGCGACGGCGAAGTCGGCAAGCGCTCGGTCGAAGATGTCGCCCTTGCCGAGGTATGTCGCGATTGCGATGCGGTCTCCCGAGCGGGCGTGCGCCCGCGCGAGCGTCCAGCCGCAAGCCTGTGCGTAGAGCTCGAGGCCGCGGGGGAGGATCGTTTCGATGTCGACCGACGTCTTCCAGTCCCAGAGCTGCCGGACATAGAAGTCGCGCTGCCTGCCGTCCAACCCCGCCTTGTTCCGAATCCAGCCGAGGAAGATGTCACTTGCTGCTTGCATCAGCCGCTGGCCTTCCACGACCCGCTGGCCGTGGTTGCGGAATTGGCTGCGACCGAGCAACGGCTCGAGCACTGACGGTCCGGTCTCCTTGACCTGGAGGAAGAGAGGGTCTTCGTCGTCACGCCCGAGTAGCAGGAGAATCCAGCAGCGCGTGCCGACGCTACCCACGCCCACGACCTTGCGCGCGAGATCGACGTAGCGGAACTCTTCCAGCAGGGTCTTGCGATCGGGTTGCAGCGTTCGGCGGTAACCGCGGTAGAGCTCTAGAACACCGGCCGTGATCTCATCGGGATCCAAGCCCGCTTCCCCCGCGAGCTCCGCGATTGGCACGATCAGCGGCGGATCGGAAATGATGCGTGGCTCGCCGTCGACCACGTGCGTCAACTTGGCGAACGCCTTCATGCTGTCCTTCGTTCGCGCCTTCGCGACTCCGCGCTCGAGCGCCTTGGCCTGTTTCTTGTCCTTTTGGGCGCGAAGGTCCGACAGCATGTCGCTCACATCCAGCCTCGAGTACCAGACACCGAGGTTGTTCATCGCCGCGAACCCGCGCATCGCCTCTCGATATGCACGGCCGGCGGTGAGGACGGCGGATCGCCGTACGCGGTCGTCGAAGCCGCGATCCCTGCCGGCAATCTCAAAGCTTGCGGCCAACCGCTTGACGTCCCACTCGAACGGTCCGGGATGCGTCTCGTCGAAATCGTTGAGATCGAAGACGAGATCCCGGGACGGTGACGCAAAACCCCCGAAGTTGGAGAGGTGGGCGTCGCCGCAGAGCTGTGCCTTGAGGCCTGTTCGCGGCGTTCCCGCAAGGTCGTGGGCCATGAGACCCGCTGCACCCCGGTAGAACGTGAACGGCGATACCAGCATTCGGCCGTACCGAATGGGCACGAGCTCGGGAACACGCGAGGGGGTATCGGCATCGACTATTGCGACCGGGTCGCGATCGCTCGACAGCTCGAGTATCGAATGGCTCGCGCGCGGTGCCTGCTCTCGTGCGGCCTTTCCGCGTCCGACGCGCTCGGCTTCGGTCAGGTGAGTGACCTTTGGGTCTACCGGAGTGGGCGCCGAGGTGCCGTCCCCTGTTTTCTCCTCGAC
>Ga0193727_1001079_pt1 | contig 11153 bp, 9 predicted proteins | sample H2c2metaG_FD_143051 | JGI IMG/M metagenome (GOLD analysis project Ga0193727, IMG submission 143051) | Soil microbial communities from a riparian zone of the East river system, Colorado, United States - H2c2 | ecosystem: Environmental > Terrestrial > Soil > Riparian zone | place: USA: East River...
TGTCGCAAAGAAATGTCTGGCTCTCGACTCGGGAAGGTACCTGCCGGACATCAGTTGTGTCGTCATACTTTCGAGTGATTTCGCTGGTTCAGGCGGAAAATAATACTTTAGTTGTGGGTAGTCCGTGGTCCGTAGTCTGTAGTCCGTGGTCCGTAGTCAGTAGTCCGTAGTAGTAACTGGACACGCGATCTACACCCAAGACCCAAGAGCTAAACCCACGGACAACTGACTACGGACTACGGACCTCCCTTAAGGAATCAGCCCCATCTCTTTGCCTAGCTGGACTGCCTGCGTTCTTCGCTTGGCACTGAGTTTCTCGAACAGCCTGCTGGAATGTGTCTTGACGGTGTTCTCGCTAACGAAAAGTCTTTCAGCAATCTCGCGGTTACTCAGACCGTGGGCAATCAACCCGAGTATTTCCAATTCGCGTTTGGTGATCGCCAGTTCCTGCAGTCGTTTTTCGTTCAGAGCAAACGGCGTCCCGGCGGGGATCAGGACTTCTCTTTCGACGATCAGTTCCCGTTCGACGATAATCTGCTCTTTCCGCGTAAGCTTGAGCCCCAGCCAGATGCCCAGGCCGGCGAATACCAGCGCCGTCAAACCGCCGTAAATCTCGATCGAGTGTTCCACTACGACAAAGCGATATTCAATGACCTTGAGCGCCGCGATCAGCAGCCCGCCACAAAGGCCGTAGATGAGACCATAAATAAGGATCTGTTTCTTCACGTGAATAGTCCGCCGTAAGGGAACGAGGGTTCGCTCAACTTATCGATTAGTTCTGTCTCGAGTTTTCACCTAATCAACCTGCAGGCTAACGCTCCGGTTCAGCGGCGGGCCGCGCAGCGGACCGTCCGCTGCAACCGGTGGTTAGGCCGCTCTCACTGACGCACATAGCGCAAGTGCGTAGCAGTTGGACTATCAACAACCCTCTCAATGCGAAACTCCGGCCCGGGCTCGCGCAGGTTCTCGAAGAGACGCCGCCCACCGCCGAACAGCACGGGCGCCAAGGCGATTTCAAGCTCGTCCACGACTCCCATGTTCAGGTACTGCTGGATCACATCCGCTCCACCCGCGATGCGAATATCGCGACTGCCCGCGGATTCCCGAGCGAGCTCAAGGGCACGCTCCGGCCCGTCATTGATGAAGTAAAAGGTCGTCCCACCCGGGCGGACCCAGGGTTCGGGCTTCGCGTGGGTAAGAACGTATACCGGTGTGTGAAACGGAGCCTCCTCAGGCCAAGCGCGCTCGCCCTGGTCGAACATTCGCTTGCCCATAATGTTGGCACCGATGCGCTCCGTGGTGTTGCGAAGCATGTCATTGACGGGGCCGGTCTCTCCCCCTGGTCCGAGCTTGAGGTTCTCGCGGAAGTATTGCTGGTTGAAAATCCAGCGCATCAGCGCACCCCACTTAGCGCCCCAGTTCTTGTACTCAGGCTTGTCCCAATTCTCCATGGTCATTCCTTCGGGTGCCATGTAGCCATCGAGGCTAAGCCCAATGTTGACGAATAGCTTGCTCATGATTCTCCCCTCGCGACTCCGGGATGTCGGCCTAACGATGAAGCTCAGCTTACTCTGTCCGTTGCAGCGACGTGATAGGCGACTCTACGTTCCACTCCCGTTGCGATTGTGAGTAGCGTGCGGGCTAGTTTCGTGCCATGAACATCCATCGATGTCCTTCTAGATCCTCAACTCGATACCGTCGCGCTGGCGGCCCATCCTCCGGTTCAGACAAGATAACGGCTCCTGCGGCCTTAGCCCGCGCATAGTGCTCATCGACGTCCTCAACATAGACAAGAACACCATCAATGATCCATGGCAGAGCGGACCATGAGGCGGCAATCTCGCAGTTGTCGCGATGTCGCTTGGGGCCTTCATAGTCCGGCGACGGACTGGCCAACATGATTAGTCCATCCCCAATCGACATTTCTCCATGAGAAAGCCTCCCATCGGAAGACGCGAAGCGAGCTGTCTCCGTGAATCCGAACACTTCGGCCAGCCATTCGAGGGCGGCAATGCCGTCCTCATAGGTCAAATAGGGAACCACGTCTGGCATCTTGTTCTCCTTTCGCCATGCCACGAATGTTTCGAACACCAAACGCGCACGATGGCACTGCCGAGCCGGCCGTGCCGCCTAACATGAATTGACCGTACTAATGACGTGGGGAATAATACCGCCGTTAGTACACCTATTCAAACGGTCGTCCGGCGTCAGATCAATGATGAAACGTTTTGTTCCGAAGCCGTTCCGAAATAGGCTAACGGAAACTGAATCTTAATTTGATATGATGGTAAGTGAGCGGCGTGACTCGAAAACTATAACGATTCATGCGCAGTGTCAGCAGGAATCAACAACGCATTTCATCAGCCCTGAACCCGGTCACCGGAGTGGTCTACCTACGTGATCTCACTTCTCCAGTTCCGCTAAGCGGCAAATGAATCCCCATCCGCCGCCGAGTTCGCTGACCGCCAGCATCAGTTCATTCCTGCCCTTCTTCAATGTAAGGTAGACGGCGTCGTTTTCCGGGTTAACGATCCCAAGGAACCCGGGATCCCGGAAGTTCTGGGCGCTTCGGCCACGGAAGAGAATCTTGCCATTCAGGAACACGCTGACCTCGTCGCTATAGCCGATGTAGAACTTTTTCACCTGCGTTTCGAAAAGTCGTTCGCAAACGAGACCTTCAGAGGCGGCGCCTCGCGATAACGATAGATGACCACAAAGCCCGGCGGCTCCGCCTCCACATCCTGCCAACGTATGGCATCGCTCTCGGAAGACGTGAGCGGTAACTCGAGATTGCGAGCGAGCGCATCGTACGAAGGCGATAGGCTCCACCTGGTCAGAGTGCCCGGCGGCATCGGCGGCGGGCGCCGCTCCCAGGGCGCATCGGGCGTTATCCGTATTTCGAAATTCGAGAAATAGGTTGCGCCTGTCAGGACATATAAGGCCACCTGGCCTTTCTGAACGCCGCTTTTCAAATCGTTCATCACGAGCGCGGGTTTATCCATGTCCTTGACATAGAGCTTTGCCTGCGCGCCCACCACCTCGAGGCGCAGGTGGAACCAGACATCTTTCGGGATCTCGACCGCGCCGGTGAAGCCTGGCCCATTATAGATTTGCCAGTTGCGGCCGGTGTTGAGAACCGGAGTGTACTGCATTGCGTCTGGAAGTCCGGACTTGTGCTGGCGGAGATAAACCTCTTCGAAGTTGGCGCCATCGCCCGAGATCCGGAACTGAATGCCAAAAAACCCGCGGGTTGCCGGGGTCGCGACATCCACATCGACAACGCCGTCGCGCATTTCGAAGTCGTTCAAAACCGCGACTCCACCGTCGAGGAAGAGGCACTTGCGGCCTTGGTATTCAGCCCCTTTGGCTTGTCCTTGCAGATCCCAGCGCGGAGAGTCCGCGGGAACGGAGAGAGTCCGCGGGGTCTGGAAATCGACCGCGGAGGCATTTGGCGCAATCGGGAAATTGAGACCCATCTGCGCCGGCGTATACCACGCTGCGACCAGAACGAAACCCAAAAGACAAATTACTGCTCTTCGCGTCAGCATTTCAAATAGTGTACTTCCGGCCAATGCCTAAACACGGATGCTATTTAGTTGGTCATCCGAAGCACTAGCCAGATCCCGCAGCATTGAGCAGAGCTTCGAACTTCACGAAGCGATAACGACGCGCGATGTTCCCACATGTTACTGCCGAGACACTCAAGGTAAGTGATAGACGGGCTCAAGGCGGGGACGAACGGGCCCTCTGTACTCTTCCGACGCGAGTTTTCTTTCGCGAGTATCAAGTGCGCTCGACGATAGAGGTCGTACCTGTCTGGTGATAGACCTCGTGCAAGCGGCTCGTGTCGACGATCACGTCGCCCTACTTGTCGTTCGGAATAAACCAGGGATTGGGTCAGCCGTGTAATCTGCAATTCAAAAGATCATCACCTTTGACGGTTGGCAAGTGTAACGAAATGCCAGTTGCACGCCTGACCCAGTCCCCAAGTCGTCCACACCCTCTCGCTCAGCGTTTACGTCCGACTGCGAACAGGCTCGCCGATGAGCGTACGTACATCACACCATCCGACAAGGCCGGCGTAGCCATCAGCATCTCTCCCATCGAGTTCGTTGCTATGTGAGCGAATTTCTGCCCGGCTGCGATGACAAGCATCTCCCCGTCTTCGTTCGAGAGGTAAAGCTTACCGTCCGCTGCAACCGGCGATGCGCTGAAGCCGCTGCCGACCACCGGCAGTCTCTGACGATAGACTTCCTCGCCGGTCCGCAAATTGTAAGCATCAAACAGCCCGTTGTTGGCGAGCACATAAAGAATGCCGTCGTAGATCAGCGGAGTCGGCATGTAGGACCCGCGACCCGTGCGGCTCCATGCGATCGCCTCACTATTCGACTTGCCCTCAGGCAACGTAAGTTCCCCGCGAGCGCCCGCCTTCACTACAAAGATCGGACGTTCGGGACCGCGGCCGCTGACGACTGCGAACATGTCGTCGGAAAAGATCGGCGTCGGCGCCGTGATCTTCGAACTGCCCCCGAGCCGCCACAACTCCTTCCCCGTGCGAGGGTCATAACCACGGATGTAGTTGGACGCGTTCGCAACCAGTACCGGCCCGACCGACGTCATCGCCACGGTCGGAGTGCCCCACGACGGAATCTCTTCGCGGTCGGTCTTCCACACCGTTTTTCCGGTGTCAGCGTCGAGGGCCAGGATGAATGAATCACTCTGGGTGTCGCACTGCAGGATGACGAGATTGTTCCAGATGATGGGTGAACTTGCCGGGCCCCATTCATACGTCGGAATGTCGTAAGCACCCAGGTCGAGCCGGCCCAGCTCTACCTTCCAGAGAAAGCGCCCGCTGACATCGTAAGCATAGACACCTTGCGACCCGAACCACGCCACGACTATGCGTCCGTCGGTTGCGGGAGTCGAATTGGCGTAGGTCGATTTGATGTGGCGCTGCTCGAGAGGTACGCCCTGGTGAGCGACGCGATCCCACAGAACCTTGCCAGTTCGTTTGTCGAGCGCATAAATCACCCATCGATGCTGCGAGCGATCTTTTGATGCATCGCCGTCGCCATACAGACCGGGGCGGAAGGTCGCTTTGGGGTCACTGCTGACGGCGTCCCAGCGATCGGGGAGATTCTGCCGCTCGGCTATACCTGAAGCCTGCTGTCCGCGGAACGAAGGCCAACTCCCGCCCGTTGTGTTCGTTGTGTTCGGGGTGTTCCGGTCTGGGCGCGAAGGCGCGCGTGCGCCGGCCGTCGTGACGATGCGCCGCGGGGCGATGGTTTTCGCCTCTCCAGTTGGCGCCCAGGTGCTGCGGTCGATAATCATCCTTCGCACCGTGCACTCATCCGATATGACGTCGAAGCTGACGTGTTTATCGTCCAAGCGAATGCGATACCGTCCGGGTCCGTCACAACCTTTGGGTCCGCCGGTTGTTGACAGCTCGATCTCATCACCCTTGCTTTTCCAGTTGCCGGTCAGTTGAGGCCAGCCCGTGCCCTCAAGCGTGAATGTGCCGCCTGAATCGAACTTTGCGACAAAGGCCCCAAACTTCATTGAGTAAGATGGGACCTGCACATCCGTCTGAGGGCCAGCGCTCGCCGGTCTCGAAGCGCTGGTGGCCACAATCCCAATGGCGAACAACATCGTGAGCGCGACTCTTTTGCTGTTTATTTTTCTCATCCGCATCCTTACTCTTATCTTGTTACTCATTTCTTCTGCAATCTGACCTTCATGCTTATACGGTGTTCTCGGTTCGTCATCAACCCATCGCGCGACAGTGTGTACTTCACGTTCTTGGCGCGCATACCTACTCGATAGAGGTGGGTGGGTGATGCCGTAGCCTACAACAGATCAGATGTCCGTCAACGTCTCGCGTTTTTGCACATACCGACTTCGTGAGAAGTGGGTGATGTTTGTAGCCTGCATTGTGCCTATTGGACTGTTTCGGGCCATCGCTACAACATCACGCATCCATTTCTCACGAACTGGGTATGCAGCACCAGACGCGCGTCGTTTGTAGCAGCAACAGCAAGACCCGCCTCTGACGAGGCGGGTATGAGCGAAAACCTGACGCACGCGGCCCGCAAACTCTTAACTTGTTAGGACCTTCCGCGGGGCTTTCAGCTAAGTAATTGAGAGATGCCCGCCAAAGCCTCGCGGAGTGCCTCGGCGCTCGCAGTCAAGGCAAGTGATTCTGGTTCTTCAAGCGTAGGAATCAGGACCTCGGAGACACCCATCGAGCCAATAATTGATGGAAGGGATAAAGTCACGCCGTACTGAGTCTGATATGTGCCAACGGGTGCGACGAGCCTCTCGTCGCGGAGCATCGCCTCCACTAATCTCGCAGTTACTATGCCTATTCCGTGCTGGCTTGCACCTGTTCCCTCGATGATCTCGATATTCGCATGCCTCACCGACTCCTCGACTTCCAGGCGGAAACGTATCGGGTCAAGTTCCCTCCCTTCCGCAAGACTCAGTACTGTCTCGCCACCCACCCGCGCAGAAGACCATACGTAGACTTGGGAGGTTCCATGCTCGCCAATAACGTTGGCATCCACTGACGCAGCGTGGCAGTCTAGACGCTGGGCTATCTGTAGACGAAAGCGTAGGCTGTCAAGAAAGGTTCCTGCGCTTACTATCTTGGCGTTCTTCATAACTAGTCGCGCAACGTCGGCTAGCGCATCCGGCGGGTCCGTCACTACAAGAACCACCGCCTCCGGGGCGACGTCCTCTAGCTGCGGCAGAATGTCTTTATAAATAGCCGTGTTTTGGGGCAAAAGAAGGAGCCGTCCTCGCTTATCATTACGATCAATAGCATTGCCGGAGCGCTCGTTAATTCCAGCAGTGATAACAACTACTTGTGCGCCTGATAAATGACTTATTGGTCCGGCCTCGATTCGGGTTGCCGGGCACAACAGCTCTCCGTGAGAAAGATCATTCGCAAGTCCTTTGGCCTTTTCTGGGATGATGTCATTCAGGATGATGTGATCACACGACCCCCTGAGTAACATGGACTTCGCGCAAGCGGCCCCAACGAACCCAGCCCCAATTATGCCGACTTTCATACGTTCCCTTTCTCCCCTGGCTCGGGTAGCTTGAGTTTCGCATATTCTTCTAATTCATTGCGCGCCTTCTTTATCTGGCTTAGGTGGTTTTTGGAGGAAAGCACTTCGTCACTACCGGCAATTGAATCGTGTAGCTCTACCAACTTCTTAAGCAATTCCTTCTGTCCATGATCGATAATAACTCCCTCAATGTCTATTAGATGTTTTAGCGCCTCTGCATCCGTCTCCCAATGTACGATTGCCTTCTTGGGGGAATCGTTTCCATCTCGGAGAATCGCGAGCCCGAACGATAGCGGTGGATTAAAAGTACGGTCTCCCAGATGTTTGATACGTACCCCCTTCGGAATAAAAACCACTTCAACGTCCTTCCCAGTAGTAGCTTTCCCATCGAGATGCATGTTGAGTCCATTTAGTGCATTCCTCTTTTTCTTTTTTTTTATCTCATTGTGAATGGCTTCGTAGCTAAAAATGCGTTTCACTACTTTGCAATTCCTGAAGTTCTCTCGGTAGTACTTTTCCGAGTAATTTCCCTTGTTTCCACATATCGCTAGGATTGAGTAATTGCTATTGCGCTTCGCGGAGCCTACAAGTCTCATTAAATCGTCTCTTGTTCCTCCAAACTTAATAAACTTAGATTGCCCCAGCTTCCGGCGAGCACCTTCGGAGAGATCCATCCACTTAAAGACGTGCTCGTCGAAGGGGCCGGAACTCTCGGGAGCTCCAGGGAGGAGTTGTTTGAACCGAGACGAACGAGGGCCGCGAATATCTTGGCCGCGGCGTTTCTCGAAGCCCGGGTAAGCGCGCCCGGGAGGGCCTACTAACAACGCTATTTCATCGACAATATCTGTGAGCACTTGTTCACGAGCAGGACGACGTAGTTGCGAGATTGCTTTTGCGCCCGGCGGACGCATTTGTAGGCTTGCCAGCCACTTCACGCGTTTCCAAGGGCAGGGCCGAACAAGGATTGGATAGATCTTCATTCCTCCTTCAGTGTGCTTGTCGAAGAGGCGTGGAATTTCCTCATCTCCTATGAAGGTCGAACTCAGAAACGGTGCGGACACGAGAAGCACGGCTAGCTTAGCTCTGAGCATCTCTTGATGAAGTCGAGCGTACCAGTCTTCACCTGCTCCGATGCGGGTGTCTTCAAATACGTCTATGAGACCCTCGCGTTCGAATACGTCGAGGTGTTCGCGAACTTGCTTTAGCCACACCGCATCCTTATGGCTGTAGCTGATGAATACTCGTTCACGTTGAGGCATCGGCTGCTCCTTCTTGTGCTGGACGGGTAACGCCACGACTCATCCCCGCGGGGCTCGCGTATGTGTACAAGCGCTTGCTTGGGGCTCCCATCTACAGGCTCAGCAAGAAATTCGACAGTGCCTGCACGATCGGCGTTGGGATACTGTCTGGCCGGCGGGTCAGGAGCCACCACTCCGCCGGCACCTCCGTGACGGGGCGACTATATATTGAGAGTCACTTCACAAACAAGAGCAAACAGTAACGAAGAGGGAACAGAATCGGCCTGAAGGTTGCCCCTCACCAATCCTTCAAAACGAACGCCTCGTCGTCAGGCTAACCGGTCGCGAGAACCATAGCGGACGGCACAAGCGATCGGGGGCTAGGGGCAAGGCGAGTCATTTCAAGCCACTTGCTAGACCTCGTGAGAAGCTTTTGTGTCGACGACGCCGTCTCTGTACTTGTCATCTGATTCCGCACGTTCGACTCGTACGTGCTGGTGCCTAGCTTCAGTGCTCTCTTGGTACTCCAAGGTTCGAACGCCTGTCTGTGAATTGGGCGGCGGACTCATTGACGAGCTGCCGTTGGCCAGTGATTGCGGAGGCGCCAGCAGCAGCGCGGCAGGCCGATACTAGCCCAAGCTGTTGATCACGACTGCGGACCCTTAGCGACCGAAGGGCTCAATACCGTCGACACCGTCGATCTGTCCAAGATCGCCAAACATCGTACCGCCAATGGATTTGAAAGTGCTGGGTGCAAAGACCAAAACAACGGCGATGAACAATAGTGCGATTGGCATAGCAATCGGTGTCTGTGGCGAATCACCCTTGTGGCTTTTCTCTATCGCTCCGAGTTGACCTGCTGCGCTACTTGCTGACACAGACACTTCCGGCTCAAACGCTAATCCATGTGTGGCTGCGATCCGAGAAAGTTGACTCTGCAGGGTTGACTTGAATGTCTCGTTCTGCGAAGCCAACTGCACGAATTGAAGCGGATCATCGGAAAAAGTAACGCGCGCACCTGACGCGGCATTTCGCACCGCGCCAACGATCTCCATGATGAGTGTAGGGTTACTTGCGGCCGCCTCGAAAAGGGTTGTCATCTTCTTTCTCCTAATGGCTAATCTAGTCGATCACCGGGATGCTGGGAGTGACGATCGGGCTGCGTTGTTGACCTTCTCCCGCACGAAAAACCGGATTCACCGGAAACTCCTCCTGCGCGCAAAAACAGGATCAGGCGTGAGATTTGCAATTCAAGGCATCACCAGATTTTCCCGCCGCTAATATTGAATTGCAAATTGCACGCCTGACCCCAGTCCCCTTATTGAAGAGTCTCTTGTCTTCAGCAACTCATTCCTTGCTGTCAGGCGGTAGAATCGCCGACAAGCCGTAAAGAGACTCCGCGGCGACAAATGTCCAGGCAGCCGTGGCGTTGTTGAACGCGTCCTCTCCGAGGTCGATGACGAGATGACCTAGTGCGCGCTGCACGGCCACTCGCTGTTCCGGCGGAACGCTGCCCGTCTCCACTCGTCTGAGCCACCTGGCAGCACAGTCAATTGCCCACGGATGCCACAAGAAGTTGATCGATTCTCGGCCCATATAATGCTGGCCCTTGTGATCTGTGATCAACGCACTGAATTCCCCGCCGCTGACAGGAAACTCGATGCTCCTCTCAGCGCAGCGGGCCAAATGCCGAGGAATCGCATCTAAGATAGAAGGCGGAATTCGAAGTCCGGTTTCGGCTTCTGCGTCCAGCAACCTGCCAAAAATCTGAAGCGTGAGTCCGTCAGAAGTCGAGCTCAAACTCTCGCTGCCGGCCTGCCATCCCGGTGGATCTCCCTTTTCCTCAAACTCAGCTATCAGCCATTGAAAACTGGATTCAAGAAGAGCGTCACGCTGCTCCACGCTTCCTCTCCAGGGTAGTTTGGCGCGGTGCAGCTCCAACAGGGCCATCAAAGCGAGCATTGTTGCATAAGCGTTATGCTGCGAAGGTTGCTCTTGGTTCGGGAACAAATTCCATCCCTGCGTCCGCTCGGGATGATATAGGGCCAGAGCTTCCTGAGTGTAGGACAACCGTTGCAGCGCCCGCTGACGGGCCTCGGCAGTCGGAAAGGCCCCTCGCCTTAGAGCAAGAGTGAGGCTTAGGCTCGTCCAGAGGGCCGGCACAGCCAGAGTACTGCTATCTCCTGGGTGTGAGAACCATCCGTATTTGGCGCCGTTTGCTTCCACGGCGATGCCCGTTCCAAACGGTTGATCAAGAATCGAAGCAAGCTCCTGCACAGTTTCCAAACTGGCCTCGGGTGACTTAAACAATGCAGTCGCCACCTGGGAATGACTCCAGACCTCCTGCGGAAAACTGCCGCGTCCATCAAACGACTGCGGAATCCATCCCGAGATTCTGTTCGTCTGCTGTAATCGAGCGAAGAGCCTTGTGCGCAAAGCCCGGGCCGTCTCACGAATGGCTGCTTCGCTACGGACGGGCCTCAAAAGCGATAAGTGGTGGCGGTCGAGGAAACGCCGGAACGTTTCTCCTCCCGGCCCGCTGATTCCGCCATCCAGTGCGAGAGGGTAGACCAAACCTGCCAGCAGGGTGAAAGCTACCACGGCTGTTACCAGTCGAACCCGGCGCCGGAAGCGCCTCCGCTCTTCGCGTTGCTTCAAATCGTCGAGTTCAACTCCGAGAATCGTCGCTAGAATCTTCAGGGTGGCGTTGGTCTTCCCATCCCCGCCTTTCCGTACGTCAGCTGCTAACGGCTCCGCAGGAACCAAGTCGCCGTCGAGGGTCTTCCGGGTTCGTACCGGTTCTGGAAAACACTCCTGCAGCGCGCCGCCCGGCTTATCGCTCGCA
>Ga0193727_1001080_pt1 | contig 11144 bp, 7 predicted proteins | sample H2c2metaG_FD_143051 | JGI IMG/M metagenome (GOLD analysis project Ga0193727, IMG submission 143051) | Soil microbial communities from a riparian zone of the East river system, Colorado, United States - H2c2 | ecosystem: Environmental > Terrestrial > Soil > Riparian zone | place: USA: East River...
TGAAAGCCTTCGCCTACATGAAGGTCGAGAATGATCAGGAAAAGCGTTAACCCGGAGCCCTTGAATAGGGGGGACCGCATGTCTAAGTCTTCCGCCCACACCAGTCGAAGCAATCGTTGTACGGGGTATAACGAGTTGTCGTAGATGGTGACGATCACCTCGGCTCAGTAACGTCCGTGGGTTGTCTCTGCAGGACCTCCATCACCTGTTTTAAGGGCTCGGCGCTAACCCTGCTTGCCCCCGTAAACGGATGGTCGAGGATATATATCAAAACCAAAATCAATGTTATGGTTACTGTGAGCGCAGCTGTCATGAGGTACTGCGACCTAATATTCTTCATTCCGAAGAAATAGGTGTACGAAATTGTGATCACCCCGCCAGCGAGTAGGACTAACCAGACAGCCAATGGCACCGTGTCGTTCCCCGCAAATATTCTGAGCCGACGGTACTGAGCCAGGTTGTTTAACCGCTTTAATGATTCGGCGTACAGCTCTCTGTTGGGAACCGATTTCTCGTCTGTCTGATAGAATGCTGTTATAAGCCTTGCCATCGGTTGGTTGGAATGGAGGCTTATCTCGCCCTGTGACATTCTTTTCAGTTCATCATTATAAACCGAAGCGATATAATCCATTAGTTCTTGCTGTATCATTTTACCCGCTGGATCGGGGTATGTTTTCGTAATGTGAAAAATGTCGTCGGCCTCGTTGGCTTCCATTTCCAGGTTTTTCTTGGCGTCGTCATATCCACCCCACGTAACAAATACGACAAAGGCGACGACCACTCCATAAAGCAGCCCGAATGCATTAAAGATGATTGCGGCTACTTCGTGGTTCTCTCTTAACACCTCCGCGGGATATTTCTTCCGCACAAAACGAAGTCCGGCGAATGCAACTGAAGTGGTAATAGCTGAGACAATCAAAAACGAAACCGCTACCGGCAAATAAAGTATCAATTGCATAAGCCTTATTTTTGAAAAGCCGGTCAGGTTCGGAACTCGAACGAGGTCACCGACCAGTAAACTTGTCGCACCGACGCCAGTAAACGCGTCGCTCCTTGATTCGACAACAAAATATCACGATGATCTTCGACTCCGCGTTTTGGCGGCGGCCATGAATCGAACTACGAGTGCGCCGCAAACGCGCGGAACATGCGCAGCTCGCCGATATTGTATTTGCCACCGAGCAGCGCGCTGACATCGGTCAGTTTTCCATCGCTGATCTGGCGGAACGCGCCCGCGATTTCCATCTGCTGCGCCAAGGAGAAGAATCGATCTCGCTCGATGGGCTGGCCAGACTCGATGGCAGCGACAAGATGTCCGTAAATCGTGCTGCGCACGAATCCGCGCGCGCGCGCGATTTCATCGACTGATTCGCCTTTATGGAAACGGCGCAGTGTCTCCGCCTCGCTGTCATTTAACGCAGAGCGACGACGCGGGCGTGCCGGAGCGTCAGTAAACGTCTTCCGTGGATTCGTCGCGAGATACTCTGCGATTCCGGCAAGAAACGGTTCCGCGAAATCTTTTAGTTTTTGCTCGCCGACACCTGGAACTCGCCGGAACTCACTCGCGGTTGTCGGATAAGCGCGCGCCATTTCTCGGAGCGATACATCCGAGAAAATGACGTAAGCGGGCACATTGCGTCGGTCTGCTAGTTCGCGACGCAGCACGCGCAAACGCTCAAACAGCAGTTCGTCGCATTCAATCGCGCCGGCGCGAGCTTTACCGGTGCTCGCTGCAGCATCGATCGGCTTTGTCAGCGTGACGGGCGTTCGCTGTCGCAAAGCATCCAGACCAGTTTGCGTGAGTTTCAACGTTGCAAACTTGCCGGGTGCGCATTCGATGAGCTCCAGCCGCAACAGTTCGCGACCGATCGCCTGCCATGCATCGCGTCTTAATTCCCGGCCAATGCCGTAGGTCGACAATTCGTTGTGGCGTCGTTGCCGGATTGCTTGCGTATCCGCGCCGGTGAGCACCTCGATCACATGATTTAACCCAAAGCCGAATCCGCTTTTCGCGTGGATCCGGTGAACACACGAGAGAAATTTTTGCGCCGGCACGGTGCCATCGAATATCTCGCGCGGAGTGAGGCAATTATCACAGCCGTCGCACGACGGTTGAGTATATTGCTCGCCAAAGTAGCGCAACAACGTCGCGCGCCGGCATTCGCGCGCCTCGGCGTAATGCACCATCTGCCGGAGCTGTTCGCGCGCGATCCGCTGTTCGCTTTCGCTCTTCTCATCGATGAAATGCATCTGCTTGGCGACGTCGCTCGCGCTAAAAAGCAGCACACATTCGCCCGGCAATCCGTCGCGTCCCGCGCGCCCCGTTTCTTGATAATAACTCTCGATATTCTTCGGCAGATCGCGGTGCACGACAAACCGCACGTTCGGCTTATTGATGCCCATGCCGAACGCGATGGTCGCCGCGATCACGCGCACATCGTCGCGAAGAAACAATTCCTGGTTCTTCGTGCGCTCGACCGCGGTGAGACCTGCGTGATATGGCTTCGCGCTTACGCCGTCTTCATTCAGTCGCGCGGCGAGCGAGTCCGCGCTCTTTCTGCTCGCGCAATAAACGATACCGCTTTCGTTAGGCCGGCCGCGGATAAACGAAAGGACCTGTTCGTACGGCGCCGATTTTGGAACGACGCGGTAAGCGAGATTCGGCCGATTAAAGCTGGCGACATAGCAACGCGCATCGCGCAGTTCCAATTGTTGCACAATATCTTTGCGGACGCGCTCAGTTGCCGTCGCGGTTAACGCCATGATCGGAACGTGCGGAAAAAACGTGCGCAATTTCGCCAACTCTCGATATTCCGGCCGAAAATCGTGGCCCCATTCGCTGATACAATGCGCCTCATCGATGGCGATCTGGACAGTGTTCCAGCGTTTGGCGTTCTCGAGAAAATGTTCAAGCATCAACCGCTCCGGCGCGACATAAAGCAGCCGGTATTCGCTGCGATGAAGTCCGCGCAATCGAGTTCGAGCCTCCGTCGCGTTGAGCGCTGAATTCAGAAACGTCGCTGCGATCCCGCTCGTTTGCAGCGCATCGACCTGGTCTTTCATCAACGAAATCAGCGGGGACACCACGATCGTCAGCCCATCGCGCATCAATGCCGGCAGTTGAAAACAGAGCGATTTGCCGCCGCCAGTCGGCATCAACGCAAAAACATCGCGGCCGGCCAGCGCGTGCGTCACGATCTCTTCCTGCAACGGCCGAAATTCATCGTACCCGAAATACCTCTTCAGTGCGCCAGCTAAATCCATTCAGCCTTTTTAGCTGGCTGGAGCGAATTTCGATAGCCGAATTAAATACGGCCACCTTTGACGCCAAAAGATCGACAATCGCATTGGCCTGCGTTCCAAGATTAAACAACGGAACGCTCGATAAGTGATTAATCTTGATTTCTGTCTCTGAACAACATGGACTGAAACGTATGGAGCGCGACGTGAAGGCGAGCACGGAAGCTTCGCTGGAAGAACGTCGCCGCGAGAAATCTCACTAAGCCAACTTCGACCCATGCGCGTCGCCACTTACAACGTTGAGAACCTTTTCAGCCGTGTCAGGGCGATGGCTACGGACGATCCCGCCAAATCCAAGGAGGTGCTGGAGGATGTAATGGAGCTGCAGATATTGATCGACCAGCCCACTTACAGCGTGACGGACAAAACCAAAATGTTGAAGTTGCTCAAAAAGCACAAGGCACTTGGTGACGAAGGGGCAATTTTTCTCCAGGAAACCCGCAAACGTTTGGTCTGGAAAGGAAAGATAATTGCCGACGGACGCGGCGACTGGGTGGGTTGGATCGAGTGGCGGCGCACGCTGATCGAGAATCCCGCCATTCAAAATACCGGCCGGATTGTGGCCGAAATTAAAGGGGACGTGCTTTGCATGATTGAGGTAGAGAGCCGGCCGGTCCTCCGGCGTTTCAATGATACCGTCCTGGACGCGTTCGCTTATCCCCACGCCATGTTGATCGATGGCAACGACGAGCGGGGGATCGACGTGGGATTGCTTAGCCGTTTTCCCGTCACCGATATGCGCAGTCACGTGGACGATCCCGATCCGGATACGGGCAAGCCGGTTTTCAGCCGTGATTGCGCCGAATTCAAAATCGATCTACCGGGAAACAAAAACCTCTGGATACTCTGCAATCATTTCAAGAGCCGCGGGGCTACGGCAATAAGGCAGATAATGATCGCAAGCGCCGCCGGCAGACCGAGCGCGTCTCGACGATTCTCAATCGCTTCAATCTCTCGAACACGTGGGTCATCGTGGCCGGCGATTTCAATGAGTTGCCATCGTCCGACTCGCTTAAGCCGCTCTTACAGCGCCCCGGTTTGCGCAACGCCTTTGAAAAGTTGCCCGCCGGCGAGGATCGCTGGACGCATCGTGACGACGCGACACCGAGCAAAAACAATCAGATCGATTACCTGCTCGTCTCCGATTCGCTCTGGCCGCATTTGCAACAAGTCGGGATTGAGCGGCGCGGCATTTGGTCAAAGACCAAAAAAGTGCGCGCCAAATATCCGCCACTTTCGACGGTGACCGGCGACACCAGCGCAGCCAGCGATCACGCCGCTGTCTGGGCCGAATTCACGTTGTAAGATCGACAATCGGCTTCGCAACGCGTGTTTGCGATTTGAATTGGATCTTTACGACCGCCGCTCTTTGATCGCGGCTAAGAGATCGACAATCACCTCGCTGCGCGGCTTGGCGCCGAGATTGCCTTTGCCATGAACGCGGACACTCACAGCGTCGGCTTCCATGTCGCGTTTTCCGATTACGAACATGGTGTGCACTTTCATTTGCTCGGCCCGCTGGATCTTGCCGTTAATGTTGTCGCTGCTCTTGTCGATCTCCGCCCGTACTTGGTGCGCGCGCAGTTCGTTTAGAATGGAGCGCGCGTAATCGATTAACTTGGGTTCGTCGCCGATGGTGAGGATGCGCACTTGTTCTGGAGACAACCAGAGAGGGAAATTTCCGGCGTAATGCTCGATCAGGAATCCGATAAACCGCTCGTGCGTGCCGAGCGGCGCGCGATGGATGCAAAGCGGTGTCTTCTCAGTGTTATCGCGATCCTTGTAAGCGAGATTGAACCGGCGCGGCTGCGCGAAATCGACCTGATTGGTGGCAATTGAAAATTCGCGGCCGATTGCGCTCCAGGCTTGGACATCGATCTTCGGTCCGTAAAACGCTGCTTCATTCGGCACCTCGACGTAATCAATTCCGGAATCTTTCAACACGCGCCGAGTCATTACTTCGGTTTGTTTCCAAAGCTCGGGTTCATCGACAAACTTTTGGCCAAGCTTCGACGGATCGTGCGTGGAAAAACGCATCAGATATTTCTCGATCCGGAAGAGCTTAAAATACTTCAGATACATCTCGTTCACGGCGTTGAACTCCGCTTCGAACTGCTCGGGCGTGCAATAAATGTGGGCATCGTTCATTTGCATCGAGCGCACACGCATGAGCCCGAACAACTCGCCACTTTGCTCGTAGCGATAACACGTCCCGTACTCCGCCAGTCGCAGCGGCAGATCGCGATAACTGCGCGGCACCGCGGCAAACAACTTGTGATGATGCGGACAGTTCATCGCTTTGAGGTAGAGGCGATCAACGCCGCCTTTGTTTAGGGCGAGTTCCGTGAAAAACCGCGTGTAAATCGCGTTCTCCAGCGCTTCCCGACGCGCAGGTTGAATGCTCGCGCGGATGCTCTCGATCTTCTCGAAGTAATCTTCGTTAGAAATCGCGGTAGCCAACAACGCTAGTTCCTTCTCGAATTCCGCGGCCCATTGACGATCAGCCTTTGCGAATTCCACTCGATTTTGAGTGATCATCACCTGCGATGCGCCTTCTCCGCGCAGTTCCATCGGCGGAAACATCGAGTCGGCATAGTAGGGGAGATGACCGCTCTTTTTGTACAAACTTTCGCGCGCGATGTGCGGAGTGCGGACGCGTTGATAACCGGCAGCGAACTCGGTTTCTTTCGCGAGCTTTTCCAACTCGTCGGCGATGACTGCGCCGCGCGGCAAAAACATCGGCAGGCCTGGACCGACGTCCTCGTCGAAAACGAACAGCTCGAGTTCTTTGCCGAGTTTGCGATGGTCGCGCTTCTTCGCTTCTTCGAGCATCGCGAAATAATCGTCGAGTTCCTTCTTCGTCTTGAACGCCGTGCCGTAAACGCGCTGTAACTGCGGGTTCTTTTCGTCGCCTTTGTAGTAAGCGCTCGCCACGTTCGTGAGCTTGAACGCGCCGATGTTTCCCGTGCGCATCACGTGTGGGCCGGCGCAAAGATCGATAAAATCGCCACTGCGATAGAGCGAAATCTTTTCATCCGGCGGAATATTTTCGATGATGTCGATCTTAAATTTGCTCGGCTCTTTCCGATCGCTCAGGCCGGCGAGCCGCCCTTTCTTGCCGAGTTCCAGCGCTTCATCGCGCGAAACTTCCATGCGCTCGAACGGATGGTTCGCCTTGATCTCCTTCTTCATCTCCGCCTCGATCTTCTCGAAATCGTCGGGTGAAATGCGGTGCGGAAGATCGACATCGTAATAAAAACCGTTTTCGACCGGCGGCCCGGCGGCGAACTGCGCTTCCGGCCAAAGCTTCAAAATCGCCGTGGCAAGAACATGCGACGCGGAGTGACGCAGACGTTCCAGATCCGTCATCGTCACGCGTTCTTCTAAAGTTTTGCGTTCGTCCTGCATAAACGGCCGGTGAAATTAACCACGAAGGGCACGAAGGACACGAAGAAATTTGTTGTAGCGCCTTCGCTCGACGAAGGGCGGCGACTTCGGAGGCGACAATCTCGCGCGCATTGCGCGATGGCTGTAGCTTTCACTGGGCTTAGAAGCCTTCCCTTCGTTCCTCCTGCGCCCGGTCCAAGATATGCGGCTTGATTTGCGTGAAATGTTTTACTTTTATCGCAACGTGCCTGCGGTTGATAACGGGGCGTCGCGGGATGCGATCGGTCAAAGCACTCAAGACGGCGCCGTTGCATTTGCCACCACGCATTGGAGCGTGGTGCTGGCAGCACAAGGCGAATCGACGGAGGCAGACGCGGCGTTGGAAAAGCTCTGCCGAACCTACTGGTGGCCACTTTACGGGTTCGTCAGACGCCAAGGCTATAAGCCGGAGGAAGCACAGGATCTCACCCAGGGTTTTTTTGCGTTGTTATTGGAGCGCAGAGATCTGAGTACTGTCCGTAAGGAAAAGGGGCGACTTCGTTCTTATCTGCTTGCATCGGTGAAACATTTTCTAGCCGACGAATGGCGCCGTACGATGACAGTCAAGCGAGGCAAAGGACAGTGGCTGATTCCGTTGGAGGAGCTTCGCGAGAGCGAGCGCATCGACGTTGAGCGGAGCGACAGATTGACGGCTGACCAAATTTACGAACGCCGCTGGGCGTTGACTGTTCTGGAGCAAGTGCTGGCGCGGCTGCGTGAGGAGTATCGCAGCGCGGGCAATTTGCGGTTCTTTGATCGGATGAAGAAAATGCTCATGGACGAACCGGGCCGACCTTCGCAAGCCGAGATCGCCACTGAGTTCGAGATGACGGAGAACGCGGTCAAGCAAGCCTTTTATCGATTTCGTCAGCGTTACCAAATCTTATTGCGGGAAGAGATCTCCCATACGGTTGCAATGCCCAGCGACATTGAAGATGAGCTGCGCCATCTAATTGCCGTGGTACGGGCGTAACCTGTGATAGAATTTTACGCAGTAAAAGAAGTGGAACACACGAGCGGCTCTCCAAAATGAGCAGCGTAATCAGACTTTGCCCGAAGTGCGGGGCGGAAATCCCGGCTCCGAATCCTGTCGGAGAAGGAGGCTGCCCCGGTTGCCTGCTCGAGACGGGCCTTGATCCGCTTGTGAACGAGGATGGGACACCCGTCCGATGTAACACGAGTACAACACACCGCGAGAAGCGAGCGCTCAGTGCAGATGCTCGGAGACTTGGGCGATTATGAGTTGCTGGAAGAAATTGGCCGCGGCGGTCAGGGCGTCGTTTATCGCGCGCGACAGAAAAGTCTCAACCGCACTGTTGCACTCAAAGTTATCGGTCTCGGCCAGTGGGCCACGAAGGCGCATCTCAAGCGTTTCCGTCTGGAGGCAGAAGCTGCCGCCAGCCTCGAGCATCCATGTATTGTTCCTATTTACGAAGTGGGGGAGCGCGACGGCGCCTGTTACTTCAGCATGGGACTGGTGGAGGGCGGCCAACTAGATGCCGTCGCGAAGCGCGAACCGATGCCGATCCGTCACGCAGCGGAACTGATTGCCAAGCTGGCCCGCACAGTTTCCTATGCGCATGAGCACGGCATTCTGCATTGAGACATCAAACCCGGAAACATTCTGCTCGACGCCAAAGGCGAACCGCATCTCACCGATTTCGGGCTGGCACGGCTGGTCGAGACAGAAAGTACCGTCACGCGCACGCTGGAAGTTTTGGGTACTCCCAGCTACATGGCGCCGGAACAAGCGGTGGGAAATAATGCTAGCGTCACCAGCACCACGGATGTCTATGGACTCGGCGCAGTCCTTTACCAACTGCTCACTGGCCATCCTCCTTTTGCTGGAGGAACAACCTATGAAACGGTCCGCCTGGTTTTGGACACCGAGCCGCGACAGCCGCGCCTCTTAAATCCAAAAGTAGATCGCGACCTCAACACCATTTGCCTCAAGTGCCTCGAAAAAGATCCGCAACGCCGTTATTCGTCGGCCCTTGCGCTCGCCGAAGATCTCGAACGCTGGCTGAAGCACGTACCAATTCGGGCGCGGCGGACCGGCCTCTTCACACGCGGAAGGAAATGGGTGCGACGCAATCCGAGTATCGCGGTAATGGCGGCGATGCTTCTCGTCTTGGCCGTGCCATTAGGCGTGATGATTTGGAAAAACGAATCAGAGCGTTCGACACTCTCGAATCCGGCACCGCCGGAGAAAAGCATCGCAGTGCTGCCGTTCAGCAATCTGAGCAAGGAACAAGAGAACGCCTTTTTCGCCGATGGCGTGCAGGACGAGATCGTGACTGACCTCGCGAAAGTGGCCGATCTGAGAGTGATCAGCCGCACGAGTGTGATGCCATACAAGAGTGGGATGGCGCGCAACGTGCGCCAGATCGGGCAGCAATCGGGTGTGGCGCATGTGGTGGAAGGAAGTGTTCAACGAGCCGGCAATCGTGTGCGTGTCAACGCGCAGTTGGTTGATGCCCGTACCGATCGGCACCTTTGGGCCCAAACTTATGACCGCGATCTGGCGGACGTGTTTGCGATTCAAAGCGAGATCGCGAAGACGATTGCCGAACAGTTGCAGGCCAACCTTTCGCCAAGCGAAAAGAACGCCATCGAACGTCCCCCGACGACCGACATCAGCGCGTTCGATCTTTACGCGCGCGCCAAAGTTCTTTTCGACGCGCCGTCTTCCGGGACAGCTGAAGAACTCCAGGCAGTCGATCTGTTGAACCAGACTGTCGCGCGTGATCCATCGTTTTTCGATGCCTATTGCCAGCTCGCCCGCGTTCATGGTTGGCTTTACTTCCTTGGCGTCGACCATACATCCGCGCGCCTGGCCTTAGCGGAAGCAGCCCTGCAGGCGGCCTCTCGCCTTCGTCCGGATGCTGGTGAAACGCATCTTGCGCGTGGGCAGAATCTTTACTGGGGGTATCGCGATTATGACGGCGCTCTGGCTGAACTGGAAGTTGCCCACCAGACCTTGCCCAATGATGCGCGGATATTCCGGCTAACGGGTACTATCCAGAGGCGTCAAGGGCACTGGGAAGAATCTACGCGAAATCTGGAGCGCGCGGCTGAGCTCGACCCGCGCGATATTGAAAGCCTGCAGGGCGTTGCAACGAATTACTGGTTTTGTCGGCGCTATGCTGAATCAAAACGGTGGTACGCCCGTGTATTGGCTTTCGAACCTAACGATGCCGATACGAAAGTATGGCTTGCATATGTCGATTTTGCTTGGACAGCCGATACCCGACCGTTGCATCAAACAATCGATTCAATTCGGGCCACAAATCCCGCCGCGGTGGTGCCGGATATCGCTCAATGGTGGCTTTACTGCGCACTGGCCGAACGCGATGGCACTGCTGCAAAGGATGCTCTGATCGCATCAGGCGATGCAGTCTTCTTTACCCACAACGTTCCTCTTAATCGTCCATTCATAGAAGGCGTCATCGCTCGTATGATCAAAGACAATGAGAAAGCGCGGTCCGCGTTCAATGCTGCGCGCGCGGAACAGGAGAAAATCGTCCAAGCCCAACCAAATTACGGCCCGGCATTGTGCGTCCTTGGCCTGATCGATGCCGGACTCGGGCGAAAGGACGATGCCCTTCGCGAAGGCCAGCGCGCGGTTGAGCTTCTTCCCGTGGAAAAAGATGCAATGGATGGTTCGGCCATGATCAAGTATTTGGCGATGATCGCTGCGTGGGTCGGCAACAAAGATCTCGCCTGCGAACAGCTTGCCGTTGTCATCCGCAGCCCAAGCGGGCTTAGCTATGGCGAATTGAAACTACTGCCGTTCTGGGATCCGCTGCGGGGCGACCCGCGCTTTGAAAAACTTGTTGAAGAATCGAAGCAGCCGTTCGCGCTGAAGTAATATCTGGGGAGCAGTCGGCGCGGCCCGTTCGACTTCGCTCAGGGCAAGACTCAATGCCCTCCGATCCATGAAATCCGCGCCATCCGCGGTTCCGATTTAACGCTTCAACTCTTCAACGATTTAACGTTTCTCAACTTTGCGCGTAACCTCGCGCCAGATTTTACGCACCACTGAGTGAACGGCCAGAAATGATTTTATCAATAACGAGGAATCAGAGAAGGCCACAACGACAAAGGAAATTAAATCATGAATAAACAAAACATTCTCGCGCTCGCTCTAAAACCGGCGAGGCGCGTAACGAAATCAGTCGGCATCGGTATTATGCTGATGTTGGCCTCGGCCCTGATCGCGATGATCACGCCGTCCGCGGCGCGCGCCCTGCGACCATGCGAGGAGCCGACCGCCACTCGGCTAGTGACGGGCTTGGTGGAGGGTGCGAAGGGCAGCACCATCGGCCCCGATGGTGCGTTGTACGTTACCGAAGGCGCTGTCGGCAGGATCTCGCGCGTCGATCCCCAGACCGGGGAGAAAACGACATTCGCCAGCG